>Ga0209980_10001565_pt1 | contig 12548 bp, 10 predicted proteins | sample CR02metaG_FD_183611 | JGI IMG/M metagenome (GOLD analysis project Ga0209980, IMG submission 183611) | Deep subsurface microbial communities from Mariana Trench to uncover new lineages of life (NeLLi) - CR02 metaG (SPAdes) (version 2) | ecosystem: Environmental > Aquatic > Marine > Ocean trench... | reverse complement strand
GCGATCTCTATGGGTCATTATCAACGAGACTTGGTATGAGTGCGGACGGGGCGCCAAAGCCGCAGCCCGCCCAAGGCCGCGGGCGGGGTGCAGAGCCGGTTCTCCGAAAATGTATTTTAGAACGGATCGGGCTCGATCGAATCGGCGTCGGCGATCCGATCGACTGCGTGAATCTGCTCTACACTATTGATGGTGACCGGATCAGGACTCGGCGACGATCAGCACATCGGTCGGGCTGTAGACCGTGAGCCCGCTCTCGAAGCTATAAAAGTGAAGCCCGGTGACGTCCACGCCCGCGGCGGTCACGTGGGCCTCGGCAATCCCCACTTCGATGACCGGCTGGTCGGTCACGATGTTGACCGGCAGGTCGTCGCCAGCGAACAGCACCACCTCGCCCAAGGCATCGGGCAGGAGATCCGCGAGCTCGAGCAGGATGGTCTCGCCAACCGCCGGGGTCTCCAGGCCGCCCGAATCCAGGATCAGCACCTCGGCGCCGACGTGTTCCGACGGCGCACCGGGCCCGAGCGACGATTCCAACTCGCCGCCAGCCTCGTGCCGGTTCCCGCTAATAGACATCTAGAACACACCACTGCACAGCATCGCCGATCACCAATGATCGGACCATAAAGGCGAGGTAATCGCAAGGTAATTCATTACCGGAACCTTAACGGATCACTGGGAATACCAATTCCGATGTTATGCCAAGGACCTGATCCGGGCACCCGAACGGGGCGCTGCCGGGCGGCAGTCCTGCATTGAGAACACATCATGAACACACCGCCATTCCGCGGGCCGCCCCCGGTACAGCGCCCCGGTACCGCGCCCCGGATCGTCGTTTCGCCATGGCCCAACCATCCGCTGGAAGGAAAAAAAGCGGCGCCCGCGAAGGGGCGCCGCCTGATCCTGCCGCGACCGCGGGGGTGGCCCCGCGGCGCGCTGGAATCTGTCGTTATTTGCCGATCCCGATCCCTTCCAGCCAGCCGGTATGCATGACCATCGCCTGCTGCGGCGGCGTGACGCTCAGGGTATTCATCAGCGTCCCGCCGACTGCCAGGATCCGGTACGAGGCCAACAGCTCATTGGTTTGCGAGGAGACCAATTGACCGCTGGCGACGAAGAGCTCGTTCTCGGCGTCGAGCACGTCTAGCAGGGTCCGCTGGGCGACCTCGAACTGCTGCCGGTAGGCGTCCCGGGTCTCCATGTTGAACTTGACCGCGTCGGACAGGTCCTCGACCCGCTGCCGGCTCGCCTCGAGCGCGAACCACGACTGGCGCATCTCCTGCTGAGCGTCGAGGAACGAGCGCAGGCGCCGGTTCTTGCTCTCGGCCAAGCGGGATAGCTGTTCCTGACGGTTGGCCCGATCGATGCCGCCGCGGAACAGGTTCCAGCGCAGGCGCACCATCACCTGATTGTTGAACTCGTAGGTCTGGATGCCGTCGCGGCCGTCGTTGTACTCCGACTCGGCCTCCAAGGTAATCGCCGGATAGAACGGCACCTCGGCGATCGTAACCTCGGCCAGCGAAGACTTCACGTCGGCCTCAAAGATCTTGGTGGTCGGATTGTTGGTGTTGGCCAGGGTGACCGCGGCCTCCAGGTCGTCCGGCAGCACGCCGTCCGGGAACTCCGGCGCTTCGAGCTGGTCCGGATACTGCCCGACGATCCGCGTGTAAGCCGCCTCGGCGTCCCGCAGGTCGTTCAGGGTTTGGGTCACAGTGGCGCGGGCGCGGGCGCTGCGGGCCTCGGTCTGGGCCACATCCGCGCGGCTGCCGCCGCCGCCGGCCAGGCGCTGCTGGAGCGAGTCCAGGATACCGATGTGCACCGTGAGGTTCGCCTCGGCGAGCCGCACCAACTCGCGCTGGCGCAGGACCTCGACATAGCCCCCAATCACGTCCAGGGCCAGGAATTCGGCGTTCTCGTGGACCCGATTCGCCGCCGATTCGACGCGTGCCTTCTCGCGCGCGATCCTGCTGTTCGCCTCGAAACCATCGAAGATGCGCTGTTGCAGCGTGATCGAAGCCTCTTCCCGGGTCAGGGTCAGGGCTTGCGAATTGGCCACGGCGCGCGTGGTGCGGTCGTTGGTGCGCTCCCGGCCAATTCCGAGGGCCACGTCGATCTGCGGCAGCCACAGGCCGCGGGCCTGCTTGAGCTCCTCGTCGACCGCCTCACGGTTGCTCGCCACGATTCCGATGTTCGGGTTGGTCGATAGCGCCAACTCGATCGCTTCGGTTATGGAAACCGCCTGGGCCGGCAGGGATCCGGGAACAACAAGCGCGGCCCCCAACAATGCCGCTTTTACGTAAAAGTTCAATTTCTCCTGCGCTACGCGCATGACACTCCCCCGTTTCCCTGTGCAACCCGATCCAGCAGCACCGATAATTACCGGCCCTGGGGCTTTGAACACATTAACTCAACTATTTAATAGGCAAGTTTTCAGTCAACTGTCAACGCGTTACGGTCAATGGCCGATCATCATTATGAGAAAATGAAGCTTACCGAACCCTATGTCCAGCATAAATTCTCCAAAAAGCAGGTGGTTTTCCGGTCGCCATGCGGCGCCGGGTCACCGGCCACGGCAACTGGCCCCGGCCTGATTTCCCCGCCTGATTTCCCGGCGCGGGTTAACCATTTCCGAAGCCGGATGGGTTATTTGTAAGTTTGGCGGCCGGAAAATATTAATTCTTGCCGACAACTATCTATGGCACAACAATCCCGCCTGGCTGGACGCCGGCTCCGGCACCGTCTCGGCGGTTGGCCGGTTCACATGAAAGCGGTAATGCGGTACGGCCTTCCATGACTGTCAATAAGGACAAGGGACGCATCGGCGCGGCGGCGCCACCCTCGAACGGTGGCGGCGCCGAACCTGTTGCCAAGGCCCGGCCTCGGCCGAGCAAGGCGGCCAGGATTCTCGGCGCCTTCGCGGCCGCGTCGCGTTCCGAGGACCGGGCCAAAGACAAACGCGGGTCCGGCAGCCCGAAGGGACCCGCGAGCTGGCCGACGCCGGATCTCGGCGCCCGCAAGCAACCCGATGCGCCGGGCGCGTCGGCGCCGTCCCAGAGCCCAGGCGCGCCGGCGCCGGCGGCCGCACCGGACGGACCGCCACTGGACGCCGCTGCGGACCCCGCCACGGACGCCGCTGCGGACGCCACCGCGCGGGACGCCGGAGACGCGCCCGCGATCAAGACCGAGGAGATCATCGAAGAATCCCAGGAGTGGCGCATCGCGCCCTCGGCGATCGATTTCGAAGACCCCCTGCTGTCTTGCCTGGTCACCCTGGCCGGCCTGCTGGAGCGGCCGATCTCGGCGGAGGCGCTCAAGGCCGGCCTGCCCCATGCCGCCGAGCGCTTTACCCCGGAGCTGGCGGTGCGCGCCGCCGAACGCGCCGGGGTCGAGGCGCGGATCACCAGCCGGCCCAAGATTCGGCACATCCTGCCGGTCACCCTGCCCTGCATCCTGCTGCTCGAGAGCGGCAACGCCTGTGTGCTGCTGGGTTACCAGGGCCGCGACATGGCCGAGATCACGGTCCCCGAAGGCGGCACCAACAAGAAAACCATCGGCGTCGAGGAGCTGCAGAGCCAGTACACCGGCTACGCCATCTTCGCCCGGCCCGAATTCAAGTTCGACGAGCGCGCTGCGGACATCCGCCTGACCCAGCCGCGGGCGTGGTTCTGGGGCACCTTGGCCAAGTTCTGGCCGATCTACAGCCACGTGCTGCTGGCCTCGGTGCTGATCAACTTCTTCGCCCTCGCCAGCCCGCTGTTCATCATGAACGTCTACGACCGCGTGGTGCCGAACAACGCCATCCCAACCTTGTGGGTTCTGGCGCTCGGCGTGGTCACGGTCTTCGTCTTCGAGTTCGTCATGCGCAACCTGCGCACCTACTTCATCGACGTGGCCGGCAAGAACGCCGACGTGATCATCGCCAGCCGGCTGCTCGAACAGCTGATGTCCATGAAGCTGGCCAGCAAGGGCGCCTCGACCGGCGCCATGGCCAACAACCTGCGCGAGTTCGAATCGTTGCGCGAGTTCTTCACCTCCGGCACCGTGATCGCGATCGTCGATCTGCCGTTCATCTTCCTGTTCGTCGGGGTCATCTGGCTGGTCGCCGGAGAGGTCGCCATCGTCCCGCTGCTGGTGGTGCCCGTGGTGATCCTGGTCGGGGTGGCGTTGCAGTTCCCGCTGCGCAGCGTGATCGAGAAGACCCACCGCGAATCGTCGCAGAAACACGCCCTCCTGGTCGAGACCATCGATGGCCTGGAAACCATCAAGGCGGCCGCCGCCGAGGGCCGCATCCAGCGCGCTTGGGAGCGCTTCTGCGGCCTGACCGCGGAATCCTCCGGCAAGGCGCGCTTCATCTCGGGCATCGCCACGACCTTCGCCCAGACCTCGATCCAGCTGACCACGGTCGCGGTGGTGGTCTACGGCGTATACCTGATCGGGGCCGGTGAGATCACCATGGGCGCGCTGATCGCCGCCACCATCCTGACCGGCCGGGCGCTGGCGCCGTTGAGCTCGATCGCGGCCATGCTGACCCGCCTGCAGCAATCGCGCGTGGCGCTCAAGTCGCTCGACGCGATCATGAACGCGCCGGTCGAGCGCCCCGCCGACAAGACCTTCCTGCACCGGCCGGAGCTGAGCGGCGAGATCGAGTTCAAGCAGGTGTCGTTCGGCTATCCGGGCCAGCAGAGCCCCGCGCTCGATAGCATCTCCTTCAAGGTCAAGCCGGGCGAGCGGATCGGGATCCTGGGCCGAATCGGTTCGGGCAAGTCCACGATCGCGCGCCTGTTGATCGGCCTCTACGAGCCAGCCGAGGGCGCGATCTTGACGGACGGCACCGACATCCGCCAGATTGACCCGGCCGATCTGCGCCGCAACGTCGGTTACGTGGCCCAGGACAACTACTTGTTCTTCGGCACCGTACGCGACAACATCGCTTTCGGCGCGCCGCACCTGGACGATCAGGCGGTCATGCGCGCCGCCAACGTCGCCGGCGTCAGCGACTTCCTGCGCTCACACCCGCACGGCTTCGACCTACAGGTCGGCGAGCGCGGCATGAGTCTGTCGGGCGGCCAGCGGCAGGCTATCGTGATCGCCCGCGCGCTGATACTCGATCCCAACATCATCATGCTGGACGAGCCGACCAGCAACATGGACAACTCGACCGAGGCCACCTTCAAAAAGCGCCTGAGCGAGATCCTGCCGGGCAAGACCCTGCTGCTGGTGACCCATCGCAGCTCCATGCTCAGCTTGGTCGACCGGCTGCTTATCTTGGACGGCGGCAAGATCGTCGCCGACGGCCCGAAGGAAGAGGTGCTGAGCGCCCTCAAACAGGGCCAGATCCGCGCGACGAGCAGCTAACGCGACAAGCACCTACGAGGTACCAACGGCCGGACGATGGCGACTAATCAGGAAGATCTCCACTTCATGCCCGACGTTCACGCCGCCGTCCGGCGGCGCGGCCAGGGCTTCGCCTACATCCTGACGATCATGACTTTCGTGTTCGTGGTGGTCATGGGGTTCTGGGCCGACTTCGCCGTGCTCGACGAGGTGACCCGGGGCGAGGGCCGCGTGATCCCCTCCAGCAAGACTCAGATCATTCAGAACCTGGAAGGCGGCATCCTGGCCGAGATCCTGGTCCGCGAAGGCGACATCGTGGAGAAGGGCGACATTCTGGTGCGCATCGACAACACCGCCGCTCAGGCCACCTACCGCGACGCCCGGAGCCGGGTTTACATGCTTCAGGTCACGGTCGAGCGCCTCAGGGCCGAGTTGAAGGGCCAGGAGATGGCGCTGTCCGAGGAGATTCTGGCAAAGGCGCCCCAGGCCGCGGCCGACCAGCGAGCCCTGTTCGAGGCCCGGGGCCGGCAACTCAAGGCCCAAATCGCGGTGCTCCAGGCCCAGGCCAGGCAGCGCAAGCACGAAATCGCCGAGATGCGCAGCCGCCGCAAGCAACTGGAGCGGAGCCTGCAGCTCGCGCGCGAGGAACTCGCCATCACCCAGCCCTTGGCGCGCAGCGGCGTGATGCCGCGCATCGACATGATCCGAATCGAGCGTCAGGTGGCCGACCTGGAAGGCGAGATCGCCACCATCCGGCTCAGCATCCCGCGCCTGCAATCCGCGGCCAAGGAAGCCCGGCAGCGGGTCGAGGAGGTGGTGTTCTCGTCCAAGGCGGCCATCTCCGACGAGCTCAACAACGCCCGCGCGGAACTCAACTCGGTCACCGAGACCCTGCTCGCCGGCGAGGACCGGGTGACCCGCACCGCAGTCCGTTCCCGGGTCCGTGGCACCGTCAAGGAGATCAAGCAGAACACGATCGGCGGCGTGATCCGGCCGGGCGAGGACATCATCGAGATCGTGCCACTCGACGACACCCTGCTGATCGAGGCGCAGATCCGGCCCGCCGATATCGCCTTCCTGCGGCCCGGCCAGGAGGCGATGATCAAAGTCGCGGCCTACGACTTCTCGATCTATGGCGGCCTGAAGGCCAAGGTCGAGCACATCAGCGCCGACACCATCAAGGACGAGCAGGGCGAGAATTTCTACCGCGTCTACCTGCGAACCGGGCAGAACGCCCTGATCCACCAAGGCAACGAGCTGCCGATCATCCCGGGCATGACCGCGACCATCGAGATCCTGACCGGCCACAAGACAGTGCTCGATTACATCTTGAAGCCGATCCTCAAGGCCCGCGACCGGGCGCTGCGCGAGCGCTGATACCAAGTCTCGTTCACGAAGGCTTTACTACCCGGTCTCCTAAGGGGCGTTAACCATACGAATCGGCTCCCAGCCCGGCTCTCGGCCGCCGCGATATAGATCCGGTAAACCACTTTCCGAAACCTTGTCTTAAGCTCGACCAGCGATCCTGTCGGCGGGCCGGTCCCACGGGCCGGTCCCAGGGGCCGGTCCAGTGGAATCCGGCCAAAATTCGGCTGACGGGGAACTGACGATTTGACCCGGCGTTGTCTCATTACCGCCTTCGCCGCCCTGCTGTGTCTGGAACTCTCGACCGCCGCGCCGCGGCCGGCGACGGCCCAGACCCTGGCCGACCTGGTCCAGACCAGCAAACAGGCCCAAGGCGGCGGCGCGCTGTTCGGCTCGGTGGAGCTCAAGTCGGACTCCCTCAAGGGCCTGCCGCAGTGGACCCGCGTGCTCGGCGCCGTGGACCGCGAGCGCAAGGCGTTCGACGACTGCGCGGCCGACGCCAGTCTCTGCACCAGCCCGATTCTCAAACATTGGCGGCAAATCATCACCACGGCCGCCGCCCTGCCGCGCGACCAACGCATCAAGGCGGTCAACGGCTTTTTCAACCGCTGGCCCTACAAGCTGGACCGCGAGGTCTACGGTGTCAGCGAGTACTGGGCGACGCCGAAAGAGTTCATGGCCCGCTCCGGCGACTGCGAGGACTTCGCCATCGCCAAGTACTTCGCCCTGCGCAAACTCGGCTTCAAGAAGGAGGAGCTGCGGGTGGTGATCCTGATGGACCAGATCCGCGGCATCGGCCACGCGATCCTGGCCTTTTACGCCACGGACGAGATCCTGATCCTCGACAGCCTGTCGAACTTGATATTGCCTCATTCGCGCTACAAGCATTATGTACCTCAGTATTCGATGAACGAGACCACGCGCTGGGCCCATATCGGCAGCTTCAAGAAAAAGAAGAATGATGCCTATCGCGGATTGCTAGCCAAAAAACCGAAGTGATCGAGGCGACCATGTCCAATACAAGCGAGACGATGAAGCCCGAATTCATCTCGGCCGAGATCGATGCCGAGCAATACCGGCCGGCGCGATCGCGGGCTTTGGTCCGTGGCCTCGTGGTCATCGCCATCATCGTGGTCATCGCCGTGGTGGTGCCAGCGCTCATGATCCAGGGCCAAAAAACCGACCTGGAGTCCGATCTGAAGCGTCGTCTCGAGATCCTCTCGCGCGGCCGCGCCGAGGTCATCGACACCTGGCTGGACGGGGTCACGCGGCCGGCCGGCCGGGTCGTGGAGAGCGAGCTGTTCCGCCTGTTCGCCACCGAGATGGACCTTTCCGGCGGCGACATATCGGACCTGGCGACCGGCGGCACCGGCGGCGCTGGAGACCCGGAGATTCCGGCCGGCCTCGGCGTGCCGCTCGCGGCACAGCTGCCGTTCATGTCGCAGGTGCTGAGCGACTTCGCCGAGAACGCCGGCTTCCTGGACGGCTATCTGGTCAACCGCAACGGCATCGCCTACGTGACCAGCGCCGGCGCCGGACCGCTCGCGTCCGAGCAGCAGGCCCTGGCCAAATCGGTGTTCGAGACCGGCGAGTTGACCTTCGGTCTGGCGCGCGCCGGGCCCGCCGGGTTGGTGCTCGACTTCTACGCGCCGGTCTTCGCCGCCCAGAGCGGCCCTTCCGAGGGCCAGACCGTGGGCGTGCTGCTGCTGACCGCGCCGGTCGCCGAGAAACTGGGCGAGGTGCTGAGCCCGCCGCCGCTCGCGGAGTCGGGCGAACGCCTCAAGCTGGTGCAGCGCGCCGGCGCCGGGCTGGTCCGGATCGTGCCCGGCGGCGCCCCGTCACTCGCGTTCGTCGACGATCTGGACATTCCCGCGGGCGGCAACCTGGTGCCCTTCGCCGAACGGGGCGCGATCGGCGGAACGGCGGTGGTCTATTCCGTCGGCAGCCCGGTCTCGGGCCCGGCCTGGTGGGTCGTCCAGGAGATCGACACGGCCGCCGCGCGCGCCAAGCTGGGCGGTTTCATGACCGCGGTCAGCGTCGTGGCGGCCTTGGTGGTGGTCACGGTGGTCGCCGCCTTCGGCGCGTTCTGGTGGCGCCTGTCCAACGAGCACAGCTCGGCGCTGGCCGACCAGTTCCGGCGCCTGGCCGCCCGCATCGAGGCCCAGAAGAAGCTGCTCGACAGCATCAACAACTCGATCGCCGACTACATCGGGCTGAAGTCCAGGGACGGCGTCTACCGTTACGTCAATCCCGCCTTTGCCCGCGCCATCGGGCGCGAGGTCGAGGAGGCGGTCGGGCTCGACGACGCCGCGATCTTCGGTCACGGCACGGCGGAGCGGCTGGCGCTATCGGACCGGCGCGCGCTCGACGAGGGCGAGCCGGTGACGGTCAACGAGGAGGTCTACCTCGGCTCCCGCCTGCATCACCTGCAGATTTCCAAGGTGCCCTACCAGGACGAGAGCGGCGAGATCTCCGGCATCGTCTCCGTGACCCGCGACGTGACCGAACTGGTCGAGGAGCAGAAGAAGCGCGAGCGGGCGGTGCAGCAGATGGTGGCGGCGCTGGTCCGTGCGGTCGAGCTGCGCGATCCCTACCTGGCCGGCCATTCGCGCCGGCTCGCCGGCTTCGCGGTCGCGGTCGCCCAGCGCCTCGACGCCAGCCCGGAGGAGATCGCGACCGTGGAGATCGCGGCCAACCTGTCCCAGATCGGCAAGCTCGCGGTGCCGCGCGAGATTCTGACCAAGCCGGGACGCCTGACCGAATCCGAGATCGTGCAGATGCAGAAGCATATCGACCACGTGGCGACGATCCTGCGCGATATCGACTTCGAGTTGCCGGTCCTGGAGACCATCTATCAGATGCACGAGCGGTTCGACGGCAAGGGCTATCCCGAGGGCCTGTCGGGCGATCGGATCAGCCGCGCGGGCCAGATACTCGGCGCCTGTGACGTGTTCTGCGCGCGCCTCGAACCGCGCTCCTACCGCAGCGGCATCGCGCCGGAGACGGCGCTGGAAATCCTCGACCAGAACGACGCACGCTACGATCCCGCCATCGTCGAGGCCCTGCGCGAGGTGGTGGCCTCGGTGGCCGGTGACAAGTTGATCGCGGGGCTGGCGGGGGGCTAATCTCCTTGCCATCGACCCGAAAACGCGCCAAGGTTGATCGCGTTAACATTGCATAATTTATTCTGGTTTAGCTAGAGCCTGAATGTCCGCTCCCCAGATTCCACTCCTCCGCTCGAGCGGCCGCCTTGCCGCGACGTTGCTGCTTGCGCTCGCCGCCGTCCTGGCGGGCCCGGCGCGCGGCGATGCGGCCGGGTTGGCACTGGCCAGCACCGGGCGCATGGAAGTCAACGCCATGGAGTACCCCTGGAGCGCCATCGGCCGGGTCAACGTCGGCGGACGCGGACACTGCACCGGGTTCCTGATCGGCGCGCGCCGGGTCCTGACCGCGGCCCATTGCCTCCACGACGGCGAGACCGGCCGCTGGCGCGGCGCCAACGAGATACACTTCGTCGCCGGCTATCAGCGCGATGCCTACCTCATCCATTCTCCGGTCGCGAGCTACGAACGCTCCCAGCGTTTCGATACCGCCGCCGGCGCGACCGCGCGCAACGCCGTCAACGACTGGGCGGTGCTCACGCTGGAGAAACCAATCGGGCGCCAGGCCGGCTGGCTTGGGTTGCGGCGGCTGGACGACGGGTTGCTGCGGCGCCTGCGGCGCGGCGAAGCGCGGGCCCTGCAGGCCGGATACCGTCGCGGCTGGACCCACATCATGACGGTCAATCTCAACTGCGCCATTTCCGGGTTCTTTCAAGGCCGCAGCGGAATCCTGCATTCCTGCAACATCTCGAAGGGCGATTCGGGCTCGCCGCTGCTGGTCTTGGACGGCGGCGCGTTCCGGGTCGTCGGCCTCCATGTCCTCAATGCCAACTCGAGCGACGGCAAGGTCGCGGGGGTGCTCTCGGTCGGATTGTTTCACGCCGGGACCGGCAACCGCCAGGCGATTCGGGCGGTCGGACGCGCGGGTGCACCCTGGTCGGCCGGCCACGCGCCGCACCAGGGCAGCCCGGCCAGCGCGCTGCCGCTGCAGACCATCGATCGACTTCTCGACCGGCTGCAGCCTGCCGAATCGGCGCGGACCCAACACGGCCCGGTGCAACGGGGCGCGGCCATTGCCGCGTTTCAGTCCCGGCGCGGCCTGCCGGTGACCGGCCAGGCCAGCCTCGACCTGCTCGGATCGCTGATCCAGGCGACACCCTGATCGATCTCCCCAGACCGGATCAGGATTGATCGAGCCCGCGATCCGGGTTCGATCAATCCTGTGAATCCGGCCACCATCAATAGTGTAGAGCGAATTCACGCGGTTGATCCGATCGCCGTCGGCGATTCGCATCAACCCCGATCTGCTCCAATGCGATATCCACATACCTGGAATCGCTCCGGCCCGGGCCCCTTGCGAAGCCATCGATTTTGCCGCAACCTCTTGCGCGCGCGGCACGATGGTGGCTGCGTTGGGGGTCTGGACCCGCGAGCCTCAAGGATTAGGAAAAGGCAGGGGCGATGAACGATTTCTTCGTGGACGGCATACGTTCGATCGCGGTGGCCAACGGGGTGGCGCGGATCGAGCTGCTGCAGTTGCGGCGCGGCCAGAGCCAAACCAAGCTGGATCCGGAGGTGACCGCGGTATTGTTGCTGCCGGTCGCCGCGCTCAAAGACTTCTCGACCCAGCTCGCGGGCACCCTGGAGAAGCTGGACCAAGCCGCCAAGGCGCGGAGCGCGGACGCCCGCGGCGCGGCGGTCGAAAGCGCGCTGGAGAACCTGTAGCGGCTTATACCAAGTCTCGCTGATAATGACCCCATAGAGACGGCTTCCCCCCATGCTTCCAGTTTGGGGTTTTCGGCCAGGAGCGCGTGGCGTGGCGATGCCCCGGCATCGCGAGCCACGGGCCCCGTCCACAAGCATTGGGCCGCCCGAAAGCCCTGGCCCAAAGCATGGGGGAAGCCGCCTCCGGTCGCGCGGGCAAACCGGCAGTGGGCACCGGTGGGGGCGTCGGGAAGCCTTGACGGTGCCCGGCATCGCCTGCGGCTCCCCTCCTACCCGCCCATTGGCCCGTCGCATCGCTCGCGCGATCTCTATGGGTCATTATCAGCGAGATTTGGCATTACGCTACCCCGTTACCGCAGCTCACGGCCGCCGGCCAAGGCCCAGCGACCCGGCGTCGAACCGGTCCGCGGGGTCCCAGGCCGGTCTGCCTTCGCCGACCTGTCCGCCGTACAACTCCGGCAGGCGGGCGCGAAGCTCCGGCTTCGCGCAGGCAGGCCGCGTCAGGCCACCGCGACGCTGGCTTGGCCGATTTCGTTCAGCAGCGCGTTGGCCGAATAGATGGCGCCCGTGCCGAAGCCTTCGAGCACCACGATCCCGCCGCCATCGAACTCGATGGTCACGTCCCGGCCGTCGTCCTCGACTTCGGAGATGATGGTGCTCAGGAGATCGTCCAGATCGGTGCCGTTCGAGTTTGAGTCGATGTCGATGACATTGACGAAGCTGAGCACGTCGCCGGCGTCCGGATCGAAGTCCCGCACGATGTCGGTCCCGAAGTCGCCATCGCCGTGTCCCAAATCGAACCGGAAGACGTCGGCGCCCGAACCGCCCTGCAGGTCGTCGTCGCCGAGCCCGCCGATCAGCGTGTCGTCACCGGCGCCGATGGAAGCCAACAGTCGCGCAAACTGACAAGCCCAACACTAATAAGCCGGTTCCTCACACGAATGTATGCATGGTCTGGGGTAAAGGAAGATCACCCAGACAGTGGTAGAGATTCCGGATGCAGTTCTTTGCGGTACGGAACCC
>Ga0209980_10001564_pt1 | contig 12550 bp, 10 predicted proteins | sample CR02metaG_FD_183611 | JGI IMG/M metagenome (GOLD analysis project Ga0209980, IMG submission 183611) | Deep subsurface microbial communities from Mariana Trench to uncover new lineages of life (NeLLi) - CR02 metaG (SPAdes) (version 2) | ecosystem: Environmental > Aquatic > Marine > Ocean trench... | reverse complement strand
AGACACTCGTCCAGACGCGTTCCGGTCTCGGCCGCGCCCGCGCAGCGGGGGCAGCCGCCCTCGTTGCAGTTGAGCACGCCTCGGGGCGTACCGTTGTAGCCGGTCGAGATGATCCGTCGATCCAACACGATCACGGCGCCGACCTTGCGCTTGATGCAGTTGGAGCGCGAGGCCACCACGCGGGAGATGCTCATGAAGTAGTCGTCCCAGGAGGGACGGTTCCGAAAAAAGAGTTTGTCCTGGAGCGCACGCTCGAGCTGAGCGTGCAGGGCGGGCACGTCCTCGTCGTTCGTGACCACCTCATCGGCCAGGTCGCGAATGGCGAGCAGCTGCTGACCCGCGGGATTGTCACTCACAAGCTCGCGCCGCTCCAGCTCCTGGAACTCCTCGAAGGTCCGCGCATCACCCGGACGCTTGCGTGCGCCACTCCGTTCGAACCGCAGCTCCGGGCGCGCATCGACCCAGAGCAGCAGGAACTCGCCCCCGGCCCTGAGCGCCTCGACCTCCGCCGGGTGCCGGATGGAGTCGATGACGTGGTTGCGGTCCTGAGGCAGCTTGGCCAGCGCGCGCTCCGCAAGGATCGCGGGGCCGAAGCGCTCGCGCAGCTCCCGTCCGCGCTCAATCATCCGCTCTCTCGTCGGCTCGAGTCCGCCCTGCGAGAGCTCCTCGCGGATGACGTCCGAGAGAGAGGCGGGATAGAAGCTTCGTCCCTCGAGAAAGCGCACCACCTCCGTCTTGCCCGCGGCGTTGAAGCCCGCGACACCGATCCTCATCTCGCTATTCCCCCCGTATGGTTGCCTCGTCCCAGCCCGCGACCCGGACCCTGCAGAGTACCATGCCGCATGCTACGGTCCCCAGCCATGCGGCGTCACGAGAGTTCTCCCGTTGCGCTCGTGACGGGCGCGGCGGGCTTTGTTGGAGCGTGGCTCGTACGTCATGCACAGCAGCTCGGCTGGACGATCATCGGAGCACGTAAGCCCGACACGCCCTGGCCGTCCCTCGATGTGGAGTGGGTCGACGTCGACCTGCGGGATCGTGCGGAGACTCACGCGTTGCTGCGAGCAACACGTCCTCGCTACGTCGTGCACCTGGCGGCCGTGGCCTTCCCGCGTGAGGCCGCGCAGGATCCGCTCGAGGCGTTGCGTCTCAACTACGGGGCGCTGGACCATCTGCTGGGCGGCATCCAGCTTCACGCGCCCGATGCGCGCCTGCTCTACGTCGGCACCGGCGAGGTCTATGGGCCAAGACCCGACACTGCGCCACCCTCGCGGGAGGATGACCCGCTCGCCCCTCCCAATCTCTACGCCGCCACCAAGGCCGCCGCCGAGGTTCGCGCAACCCTGGCCGCGGAGCGTGAAGGGCTGGACGTGGTCCGCGTACGGCCCTTCAATCACAGCGGCCCGGGCCGGCCGCCGAGCTACGCCGAATCCTCCTTCGCCCAGCAGATCGCGCAGATTGAGCGTGGGGAAAGAGAACCCGTGCTCCGGGTCGGCAACCTGGATGCGGTGCGCGACTTCAGTGACGTGCGAGATGTGGTGCGCGCCTACACGCTGCTGCTCGAGCGCGGAGAGCCAGGAGCTGTTTACAACGTGTGCAGCGGGCGTGGGTGGAGCATGCGCAAGGTGGTGGACCATCTGGTGTCGCGCTCGAAGACAAAGCCTCGGGTCGAGGTCGATCCCGCGCTGTATCGCCCTGCCCCTCCGGAGGGAAGCAGGCTGGTCGGGGATCCCGCGCGTATCAGCGCGCTGGGGTGGACGCCCCGTTATCGCTTCGAAGAGACGCTCGACGATCTGCTCGCAGATTGGAGGTCTCGCGCTTGAAGCCACAGGCCGGCGCACCAGGTATCCCCCGACTGCCGTTCCTCGATCTCGCGTTCGAGCACCAGACCGCGCGCGGCCACGAGCGTCCGCACGCGCTCACGTTCCTCGCCGAGATAGCCGGACAGCACGAGCGCCCGCGAGGCATGTTCGACCAGGCGCGGGATACACGGCTCGAGCCGGCCCAGCAGCAGATTGCACAGCACGAGCTCGAAGCGTGCGCGCGGCGCGATCGTCTCGAGCGTGCCGCACACGAGCGCGAGCGGCAGCCGGTTGCGGGAGGAGTTCTGCGCCGCGTTCGCACAGGCCTGGGGATCGATGTCGAGCCCGAGCGCCTGCGCCACCCCCAGGCGCAACGCTCCCAGCCCCAGGATCCCGCTGCCGGTTCCGACATCGAGCACGCGATCGCCCTCAACCAGTGCCTCCAGTGTCAGAGCCAGGGCCAGCCGCGTGCTGGCGTGCTCGCCGGAGCCGAACGCCTGCTGCGGATCGATCAGGATCTCAGGCGTTCCTCTCGACGCGCACCAGGAAGGCCGGATCCAGAGCGAACCCACGCGGCGCGGCTCGAGTCCCGCTCGCCAGGTCCGCTCCCAGTCGGTCACGGGCACACGCTCGGGCTCGTGCACGCAGATCCCCAGCCCGAGCTCGCTGAGCGCGGCGATCTCGCGCGCGGGAGCCCCGTCGGCCCGAAAATACGCCAGCAGCTCCGCGGGCCGCTCCTCGATGCCGAGGGTCCCGAGTGAGTGGAGCTCAGCGATCAAGCGCTCGACCTGCTCGGGGGGAGCCTGAATACGAAAGCAGAGCGTCGGGCTCACGACGACTCGTATCCTGCGGTCTGGGGCTCGTGCTCATTCTGGGCAGCGCCTGTAGCCAGGTCAGCTACGTAACGCACGTCGGGATCGGTCAGATGCGGGTCCTCCGGGCACGCGAGGCGCTCACGCCCGAGCGGATCGCCCAGCTCTCTCCGGAGGAGCAGCGGGGCCTGGCCGCACTGAAGCAAGCGCTCGCCCTCGCAGAATCGCTGGGACTCGGCCACTCCACAAGCTACCGCCACCTGATCGAGCGCAGCGAGGACGAGAGTATCCGCGTGGTCGTGGTCGCGCCTGCGCAACGCCTGGAGCCTGTGACCTGGTGGTTTCCGATTGTGGGCCGGGTCGCCTATCGCGGCTACTTCGACCCCACCAGGGCCCAGAATTTCGCCCAGGGCCTGGCCCGGCAGGGCTTCGATACCTACGTCCGCCCCGCCCTGCTCTACAGCACGCTCGGCTGGTTCGACGACCCCGTCCCGCGTGCACTCCTGCGCTGGCCGCCGGCCGCGATCGTGGTGACGATCGTGCACGAGCTCGTCCACGAGGCGATCTTCGTCAAGAACGATACGGCGTACAACGAAGCGCTCGCCACTTTCATCGCACACCATGCGGCCCTCGAACACTTCGCCGAGCAGCCGCTCCAGATCGAGAGCGTGCGCGACGGGTTCGCGGACCAGCGCCTGTTTGCGCAGCTGCTGGCGGACCTCAGCAGCGAGCTCAATGCGCTGTATGAGCGAGAGCTCAGCGCGGAGGACGCGCGCAGCGCGCGAGAGATCATCTTCCAGCGCTACCAACAGGGGCGTTATCCGAGCCTGCGCTGGCAGACGCTCCGCTACGAGGGGTTCCAGGGGATCGCGCTCTCGAACGCCTACGTCCTGGCGAACCGGACCTACCTCGGGAATCTCCCCTGCTTCGAGCGGGAGCTGGCTGAGCTGGAGGGCGATCTCCGCGCCTTCGTGCGCGAGCACAAGACCCAACCCGGGCGTCACACAGACGCGCAGGAATGCGCCCCAAGCGCGACGGGAGGAGAGCCACAATGGGTCGCCGACCCTTCGTCCTCGTAGACCGCGACGGCACCCTGCTTGAAGATGCCGGGTACGTCCATCGGATCGCCGACTACCGGCCCCTGCCGGGCGCGATCGAGGGCCTGCGTTGGCTGCAAGAGGCAGGGTTCGGCCTTGCGGTCCTCACCAACCAGTCCGGAATCGGGCGCGGGATCTTCAGCGAAGAAGATTACCAGGCCTTCCAGGCGCACTTCATCCAGGATCTCGCCGCGCAGGAGGTACAGATCGAGGCGACCTACTTCTGCCCGCACTCACCCGAGGCAGGCTGCAACTGCCGCAAGCCGGCGACCGGGCTGCTGGAGCGGGCCCAGCGAGAGCTGGACATCGATCTCGCGCGGAGCTGGGTCATCGGGGACAAGCCGGAGGACCTCGAGCTGGCGCGGCGCGCGGGCTGCCGCGCGATCTACGTCCTCACGGGCGAAGGGGCGCGCCGAAGACACGAGCTTGACTCCAAGGCAATCACGGCCGCGGACGTTCTGGCCGCCGCGCGTCTCATTACCCAACACTCGAGGTAGCGCAGTTCCGCCACAGCACCGCGACGATCGCCAGCAGCATGAGCAGGTTGAAAGTCATGTTGCGGCGACGCCAAACCTGGGCCCGCTCTGCGCGCCAGACTTCCGGATCCACCCCAGGCGGTCGTTTCGCCATCGCAGGCGCAGAGTAGCCTCCTCGCAACCGCGCTGTCGATCACGTCCCCCGGCGCCCGCTGCGAGCGCGACCCTGGCCCTGCCGCTTGCGGGCGGCGTCGAGCGCGACTCGCGCCGCAGCCTGATCGCATACGATCGCGTTGGTGCAGCGGGCCAGCGCCACCGGCAGCAGGGATTCGCCCTTGGCGGCGCCGGAGGTCAGCAGCAGGGAGAGCTTGGTCTCGGACCTGGCCAGACCGCGTAGATCGCGCAGCCCGACGCCCAGGAGCTCACGCTGTCCCTTCCCGCACGGAAGCGGGACCAGCTCCCCGGTCTCCGACAACATGTTGAGACAAACATCGGTGGCCGGCGTGGTCTCGAGATCGATTCCCAGGTCCTTCAGCGTGTGCTGGATCCAGCCATCGTCTTGCTTGTCCCCGCAGCCGAAGATGGCCACATCGAGCTGGCTGTAGTGTCGACGCAGCCCAGCGGCCGCATCGAGGGGCCGCGGCTCCGCCGCGCCGTCGAACAGATACCCGAAGGGCTTGAGCGTGGGCGCCTCCAGACGAGCACTTCCGAGCAGATAGCCAGCCTTCGCGCCCATCGCCGCCACCAGCGCGTCGGCAAGCTCGAAGCGGTGCTCGAAAAAGGGCTCCAGTGTCAGCGGCACGAGGGTGAAGCGCTTGTCGCTACCGGGCAGGTCCGGAAAGGGCGAGGTCCTGGCCCCGATGGAGCGCGCAAAGGTCGCTACGTGGAGCCCGCCCGCGATTCCCAAGGTGTAGGCGTTCGGGTTCCTCGTCAGGAAGTCGGCCACCAGGGCGTGGGCCTTGTACGTGACGAAGAAGGGCGCGATCGGATCGCAGCGGAAGTCCCTGTGCGCCATGTTGCGGACCACACAAATCTCTGGGACCGGGACGTCCTGCGGCAGCACCGCCCGTAGCGCCTCTGCCAGCGCCGTCGCGAGCGGGCCGTCCACGAGCTCGTCCCTCCCCTCCGAAAGGTCGAACTCGACCAGCCCCAGCGCGAGGCCCCCCCGGGCCATCCGGCGGATGTCCGCCTCAGTCGGCCTGCGCGCCGGCACGCTCCGGCGCGCCATCAGACGCTCGATCCGGTCGGCGATCTCGTCCGGCGAGTCCCCGCACAGAGTCCTGAGCGCAGCCACACGTAGCGCCCGCTCGCGCTCCCCCGTAGCGCCCCCCGAAAGCTTCCAACGCACGCCCCGCCGTAACCAGGTCAGGGGATCGTCGTTTCCACAGAAAAAGATCTCGAGGGGCACGCCGAAGTAGCGCGCCAGGCTGATGAGGTGCCCTAGCGTGGGGGAGTGCCGTTTGCGCGGGATCGCAATCTTGAAGCCACGATACGTAGCTATGGGAATGCCGGCCCCCCCGGCGATCTCAGCGTCGGTCGGCGTCTTCCCACCGCCTCTGAGGTCCTGCTCCAGGCTCAGCAGCGGCTCGCAAATATCCAGCCGCTCGGAGTGCGGTCGTCCCATATCGGTCTCCTATGTGCGTCGGGGCACGCCTTTTTTGTTGTAGTACGTCAGCTCTGCCTGGCTGACACAGTGCCTTATTCGCCTGTGACAGCTCCTGAGAGCTCTGTCAAGCCATTCCTCGAGGCTGCCAGCTTGGTTTCAGCGCAACTGAGACCAGCCCAGCGTGCAGAAACTCGAGAAACAGACCGCCCCAGCAACAGGCTCCTCGAGAAGTTTCTCCGGTCCTTCGCCAGGCTGGCGCTTCCAGCACACCACCCTACTCGAGGAGAACGCCATGTGCGCCATACCTGCCCCGGCCTTCGTCAACGACCACAGAGATCCGCCTCTCCAGCTCGTACTCGAGGAACACCTACGGCTCTTGAAGCGCTGCCTCGAACGCAAGGACGATCTGATGATCGTCGGTCCGCGCGGCTGCGGAAAGACCACGCTTGCCACCCGGATCACCGAAGAGCTCGGGTACCCCACTGTCGTGTTCCACTTCGGGGCCATCCTGGATGTGGAGCTCGCCCTGTTTGGAGGCATGGCCCTGCGCAACGGCGAGACGCTCTTCATCAGGGGCCGCTTTCTCGATGCTATCTGTACACCCAACTGCGTCATCATTCTGGACGAGCTGAACCGGGCTCCCACGTCGGTGCAGAGCTGCATGCTGAGCTTGATGGATTTTCAGCATCGGATCGTCGTGGACCAGGAGGCTCCCGAGCGACGCATCGTTGAGCGCGCGCCGGGCGTCATGTTCATCGCCACGATCAATCTAGGAGCAGAGTATGTCGGCACGGAGCCGCTCGACGCCGCTCTCCTGGATCGATTGAAGTTCATTCGGCTCGACTACTCCAAGCAGGAAGAGCAGCTCCTCCGGTCACGGGGTCTCCCCAGTCGCGAAGCACGCAAGATCGTCCGCATGGGTCATACCATTCGAAAGGCGTACGCGGACGGGGGGATCGCAGAGACGATCAGCACTCGTGGGCTGGTCATGGTCGGAGACCTGATCGCCGATGGCTTCAGCCTCAAACAAGCGTTCGAGGCGGTTGTGGCCATCTTCGATCCGGACGGGTTGGCCGCGCTGAATGCGATCCTGCGAGCCAAGTCATGAACCCGGTGCTGCAGGGCTGGAGGAAGAGTACGAGGGAGGCCCGCCTCGAGCTGTTGATCGGGGAGCGCTTCGACTTCGGACTCGGGTCTGAGGAATGGCCAAATCCCGTATCCGCCTGGTGTTCCGCCGCGCGCGCGCTGGTGATACTCGTGGGGGAGCGGCACGCCTCGGTTGCCTTCGAGCCCGGAATTTCCGCCGCCGACGTTCGCCGGGGTCTCACGAACCTGGATGGGACGTTGCTCAAAGGCTTGGGCTCGGATGCAGACGCAAGTGAGCGCCTGATAGGGGTCGCGGCGCACGAGGGGGCCCACCTCGCATGGTCGGCGCCGCCCCGCCGGAGCTGGGTGCCTGCCTACCGCTGGGTCCACAACCTCGTCGAGGACGAGCGCATCGAGCGAAAAATCGCCCGGCGCTACCTGCGGCTCGCCCACCCGCTCTATGTCGCACGCCGGGACCTGCTCGAGATCGACCCCGACGAGTCGAGCTTCTTCGGGGCGCTGTTCGCGATGGTGCGCGCACCGGACCGGCTCTCAGCGCAACAATGGACCCGGCACGAGCGCCGGTTGCTCAAGCTGATCTCCATTCTCACGCCCTTTCCGGGCTCCCAGGCCGCGGTCACCAGGTGCGTGGCGCGGATCGTGCAACTGCTCACGCACCCAGAGCTGCTAAGCACCCCTGCGTATCCGGAGCTCGTCCTTCCGGGCTTTAATCCCGCTACCTGCCGCCCGGGACAACGCCCGCTGCACGAGAGGTTGAGGCGCCTGCGAAGGCAAAGGTCCAGGTCCGACAAGGACGGACTGAGCAGAGAAGCGGAGCTGGATCCTGATTGGCCACCCGTCCGTTGGGAGCAGGTCGGCCCGGACCCGAACAGCTATGAGGCCATTCGCCGCGAAGTCGCCGGCCCAGCCGCGCTGCTGCGCCAGCTTCTGCAGCCCCTGCTCCCGCCTCGCCGGGAGTCGCATCGCCGGCGCGGAACGCTGGACCGTCGTCGCCTGTTCGCACGCGAGCTGGATGATCGGCTCTTTCTCGGACCCAACCTGGCACGCGACGCGCTCTCGATCGCGCTGATCCTGGATATGTCGGCCAGCATGGACGGCAGCTGTGCAGAGAAAGCGCAGCACGTTGCGGTGCTCTTATCCGAGGCGGTGATCGGTCTGCCCGGCGTACGCCTCTACGTATACGGCCACTCCGCCGATCGCGATCACAGCCCGTGTACGCAGATCACGCGCTTCGCGACACCGGCCCGCGGGCCGGTTCTGACGCTGGGCCACTTCAACGTTGATGGAAACAACCGCGACGCCCACGCCCTGCACCTGATCGGCGACGACCTCCAGCGCATGGAGCCCCGTTCACGCTCCCGCCGCATCGCCGTGATCCTTGCCGATGGTGTCCCACACGCGATGGGCTTCAGCGGCCCGGAAGCCTTCGAAGCCACCCGGCGGGCGCTGCTATGGCTCGACCAGACCTGGGGGCCAACCGTCTTCCTCGCCACCGAGGAGCACGAGCGCCTGCGAGACCTCGCCTCCGGCCCCTATCTCGTCCTCCAGGACAAGAACTCCTTTCACCCGCTCGTGAGCCTGCTCTCCGGGGCCCTGCGAAGATGCTGAGCGGAGTCAGCGTGGCTCATCGGACCAGGGCACACGCAGGAAGGGGTCCACCACCAGACCGACCCGGGTGAAGCGCACGCGCACTGCACCGAAGCGCCGGGTCTCGTAGAGCGTCACCGACTCCGCTTGCAAGCGCGCACGCACGCGTATGTGCGGGAGCGGCGACCGCGGTCGACGGCCGGCGCTGGCGATCGCCACCCAGGGACGCAGAGTTCGGAGCCAGAGCGCATCCGTCGAGGACTCACTCCCGTGATGGGCGAGCTTGAGCAGCTGACACGGAGCCAGCTTACGCGCCAGCTCCCGCTCCACGTGACTGGGTACGTCTCCCGGGAGCAGCGCGCACCCGTGCGGTCCCTCGATGCGCAGCACGAGCGAGCCGTGATTCGAGCTGCGGCTCGAGAAAGCGCGAGGCGGCCAGAGGACGCTCAACCGGAGCGGTCCCAGCGTTGCACGCTCCTCAGCTGCCACCAGCCGAACCGGAATCCCTCGCCGGGCGGCGACGCGGCGTATCGGCCCGAGCGCAGCGCTCTCCCAGGTAGCACGGGTGGCCCACAGCTCTCGCACCGGCACGCTCTCGAGCACGGCGCGCGCGCCCCCGATATGATCGCGGTCGGCGTGACTCAGCAGCAGAACCTCGAGCTCGCGTATTCCCTCGGCGCGCAGAGCCGGGCGCACGATGCTGCGGCCCGCATCGAAGCGTCCAAAACGGGGGCCGGCGTCCACCAGCCAGGCCCGGCTTCCGCTTCGCACCAGCACGGCGTCCCCGTGACCCACGTCGAGAAAGAGCAGCGATGCGGAGCTCCCCGCAGCACCCCGCTCCCCCTCCAAGGATGGAAGCAGCAGGGCGCCGGCGGCGAGCGCACCCGCGCCCAATGCGGCGTACCACTGACGACGGAACGATAGGCGCAACGCGAAGCCCGCAGCGGCGATCCCCAGTGCGCGTCGGACCGGGCGCGCTGAGCCCTCGAGCAGACTGGTGCTTCCGAGCGCCTCGACCAGACGGATTCCGAGCTCCGCCGCGCCGCGCGCCACGGGGCCAAGCCCAGCGGCGGCGGTCGTAGAAAGCACACCCAGGCAAGCGCTGAGCAGCCCCAAGGGGAGCACGATCGCGCCGAAGAGCGGGACCGCAAGTAGGTTTGCCACGGGAGCGAGTCGGGGCAGCGGTGCATCGATGGCCGCAATCAAGGGCGCGGTCGCCAGGCCCGCCGCCAGCGTCGCGTGCAGGAGCGAAGCAAGGCGTCCGCTTCCGCCCCAGACGAGGATGCCCGCGACCGCGGAGAACGAGAGCGCAAACGAGGGCTCGAAAAGCGACCCCGGATCCCAGGCCAGCACCACCAGGGCCGCGAGAGCGAGCACGTTCCAGGCCGCCGCGGGTCGTCCGCCCAGCAGCGCCAAGGTCCCGGCTGCGGCCATGGTCGCCGCACGCAGCGCCGGGACCCCGAGGCCGGACAGCGCCGCGTACGCGCATGCCGCAGCGACCCCGGCAGCGAAAGAGATCGCTCGGGCCCGGCGCAGCAGCGCCAGACTCCACGCGCGGCGCATGACAAGCCCTACGCACGCCTTGGTGAGCACGAAGATCCAGCCTACGTGAAGGCCGGATACCGCCAGGAGATGGGCTGTGCCGGAACGCTGGAAGGCCGCACGCGTTTCCGGCGTCAGGCGCGCGCGGTCACCGCTGACCAGCGCGCGCAGAAGCCCTCCGGAGCGTGACTCCGCGCCCAGCGGGTCGACGCTCCGGCCCAACGCCCGGCGGGCACGCTCCAGGAGGGCGGCGGGTCCGCGGGGCGGGGGCCCGATGGGGAAGAGCAGCCCCTGCTGTACGCGCGCCAGGCGCTGGATGCCGCGTCGCTGCCAGCGCCGTCGGCTGCTGCTCTGGCCGGGATTCGTTGCCGGTCGCAGGGGACCCAGGCCGATCCGACCCAGCGCGCGCTGGCCCGGCAGCCAGCCACAGCTCGACTCGGGTGCCTGGAGCAGCGCCGCGCCCCCGCGTTTGCCGTGTACGTACACCTCGACCTGACAGCCAGCCCCTCTCGCCAGCGGAGCCTTGAGCAATGTCAGCGTGACCGGGCCAGGCTCGATCTCGGGTACGGGCGCATGTAGGCGTAGGGCGAGCGCGAGCGCACCCAGTCCCGCTCCCAGCAGCGCCTCGCCCAGTGCGGCCATGCGCCCGTTCCGACGTACGCACCAGAGCAGGAGCCCCGCCGCGGCTAGGAGAGCGCAGAGCCACGGTGCCAGCTCAAGCTTATCGGCGAGCCAGATCCCGGCACCGAAGGGCGCCAGCAGCTGCAGCAGAGGAACACGCGCCAGCTCCGAGTCTCCTCGGGACCTTCAATGTGAGACAGGGCGAGGGGGATCGGGCTAGTGGATCACCCGCCGCAGTGCGGGGCGCTTGATCCGCTGGCGAACGCGCTCAAGGTAAACCCCCAGCACCTTAAGCGTCTCGTCCAGCTTTTTCAGCTCGGTGGCAAACTCGGCGAGCAGCAGTCGCACCTCTTCGACGGAGTTCGTCTGCCCCCCCTGGCACGAGCGATAGGCCGCAGCGATTCCCATGAGAATCTTCTCGCGCTCCGCCAGGCTCGGCTGCTGGTCCGCAAACCACTCCAGGAAGGGCATGAGATGCCCCGAGAACTCGGGCCCCACGCCGAACTCCGCCTCCAGTACGTGCAACCACTTCTTCGCCATGGGTGACATGCCCGATGTATTAGCAAGGCCGATGCCAGCCCTTCGCACACCGCTTCCTGGCGTCTCAGGCGGCGTTTCAGGCCTTCTCAGCGACCCCGCTCTCCCTTGGCACGCAGCTCCACGCCCCGAGATGAGGAAACCCTTTCCGGATCACGGGAACCTTTTTCCACTTCTCCAACCCATCGAGATTGAAGGATTCCGATGAGTTACGGGATCGGCGCTGCGGCCAAGTTGCGCTTTCTTGAGGCGAAAGCATGCGGCCAGGGCGTGCGAGTGAGATCAGCGCTGCTGTAGATGAGCTTGCACATCTCGCAACAACTGCTGTCCACTTCCGTTGCGGGGGTCGATCTCGACGGCCCGACGCAGATAGGGTTCGGCCTGCGAGTAGCGCCCCCGTTGCAGCAGTGCATCGCCTAATAGGCGCATGGCTCCCGGGTCGTCGGGTTTGATTTGAAGGAGTCGGCGCAGCGGGCTTTCCGCCTTGTCATAGCGCTGCAGCTGACGGAGGGCCTGAGCTAGGCCTCTCAGGGACCTGGTGTGACGGGGGCGAAGCTCGAGGGAGCGCCGATATAGAACCACCGCTTCCTCGAACGTGGCCTGCGCGGGCACCATCTGCCCCTGGTTTCGAAGTCGAACTCCCTGCTTGCGGAGTGCCAGCCCTAGATTGTAGACGCCGATCTTGTGGCGGGGCTTGATCCGGACGACCTCCCGCAGCTGCTCGATCTCGAGGTCGTAGCTCTTCCGAGCCTCCCGCGCTCTGTTCCGCTTCTCGAGCTGCGTCCCCTGCTCGCCAAATCGCACCGCCAGATTTATACGGGCCGCGAGGTAATAGGGAAAAAGGCGGATCGCTTCCTCGTACAGCTCGATCGCCTCGGCCAGCAACGTGTCGGCTTGCTCTGTCTTGCCCTGTCGTCTCAGCCGGCGCGATTCTCGCGACAGGGGGTTGGCCAGGTTGTAGTGCGCGCGTGCGTTTTGGGGCCGTACCCGAACGATCTCGCGATACATGGATTCCCGGCTGGCATAGTCCTCGTTGCGCGAGATCGTGCGGGCACCGAGACTGAGTGTGGCGATCAGCACGGTGACCCCCCCCACACCCAGAACGGCGCTCTGCCGGAGCCTCAAGAGCCTGCCCAGGCGGCTGAGCAGCCACAGACCGATGAAGATGGTCAGTGCAATCAGAGCCGCGAGCGGCAGGTACATGCGATGCTCGAAGGCCAGCTCGAGTCGCCAATTTAAAAAAGTCGGCACCAGCAAGACGAAGATCGAAGCGGCCAGGAATCCCAGCGCTGGTCTCAGCCAGAGTGCCATGCAGGCTGCGGCAAGAAACGCCGCGACGGCTGCCGTCGTGACGCGGATCCGTCTT
>Ga0209980_10001563_pt1 | contig 12552 bp, 8 predicted proteins | sample CR02metaG_FD_183611 | JGI IMG/M metagenome (GOLD analysis project Ga0209980, IMG submission 183611) | Deep subsurface microbial communities from Mariana Trench to uncover new lineages of life (NeLLi) - CR02 metaG (SPAdes) (version 2) | ecosystem: Environmental > Aquatic > Marine > Ocean trench >... | reverse complement strand
TAGACCCACATATCTTTTGCGTTATATCGTAAATACCGGTTTTTGGAGTTTGAGCTGTACGAAGTGGCGTACCAACTTTCTACATAAGCGATCTTTCCAAGAGCACCCTTGCCAATTGTCTCGCGGGCTTTAATCATGACTTCATCAAAGACGTGGTTGTGGTCCACCGTGAGTTTGATGTTATGTTTTTTTGCGGCTGCAAACATCTTTTTGGCTTCTTTCGCGTTTAGGGCGACCGGCTTTTCAACGAGAACGTGACATTTCTTCTTGATGGCAGCTAGCGCAAGTTCGAGGTGAGTCTGTGCCGGGGTTACGATATGAACGGCATCTATTTTTTCACTGCTCAACATTTTTTGAATATTTTCGTAGGTCTTTGAAACTTTAAATTTCTTAGCTAACTTTTCCCGCGCTTCTTGATTCGGGTCACAAATAGCCACTACATTTGTATTTTTAAACTTCTGCAAAATTTTCAAATGCGTTTCGGCAAACATGCCACAGCCCACCATTCCGACATTGAGTTTTTCGTCCGTGGGAAGCAAAATTTTGCCCTTATGATGCGGTACGTTCCGACTAGGTTTTTTTGCATCCACAAACTTGTTCAGCATCTCGTCGATACTGGATTCAAGACTGCTTTGCGGCTGCCAGCCCAAATCCCTTTTGGCGAGGTCGTTTGGATAATAAAACTGGGTCGAACACAAACGCAAGTACGGCAGCCGGATTGGCGAAGACATTCCCGCTAATCCGAGTCCTTTCTGAATCATAGTAGCAAGAATCCGGGCAGGTTTGTATGACAAGCGCAAAACCCTAAGTTTGGGATTCGTCAAAGTCTTCACACGATTCAAGTAATCGTTCTGCGTAATAGCTCCATCTTCGAGAATGTTGTAACTTTTACCGGTTGTCCCTTTCCGGTTCATACTGGTCCAAACCGCATCGGCGACACTATCCACGTGGGAAAGCGGAATCTCGCGATTACCGTCGCCGATTACCAGATACTTGCCACTACCAAGAGAAAAGCCCAAACGTGCAGGGTAGATCGGACCACTGCCGCCATAAAGAGCGCCGGGCCGTAAAATCACGGTCGGGGTTTTCTTTGCATATTTTGCGATGACCTTCTCTGCTTCGATTTTAGAACGTGAATAATTGGTCAGGTTATTTTGCTCGTAGGGCATCCATTCGGTGAAGGTCATCCCGGGATCTGATCCGGAATGATCGTAAACAATGATCGAGCTGATAAAAACAAAATGCTTAATTCTGGTTTTGGACGCGTGCTTTAGAAGCAGCTCGGTGGACTTGACGTTGATATCATAATAATCATCCCAGCTCCCTCCCATTGTCGCAGCTGCATGGACAATCGCATCGACATCTTTTACTGCTTTCATGATGCAGGCTTCATCGCGAAGGTCGCCGGAAATTAATTTTACACCTGCGGTTTGCAAGTCATCAACAACACTTGAATTCCGCACAATTGCAATAACATCACAGCCTTCCGATTTGAGTTTGTTAATAATATGGTGTCCTAAAAATCCTGAGGCGCCGGTTACCAGTACACGCATTCCTTTTCTCCAAAAGTTATGTTTATAATTTTAATCTTTTAAAATCTTAGATAAACCGTTTTATGAGAATCCAATATTTATCCAAAATTGTATTAACGAGAACAGTACCCATTTTGAAATATTTGTTTGTTATGCTAGATTGTGAACTCGAAAAATCTCCTGATCGAAGAAGCTTTTTATCGGGAAGTTTTTTTCTTTTAAAAAACTCTTTCCGTTTCTCCAGTGTCTTTGGCAACTCCCGAATCATTGCACTTATTGCCATAAAATATTCTTTTAAATTTCCCTTGAAGACAACAAAAGGCAAGAAGGTAATCTCATAAAAAATCAGGGCCGGCAAACTCAGCAAAATAGTTTTCCAGGAATAGTTTTTTAATATAAAAACCCAGCGATTTTTAACCTGATGTAAAAAAATCTTTTTAGAGCGAACACTCGCCGGGTGCAGAATCTTGCTCTCATTGTCAATTAAGCATTTGTAACCGGCGGCGGTCAAACGAAACGAATAATCTCCATCGGTCCAGCCGAAGAACATTTGCTCATCAAATAGGCCAACTTTGTTTGCACGATACCGGTCAACCAATAAGGCCGTACCATTAATTGTCGTGGCGATGGAAAGCCTTTCACTCCCCTCTGAAATACTGCCGTTTAAATTTTCCATGAGAGCAGCACCCACAAAATGAATATGAGTCACACCATATTGGACTCTCTTCTCATCTTTGGAATCGACAATTAAAGGTGAGCAGGTAGCTGCGTCAGAGCTTTCTGTCAATACACCAATCAAATTCGAAAGACATTCTTTCGTTATAATAGCATCGTTATCAAGCAATAGCAGATAGCGGCTTTTTGCGTTCTTTAAGGCAAAGTTTCTGGCAATGTTTGGACCGCGATTATCAACCATCTCGTGAACAGAAACATCCTTGAAATGCTTTTGGACATACTCAACGCTATCGTCTGTGGAGGCATTGTCAATCAGCATGACGTCATAATCCGGATAATCAATTTGGAATATCGCGGAAAAGGTCTTCTCTAAATAATTCAAGCCATTATAATTGACCACCCCGATGGTAACTGAGGGAAGCTTAGAGATTTTGGAGGTTTGCATTCTTTGTTTTTTTTACCGTACTCGTTAATTCGCGAATCTTCACGACTTTTGCGGGTGTGCCAACCGCGATCGAAAAAGGTGGAATCTCAGTGTTCACCAATGCACCCGAGCCAATGGCGCTATCATGTCCTATTTTGACCCCGTCAAGAACTGTGACGCGGGCCCCGAGCCAGCAGTTCTTTTCCAGCAACACACCTTTGTCTTCAAAAATGGGCTGTTCGGAAATAGGTTTGCCGGTCTTCTCGAGACTGTAATTGCCGCCGCCCACCACGTAACAGTAGGCCGCGAGCAGCGCGTACTCTTCCAAAACCACTTTGCTCGAAGAAAATATCTCGCAATTAAAACCGATGTTGGCGTGATCGTGTAATTCGATATCTCCATCTTTACAACTCAGGATCGAATTCCTACCCAAGAAAACATTATTACCAATCGTGATACCGTTATTAGATGACCCTTTTGCATCGAGGAGACAATTATCATCGATGATTACATTATCACCGATTTTAATTTTATGCGGATGCCGGAAAACGACATTGGTGCCGAAGACAACATTCCGCCCGACTGCAGAGAATATTTTTGGGTAGAGCTTACTTCTTAAAAAAAGCCCAAGCGCGCCGGGAATTCCGGAAATAAGGGTGGTAATCAGTTCATACTTGATTAGATTTCCAAAACCTCTTTTTCCAAGAATCAAATCCTGATACTGACCCAGTTTAGATGATTTTTCATCATTTACTGTTTTTGCAATCTTGAATTGTTCTGCTTGAGACTGTTTTGTTTCAACCATATCTTAAATCAGATTATTTTCTTTATACCATTTAGCGGTTATCCTCAGGCCTTCCTTGAGAGAAACCTGAGGTTTATATCCAAGGTCTTTTTTGGCTTTGGAAATATCAAACGCCCGATCTTTAGTGAAAAAATCAAGACGGCGTCGATAAAGGGGCGGTTCGATGCCCAACGGCCGGCAAATCGTTTCGCACACTGCTGCTGCAAGATAGACCGGCTTTAAAGGAACGCTCTTTTTCGGTACCGGCTTACTAAGAGTCTCTGCGATTAGTGTGACCAGTTCCTTCAAGGTCATGAACTCTTCACCGCCAACAGTGTAAACATTTCCTCTGGCTTCTTTTTTTTCGCCGGCAAGAATGATTCCCTGAACCAAATCTTCAACAAAAGTTAAATGGTAAAGCACATTGCCCTTTCCAATCATTCGGAATTTGCCGTTGTTGATGAATTTGAACAGTTTTAAGAACCTCATATCGCCAGGACCATAAATTCCTACAGGACGCACAACAACCCCATCCAAACCCTGCTCTTCAAAAAATTCTAGAGCGAATTTTTCACCTTCCATTTTCGACTGTTGATAATGATCGCCGGGTTGATAAGGATCGCTTTCTTTCGCCGGAGGATTCGTGATTTCCCCCTGAACACCGACCGTGCTGCAGTGAACGAATCGTTTCACTTGGCTTTGTTTGGCAAATCTTAGCAGCGCTCTGGTTCCGTCAACATTTACTTTCCAAAACTGCTCTTTGGAGATACCCTCTTGTCGATAAGCAGCTGCAACATGAAAAACCGTGTCGATATTTTCTAATGCACCGTTAAGTAAACTTAAGTTTGCCAAGTCACCAACGACCGGCTTAATGCCCAATTTCTCCAGATGGTGAGTCTTACTGGATTCTCTCACCAAAGCGCTAACGGAGTAACCTTTGTCAACTAAGGTTCTGCAAAGATGACTGCCGGTAAATCCTGTGGCTCCGGTTACGAATGCTTTTTTGTTCATTTTAATGACTGTTTTAATCTCAGTTAACCCTAAGACGCAGGAACGTAAATCCTTTTTGTTTCCCAGATTTCAATTTTCTTCCTCTCCTTGTCCCAGCCCAACTCATGACCAACTAAATCAGCACAAGTTTGGAGGGCAGCATCTTCAGGGCAGCCTGCTGTACCCAGTTCGGTGCGTCTTCGCACAACGTCGGACAATTTAATTGCCATTTCCTCCCGAACCGCATAAATAACCTCAGCCCTCAAAATTTCGGAGTCAGCAAAGATTGGTCGAGCCCACTCCTGATTCTCCTCAACGTATTTTAAAATACTGGAATATTCCGTGCCGTAATTCAAAACCAAATGTTCAATATTATTTTCGCTTAATCCGCGAGGAGCTTTAGATTTTTCTTCGTTTATAAAATCTTCAAGGTTCTCTATATCGCCACCAAAGACCGGGGTGGTGGAAGTCACAGATTTTACACAATTTTCTCCCAGTTTCTCGATTGCACAATCGACGGTCTTTACGGCAACATCACGAGCAGTAGTGTATTTTACGCCAATTACTGAAATAAGACCTTCCACCCCGCTATCTTTGCTGTGATCAATTATTTGATAGTTTTTGAGCAGCCGGACGTCTTCACCCGCTTTCTGTTCTTCATCAGCGGGAAGCATACCGCCATAGAAAAAGGCTACATCTCCGCGTTTTAAATTAGCAGCCGGGTAGGCGGCGTTCACTTCATCGAGAAACGTTTGAATATCACTCTCTTTAATTCTAAACTGCCCCGGTTCGCCATCATAAGGAACGTGAGTTGTACCAATTAACGAATAGTCTCTCCAAGGCGTAACGAAAAACAGACGCGAGCCTTTACTGAGCAAGGCGTCTTCATCCCGGAAGTCTGACTTGCTCCAAATGCCAACCGCGTATTTTTCGAAAAGCTTTCTTTTTATAACCAGGTTCATCGCAGCTGAAAGTCTAATCTTCGGACGATTTAATTTACCATTCAGGTGACCTAAAACATCATTAAGCCATGGACCTCCGTTATTGACGACCAGTTTTGCCGAAATCTCAAATGAGTCGCCGGTCAAATTATCTTTCGCTTTAACTCCCGTCACCCGGCCATGTTCAGTGGTAAAACCAACCATTTCAGTGTAATTGGCCGCAACCGCCCCAGCATTTACAGCGGAGCGCAAAATTGACATCAGCATGCGCTCGGAATTCGAAACCTGGCAATCATACCAGATAGCGCCTCCGGAGAGGTTTTCTTCATTTACACCCGGAATGATTTTTTTGCACTTTTCTTTCGAAATGACTTTGCCGTTAGGGAGTCGTTTCTGGGGGTCGGATAACCCGTTACGATCAAAACCAACCAGGTCGTTAATGAAAAGCGCCGCGGCCATCACCTCTTTTCCTTTGAGGGCGTGGCCGTAGGTGGGCATAATGCATGGAAGAGGATGCACCAAATGCGGGGCGATGCGCATCAAGACGGTTCGTTCTGTAATGGATTCACGCATGCGTTTGAAGTCCGCATGCTGAAGATACCGCAGACCGCCGTGAATAATTTTCAGGCTGTTCGATGATGTGGCAGAGCCAAAGTCGTTTTTTTCAATCAGCGCGACAGAGAGGCCGCGAAGGGCAGCATCCCAGGCCGTGCAAACACCGTAAATTCCACCACCGATAATGAGGACATCAAACTGTTTCCCCCTTAACTGATCCAGATCCCTTTTCATTCGAGCTATTTCCCCTGCTTTCAAAAAGTTTTTCGTTAATCCCATCGATGCTGTTTTTTCGTTTAGGGCCTAACTTAAACTATATTCATGATTGCGAGGCGTCCCTTTCTGCGAAGTTTATCCTGAACGCAGCCGAAGGGCTTAGGACTGGCTTTTGCCAAAGCTATCTCAAACCTGCAATCAAAGAATGATTGCTTCGCTGAGAAGTCCCGAATGGGGACAAAGACCTCGAAAATCAACTTTACAGTCAGACACTATTTAGTCGCAAATGCCATCAAATGCCAACCAGTGCTGCGCGTAATCGATTTAGGAATCAAATTAAAAACCGGTACAAATATTTGATTGAAAACTGCAGCTTTTAAGCCCTTTTGCAATCTGGATTTTACCGGAAACCTTTCCGGTAATAATCTCACTTGAGAAAATGGCTTAAGCAATTCCGTAAATTCACCTATAGAATATCTTTTTAAGACAGGTGCGTCTTCATGTTCCAGAGAAATGCCAAACTTCTCCGACATAAAACTCAGCCAGGAATTTCGGTTGTAAACCATCATGATCACCTCTCCTCCCGGCTTGACGACCCGGTGCAGCTCGTTAACCATTTTCTGCGCATCCGAAGTGTACTGAATCACGCCGTGCGCATAAACGACATCGAAGCTATTGTCCTCGAATTCCAGTTCTTCTCCATTTCCCAAACGGAACTCACCTTGCAAACCTTCGTGTTCAAAATATTTTTTAGCTAAATCTATCGATTGCTCGGCCAAATCCATCCCGGTGACCTGAGCGCCGCCCCTGGCAAACTTGACGAGATCAATCGCAATGCCACAGCCTACTTCAAGCAGCTTTTTTCCTTTGTAACCATTGAAGTTTACCAAGTTGGGTAGGTAACGTAATTTATCAAAACGATATTCTTCTAAATCGGCAAAGAAGCCTTTAGTTCCGATGGGATGTTCAGCCAACTCCAAATCATGAATATGTTCATTCCAGTATTCAGCAATTTTCTTTAAAAGGGGATCTGTAAATTTCAATTTAGGTTCCCTAACCATTTCAGCAGTTGCAGTCATTATTTCTCCAAAATTATCAGATTAGAATAATTTCGCGCCATCCAGAATTGGGCGCCCAAGTTTAAAAAAACGCTTCACGTTTAAGTCAGAGATAGCAACATTCATATTTCCAAGAGTTTCAAACAGATAACTCGACTTTGCATTTACCTCTTTTTGTTGTCGAAGATCGTTGGCAGCTTGACCGAACCAAATATTTTCAAAAGTCTTTTTCCGAAAATCGCCTATTTGATTAACCTTAGCAGGACAGGTAAAAATTTTGCCAAACGGATCAATATGAGCAAAAGAAAAACCCGAGATTGAACGGTATTTTTGCAGCGATTCAGGATTTTCAACATAGTCCTGCAAAGCTCGATAATATTCAAATGATCCGGTCAATAAGTGGCTAAAATCTTTTAGCAAAAAATCCAGTTGTTCAAGAAAAACATTCCGGTTATGTTGATCAAGCAGCAAGGACTCGTCAAATAAGAAATTTGCGTTCTCAAGTACCTGAGCTAATTGAAAGCCAAAACCGTCGATACCATTTGTATTGGCTAATTCAGCTAGGGGCACTAATTGATCAACATTTTTACTGCTAATTGTTGATTTTATAAGAATTCTCAGATTGGCATTACGGCGCATGGACTTTAAATTATCAATAGCGGCTAATGCCAAATCAAAATATCCATTAAGACCCCGAATCTCATCATTTAAATCCGCTTCAGCCGCATCAATTGAAATGTAAATGGTATCGAGCTTTGCATTCACCAACTCCTGCGCCCGGCGCTCGGTTACCAGCAGGGCGTTCGTAACTAAAGCAGTTGATAGGCCATATTTCTTAGCATAAGCGAGCAGTTCTATTAAATCTTTTCTCAACAAAGGCTCACCACCGGTGAAATATAAATTCAACAGCCCGGAGCGGGCAAGCTGCTGAATCAGATTTTTTCCTTCCGATGTACTGAGTATTCTTGAATCAGGTTTTTCCTTCCAATGTAAACACGTCAAACATTTCGCGTTACAAGTATTGATAACTTCCCACTCTGCTTTAATTGGTCCAGTGGTTGAAATTTCAGCGCCACGGTTAAACCTCAGCAAATTCGTTAGATGTTTGAATGGCTTTTTCATTGATGCGTTCGCCTCGTAAGTATAAATTCTGCCATATTCCGAATACCATCATAGACCAAAGTCGATGGCTGTGATTTTTTTTGCCGGATAGATGTTCTTTTTTGAGCTGTTCTACATAATTGGCGTTGAAAAATCCCTCCCTTTTAATTTTTTGTGGTTCAAGAACCTCTAACATGAGTGATTTTAAATCTGTTTTCAACCAATTTTTGATGGGTATGCTAAATCCTTCTTTACCGCGATTAAGAATTTCTGGGGGCAAGATACCCTGCATTGCTTTCTTCAAAAGGTATTTTGTGCTCTTGCCTTGCAGCTTTAACCTGCTTGGAATGGTAGCGGTGAACTCCACAAACCTGTGATCCAAAAACGGCACTCGTGTTTCCAAAGAAGTAGCCATACTCATACGATCTACTTTGACCAAAATGTCATCCACTAAATAAGATTTAATATCGACATAAAGCTGCCGGTTTAAGGGGTCCGTTGTATTCACACGGTTAAAATAACTTCGGATAAATTCAAATGAATCCGAGCCATTCAGCACGTCCTGAAGGTCGTCGGAGTAAAGTTTAGATTTTTCAGCTTCCTGCAAAAAAATCATCCAGCGGGTATGTTCTAAATCCGGCGGAAGCTGCATTCCTTCTACAAATCGTTTCGCGCGATTAATGAGGCCCTTTTTTTTCTCTGTCGGCGGAATGCGATTCAAAATAGGATGCATTGCACCGCGCAGCAGCCCCGGCAACCTCTCATACGCACGCCCTGCTTTGTTTGCTATGTAAGTGTCGTAACCGGCAAATAGCTCATCCCCGCCATCGCCGGACAATGAAACCGTCACGTGCTTCCGCGCCATTTTTGAAACTAAATAAGTTGGAAAAATTGAAAAATCACCGAACGGCTCGTCCAGAAAACCGACGAGTTTTTCGGTTAATTCTAAAGCGTTCGGCTCGATGACCTCGACGTGGTGTTCGGTGTTAAAGCGGTTAGCAATTTGCTGGGCGTAAGGAGATTCATTATAAGTATCTTCTTTAAAAGCAATAGAGAATGTCTTAACTGGCCGGTCCATCACTCGGCTCATCATCGCCACGATTGCACTCGAATCGATACCGCCGCTAAGAAATGCACCGAGGGGCACGTCACTCATCAAACGGATTTTGACAGCGTCCTGAAAAAGATCTAGTAGTTGTTCACAAAGGTCATCTTCAGGAGTTTCTTTTTCATCAAACCTCAAATCCCAATATTCTTTTATAGTGATCCGGCCATCTTTCAGAGTCAGTGAATGTCCAGGGGGGAGTTTTCGAATGCCTTCAAAAATGCTGTATGGCGATGGAATGTATTCAAACGTTAAGAAAATATCCAGCGCGCGTTTATCAACTTCTCGGGGAATATTTTCCACCTGAAGAATCGATTTCAATTCCGAGCCGAATGCAAATTTTCCGGAATCATGATAATAATACAGAGGTTTGATTCCTAATCGATCCCTAGCTAAAAACAAAGTCTGTTTTTTTTGATCTAAAATCGCAAACCCGAACATCCCGTTCAATTTTTTGGGGCAGTCTTCACCGTATTCTTCGTAAGCATGAACGATTGCTTCTGTATCGCACTTGGTTTGAAAAGTATGTCCTTTTTTGACGAGCTCATCACGCAATTCCATGTGGTTGTAAATTTCACCATTGAAGACAATCCAAATCGATCCGTCTTCATTTGAAATAGGCTGACGTCCCGTAAACAAATCGATGATGCTGAGCCGCCGCATGCCGATGCCATAATTGCCTTTAGTGATCCAGCCTTGATCATCCGGTCCGCGATGCCGAATCACATCGCACATGCCTTTAACTTCAAGCTCTGAAACGTTCCGTTCTCTATCGAAATAAGTGACTCCACAAATACCACACATTAGCCGGCGTTCTCCAGTTGTTCTTCTAAATACTCAAGAACTTCTTTTGTCTTTTCAAGGTAAGACTCGTAGCTATATTTGTCTTCAGCCAATTTCTTGGCACTCTTCGTAACCCGCTTGCGTAAATCATCTCCTTTCAAAACATTTAACACGCCCGTACCGAAAGCCTCCGGCGTGCAATCCGTAAGGACTGAAACCTTGTCATTGAGTACTTGTGTATGCGTAATAAGATTGGTCGCCACAATCGGCTTTCCGGAACGCAAGTAAGAATATATTTTGAGCGGGGTATTGTTACCCTCAATTCTTGGCGAAACCAGCACATCACACGTGTCGATATAACCAGGGATTTCTTCTGGCAAAACAGACCCAGTGAAGACAAAATAATCATCGAGATTCATTTCACTTACGGTCTTCTTATAGTGCTCAACTTGCTCCGGCTTACCCCCTACCAAAACAAAGCGTACCTCTTTGGTTTGTTCAACAACCTTAGCGCTTGATTTAATCAGTAAGTCGATACCTTGATAGGGTTCAAAAGTGCCAGTGTAAAGAACGACCGCTTCACCGTTTGTTTTTATCTTCTGTTTTATTTGGCTGCCATTCATTTGAGATTTAAATACAAGGCTGTTGTCTGCAACATTCTCGATCAATTTGTTAAACTTATTGGGAAAGTTGCCTTTGACATAATTAAACAACTCTGGGCAGATGGTGATTAAAGCGGTGGCATTTTCGATTGTCTGGGCCTCAAGCATCTCAAAAAGGCGAATCAAAAAATTCGATTTACTAAACTTAAAATTTGACAACTGTTGCGGTAAACTAGAATGCATATCATACAGATGCAATGTACCGTATTTTTTTGCTAAATAGTTACCTACGAATCCTGCCTCCTCGTGAGTATGAAGCAGATCATAGTTGCCCTTCTTCAGCATTTTTTTTGCTTTAGCGAACAGGTAGAAATCAAGGATAATTTTTCTCTTCGATGGTCCGATGGCAATTTTTCTAACAAAGGGAACTCTTGGAATACGGTGAATTGTGACCCCCTCGATATCCACATCCTGCCCGATATGATAGGTTACTAAATCGACTTTGCAGCCCAAATGTGATAGAGCCTTTAATCTATGTAAAACGCTGAACGGGGTTCCTCGCGGTTGGAAAAAAGGCTGTGGGGCAATCATCAAAATGCGCATTTGTGAAAATAATCCTCAGAATTAGAAAGAAAGATTGAGCGGAAGGCGAACAACGGTAGTGTTAGGCGCCTTCAAACTCTACTAAAATTCATTAATGTAAGCGCTAAAATTTTAGATCGGTCTTAATCGGATTTACTTTAGCAATTATAATGCCACTGACCTTAGATGTTTGAGCGAGGAAGGTGTGTCTGTATTTTAAAGGGTTTACTACAGTTTAAGAAATACTTTAAAGGCTGTTATTTTAAGTAGCTATGTGTCAAAATGAAACGATGTTAGCACCTGACACAAAGCGAGATAGGTGGAATTCAATTTGGAAAGTACTATAATTCGTAATTGACTTTAACTCGCACCGTATCCAAAAAGTACCACAAATACAGTCTTAAAAAGAATTTTAAAGTCCAGCCAAAGAGACCATTGATCGATATACTGCAGGTCCATCTGCATCCACTTTTCAAACTGAATTTTATTTCTACCGCTGACTTGCCAGATACAGGTGAGTCCGGGTTTCAAGCTTAATCTCCGGCGCTGCCACATTTTATACAACTCTACTTCAACGGGTAATGGTGGGCGGGGCCCAACGATACTCATATCTCCCTTCAGAACATTGAGGAGCTGCGGAATTTCATCGATACTCAATCTTCTCAAAATTCTACCAATCTTTGTGATTCGCGGATCGAATTTTATTTTAAATACCGGACCGTCCATCTCATTCATTTTCTCCAGCTCACGCTTTTTCATCTCAGCACCGACAACCATTGTGCGAAACTTATAAAGCTTGAATTTTCTGCCATTCAAACCGGAGCGCATTTGCCTGAACAATACCGGGCCTTTTGAGGTCGCTTTAATGGCAATTATCACAAAAATAATTATTGGAAAAAAAACAATTACAAGCACAAAAGATAAGCCAATATCGAGTGTGCGTTTGAGAAAAAGCTGCCACTGCTTGGCTGAAAATGTTTCAAATTCTAAAAGTGGGAATCCTCCAAAATCAGTCTGGCGCACTTTCGCAATTCTGAGGTTGTAAAGATCCATGCTAATCGAAGTACTGATTCCTTCCCGTTCGCACGCCAAGATTGCCTCATCGATTCGATTTAACCAAAGCCTCGGCACCACAAAAATCACTCGATCGACAACAATTCTATGCAGAATAAAAGGAATATCCTGAAGTCTACCCAGAACCCGG
>Ga0209980_10001562_pt1 | contig 12555 bp, 9 predicted proteins | sample CR02metaG_FD_183611 | JGI IMG/M metagenome (GOLD analysis project Ga0209980, IMG submission 183611) | Deep subsurface microbial communities from Mariana Trench to uncover new lineages of life (NeLLi) - CR02 metaG (SPAdes) (version 2) | ecosystem: Environmental > Aquatic > Marine > Ocean trench >... | reverse complement strand
GGCCCGGGGCGATGAGGGGTGCCAGATTATCGAGGCGCTGGTCTGTTGAGTCTGTCAGGTCGGGAGGGGATAAGGGGTCCTTGGCCTCCCCGGTTTCGTTTTGGGGTTTCTCTTTTTGCCTCAATTGTCTCCAGAGCGACATGACAAGATCCCTCCTTGGATAAGTGTGGAAGACCCTACTATCGGCCAAGCCGGACGACCATGTCAAGGAGATGTTTTGGGATCAGGTCGTGAAAGCGTAGAGACAAATAGAGCTTGATAAGCGCGATGAGCTATAGGACTCCATTTGAGGTGACAACCTGCGGACAGTAAAAAAGCGGCGGCCCACATTGGGCCGCCGCTTCTCAAACTTCCGGGTTTCCGGCTGGAAAGACAACATCACAAGCTGATATTTCTGAGCCGTTCCACAAATCGAGGCCCCCTCATAGAAAAATGTAAAAAACTCGAGATGGCAGAAATCAGGGAGACCATTGTAGGTGCCGCTTCACAATGAATTCTATTCTACTATTTCTTTTTCTTCTTTCGGAAGGACCTGTGGCAGCTCTTGCAATCAACGCCTTTTGCTAAAATTGCCACCTTTTCTCCGTCCTTGGCCGCTGCTGCTTCGGCCAGAAACTCAGCCACCTCCTTATTCGACTTCGTCCCCCTCACAAACCTATCCCACTTCTTCCATATTGCGGCCTTGGCCCTGGAATTTTTGGAAGTGCTTCCCTCAGGAAACAGGTTAGGTATCTTTTCCATATTTGCGGCAATCACCTTCGCCTTTGCCTCGATAGTGGCAAAGTCTTTTGCCTTTACGGCATTTCTGATTGCCTTGTAGGCCTTGATGTTTGACTTCATGAGTTTACGCCTCTCTTTGACCACGTCTCCCTGGGCAAAAAGCTGCGAGGAGGTGAATAGCAACAGAAGAGAAAACAGCCCCACACACACAAAAATTCTTTTAATCATTAGCTTCCTCCTTCTTTCTGTAAAATTGCCGACGACGCAACATCAAAATCGCTAACCAGCACACCTGATTTTATCAGAAAGGCGAATGTATCATCTTCTTTGCCGCTGTCAATACTCAGAAGGTCATTTTCAAATTCTATCCATTAGGCTATACCTTCCTCACCTGAGAGGGTGGATGGCAACCTATGAGACGAGCGAACGAGTGGATATCAACTGGAGGAAAACGCGGATATAGGTGTTGCCCCCTACTCTGTGAGATCGCAGGTGCTTGACACGAAGAGGTCCTCGGGAGATAGTTCTCGCTCGCTTACTCCCTCTCTTCGTCGCAGGTCCGCAACCGAAGGTAGAGGCGGGGCGTTACCACACTCACGGTGATGCGGTGAAGTTCTACCTGAAAGGCCGGGGGTATGAATTCATTGGGGACCAGCGTTTTGAGATAAAGCCCGGAGACTTTATCCACATCCCGGCAAATACGTGGCACGCGACCCACAATCCTAATGACGAGCCGATCCGTTTCATCACCTGGCAGCAATACCTGGGGACTTTCCGCCAGGTGAGCACACCTTTCATCAATTCAGATTAACCGAAAGCCGGCCCGATTCCTGGAGAGCTGCACCAGGCAACAACTAGCCAGCACCACCTCATCTCGCATCCCTTTCCTTTTCTGCCAACCTACATTACGTACAGATCGATACATTACCCCATAAAAAGCGGGCCTTGACAGAGCTTTAATGCCGTTGCTAGCATCAACCCTCGCGCAGGGAGAGTGTTCTGTAAAAGGGAAGATAACGACATGATGGTTAATCCCTATGATGATTCGCACCTCCTCCTTGCCCCAAGCGGATCACGATCAGTTATTCGCTGCATGCAAAGTAGATCGATACGAGCAGAGCACACCAAGAGTCTCACTACATGAAACCGCCGGTATTCGAGTACTACGATCCAAGGAATCTTCACGAGGCGTTGGATTTGTTGGCACAGCTCGGGGAGGATGCAAAGGTGTTAGCGGGCGGGCAGTGCGCAGAGGCAATTCATGAGCGGTTCCACCTAAAGAAGGCAGGACTGTCAGGGGGAGATTAAGTGTACAAACGTCGGGTGTGCATGACTATCAACGGGCGTGAGTGCCGCGGTGAGGTGGAACCACGCAAGCTGCTGGTGGACTTCATCCGCGATGACCTGGGCTTGACCGGGACGCACGTAGGCTGCGAGCACGGGGTATGTGGGGCGTGTACGATTTTGTGGGACGGCGAGCCCGTGCGCTCGTGCATTCTGTTTGCCGTACAGGCTAACGGGGCGCGGCTGGAGACGGTGGAGGGAATGGTGCCGAACGATAGGGACCTGCACCCGATCCAGGAGGCGTTCTGGGAGGCACACGGGCTGCAGTGCGGTTTTTGCACACCGGGTTTTCTGCTAACCGTGAAGGCGCTGCTACGGGAGAATCCACACCCAAGCGAGCGGGAAATACGAGAGTGGATCAGCGGTAACCTCTGCCGCTGTACCGGCTATCAAAACATCGTCACCGCAGTTCAACTGGCTGCCGAAAAGCTAGCTGCCTCGAGCTGAGGGGAAAGATCGCGGAGGACAGAGGGGGTTGTGTCGTACATAGGGGCTAGGGTCAAACGTACAGAAGATCTGAGGCTGCTGCGCGGGGTGGGGAGATTCGTGGGCGATATCCGCCGGGTGGGTATGAACCATGCCGCGATCTTACGTAGTCCGTGCGCCCATGCACGGATCCTAAGGATCGATACTGAGGCAGCTACCAAGTTGGCCGGTGTCGTGGGCGTGGTGACGTTTGCCGATATGGCCGAAGTGAAGCCCATCCCCATGCGGACCGGGAAGGTCGAAGGGATGGAGCGTTCGCTGCAGTACCCTCTTGCTGGTAACAAGGTCCGTTACGTGGGAGAGCCGGTGGCCGTTGTGGTGGCCGAGAACCGCTACCTGGCCGAGGACGCCCTAGAGCTAATCGATGTCCAGTACGAGCTGCTTGACGCTGTTACTGACCCGTGGGAGGCGATGCAACCGGGTACCCCAATTCTGCACGAGAGCGTGCCTGACAACATTGCTGCTCACTTCGTCGTGGACGTTGGCGATATAGACCGGGCCATGGCCGAGGCGGATGAGATCATCGAAGAGGAGTTTTCCGTGCAGCGCCATGCGGCCGTGCCTTTGGAAACGCGGGGTCTGGTAGCTGAGTTCGATGAGGGGCGAGGTGTTCTCTCGGTCTGGGGACCCACAAAGGTTATTCATACAAACCGGATGATCCTATCAGAGCTGCTGGATATGCCGGAAAGTTGCATCCACCTGATAGAGCCCGACGTCGGGGGCGGATTCGGAGCCCGGGGAGAGTTTTATCCAGAGGACTTCGCGATACCCTTCGTCGCCAAACATCTGAAACAACCAGTTTGCTGGATCGAAGATCGTTCCGAGAACCTCAAGGCCACCAACCATTCCCGGGAACAGGGGCATTATCTGAAAGTGGCCGTGAAGCGGGACGGGACCATTCTGGGAGTCGAAGACAGGCTCTATTTCAATATGGGCGCCTACACTCGGACCCACGGGGCGGTACCTGCAATCTCCGGCTCGGCCATGCTGCGCGGCCCGTACAAGATTGCGAACTACCGCGCCGACGTCTTTTGCATTCTAACCAACAAGACCCCGGCCGGAACTTACCGCAGTCCGGGAAGATATGAAGCGGCCTTTGTGCGCGAGCGGATGATCGACATGGTGGTCCATCGCCTGGGTCTCGACCCGGCAGATGTCCGCAGAAGGAATTTCATCCAGCCGCATGAAATGCCCTACGATTGCGGCCCGCACAAGTACCACGATGTCGTCTATGACTCCGGCAACTATCCGGGTTTGCTGGAGAAGGCGTTGACAAAGATCGATTACCCGGAACTCAAGGCTTCCTCTGGGAAGGCGAGGCGCGAAGGGCGCGCCGTGGGGGTTGGCATCGCCTGCTTCGTGGAGACCAGTGGAGTCGGTCCCTGGGAATACGCGCGCGTCGAAGTAGACCCAACGGGGAAGGTTGTGGTCTATGCGGGATGCGCCTCACTCGGTCAGGGCGTGGAAACAGTTCTCAGCCAGATTGCTGCCGATGCGTTGAACGTTCGCCCTGAAGAAATCATGGTCGTTCACGGCGACACGAATCTGGTCCCCTTCGGCATGGGGAGCAATGCCAGCCGGACCACAGTCATGGCGGGAAGCGCGGTCTTCCGGGCAGCCCTGAAAGTCAAAGAAAAGTTGTTTCAGCTGGCTGCTGGTGCATTTGAGATCGGACCCGGCGATTTGCAGCTTGTGGACGGTCGAGTGGCCGTGCGGGGGGCTCCGGACCGGTCGATGACCTTTGCGCAGCTTGCGCGTTTGGCAGCACCTCACTCCGCTCTCAAGGGCGGTATTCAACCGGGTATCTCCGAAACTGACTTCTTTGCCGCACCCCGAAGGACTTTTCCCTATGGCGTGCACGTTGCGCAGGTTGAGGTGGACCGGGAAACCGGGCTGGTTCAGATTCTCAAGTACCTCGTGTCGGAGGATATAGGTCGGGCCGTCAATCCCATGCTGGTGGAAGGGCAGATGGTAGGTGGATTTGCCCAGGGGCTTGGGGGGGCGCTGCTCGAAGAGTTTGCGTTCAACTCCGATGGTCAGCCGCTGGCGACTAGCTTTATGGATTACTTGCTCCCCACGGCCATGGAGGTGCCCCATGTGGAACTACTCTCGGTCGAAGAATGTCTGTCACCGAGCAACCCTCTGGGGGTCAAGGGGGCCGGTGAAGGTGGCATTGTAGCCGTGGGTGGGGCTTTGGCCAACGCTGTTTCCGACGCTCTAGGCGTGGAAGTGACCCGACTTCCTATGAAACCCGAGTACGTGAGAGACCTGGCACGTCAGGGTGCTCAAAAGCCGTAGGCGGAATCGGCTCAGTTCAGGTATTGTCATATTCGTGGTCGTGCCAATTTTGGCGCCGCTGCCATCGTCACCTCCCCTCTAAAGATCTTCTGGATAACTTCTACCCGCTTCTGCTCTTCCATTGTCAGGGTTATGGGTTTCACACCCTGAGATAATTACTTTGTTACAACAAAACCGATCATTAAGGTTGACATAACGATTGTCTCCGGATATTTTCTCCAGACAATGGGGACGCCAGTTCCCCCTCGCCAGTTCGAAGGCGGGCTGGAACATGGCGGTCGGGAAGATTACTAAAGTCTGACAAAGATTCTATAAGGAGGGTACCATGAATAGGAAAACCTTGTTGTATTTGGCAATAACCGTAGGGCTGGTTTTTGTGCTTGTCGAATCTAGGGCAGGCGCAGCTGAGTTTTACAAAGGGAAGACCATTCGTCTGATCGTGGGCACATCTGCCGGAGGAGGTTACGACACATACGCTCGTGTCATTGCACGTAATATCACCAAACACATTCCCGGAAATCCTTCGATTATAGTACAGAACATGCCCGGGGCAGGGAGTATAATCGCTGCCAACTATCTTTATAATGTGGCCAAACCCAACGGGCTCACTATGGCAATGCTTATCAGCGGGATTATCATGGAGCAGGTGATGGGCATTAAAGAGATGAAGCTCGACGTGAGTAAATTCAAGTGGATTGGTGCTCCGACTGTAGGGGTGCCGGCGTGCGCCATTATGGGATTCACGGGTCTCAAGACCCTTGATGATGTCCTGAAGTCAAAAAAACCAATCATCTTTGGTGCAGCGGGAAGTAGTACCCGCGAGCAACCAAGGATCTTAAGAGACTTTCTAGGGGCAAACGTGAAGGTGGTCCTTGGCTATAAAGGCACCTCCTCGATCCGGGCAGCAATGCAGAGAAAAGAGGTGGATGCGGCCTGTTGGCAATGGGTGTCCATGAAGATAACTGCTAGAGATATGCTGGACGCCAAAGGAGATGATAAGATGATTCCTTTCCTCTTGCAGGGCGAGTCCCAAGACCCTGAGGTCAGGAACCTGCCCAAGTATACTGATTTCATCAAGGATAAAGAAAATCTGGACGCCTTCAAAGCTTGGATGGGTCAATATCTATTCTTCCGTCCCTTTGCGCTTCCCCCCAATACGCGCGCAGACCGAGTCAATATTCTGCGTACGGCCTTTAAGAAAACCCTAAAGGATCCCGAATTTCTGGCGCTCGCCAAGAAAACCAAGCTGGATATAAGGTACGTCTCCGCAGAAAAGATAGATAAGTACATTAAGGAGACTCTGGCGACTCCGGCTGCCGCAAAATCGAAGCTTCGAACCATAGTAGGGAAATAAGCAACGGACGGCCTTGGGGGCAGGCTTGCATAAGTGAATAGAGCCTGCCCTGGTTCATTTTATTCAGCACCCTTTATTCCCTTGTGTTAGGGATTCTTCAAGGTGAGTTTGACATGATCTTCAAGCCTAATTCAAACCTTGGAGAGGATGATTACTTGATTCAATGTAAACTCCGCCTCTTGAGGCGGGCACAAAGCCGATGGGGTTTCCAAAAGGGAGAAGCGGCAGCTCTCCCCTTTGGTCGAACACGGGGATTCAAACCCCGTGTTCGATATAACTTGATTTGGTGCCGGAGGGGGGGGGCTTGAACCCCCACAGGGTTGTCCGTGCTGAGTTTTGAGTCGTACCAATAGACTTACTATCCACGCCTATCAAGCCATAACAAGCGAAATCAAAGGTCTTTTCTCTCCCGTCTTCCCGGTACCGTGTCGTAGACCTCAGTGGTTTGGGCACAGAATTGGCGCAAATACTTGTTCAAGGCGCAATTAGAGATGTCATGACAGCGGCATTCCCCCCAAGGCGATAATTTGTCAATTCCTTTCTCCTTCGGCCTCGCCTGAAACTGCACTGCGCCCCTAACCTGAACCTGAGCTTTGATGCTGGATATGTGACACACAAACAGCTACCTGGGCCATTAGCGTAGCGGAATCTTTCTCATTTGACAAGCAAGCATGTAATCTGTAATAGTTGCTAGCAAGTGAGGTAAGTACCGTGAAACGTATCATAAACGGCAAGACTTTCAATTCAGAAACGGCCACCACGGTATTCCGTTTAGAAAAAAAAGAAAGGGGGGCATCGCGGTCGGAAGAGATTGACGGTTACCTGGATTCGGAGACTCTCTACCGAACGCGCCAGGGTAATTTCTTCCTGGTGGACACAGAAATTAAGACCAATTTTGACAAGGAGGGTTTTCCGCTAGGCGCTGGTCCGGTCAAGCGCCTGAAGCCTTTGACCCCTGAGGGGGCCTTGAATTGGCTGAGGAGTCACAACGTAAGTGAGGAACAGATTCGACAACAGTTTGGAGATCACCTTAAGGACATGACGGAAGAGAGTACCGTCTACTTGCGCGTCCCTCAAAGCCTTAAGCTCAGGCTAGAGGCTTGCGCCAATAATAAGGGACAGTCGCTTAACACCTGGGTCATGCGGTGTTTGGAACGCGCTGCGTGGGTCGAAGAGGAAGGTGGAGCCCCCGTTATCGATCCCGAACCTGGCAAGGCCGAAGATTGCTACTGCGAGTACGAAGGCTGACAACTCAGACTTTGAAAAGCTGAGACACCTGTAGGGCAAAAGAAAAGACCAAGGGTAATGGATCGTACTGTCATTGTCTGTGAAAGGTGGAGGTCATTGGAAAACGAGGTGCATGACCATCCAGGTCCAAACGGGCACAGTTCTGGTACACGGGAGAGTTTGAGTCGTACCAATAGACTTTCTATCGGCACCTATCAAGCCATAACAAGCAAAATCAAATGTCTTTCCTCTCCCGTCTTCCCCCGTACTGTGCCGGAGACCTCAGTGGTTTAGGCACAAAATGGGGACAACAAAGCAGAGTGGCGGGTTTGAAAGCGTGGGGCAACTAAAGACAAGCTACCGATATTTGATGGAGCATTACAAAGATTTTCTGTATTATTAGGGTTTGGAGTACAGTAAGGTCCTGTAATTAGCTTACATTTATATTAGGAATGCCAGAGATCAAACATTTATCCAACGCCCCCATTACTGAGGCTATAATAGATATCCGCACCAAGTTGCCGCCTAGCGTGGATTTGCCAAGGCTTGGATCGGTTCACGATTTAATTCGCCAGCACTATCCAAAGCGTAAGGAGCGCAAAAGGTGGGAGGGACGTATTGAGCTGAAGGAAGGAGAACCTCCTGCCCAAACTGCTGTATATAAGGGATCCGATGGCTATCTTTACACATCGGAGGACGATAAGCAGACAGTCCAATTCAGACTGGATGGCTTTACCTTTAATCGGCTAAAGCCCTACGAAACTTGGGAGCGAATGCGTGACGAAGCTCGAAGACTATGGCGATTGTATTTGCAAATAGCCACACCTGAAAAAATCACAAGGATAGCGTTACGGTATATAAACCGTTTAGATATTCCACTTCCGATCACCGACTTCGGTGATTATCTCGCAGCTCCTCCAAGCGTTGCAAGTGGTTTACCGCAGGGGATTAGAAGTTTTCTGACTCGTGTTGCTATACAAGAGCCTGCCTCGGAGGCAACATGCATCATTAATCAGGCTCTTGAGTCTCTGACAAAGCAAGGTTATGCTTCTTTGGTGTTAGATATAGATGTGTTCAAACAGTCACAGCTTGACGCCAGCGATGAAGAGGCTTGGAGAGTTTTGGAGACAATGCGGAATTTCAAAAATAGGGTTTTTTTGAGAGTGTTACTGAAAACACAGTGAGGTTATTCGAATGAGTGTTGCGATTCCCTCTAGAGAAGGATTGGTATTCTTGGGTCCTTCTATGGACAGCGGTATTAGCGCAGACGCTCAAAATCTAGCAAAATTTGTTTTTGATTCAATAACCCATTTTAAGCAAACGACACCTAAAGAAAATGCTTTCGCTTCGCTAGACGAGGTCTATACTGAATGCAGCGTACAGAATTGGGATGGTTATGGTGCCCAGCCAGTCAAGGAGGAGGCATATTTAGAGGCCCGGAAAATACTGGACTTATTGCCGTCAAACGTTCCTTTACCGGAAGTTGGCCCGGAACCCAGTGGCGACATAGGATTGGAATGGTCTAGATCGAGACGCTCGGTTTTCGTCATAAGTGTAAGCGGTCACAATGTAATGACATATGCTGGTTTATTCGGTAGAAATGAAATACATGGGTCCGAGTATTTTGAGGACTCTATACCGTCAATGATTCTCCAAAACCTTTCGCGCCTTTACTCTTATAGTATTGACCATTGAACCACTTATCTCCCGCCGAGTGGCTAACACGGTATATTTTAAGTGACAGGTACTATAGTGCATCGACGAACACTGTGAAGTATCGGGCTTTCATGCCAATTCGTAATCCGGACACTTCGGTTCTAGAAACCTCTGTGTATAGAATTTCATCTCTTGAAGATCACGAGATCTGGAGTATTGGAGAAACAGTGGAAAGTCGAAGGCCAGCACTTTGCTTTGTTGTAGGCCTTTCGAAACCTGATTTCATAGCATTAGCATCAACGGCCTTTCTCTAATAACGATCTGGGATTCTACCATCGGCAAGCACTCTACTACCTCGCCCGTTATCGGATCAAGACTGACTACCTGGAGGCCGTGCCTCGAGAAAGTTGAGATTCTGAAAAATAAGAAAATTGAGATTCGGACTTCTACCCTAGTCCTTGTTGACATGCATTGCACACTTTACTAAAAGCCCTGATTTAGTACTTGAAGAGGCGCAGACGCCGGACCAAGACAAGAGCCCTGTTTATTTCATGTCGCAATCGAAGAATCGCTCCAACTACTATTTGGCGTCTGGTTAAAAGCTATTTCAGAAAGGCACGTATCAAGGCAGACGGTATGGGTCCCCATGCCCTTTGCCATACGTTTGCGACTCTTCTTCTATACAAGGGGGGAAATCTCAGAATCATTCAAGTCCTCATGAGCCATAAGAGCCTGGCCACTACTATCTTTTCCAACCACCGGATGAGCCAGAAGAAGCTGACCCCCCAAGTTGACACAATAGCATGCTATTGGATAGCTTTACCGGATATCACGAGTTGAGCAAAAGGGGAGATTACGGCGCTCCTCCAGGGTCACGGATGACAGTCCAAACTTGGAAAAAGTGACAATTCAGCTTGAAATGGAGCTTCGCGGTAGGATAGACTCCGTTGAAATCAAAGGAAAATAAATTACCAGAGGAGGAATGGATATGACAAAGGGTTACGTTGATTCTGACGGTCATATCATGGAAAACGAAAGAGAGTTGAATGAATTTCTCGAAGACCGGTATCGCAACTCGGGCTATCACTCATTCCTTCAATTGTTACCCACCCTGGATGGCTTCCATACTCCCAAAACTAGTGATGTCGTGAGGAAGGGTCAGTTTGATCGAAGCGTTGGCCCTGAAAGATGGATGGAATTTCTCGAGAAGACAGGCATTGAATACACGATTCTCTATCCCACGACCGGTTTGTCTTACGGCCAAGTGGTCTTTCCTGATTGGGCGCAGGCTTATGCCAGAGCGTATAACAATTGGCTTCATGAAAAATACTTAAAAAGAAGCCCGCGTTTTAAAGGGATGGCTTTGATTCCCATGCAGGATGTTTCGGGTGCTGTTGCTGAGATGAGAAGGGCCGTAAAAGAGCTGGGAATGGTTGGCGCCATGATTCCATCTAACGGTTTGAAGAGGCACATCACCGCAAAGGAGTTCTGGCCAATTTACCAAGAGGCGGAAAAGCTGGATTGTGCCCTGGCTATCCACGGGGGTAGCTACAGTGATCTGGGCTTTAATACGTTCACTGTCTTCCCAGCGACACGAGCCCTGGGAATGCCTTTCCCCCTCATGATTGCCATGACCGGCATGATTGTGGATGGCGTATTCGATGCGTTTCCTAACTTAAGGGTTGCGTTCCTGGAAGGGGGAACGAGCTGGATCCCCCTGGTCATCGACAGACTGGAAAGGGAGCGGGAATACGCAGGCCTCCACACCCAGAAAGCCCCTGTCGATTATTTTACGAGCGGCAGAGTGTTCGTAGGTTGTGAGGGGAATGAGAAGGCTTTATCCTATTCTATCGAGCGAGTAGGACCGCAGCCGTTCATGTTCGCATCCGATTTCCCGCACGAAATCACCATGGATAACTGCATGGAGGAGATCAACGAAATCCGTGAGAGGGAGGACATAAAAGAAGAACACAAGATGGCAATACTTGGAGATAATGCGAGAAGGTTTTACAAAATATAAATTTAATATGCCCCTAGCTCCAGCAATCCAGCCATTAAGAGGTGACTTTTCGCTGGGCTAACTTTTCTCCTGCTTCCAAATCTTGAGGATGCAAAAACGCCCCTCCTTGCCCCCTTGGCCAACTTACCGGAAATCTGGTTCGGTAAAAACAGGCAATGGCTGACGGCCATCTTGCCGCCCGCCTTTGAGAACCTAAGGGGGGCATTGGTCATCGCCGCAGAGCGGGGGGTCTAAGACGGTGACCTTCTTGTATGAGGATTCTCCTTTGCCAAGGGGAGCTATGCGAGCCCTCATACCTTTCGTAGAGGAGCTCGGCTTGAAATTGGTTTTAGATGAGGCATACCCGCCTGGCACCCTTGATCTGGAGCCGATTCTGTTCAAAGACAAGAGTCTGAGGGCCGATGTCGTTGCGGGAGGGGGCTTCCTGGGCCAAGCCTTTGCCGTCATGAAAGCCGCGAAGGCGGAAGATATCAAGCTCGATATCTTCTCCTTGGTAGCCCAGCTATCACGCTGCGGCGGGCTTCGGCGCAGGGCAGGTCTTGGAGTTGGCAGTCAAGGCCGCCGGTGGCGTCGAGGACAAGAAGGCCCTTCGCGATAAGATCTATGAATTGGAAATCACAACGGCCTTCGGCAAATACGGAGTTGAGCCCTTGGGCTCCCCGAATTCGGGATACCAACGGCGCAAGGTCATGAATTTGATGCAATGGCAAAAAGCGGAGGGGAAGAAACTCCTGCCCAATCAGTTCGTCATCAACGGGATGGTGCAAGAAGTTGTCTGGCCTGAGGAAGTGGCGACGGCGAAGATTGACTTTCTCTTCCCAGGTTTCCTCAAATAGCTTGAGACGATCTCCACGTCAGAGGGAGGGCGCTCATCGAAAAGGTGCCGTCTTTCCTCCAAATCGCCCTCGGAAAGCCGCGACAAATTCCCTGCTCCCAGGTGTATCCGTGAAAGTGGTCCAGAACACCTCACAGGACTCAATTAAAGCGTCGATTAATTGTGTCTTATGATGAAATCGGCCTGTAAGTACCCGGTAATACGCCGCTTTTTAGCCCGTTGACAACCTCCCCAGACTGTACTAAAAGGGCGAGTTAAGAAGTAATTAACAGCCTCCCCCAGCAGAGAGGTCTGTCTGGAAGCCGCCCCGCAGGTTGACGTCATAGGCCGTTATCGGATATTGCCCACCCAAAACGAAGGAGGATTGGCCCGTTTGCCTGTCCCGCACCCGCTTAGGGCTCTCGACGGCGGGCTGACCGGTGGCTGTTTCGGGAATTCTTCGATATTTGGTGGCCACTCCTCAAAAGCAGATTCCTATCATTGATGGGGGCGTCGTTCGGGTTTACGGTTTTTCTTTATGGGATTGTGCTGCTGTTGAGTCCTGTAGGTCCATCCTGGTTGGGTGTGTTCGGCATCCTTGGAGGGGTCGCTACACTTGTCGCAGGCATCATTCAA
>Ga0209980_10001560_pt1 | contig 12559 bp, 13 predicted proteins | sample CR02metaG_FD_183611 | JGI IMG/M metagenome (GOLD analysis project Ga0209980, IMG submission 183611) | Deep subsurface microbial communities from Mariana Trench to uncover new lineages of life (NeLLi) - CR02 metaG (SPAdes) (version 2) | ecosystem: Environmental > Aquatic > Marine > Ocean trench... | reverse complement strand
ATCCTTCGAATCAATTGACATCCAGCCCCGGATCTCCTAGCCGGGGCTCGGTTATGTTCAGGGCGTGCTTCACCGAGTTTTTCCCGATACGCAGACCCTCGACCTTCTAGACCTGTACTCGAGCGATGAGCGCTCTGTCCCAGACAGACCCTGGGTGATGGCCAACATGGTCTCGTCGATAGACGGCGCCACCGCCATAGGAGGGCGCTCAACCGGGCTGAGCGACGACGACGATCACGAGGTGTTCCGGGCGATTCGCGCCGTGCCCGATGTGATCCTCGTCGGTGCCGGGACAGTGACGGCTGAGAACTATGCCCCTGTGACTCTTGACCAGGAGCGGCGCCAACGGCGTGTCGCGTTGGGAAAGACAGAGGTGCCCACGCTGGCCATCGTCTCGGGCCGGTTGAGCATCGACCCCCAAGCTCGTTTGTTCTCTGATCCCGAGCACAAGCCATTGATCATCACGAGCACCATGGCGAATCCGTCGAAGCTGGCAATGCTTGGCGACGCGGCGGACGTGGCGTTTCTGCCGTCTCTCGAACCAGAGTCGATCCTGGGCCAGCTCGGCGCAGCGAATGTCGTGTTACTCGAGGGAGGGCCGACACTAAACGCCCAGTTTGCCGGGGCTGGTCTTGTTGACGAGATGAATCTCACCCTCAGATCGGCGGTGGTGGCCGGGGATTCGAAACGGATAACCAACGGCGCCGACATCGACCCGATTCTCGAGATGACAGTCGATCGTGTTCTTCAAGGTGACAGATCGTTGTTCATCCGCTACCTGAAGACCTAGACCCCCTCGACGATGGGCTACCGGATCCTCTTTGTGGTGATAGGACAAAACGCTGGTCAGACGGGTTGTCTGGTAAATTCCCCGCCACCAAAGGAAGGGGTATATGGGCTGTTTGTTTCTCATCCTGATCGGGGTCAGCCCCCGACTGGGTGTCGTCGCCCTCTGGCTGTTCACAGACTGGATCGACCGGGCGTTCAATGATGGATTCATCCTTCCCCTTCTCGGGATCATCTTCCTGCCCTGGACGACAGCCCTCTTCACCGTCGGTTATGTCATCGGTGATGGGGCGAGCCCCTGGGGTTGGCTTGGTCTGATCATCGGACTGTTCATGGATATCGCTCTACACGCCGGGTCGGCCACCATGGGCAAAAGGAGATACGCCACCTAAGAGACTTCGGCCAGGAAGTTTTTAGAGAAGACCTTGTAGATCGATGTCGCAGGAGGGGTGGCGAAGTTTCGCCAGCCCTCTTGCTTCGATCTGACGGACCCGCTCTCGGGTCGAATTGATGACTTTCCCCACATCGCTGAGCGTCCACGGCTCGTCTCCGTCGAGCCCGAACCGCAACCACAAGACCTGTTGTTCCTCGTAGTCGAGGTCCTTGAGAGCCTGCACAAGCCGTTCCCGCTGCCACGCCGATGCTGCCCGCTCCTCTGGGTTTAGAGCCGAGTGGTCTTCGACGAAGTCCTGGAGCGAAGCGTCTCCGTCTTCTCCGACGGGCCGATCAAGAGAAACTGTCTCTGCCGGAGCTTCCAATGCCGCCAGCACCCGCTCTGTGTCGAGACCGGAGACCTCAGATATCTCCTCGAGGGTCGGCATGCGGTGGAGCTGGTCATGAAGGGTTTGCCTCGTGTCCTGGACGGTCCGCACGACGTCGACCATGTGTACCGGCAGTCGGATCGTCCGTCCGTTGTTGCCAAGACCTCTGGTTATGGCCTGGCGAATCCACCACGTCGCGTATGTGGAGAACTTGAACCCCTTGCGCCAGTCGAACTTCTCTACGGCCCGAATGAGGCCGAGATTTCCCTCTTGTATGAGGTCGAGAAGGTCCAGCCCGCGACCCGAGTATCGCTTGGCGATTGAGATGACCAGACGGAGGTTCGACCGTATGAAGCTCATCTTGGCCTCGTCGCCTTCGGCGATGGCTCGCATCAGCTGAGGACGGTCAGAACGAGGGTATTCGCCGGATTCGAGGGAGACCTTGGCCTTCTTGCCACGCTCCATGGCGCGTGCCAGATGTACTTCGTCTTCAGCGGTGAGTAGTTCGTGCCCTGAAACCTCGTCCAGGTACAGGCCCACCGTGTCAGTCGGACCAGCGCCTCTTTCCGGTCTGGCATCTTTGGCCCTTATGGCCTTCCCCAAGACAGCCTCCTAACGCCCCTTGTGGAAAACTAACGTTCCTCCCTTAATCTGGCAACTGGAACACCGCGTAGGTCGATATCGTCGGTATCCTCTGTGATTCGTGTCGCGCCGAACGCAGTTCAGATTGCTGGTGGCGCTCACCATCGTCTGGGCGTCTTGGGCCGGTTGGTCCTTGCTCGGGCGGGCCACCCCCTACGAGCTCCGGGTGCTCGATGACCTCGGTGCTCCGGTCGCCTCTGCCGTAGCCGATATCGACGGCGACCAGGTGGGCACATCAGGCTCCGACGGCAGGATCCAGATGGATTGGAACCGCTCGAGTGTCGTCCTCGAAGTGAGCGCACCCGGTCATGTCGCCCAGATGCTCACTATTGCGGAGCCTCCAGACGGAGTCATTGACGTCGTGCTCAAGGCCCGTGTACTGCGTGGCCGTGTGATCGATCCCAATGGGGCAGCGGTCGATGACGCTCTCATCATGACCAACCCCACTCCCGGGGCATCCGATGGCGAAGGCAACTTCAACATTCGTGGTGCCGAAGCCGGTGCCATTGTGGTCGAAAAGCCGGCCTGGCTACCGACGACTTTCACCTGGGATGGCGGGCCAGGCGAGGTCCTCGTCGAGTTGGAGCCGTTCACCGCCAGGGCCGTCCACATATCCGGACCAGTCGTCGGGGAGCGTTTGGAGGAGTTCATTGCGCTGGCAATGAGCACCGAGCTCAATGCCCTGATGGTCGACCTCAAGGATGACGCTGGGCGGGTCTGGTACAACACCGAGAACCCAATGGCCCTCGAAGTGGGAGCGGCCCAGAACTCATACGACCTCAACGCAGTCGCCACCGCAGCCCACGATGAGAACCTCTACCTGATTGGACGGCTGGTCGTCTTCAGTGATGAGATTGCTGCCTGGAACAAGCCGTCAATGGCGGTGTGGGACTTGGCGACCAACGCACCATTCAGAGTCGGAGGTCAGTATTTCCTCGACCCAACAGATCCGGAGGCCAGACAATATGGACTCGATCTAGCTGCCGAGGCCTGCTCGATGGGAGTCGACGAAATCCAGTTCGACTACGTCAGGTTTCCCGACATCCTCAGTGAATCTGCCCGATACGACTTCGTGATCGACGAACAAGTGCGTTTGTCGACCATACCCGCCTTCTTGAGGGAAGCCGTCGACCTTCTCCACCCGATGGGTTGCACGGTGGGCGCCGACGTTTTCGGTTTCCTCACCACCGACGTTTCGGACGGGTTCATCGGTCAGCGTTGGGAGGACGTCGCCCAGATTGTCGATGTGATATCGCCAATGGTTTACCCGTCCCACTACGAAAAGGATTGGTTCGGTTATGAGGTGCCAAACGATTATCCGGGACAGGTGGTTCGCCGTGCCCTGGAGGATGGCATGGAACGACTTCCCAGAAATGTGGTGGTGCGCCCGTGGCTCCAGGACTTTGGCTACGGCCCATCGCAGGTGAAGGCGCAGATCACCTCGGCCGAGGAATTCGGTCTCGGTTGGATGCTTTGGAACGAGTCGTCGGTGGTCACCACCGACGCTCTCCGGCCTGCCGAGTGATTCGCACTATCCCGATAGGTGAAATACCATCCCACCGTCCCTTTCGGAGTGCCTCCTCTTGACCGCGTTTGACGCCGCAAACCATGCCAATGCGAAGTCCAACGTGCCGTCTTGGCGGGCGTCGCAGATGGATTCTGCTCTCGAGGTCTTCGAATCTCTGGATGAGCCGACCGGTTCTGAGGAAGACTGGCGATACGTCGACTATGACCTGCCGTTCGCCGGGCTTGTCCAGATAGAAGACCCTGGTGAGCCATTGTCCGATGGGCCGTTCCTGGCCTCGCTGACCAACAACTCAGGCCGTGTTCTGATCGTCGATGGACAGGTTCTCGAGGTGAGTTCATCAAGTGCCTCGATTTCGACACTTCGTGATCTCGAATCCGATGAGCGGGAGTTCTCCGTGGTAGCCGTCGATCACAACAAGCTGGCGGCGGCCCATGGTGCATTTGCCAACGATGCAGTGTTTGTCGATGTCGTTTCCAACCAGGTAATGGACGCTCCTCTAGTCATCGAGGTCCAAGGAGTCACTCCGGGCTCGGCTTCCTTTCCACATATCTCGGTAGCGGTTGGTGAGAATGCCGAGGCCCAGGTCCTTGTGGTCTATCGCAGCGCCGACGGGGTCGAGTTGCTGATGGTTCCCGAGATCGACCTCCAGGTGGTCGACGGGGGCCGACTGCGTTTCATGTCTGTCCAGAACCTCGACCATGCCGCCACCAACGTTGTCCACGAGCGGATGACTCTGGGACGTGATGCCACCGGACGTCTCGGTGAGGTTGGGCTGGGAGCCAAGCTGGGCAGGCTTGACCTCGGTGTGAGTCTCGAAGGTGACGGCGCATCGTCCGAGCTGGTCGGTCTCTATTTCGGCGAGGGCTCACAGACCCTCGACTACCGAATAGTGATCAACCACAGCGGCCGCAATACTTCGTCCGACGTGTTCCTCAAAGGCGCTGTTGAGGACGATGCCCAGAGTGTGTTCACCGGCTTGCTTCGCATAGAGAAGGATGCTCGTCGAACCTCGACCTTCGAAACCAATCGCAACCTCGTGCTGTCGGAGAATGGGAAGGCGCATTCGGTTCCCAACCTCGAAATCCTCTGCGACGACGTCATTTGCGGTCACGCCTCATCTGTGGGGCCCCTTCAAGACGACGACCTCTACTACCTGCAAAGCCGCGGACTTTCCAAGGAGCGGTCCGAGCGTCTTCTGATCAAAGGCTTCTTTCAGGAAGTCATTGACCGGCTCCCGATAGAGGGGCTGGAGGCGCCTGTCTCCGAAGAGGTCTTCCGTCGTTTTGTCCAGGCTCAGAAGGAGGGGCGAGTGGCATGAAGGTTGAGATCACCCCCCTCGACAAGCTGCCTCGGGACCGGGGCGTCCGGGTGAAGGTGGGGGACCATCGCATCGCAATGTTCCGAGTCGGTGACCACGTCTACGCCATAGGCGACGTCTGTTCCCACGCCGAGGCATCTCTGGCTGAGGGTGAGGTCTTCGATGGTTCCGTGGAGTGTCCCCGTCACGGATCCGAGTTCGATCTCGAAACAGGTTTTCCGTCATCGCTTCCAGCGACGACTCCGGTACCTTCCTATGAAGTCTCGGTGGAAGACGGCATCGTTTTTCTCTCCCTGGAGGACCAATGAGCACCGCTCTTCTGGTTTCGGATCTCTCCGTCGCAATCGACAACAAACAGATTCTCGACGGGTTTTCCCTGGAGGTTCCGTTTGGTGAGATCCACGCAATCATGGGCCCGAACGGGTCAGGCAAATCGACTTTTTGTCATGTTCTGACCGGTAAGTCGGGCTACCAGGTGAGGGGCTCGGCGTCACTCGCAGGCGACGACCTCTTCTCGCTTGATGTCGATGAGCGTGCTCGGCTTGGGTTGCTGCTGAGCTTTCAGTACCCGACACAGGTGGCGGGTGTCAGGCTTCGGGAGTTCATGATGGAAGCCGCCGAGGAGAAGGGCATCGACCCTGCCGAGGCTGCCGCTCGGATCGAAACCGAGAGCGAGAGGTTCGGGATGGGGCCATTCCTCGATCGGTCGCTCAACGGTGATCTCTCCGGTGGTGAGAAGAAGAGGTCGGAGATCTTCCAGATGGCCGTTCTTCGTCCCAAGGTCGCCCTTCTCGACGAGGTCGACTCCGGTCTGGACATCGACGCCGTCAAGCAAGTCTCCGAAGCCGTGGAAGAGATGAGATCACCCGAACTGGGCGTGGTGATGATCACTCACTACAGCCGGATCCTCCGTTATCTCTCACCGGACCGCATCCATGTGATGATCGACGGCCGTATCGTCGACCGCGGCGGGAGCGAACTCGCCGAAGAGCTGGAGAGTGGTGGCTACGAAGGGCTTCGCAAGCGGCTCGGCATCGAGAAGGTTGTCGACGACGGCCCGATGCGTAAGCCCGCCGACTTCTTCACCGACACCCCTTTCGACGTCTGAATACCGTTCTGTGAACCGAATTGGGGGTTAGCCCCACAAAACCGTTCACAGAAGGGGTTTTTGATGGCTAGTCAAGGGCTAGCGTCAGGTGCAACCAGGTCTCAGGAGGAACAAGAGTGAAGTACCGCATCGAGAAGGACTCGATGGGAGAAGTCAAAGTCCCGGCCGACGCAATGTACGGGGCGTCCACCCAGCGAGCCGTCGACAACTTCCCGATCTCAAATCATCGGTTTGGAAGACGGTTCATCTGGGCGTTGGGTCTGCTCAAGGGCTCCGCCGGAACGGTTGCCGGAGAGATGGATTTCAAGAGCCCGGCTATCTCGGAGGCGATCCGAAAGGCCGCTGACCAGGTGATGGCTGGTGATTTCGATGATCAGTTCGTTCTCGACATCTTCCAGACCGGTTCCGGAACTTCAACCAACACCAACGCCAACGAGGTGATCGCCACCCGGGCGACAGAGGTCCTCGGTGACACCAGGGTCCATCCCAACGACGACGTCAATTTTGGCCAGTCCTCCAATGATGTGATCCCGACGGCTATCCACGTCTCTGCTGTTGCCGCATTGAGAGAGGATCTTCTACCGGCTCTCGATCGTCTCGCTGCCTCACTCGAAGCCAAGGCAGACGAGTTCTCAGACGTCGTGAAGTCGGGCCGCACTCATCTCATGGACGCAACACCGGTGACTCTCGGGCAGGAGTTTGGCGGCTACGCCACCCAGGTGCGTAAAGGGGCCCAGCGAGTGGAAGTCGTCCTCCCCGAGTTGGAAGAGCTGGCACTAGGCGGCACGGCTGTGGGGACAGGGATCAACGCTCCCGACGGGTTTGCCGCTGCGGTGATCGCGCTCATGGCCGAACGCACCGGCTACTCACTCCGAGAGGCGGACGACCATTTCGAGGCTCAGGGGGCCAAGGACGCCACGGTGAGTGCATCCGGCGCGCTGCGGACGGTGGCGGTGTCCCTATTCAAGATTGCCAACGACATCCGCTTTCTCGGGTCGGGCCCAACGTCGGGGATCTCGGAGATCAAAATCCCGTCACTCCAACCGGGGTCTTCGATCATGCCGGGCAAGGTCAACCCGGTCATGTCAGAGATGATGATGCAGGTTGCTGCCCAGGTTGTCGGTAACGATGTGGCTATCGCCTGGGGTGGCGCCAACGGCAACTTCGAACTCAACGTGATGATGCCGATGATCGCCCACAACCTCTTGGAGTCGGCGGGCATTCTCGCCAATGGATGCGACGCATTCCGGGAACGCTGCGTTGATGGGCTGGAGGCGAACGAGAAGCGAGCTCAGGAGCTGGTCGAGAAGAACGCCATCATCGTCACGGCCCTCAACCCGCACATTGGATATGACAACGGTGCCAAGATCGCCAAGGAGGCGGTGGCCACCGGTCGGTCGGTGAGGGAGCTTGTGCTCGAAGCCGGTCTGATGACCGAGGACGAGTTAGACGATGCCCTCGACATCAAGAAGATGACAGAGGGCGGCCTTCGCTAGGAGCGAGCTCCTAAGCGTCCAACGCCTCCAGCAGCGTGTTCCACCCGAGACTGGCGCACTTGATCCGAACCGGGTACTGACGGACTCCCTGAAGGGCCTCGATGTCGCCCAGGACCGCACCGGGTCTCTCCGGATCGAGTCCGAGGTCGTCGCCCTCGTCGAGTGACATCATCTGGCGGAAGCGGCCGACGAGCTTGTTGATCTCGTTGCGGGACTTACCTTTGATCGCTTCGGTCATCATCGATGCCGACGATTGGCTTATCGAGCAGCCCTGCCCGTCGACGGCCACCTCCGAAACCTTGTCGCCGTCGAAGGAGACCTCGATCGTGATCTCATCACCGCATAGTGGATTGACACCCTGGGCTGATGCCTGAGGGTGCTCGAGGTGCCCCTGGTTACGGGGGTTCCGGTAGTGGTCGAGAATGACTTCTCGATAAAGCTCCTCGAGTCCCATCAATTCACCCCGAAGATCTCACCCGCACGGCGGAGACCACTGACGAGGGCATCGATGTCAGCCTCTTCGTTGTAGACGTAGAAGCTGGCTCTGGCGGTGGCAGTCACACCGAGACTCCGCATCAGAGGCTTGGCGCAGTGATGGCCGGCCCGCACTGCCACATTCTGCTCGTCGAGGATGGTGGCCAGATCGTGGGCATGCACACCCTCCATTGTCATCGAGACCACGCCTCCGCGGTCCTTCATGTCGGTCGGTCCCTGGATGGCAATGCCGGGCACGTCGACAAGCCGCTCCAGGGCAATGGCGGTCAACTCCTGGTCGTGCTCGAAGATCTTGTCCATGCCAATCGAGTCGAGATAGTCGATAGCGGCATGAAGTCCCACAGCCTCGATGATGGGTGGAGTGCCTGCCTCGAAACGATGGGGGATGTCGGCCCAGGTCGCATCGTGAAGGGTGACGTCGGAAATCATTTCGCCCCCACCTTCGAAAGGCTCAGTTTCCTCCAGAGCGTCCATACGCCCCCAGAGAACCCCGATGCCCGTCGGTCCCAGCATCTTGTGTGACGAGAAGGCGACGAAGTCCGCGCCAAGTTGATGCACATCGACAGACGTGTGCGGTACCAATTGGGCTGCGTCGACGACCACTCTTGCCCCGTGCCGATGGGCAAGCTCGGCGATGCGAGGGACATCGGGAATGGTGCCGAGGACATTCGACATTCCGGTGACGGCGACAATCTTCACGTCTGGTCCCAGTTTCGACTCGAGGACGGCCATGTCGAGACGCCCGTCATCGGTGATGGGGACATGGTCCAGGGTGGCGCCCGTTCGTTTGGCCACCATCTGCCACGGCACCAGATTGGCGTGGTGCTCCATCTCGGTAGCCAGGATTCGATCTCCCTCGGCAAGATTCTCCAACCCCCAGCCGAAGGCAACAGTGTTCAGGGATGTTGTCGTTCCGCGGGTGAAGATGACCTCTCGCTCGTCGGTCGCTCCGATGAAATCGGCGACTCGTCGCCGGGCTGCCTCGTAGGCCTCGGTGGACGCGACGGAGAGCTTGTAGGCACCCCTGTGAACATTGGCGTAGGAGGTGCGAGCGAAGCGATCCATCGCTTCGAGAACGGGTATCGGCTTCTGCGAGGAGGCTCCCGAATCGAGGAAATGCACCCCGTTGTCGAGGATCGGGAAGTCTGCTTTCAGGTATGAGAGATCGGTCACGAGCGCACTATGTCAACACCGCACGGAACGAATCGTATCCCTCTTCCTCGAGCTTGACGGCCAGCTCCGGACCGCCGCTCTCGAGGACCCTGCCGTCCATGAAGATGTGGACGTGGTGCGGGGTGACGTAGTCGAGCAGCCGCTGGTAATGAGTGATGATCAGAAATCCGCGGTCGGGGCTGGTGAGCTTGTTGATGCCGTCGGCCACGATGCGAAGGGCATCGATGTCAAGGCCGGAGTCGGTCTCGTCCATGATCGCGAGCTCTGGCTCGAGCACCGCCATTTGAAGCACCTCGTTGCGCTTGCGCTCTCCACCGGAAAAGCCCTCGTTGAGGTAGCGGTCGGCGAAGGACGACTCCATCCCCAGCTCCTTCATCGCATCCATCACCTTGAGACGCAGTTCGAGGACGGTGAGGTTGACACCGGTTCGATTGGAGAGCGCCTGGCGAAGGAATTGGATCACCGACACGCCAGGGATGGATTCGGGATGCTGAAAAGCAAGGAACATACCGGCGGCGCCACGGTCGGTGGGAAGAGCCTTGGTGATGTCTTCGCCCTTGTAGAGGATGCGGCCCTCTGTCACCCGGTAGACGGGGTTGCCCATGAGGACGGAGGCAAGGGTGGACTTGCCCGAGCCGTTGGGGCCCATCAGGGCGTGGATTTCGCCCGGATTGATGGTCAGGTTGACGCCTTTGAGGATTTCGACGTCACTGGCCGAGCCGTGCAATGGTGAGGCGTGCAGGTTCTCGATCTGGAGGATGGGAGTGGTCTGAGTCACGGTGTAATGGTATTTCCACTATCGGGATAGGAGAAATGCCAGTGGAGTTTCTTTCTACGCGGCCAAAGGATCATATGCGACTCGCCATGCATCAGTAACGCGATATGTCGGCCCAAATCGGGCTGGCCAGCAGGTCGAGGTCGGCGACCGAGATGGGGAAGACGGTGGTCGGTGTGCCGCCCGCAGCCCAGACCGGGTCGTTGCGGGTAAGCGACTCATCGGCGAAAACGCGAAGAGTATTGACGTGTCCAAACGGGGGAGTGCCTCCCGCGGCGTAGCCGGTCGCTTGACGCACCTCGTCGAGCGAGGCTCTCCGGGAGTGATCGGCGCCGGCCACGTTGGCCAGCTTGTCGGTGTCGAGACGGAGGTCGCCGGGGACCAGAGCCACCACCGACTCCTCCTTTTCGCCGGTTATCACCACGAAGACCAGGGACTTGACGATCGCCGACACCGGACACCCGATTGCCTTGGCCGCGTCGGCAGCGGTCTTGGTGCCGTCGGGGAAGAACCGAATCTCGGTATCGAGCCCCGGGACAGCTTCCAGCAGCCTGCGGCTTGCTTCCGGTAGGTCAGCCGCCACGGACGATGTCGACTGTCTCTTTCATGGTGTCGAGGTCGTCGAGGTCGAGCCACTGGACGTAGATCCGTTCCACTCCGGCCTCCTCCAGCGCGGCGACCGTTTCGGCGACACGGTCCGGTGTTCCGACGGGGAAGCCATTGTTCGCGTAGCGCTCCTCGAGCTCTTTTGGCTGAATATCTCTTTTGGCCGCCGACTTGGCGAGCCGCTCCTGATATTCGGCTTCGGTACGTCCCACCATGGCGCCACCCATCACCGTTGCCTCCACACTGCGGCCGTCGGCCGCAGCCCGCATTACTTCGATCTTGGCCTTGGCCTCGACGGGAGGGCAGATGAAGAAGTTGTACTCATCGGCTCTGGCACCAGCGAGTTTTGGTGTGCGCTTGGGGCCGCTGCCGCCGAGAACAAGCCGCATACCGGTTGGCTTGGGCTTGACGTCGGCGTCGAGACTGTAGAAGACGCCTTCGTAGCTTCCGTGACCTTGGCCAAAGGCGGCGTCGAGATAGTTGAGGGCGTCCTCGAATCTGATCCAGCGCTCCTTCCAGTCGGGGAAGGGAAGCCCCAGGTTGACGTGCTCCAGTTCCATCCAACCGGTTCCGACGCCGAGATCGAACCGGCCACCGGACATCTGGTCGATGGTGACCGCGTTCTTGGCAATGACCGCGGGGTGGCGAAACGTGACGGGGGAGACGAGGACACAGAGCCGGATGTCGGTCGTGTCCCGCGCCAGACCGGCGAGGACTGCGAAGGCGTCGGTGGCGTCGGGTGTGGGATCGTCGCCGGATAGGTAGTGGTCGCAGCGTGCGAAAGAAACCAGGCCTTCGGCTTCTGCCCATCGCGCTACCTCGAGTTGTTGGTCGTAGGTGCCACCGAGATGGGGCTCGGTCATGATCGAGAACTTCAAAAAGACTCCTGGAGATGTCTTTGTGAAGATCTGCGCAGGTATGAACCGGGCAAACCTTCACAGAGCGTGTTTTCCCGACCCTAGCCCCGGTAGGCGTCGAGATTGATGTCGAAGTCGGCCATGTTGTCGGAGAAGATTTGCGGGAAGTAGCGCTGGCAGCCCGCCTCACCCAGCGCCGCCACCATCTCGGCTGCTTTTGAGCCCGGTCCGTGGGGGTAACCTCGCTCCTCGTAGACCTTCTCGATCTTCTCGGTGGATTGGTCGGTTCGGTTGGCCATGTCTTGGAGAAGCCGGCGATAGTCCACATCCTTCTTGGCCGCGAGGGCCGGACCGGCGGAGGTCCAGAATATCGAGTCCGGATCGCGACCCGCCTCGGTGGCTTCGGCCCGGGTCGCCTCCCAAACCTCCCGATACACCTCAGGCTTGCGGGCGTAGAGGTTGTACTCATCGCAGTACAGGGCGACGATGCGACGGCCCTTGGGACGTCCGGCGCCTCCGATCATGAGACGCAGGTTGGCCGGGCGTGGGTGGGGGTCGAAGTCTGCCAGCTGATAGTGCTGTCCTTGGAATCCGTTGTCCCCTGGCGTGATCGCCGCACGCATGTACGCCATCGCCTCCTCCAGCATCTCTATCCGCACCTTCAGCTCGGGGTAGGGGAGCCCAAAGGCCTCAAATTCCTCATCCATCCACCCGGCACCGAGACCAAGTGTGAATCGTCCACCGGAGATCTCGTCGAGGGTCACAGCCATCTTGTAGATGACTCCCGGATGTCGGAACGTGACCGGAGAAACCAGCGAGACCAGTTCGAGGTTGGTCTCCCGGGCCAGACCGGCGAAATGAATCAGGTGGTCCCATGCCGGTTCGTTGAGGTTGTCGCCACGTTGTAGGTAGTGGTCTGGCAGCCCTATCGAGACGAGCTCACGTTCCTCGGCCCATCTGGCCACTTCGAGCACGTGGTCCCAATCACCCCTGACTTGTACGCCAAACTCCATC
>Ga0209980_10001559_pt1 | contig 12559 bp, 14 predicted proteins | sample CR02metaG_FD_183611 | JGI IMG/M metagenome (GOLD analysis project Ga0209980, IMG submission 183611) | Deep subsurface microbial communities from Mariana Trench to uncover new lineages of life (NeLLi) - CR02 metaG (SPAdes) (version 2) | ecosystem: Environmental > Aquatic > Marine > Ocean trench... | reverse complement strand
GATGGAAAAAGGCTTCCGGGTCCCCACCCACAGCCACGATCACGACGAGCTGATCGTCGTGATCACGGGCAGCTGCAAGTTCGATGCCGGCATCGGCGATCTCGAGGCTGGCGACTCCATCGTGATCCACGGCGGGACGAGCTACGGCTTCACGTGCGGTGACGAGGGGATGGATTTTCTCACCATCCGTATGGGTGAAGCACGTGTGGCGCTGGCTGAGCAGGATGAGGGCGGCTAGCGGCCGCCGCCGGGAGGCGCCAGGAAGCTGTGCGCAGCAATGGCTTATGCTGAGACGCGTTCTTGCCGCTTGCCGATTGTTGCTTCCAAGTAGCTTCGGCGCGATCCCGGCGCATCCCCCGGTCCGGGCATCGCTGCCAGGGTCGAACAAATCGTTGAGACGTTGCGGAGCGTTTACAGCGGCCCGATCTTGGCGATGAACTACTACAACCCACAGGCGGCGGCGGCCATCGGGTTCTTCCCAGGCGTTGCCGGTCAGCAAGCTCCCGACCCAGGGTTGGCGATCTTGTCCGACCTCCTGGCCCAGGGGTTCAATGGGGCCCTCGAGGCGGCTTACGGTGCGTTCGGTGTGCAAGTCGTTGACGTCTACTCGGCGCTGAACTCAGGTGACTTCGGCGACGACCAGCCGGCGAACGGAACGCCCGACAATCTCGATGTACTTTGTGCGCTGAGCTATATGTGCCCGGACGACCCAGGGGTCAAGGCCAACATTCATCTCAACAAGCGCGGGTACAAGGTGGTGGCCAAGGCGTTCTTCTCCGAGGTCAAGACCATCGAGTTCGACAAGTAGCAAGCTCACGGCCGGTAAGGACTAGAAGGGGCGCGGCCCTAGCCGCGCCCACTCAGCCGGGTCGGTAGAGACTAGAACGGTGGGCAACCGCCACCACCTCCACCGCTTTCTGCGAACCTCAGGTTGTAAGGCCCGTATCCGGGTCAAACAACATCAGGCTCGAGGGTTATGGCTACCCGGGGACGACAAGCCGATGTCTGATTCACAACCTATCGCATGTTTACATGCTAACGATTGTAAACATGCGATCATATGTATAGAGTGGCCGCTATGGCCAAATACGACGCGGCGCCAACCCTTGCCGCCGGACTCATTCGTCTCGCTCGGAGCAAGGCCGGGATGACCCAGATCGAGCTTGCCAGCAGTGCGGGTGTGAGCCAGCAGGTCATTTCCGAATACGAAACTGGTCGGAAGGAGCCCACCCTCCCCAGTCTGATACGTCTCCTCAACGCTGCCGGATATGAGATAAGGATGAGACTCGAACCCCTCGATGATCACGACGAATCAGTCGAGCGCTTCCTCGGCACCCTGTCCCCCGAGGCTAGAGCCGAGATTGAAGACCAGCAGAGACGACGGGTAGAGACGGTTCGCATGGATCGAATTCGAGGTCGCTGATGCCTGCCGCCACCGTCGACGCCGAAACGTTGGTCGAAACTCTTCTCAGGCACGATGTGAAGTTCGTCGTGGTGGGCGGTTTCGCCATCGAGCTCTGGGAGGTGGCGCTGGATCCAACTGTCGACGTCGACATCACACCGGAAGGATCGAAGGAAAACCTGGCCCGGCTGGCTGAAGCCCTGAATGAGTTGGACGGCGAGATCCGCTACGGAGATTATTCGGTGAAAATCCCCGGCGGTTTCACCGGTCAGATCATCGAGGACATGATGGTTCTCAATCTGATCACTTCGGCCGGCCCACTGGACCTCACCATCATGCCCGCCGGAACGGAAGGCTATCCAGACCTAGTTCGTCGCGCTTCGGATGTTCAGTACCGGGGGGTGTCGGTTCCCACGGCTGACCTGGAAGACATTGCGAGGTCAAAGGAAGCTGCAGGTCGCCCTAAGGACATCAGGGTATTGCCAGCTATCAGAGCCCACATCGAGCGCCGACGTCGATAGGTGACGAGTACTGCTAGCCGTTGACAGCGGGGATCACGCTCTCCCCGTAGGCCCTAAGGGTTGTCTCCTGGTCGTCATGCATCAAGTAGACCCCAAAATGGTCGACACCCATCTCCTTGAGCAGCTCCAGTTTCTCGATGTGGTCTTCAACGGTGCCAAGCACGCAGAAACGATCGACGATCTCGTCGGGCACGAAGTCGGTTGACGGGTTGCCGCTTCTGCCGTGATGGTCATAGTCATAACCCTCCCGAGCCTTGATGTAGTCACTCAGCACCTTTGGAACCATCGACTCGTCGTCGCCGTAACGCTTCACCATGTCGGCCACGTGATTGCCCACCATCCCGCCGAACCAACGGAGCTGTTCCCTTTGATGCGCGATGTTGTCGCCCACGTAGGCAGGCGCCACCACACAGATCTTCACCTCGTCGGGGTCACGGCCCGCTTCCGAGGCTGCGGAACGAACCGCCCCCATTGTCCACTCCAACACCTGAGGGTCGGCCAGCTGAAGGATGAAACCGTCGGCGTGGGCCCCGATGGTCGCCAGCGCCTTCGGCCCGTACCCGGCGACCCACATCGGCAGGTCCCAGCCACCGTCTTCAATCCAGGGGATGGAGAGTTTGGTGTCGTTGTAGATGATCTCCTCCCCCGCCACCAGGGCCTTGATCACCTCCATCGCCTCGACCACGGTCGCCAGCGTCGTTGGCTTCTTTCCGATGTACCTCAATGCCGAGTCACCCCGACCCATCCCACAGATGGTCCGGCCGTCATACATGTCGTTGAGGGTGGCGAACAACGAGGCCAGCACCGTCCAGTCGCGGGTGCCCGGGTTGGTGACCATCGGCCCCACGACCATGTTCTCCGTCTCGGCGAGGATTCGGGAGTAGATGACGAACGGCTCCTGCCAGAGCACATGACTGTCGAATGTCCAGGTGTGGCTGAATCCGAGACGTTCGGCCTTCTTCGCCATGTCAACCACCCGGCTGGCCGGGGGATCGGTCTGAAGGACTACGCCAAAATCCATGTCAGATCAGGTACTGACTGGATTCACGAGCAAGATACTCACCGTCACCGGCCTGCCCGTGATAGACGTCGTCGGAGATGATCACGTTGCCTTTGGAGAGCACGGTGTCGACCTTGCCGGTCATCTCCCAACCTTCGTAGGCCGAGTAGTCGACATCCATGTGATGGGTATCGACAGAGATAACGTGACTGGCCTCGGGGTCGTAGATGACGATGTCGGCATCCGACCCGACAGCAATGGTTCCCTTCTTCGGGTAAAGACCGAACATCTTGGCCGGCGCTGTGGCAGTGATTTCGACAAACCGGTTCAGGCTGATCCGGCCTTCTGCAACCCCGCCGTTGTAGACGAGCTCCATCCGGTTCTCCACACCGGGCATCCCGTTGGGAATCTTGGAGAAGTCACCCTGACCTAGCTGTTTCTGGGTGCCGAAGGAGTGATGATCGCCCATGCAGAACGGACAGTGATCGGTTGACACGATCTGGAGGTCGTTGGTCTTCAGCCCCTGCCACAAGCGTTCCTGATGACCGGCGGCCCGGTCCCGGAGTGGCGGTGAGCACACATACTTGGCGCCGTCGAACCCGTTGCCCAGATTGTCGAGAGATAGGAACAGGTATTGGGGACAGGTCTCGGCGTACACGTTGAGACCCTGGTCACGGGCCAGGATCACCTCGTCGAGGGCCTCCTTGGCCGAGAGATGGACGATGTAGAGCTGGGCCCCGGTCAGTTCGGCGAGCTTGATCGCCCGATGGGTGGCCTCCCCCTCGAGGATCGACTTGCGCACCATCCCGTGATAGAGCGGATCGGTCTCTCCCCTTTCCAGGGCTTGGGAGGCGAGAACGTCGATGGCGATCCCGTTCTCTGCGTGCATGCAGATGGTGGCGCCGTCCTCGGCGGCCTTCTGCATCGCCCGCACGATCTGTCCGTCGTCGGCGTAGAAGACACCCGGGTAGGCCATGAACAACTTGAAGCTGGTGACACCCTCGCGGACCAGGAGTTCCATCTCTTTGAGGGTCTGGTCGTTGATGTCGCCGGTGATCATGTGAAAGCCGTAGTCGATTGCGCAGTTGCCACGAGCCTTCTCCATCCACGCCTCCCAACCTCCCATTGCCGACTCGCCTTTGGTCTGAACGGCGAAGTCGACAATCGTGGTCGTTCCACCAAAAGCGGCAGCACGAGTGCCGGTCTCGAAGGTGTCGGCGGCCTTGGTGCCACCAAAGGGCAGTTCCATATGGGTGTGGACGTCGAGCCCACCGGGGATGACCAACTTGCCCGAGGCGTCGACCTCGGTCTCGGCCGAGACCTCGACCGAGCCGGGCTGGAGCAACGCCACCACCTTCTGTCCGTCGATAAGGACATCGGCGCTCATCATCTCGGTGGCGGTGACGACGGTGCCACCCTTGATCAATGTCTTGGCCATCTCCTATTCCTCTCTTGCCCGGTTGATTGCGATACGAAGCTTGTCGAGACCCTCGTTGGCCTCTTCTTCGGTGATCGAAAGCGGTGGGGCGATGCGCAGGGTGTTGCCGTAGAGGCCACCCTTGCCAACGAGAAGACCTTCGGCCTTGGCCTGCTCCATCACCTCGGCGGTCAGCTCGGCGTTGGGGCTGCCGCTGACGGGGTCGCCGAACTCGACGCCAAGCATCAGGCCCTTGCCCCTCACCTCGATGATCTCGGGAACGTCCTCAGCGATGTTGTGGAGGCCGTTCTTCAATTGGCTGCCCACCTTGTAGGCGTTGGTCTGCAGGTCGTTCTCCAACAGATACTCGAGGTTGGCCAGAGCACCGGCGGTGGCCAGTGGGTTGCCGCCAAAAGTGGAGATCGAGTTCGCCTTCAGACAATCCATGACGTCGGGACGAGCCACCACACCGGCCATTGCAAGACCGTTGCCCAGCCCCTTGGCGAAAGTGAGAATGTCAGGTGTCAAGTCGTGAGCCTGATAACCCCAGAAATGCTCTCCGGTCCTCCCCCATCCGGTCTGGACCTCATCGCTGATGAACAGAATCCCGTGTTCGTCGAGCACCTCTTTCATCGCACCGAAGAACCCGTCCGGTGGGGTGGCAAACCCACCCACACCCTGGATGGGCTCGACGATCATCGCTGCCACCTCGCCCGCTGTTGCGATAGCGAGCAGATCGCGCAGATCGGCGACACACGCCGCCGTGAACTCATCGTCGGGAAGATGGCCGAACGGACTCCGCAGCTTGTACCCACCGTGGACGTAAATCACGTTGAACGGCGAGAGGCTGGTGGCCGACCAGGACTTCTGCCCGGTTATGGCCACCGCCGAATGCGACCTGCCGTGATAGCTGCCCCTGATGGCGAGCACCTGGTTCGACTGGCGGTACTGGGTGGCCAGCATCAGTGCGGCGTCGTTGGCCTCGCTGCCCGAGTTGGTGAAGAACACCTTGGCGTCGGGGATCCCACTCAGCTCGGCGATCCTCTCCGCCAACTCGATCTGAGATTCGATTAGATACAGCGTCGAAGTGTGCAGCATCTTGTCGGCCTGCGTTTTTATGGCGTTGACGACAGCGGGAATCCGATAGCCCGACATGGTGGTGAGGATGCCTCCGAAGAAGTCGAGGTACTCGTTGCCCTCGGCGTCGGTCACATGCCGACCCTCACCGTCGACCAGCGCGATCGGGTCCTCGTAATACAGGGCCATCCAGGAAGGCAGAACCTCTGTGTGACGACCAAGGAGCTCGGCGTGCTTGCCCATGACGGCTAAGGAGCGACCAGTGCGTCGTAGGCGTCGGGGCGACGGTCCCTATAGAAGGCCCACACCTTGCGGACTTCTTCGAGAGTGTCCATGTCGAGGTCACGTATCACAAGTTCCTCATCGGTGTCGCTGGCCTGATCACCGACGAACTGCCCACGGGGATCGACAAAGTACGACGAGCCGTAGAAGTCGTTATCGCCGTATGGCTCTTTGCCGACACGGTTGATAGCCCCGATGAAATACTCGTTGGCCACCGCCGATGCAGGCTGCTCCAAGTTCCACAAGTACATGGAGAGACCACGGCTCGTCGCCGAGGGGTTGAAAACGATCTTGGCGCCGGCGAGACCGAGAGCCCGCCAACCCTCAGGAAAGTGGCGGTCGTAACAGATGTACACACCGATGCGGCCAACCGCAGTGTCGAAGATCGGGTAGCCGGTGTTCCCGGGACGGAAGTAAAACTTCTCCCAGAACCCCTTCACATGAGGAATGTGGGTCTTGCGGTACTTGCCCAGGTAGGTGCCGTCGGCATCGATAACGGCTGCCGTGTTGTAGAGAAAGCCTTCGTCTTCCTTCTCGTAGATAGGAACGATCAAGACCATGGCGGTCTCCTTGGCCACCTCGATCATCCTCTGGGTGGTCGGACCATCCGGGATGGGCTCGGCGGTGTCCTTGTGCTCATCCTCCTGGACCTGGCAGAAGTAGGGAGCATTGAACATCTCTTGGAAGCACATCACTTTGGCGCCCTGCTCGGCGGCCTGCTTGACATACTTCACGTGCTTCTCGACCATCGATTCCTTGTCGCCGGTCCACTCGGTCTGGACCAGTGCGGCACGCACGATGTTCGCCATCAACTCCTCCTCGAATTAGTCACCACTAGACAGCACAAGTTACTCGGGTATCAAGAGACTTCGTAAAGGGAAGTCGGTTATCAGATGAGTTCGGCAGCCTCGGTTTCCCGTGCTGGACCGACATCGGTGGTGACCAGCGACACTCCGAGTTGGGCCGCGTCAGACCACCGGGAGAGTGAACCCGACCTTGCCTCCCGGTCCCGGCTCGGCCCAGATGATGCCTCCGAAACCCGACACGTACCCCTGGGCGATAGCCAAACCCAGGCCCGCCCCTCCGGTCGCACGGCTGCGCACACCGTCAGGCCGACTGAAACGCTCGAAAGCGTGCTTGACGAAGTCATCTGAGAATCCTTCCCCATCATCGGTGATGACAACCTGAGCAGAGGCGCCGTTGGAAACGCTGACCACGACTTCGCCCCCGGCAGGTGAGTGACGAACAGCGTTGTCGAGAAGGTTGCGGACCACCCTGGCGACGCCCTCAGGAGCGGCCAGGGCAGTCACCCGCTCATCGACGTTGAGCACCAAGGTGACACTCTTGGTTGCCGCCAGCGGCCGAAAGACCTCAACGGCTTCGTCGGCGATCTCGGTGAGGTCGGTCGACTCCAGATCGAGTTCGACGACTCCGGACTCCAGACGGGCGAGCAAGAAGAGATCCTCCACCATCTGGGTAAGGGCCTCGGTGTCCTTTTTCATCGAGCTGAGATATCGATCCGAATCATCGACGAGACCATCTTGCAACGCCTCGAGCGCAGCCTGCAACGACGCCAGAGGTGTCCTCAGATCATGACCTACGGCGGCAAAGAACTCCCGACGCACGACATCGTCGCGGATTCGAACACGCTCGGCTTCCTGGAGCGCGAGGGCCATCCCGTCGACGGCGGCCGCCAAATCGCCCACTTCGTCGGCGCGGGTGATCCTCGTTCTCTTCGTGAGATCTCCAGAGGCGATTCCCGAGGCGGTGGCGGCAATGAGGGTCAGGTCACCGGTGAGCGGGCCACTGACCAGAACCGCAAAGGCGACTGCTGCCACGACGCCAAAGCCGACAACGATGAGGAGCACCGTCAGATCGTGGGTCGAGATGAACATCTGCTGCCCCGCGGCCACCATGCCGACGGCCACGATCAGAAAGGAGACGACCGACAGGGTCATGACCGTGGTGCGTAGCGAGCGGTTCCACCTAGCCAGCCGGGGAAGCCAAACGGCGGCCCCAGCAGCTCCGATCGCCATAAGACCAAAGATGAGTCCCATCCCGATTCGCTCGGTGTTGGTTGGCTGCATCACCACACTGAAAACACCGACTCCCAGGACCACCAGAGCCGCCGCGCCGAGGGCGAGCCTCATGTCTCGAACCGATATCCCACACCCCAAACAGTGGTGATCCGCTTCGGCTTATCGGGGTTCGACTCGATTTTCTGACGTATCCGACGGACATGAACCGTGACGGTCGACGGGTCCTGCCATGAGGTGTTGGAGTCCCAGACTTGTTCGAGAAGTTGACCTCTGGAGAAGACCTGTCGTGGATGGGTGGCGAAGAAGACCAACAGATCGAACTCCTTCGGAGTGAACTCGATAGTTCGACCTTTCACGCCCACTTCTCTCGCTCCTGGATCGATCCGGAGATCATCGATCTCGATGACCGAACCAGAACGAAGGCTCGCCCCGTCGGAACGTTTGAGAACAGTCCGGACCCGCGCAGCCAGCTCCCGGGGAGAGAAGGGTTTGACCACATAATCATCGGCACCCAGCTCCAACCCGAGCACACGATCGGTCTCCTCACCTCGGGCGGTGAGCATGATCACCGGAACGTTGGATCGACTTCGAAATTCGGACAGCAACGAGTATCCGTCGATCTCGGGGAGCATCACGTCGAGCACGATCAGGTCGGGAAGCTTTTCCTCGAAGGCTCGAAGAGCAGCAGCACCGTCCGAAGCCTCGATGACGTCCAACCCGTCGCGGCTCAGGTAGGTGGTCACCACTTCCCTGACCATTGGCTCGTCGTCAACCACCAGGACGGTGCGGCCGGAAAACTCACTGAGTGACATCCCCCAACCGTATGGGCCTCTGCTGGGTTCGACGTCAGTGTTCATGGATCGTTCAGAAACCGTTTCTGGCATATCAAGACTCTGCCTTCAAGGTGGTTAATCCATCGTCAAGGAGGCGAACATGACTCAGAGCCGAAGGCTCACCCCCGTAATCGCACTGGTAGCGGCAGCAGCCCTGCTGCTCGCAATCTTGGGCGCGGCACCCGCCGACGCCGGATCAGTGCGCACCTATCGGGTGACTATCACCAACCTGACCAGCGGACAGCCAATGACGCCGTTCGTGGTGGCTACCCACTCGGGCTCGACCGGGATCTTCGAGGTCGGTTCGGCCGCTTCGCCAGGTCTTCAGGCGATCGCCGAGAACGGCGCCGCAGGAGTCCTGGCCGCCGAACTGGGAGCGAATCCACGGGTCGGCGACGTCGTTGTTGCCGGGTCGGCCCCATTCGGGTCGGGTGAGAGTGTTTGGGCAGACATCGTCTCCACTCCGGGAGCCCGGAAGTTGTCGGTGGCGGGGATGCTGATCTGCACCAACGACGGCTTTGGTGCCATCGACTCGGTGCAGCTCGACGACAACGGAAAGACCCGAACCTTGTTTGGCTTCGCCTATGACGCCGGCACCGAGATCAACACCGAAGCCTACGTGGATCTGGTACCGCCCTGCGATGGGCTGGGCGAGACCGGCACGACCAATCCAGCGCTCGCAGAAGGTGGCGTTGTCCACGGCCACGCCGGCATTCAGGGTGGCGCCGATCTCACCATTGGTGAGCACGGATGGACGGGAGCGGTCATCGAGATAACCATCGAACCCCTCGGCTAAAGACCACGACGACGACGTTTGAGGACGGGCCAGTCGGGCCCGTCCTCAACGCGTTCAGCCGGGCGACAACCGGTAACGCCCCGTCCCGAACATCGTCCAACTCGGCAGTGTCAACGGCAGCGTGTCAATGCCAACTGTCCATCGCTTGACACTTGGGGCTTATAACGGGGCAACAAACCAGTTGACCCTTGTGGAGGTGATCAGAATGTCACTCGAGAAATGTCTACCACGCACAGATTGGTTTGGACTCGCCAGCGGCTTCGCCCTTTTGGCCACTGGCACTGTGCTGACGGTGACCGCTATCGGAGCCGTGATCGGAATCCCGATGGTTCTTGGCTCCTTCGCACTCTTCACAAACAATACGACGCTCCGGGGGACGCCCTGCGCGTCGTGACCATGACGGCTGTCCTCACCCGAGTCTCCTCCCACCCGTGGTGAGGGCAACCGTTACGAGCGGATCGACCTGATTCGGTAGATAAGCTCGTCGGGGGATGGAATTCACGTATTGGTTCTTGCTGCCGATCGCCGTCGTCATCGCGGCAATCGCCAACGGAGCAGGCATCGGCGGCGCCACATTCTTTTCCCCACTCTTCATCTTGGTTCTTGGCCTCGAGCCCCAGGTGGCCATCGGAGTTGCCCTGATCACCGAGGTCTTCGGATTTGCTTCCGGTGTCACCGCACACGCCCGAGCAAGAACAATCGACTGGAAGGTGGCCCGAATGCTGGCCACCGTCTCGATACCCACAGCCGTTATCGGGTCCCTCCTTGCCGGGTCGATCTCGGCGGATCTCCTGAAGATCATCCTCGGATTGGGTCTTGCTGTGATCGCGTTTGCCTTCATTCGTCACCGCGACCACGAATCCGAAGACGCCGCAATCTCACGAGGGGAGGATGTCGCTCACCCGGCGGTCCACCGGGTCGTCATCACTCGCCAGGGAGAACGGATCGAGTACGAGCTCTGCCGTCGTAACGAGGGGCGATGGTTCGCCAGTCTTGGTGGGCTCTTTGTCGGCTTGATTTCGACCGGACTGGGTGAGCTCAACTCCTACGCCCTGGTAATGCGGTGTCGCATCCCGACCCGGGTGACGGTGGCCATCAGCGTTGTGGTCGTTGCCGTCACTGCTCTTGCCGCTGGTGTGACCCATGTGGTGGGATTCTTTCAGGAAGACGCCTCGACCATCGACACCGTCCTATCCATCGTGATTTTCACAGTCCCTGGTGTATTGATCGGAGGGCAACTGGGACCCCAAATCACCAGCCGGGTCACCGAGAAGACTCTGCTCAGGTCGCTCGGGTGGTTGTTTGTCGTAATCGCCGCCTTGACGCTGGGCGAGGTCTTCTTCGGAGGATGACGGTCAGCTGATCTCGCCGTCGACGAGCGTGACTGTGGAACCACCGACCCAAATCGTCCCGTCGGAGTCCTGATCAATGAGGATCCGGCCCTTCCGGCCGATCGCCGTTCCCTGCGCCGCCGTATAGGGCGCCGTCACTCTGCCGGTTCGAAGAAGCCATTGAGCGATAGAGGCGTTGAGACTGCCAGTCACTGGGTCCTCGACAAGCAGTCCTCGGTCATCCGAGAAGAACGCCCTGACTTCGTACGCTGCATCTTCATGATCCTGGTGCGGTCCAACAACACCGATGTTTATCTGGCTTTCGCCCTCGTATCGAGTGATGTCAGGCTTCAGAGCCAACACAGCATCAGCATCCTCGAGCAGCACGCCGACCCACCCGGGCCCGTTGTCGACCCACTCGATTTCCACGATCTCGTCACGGTCGACTCCGATCACCGCCGCAACCTGGGCGGAGTAGGTGTCATCGACCGGCCCCTCACGGAGTAGGGGCGGCGCGGCGAATGCCAGGTCGTCCCCCTTGCGCAGGGGGATGAGGCCTGCCCCACACTCCTGGACCACGACATCGTCCCGTTTCGCGATGGCTCCCGTGCTCAGCCAGGCATGGCATGAGCCCAGAGTCGGATGGCCGGCAAAGGGCAGCTCCCCGACAAGAGTGAAAATGCGAACGAGGTAGTCCGCTTCCCTCGTCGTTGGCGGAAGCAGAAAGGTCGTCTCCGAGAGATTCAGCCATCGGGTGACGGCTTGCATCTCGTCGGTGCTCAGACCTTCGGCGTCATGCACCACCGCCAGAGGGTTTCCGGATACGGGACCGGATCCGAACACATCGATCATCTGGAATCTTCGAGTCATGGGACAAAGGTTACGCTCCACCCGCGCGGTGACAGTTAGGTTGCTTCGGCATGGCACTGGAATCGTTCGCGGACGCCCATCACCACGCGTACATCAAGGGGTTCGGAATGGTGGCCGAGTCGGTGACCGCCGGGTACGTGCACCGCACCGGTGGGGTCACATCGGTTGTCAGCCACTCCCCGGTGGCCCTCTTCAACCAGATCATCATCCACGACGACACTGCGACTGAACGGGACATGGAGACGGCCGTTGCAGCCATGGGTGGTACCGGACTTCGGTTCGCCGTCTCTCTCAGATCTGAAGCCGACAGTCGATTCGTCCCGATCCTCGAGGAGTCGGGGTTGATCCTGGCCGAAAGCGCAATACCGGCGATGGTGATGCAACCGATACCCGACCACCAGATGCCAACGGAGTTGGAGATTCTCTCCGGTTCAACCACGCTCGAAGACCACATCTACGTGGCAGCGAAGGGGTTCGGAATACCAGAGGAAATGCTCGAGACCGTCCTGGTTCCAGCAGTGGCCCGGCGACCCGATGCGACCTTTTATGCGGGATATGTGGACGACCAGCCAGTCTCGACCTCGATCGGATTCATCAACGAGGGGTCTGTCAGCGTTTTCAACGTGGCCACCCTCGAGGATCATCGTGGCAGGGGCTACGGAGCAGCGATGACAATGAAGGCCGTCATCGACGGCGGGGACCAGGGTTGTGAAGTCGCCTTTCTTCAATCGTCGGAAATGGGCTACACCGTTTATGCACGTCTTGGGTTCGAGACGATATTCACATACGACTTCTGGGGGCTACCGCCGGTCGACTAGGGAACGGGTCAACTGTATTTGAAACACATCGCGCCTCCATCGTGGACCGGTTCGATTGCTACCGCGTGTAGTCGAGTTCGCCGGCCTCGATGGGCACCTGCAGCCAGTTCTCCGCGGGCGGCAACGGGCACGAATAGCCGTCGTTGTAGACGCAGTAGGGGTTGTAGGCCAGG
>Ga0209980_10001557_pt1 | contig 12570 bp, 5 predicted proteins | sample CR02metaG_FD_183611 | JGI IMG/M metagenome (GOLD analysis project Ga0209980, IMG submission 183611) | Deep subsurface microbial communities from Mariana Trench to uncover new lineages of life (NeLLi) - CR02 metaG (SPAdes) (version 2) | ecosystem: Environmental > Aquatic > Marine > Ocean trench >... | reverse complement strand
CCATGATCGGTACCGGAGCTGATCGTGAGCCGCTTCGACAAATCCAATGCTAGCGTTTAACAAGCGGTGACACATACATCTGGCACAGGTGTCAGCGGAGAGGTGCGCAGAATCCTGAAGTGGCCCAACTGATTCGACAACGGCTGAAGCGAAGGTTGCGGGTCCAAGGTCCTCGGCGCAAAGAAGGCTCCTGTATTACCCCGCGTCGCGCGCACCCCTTCTACGAGATCCGTTTCCTCCTGGCTCATATTGGCCAGGGTGGTACTGGAAGATTGCTGGAGCGACCTGAGGTGCGGCATCATTTCAACGCAAAGGACGCTGAGCGAGGCCTCGATCGGCAGCCCCAATGCTGTCAGGAGCGCACAGATCTTGGCATTGCTCCAGAGCGTGGAGGCATGGGCCGGCGCGTTCCGATTGCCTTGAGCCAAAACGACGGCGCCCTCCAGGGTCACCAGCGGGTCATTCTTTCTGGGGATCAGGATCAGCTTTCGCTCGTCGAGCAAGATGTTGCGGTGATCTTTGCCGTCGGCCTGTTTCACCTGGGCATAGAGCAGCGCCCATAGCTCCGTACGCGGGGGATCGGCCGTAATATTCTTGCCGTTGAGCACAGCCGTCGCATAGGGAGCTTCCACGACCAACTCCACCTCGTCGCGGTGGCAGGTGCAGAAGAGCGTAGGCGCCGGGTACTGTACCCCGGTGGTGCGCAAGGGCCGCCCGAAACGCCCCTGCGCAGTGGACCAGATCTTGGAATGCCCCAGCCGGACTTCGATTATCCAAAAGCCGAGTAGCTCGTTACTCTCGGCATGGAGGCCGGGGGGCAGCGGTACCAGAAAGTGCCGGTCGGAATCGGTGGCCTGCTCCATGGGCTGCATCGCGGCGAGGCCGGCCTGGTCATCGCTCTGTCCCGGCGTGATCACCCGGATGAATTCGGGGTCGAGGTTAATCGGCGGCTCATCGGGCGGCACGAACGTCTCCAGGCGATTGTCCGACAACAGCGGATCCGGTGCATAGCCCAACAGACGAATGAAAAAGGAATTGTTGGAGTCGCGAACCGGCTTCTCGAATTCCAGCCAGAGGTACCGCTCCCTCGGTTCGGTGGCCGAGTAGGCCTCGTTGCGTTGGTAGGGGCTCAGCGCGATGCCCGCCGAGACGATCTTTGGCACCTGCGCCGGCGAGGTGGTCACCGGCAGCGTGAGGTTCAGCGTATGGGGATTGTCCTGCTGGTCGGGCGGTGCTTTGAAACGGGCCTCAATCCGGTACGTCAGTTCAATGATGTCGGGAAAGGCTGTTTCCTGGGGATCGCCGGGTTGGGGCCTGGTCGATTTGGGTTCTACGGCATCGAGGTAAATGAGGGTAGTCTTGCTCCGGTCGGGCGTCTGCAACGCATTGATCGGCGCCGTGCTTTTCATCTCCCAATCCCCGATGGGACGTCCCTGATTGTCGTCCACCTCCGGATCGGACTCGAATTTCATTTCGCGGAAGATGTCAAAGCTTACCTCCTCGAGCACATCCCAGGTCCAGTCCCGATCCACCTGTAGGGTAAGGGCAACGATCCAATGGTTGAGCAATTCCTCCTTGGTGGCAAACGTGATGGAGGAATGATCGGGGGCGAGGGTATGACGAATGCGGCGAGAACACCCAAAGATCACCCGCTCGCCTTTTTCCCCGACCAGGGTGAGTCCTTTGTGATCTATGTTCAATTGCTGGGCCAGCCGCTGGATCATCGCGGGCGTGCTGACGGCGCCACGACGGAACAGCAACGTAATAAGCTGCCCGTCGTTGGGCTGAGGCGGATCGGGTTGGAGGTACATCCCGCGAATCTGGCGGGAGAGGCTGAGATCGGCCAGAAGATCCCGTTCATCCGACGACTCGCTACGGACTTTCACCTGAATCGGTTTGCCGATATGGGTAGTGGGGGTGCCGTAATACGTGTCGTCGCCATCGCCTATCCCACGCAAGGTCAGGCGTATTTCGCGCCCGGTAGGAAGCACCAGTTGATCGAGATTCCCTATGTCATTTTCACTGACGCCCAGGTCGCCCAGATCTGCCGGATCGCCGAAGCGAAGCACGTTGGCGTCGCGAAACTCCAACGGGATGGACAACAGATCATCAAAATCCGCCGGAAAATCGCGCACCGTCGTATAGAGGTGAATGAACGGCTCTTTGCCGGAAAGCGACAGCAGGTTGTCCATTTTCAGCGTTCGTATTTCCACCTCAATCTGCACCTGCAACACATCCGGATCGGCAATGCCGAAGCTCCCGACGCCCCTGGCGGCATCGGAAGCGGCCTGGAGCAGAGGAATAGGATCCTCGTATTTGTCGGTGTACACGACGCTCGGGTAGCCCAGCAGGGGCCGCCGCACGACCAGAGCTGTGCCCTGGAAGTACGTGTCGACGGGATCGGTGGGGAGATCGGGCAAGTCTTCTATGCGTAAGGGTTCCGGCTGCACAAACCGTTTGAAGTGCAACGTCGCCACGGGCGCCGGGGCTTCGTGGACCGCTTGGTCCTGCACCGTAGGGCCGCCGCCGGTGGTATCCATCAGACGCACGCGCAAGTCGTAGATGTTTGCGTAGCGCAGGAGCACCTGATCGAGCCCCACGGGATCGTAAAGGCGCCCCAGGTTTACCCGCTCTTCAGCGGGGATCTCTAAGTGGGTGGTATGGTAAAGTTCAGCGGCGTCTTCGTCGGGCAGCACCAGCGAATGGCCGTTCCAGGTGGAGAAATACGTGGGCAGCCAAAACTGTCCGTTGACCTGATCGCCATCGAATTGCATGGGATGCACCTCGACCCCCAATTCGCCGGTGTAGGATCCAAGGTTCACCGGGCCCAGCGGCGGAAGCGCCCCTTTGCTTTGTACCTCGACCAGGGAATGCCACGTGGCGTCTCCTTGCAGGCGGGCGTCCACACGGTAGGCGAAGACGCCCGTCGGGGCGTCCAGGCGCTTGCCCGAGCCGGGTGGATCTTCTTTCAATTGCCGATTGAGCCGGATCAGGACCTGCTCCTCATCCCAGCATACCTGGATACCGATATCATTGAGGGGAGGAAACCCGTCTTCGTCCTCGGCGAGGAGGTTCTGGCTGATAGGTTGGTTGGCATTGACGATCTTGGCGAAGCCGTCGTCATACTCTGCCGCTTCGATGAACACCTGATCGTAATTGCCGTCGGGGCCTGGCACGTTGAACAGCACGGGAAAGAGCACGGGGGCGAATAAGGATCTGGGCGTGCCTATTTCCAGGGCCGGAATGCGGGCGGCGTAATGGCGGATGAAATTGAAATGATCGTCCGGCGCCAATCCGGCCAGGTAGTCGCTCCCCGCGCTCAAGGTCAGATAGAGAAAGCCTCCATTATCAAACATGCCGGCATTCACGGAAAAACGTACTTCCCGGATGAATCCCAGCCGCCGGGCTAACAGGGGGTGCCGCAGGCAATAGGCAAACACTTTACCCCAGGTAATATCGGGGGGGGTCTCCTGGAAATTGGGATTCACCTTTTGGTCCTCCTTGATAGCGCAGTGGTAGCTATCGTCGATGACAGCCTCGGGCACACGCGGCGCGGTAAAGTGAAAGGCCTTCCGGTAGCTGCGGGTCAGATATTTCTTAATAAACAACTGCGGCTTCGGCGCCTGAAGCAGATCCGTTGCCACGATCCCATTTTTAATCTGGAATTGGTTTTGCAACTCCGTGAACAGGTCCACGGCATCGGGCGCTACCGCTGGCGGTCCGAGAGCGATCGTATGATCTACCAGGGCCTGGGAAGGAAATTGACCCAGGTCGGAAATAATGCGTGCTTCGAAGGACAGGTTGGCCTCGGCAAAGGGCGGCCCCATGCTGGCCGGAAGGGGAAATCCCAGGGGAAGGTCCAGCAGCGGATTGCCGTTCCATTGATTCCCGATCTGCGGAAGGATCAGAAGGTGTACCGTAAGCGTGGTGCCGTCGAAGCCCTGGGGAAACGGCAAAAGGCACAACCGGTATTGGTCTAACATGGGTCTTGTCGTTTGAGGTTAGGCAATCTGCCGAGATACCTGCACGGATTTGGTAAAACTGATATTGATGACCCAACAGATGCTGATATCGAGGCCGAAGGTCATTTGTGCGGTTATGGTGGTCTCGTTGGAGTTGGATGGACGCTCGATAAGGCCTTTGGCCTCCATGAAGATGGTGATGGTCACGATGCCGCCGAGGATTTCGGCCCGGCCCTTGTACAACACGAAGGCACCGGCGACGATGCCGTCGTTGTCCAGATAAATCTCCACCCCCACCATGTAGACCAGCGATACCGTGCCGATCACCGGCAAGCCGACGTTGATTTCCGCACCGAAACCAAACTTCATGAGCAGGCTCGGGCCGGTCTTGGTGTCGGCGGCCAGGCGTAAGTCCACCGACCCGGTCGCGTATACCGTAGCCCCCCCTACACTGACACACATCACCGAAAGGCGTCCATAAAACTCCAGGAAAGCGCCCGCCGAGGGGATCAGCTGTTGGGGATTGTCCGTCATCGAAAAGACTTCGTTGAAATACACCCCCAGCGAGAGGCTGCACTCCAGCTTGAGCGGGTCGGTCGGACCCTGCACAAGCGGTGGAGGAAATCGCACGAGCGGGATCTCTTTGCGAGCGTGGAAGGCATAGGCCCAGCTATCGGTCGAATTGCTCATGGCGATTTCGAGCCCTTTGGAGAGGGCCTCTCCATAATCTTCGCCATTGAGCAAGAGCAAGATCTGCAAGATGTCGATCGCCGGCTGCAGGTCGTCGCCGAATTCGAGCTCGGGTTGCTTGAACGTCGGCGCCGACCCTTTCTCGGCATCAAACCTTCCCTTGATCATCATCAGGCGGGTCAGGGGGCCGAGGTCGACCACCATGCCGATATCGTTGAGTTTGGACAACCATTGCTCGCCCGGATTCTGCGCCGCCGAGTTGATCCCAAAGGTGAGAGAACCGTCGCTTGTCTTTTTGCCTTCCTTGTCGCGTTTGTCGTATTCGATGTAGAGCTTCAAGAACTCCTCGTTGATGATATACCAGGGTCCGTCGGGTAAGGCCTGCTCAAAGCTTTTTTCCGGATTGGATTCATCCACCAGGTGATAGCCTTCCTCGATGATCTTTACCGCATGATCACCCAGGTTCAGGGGAATCGTGTCGTTGAGATTCGGGAAGATGCCCACCGAATCGAGCATACGATAGGCATCGACGAAGTCCGGCATCTCGCTCAACAACTCATCGCCCCCGTCTTCATAGCGCGGCTTGCGGAACAAGGTCTTCTGAGTGCCTGTGGACTGCAAGAAGCCAAAGAAGAGGGAGGACGACAAGGGGTTCCGGAGGAGCTCCATGGGTTGTTCCAACCGCAGCAGGTCATTGGGCGAGGGAGGATTACCCAAGACGCCTTTGCGGATGAGCGGCACGGTGGCAGCATCCGGTAACGGCGCTACTTCCCCCGTGCCGTGCTGGTACTGGACCACGCTCCAGGCGCCGTCTTTGGGCAACACCACCGACCCGCGAGCGGCCCCCACGAACAGCGGGTCGGTGCCAACAGCCTCGATCGATTCATTCACATCTACCCGGGAAACGCGCATGAGTTGGCCGTTATCCCCGATATCAATGAGGCAATCTACCGGGCCGCCGAGCGAGCCTAACTGCTCGCGCAACAAGTCGCGGAACAGGAAATCCGCAATGGGCTCTCCGGTGGGCGCCAGCTGCACGTAGCCCAGCATGCCCTTGGAGGGCACTTTGCCTTGCACCGCGCCGCTTTTGACAAACGCCAGATCCACGTCGGCATCGAAATAAACGGGCTGCAACTTGACCGTGGGGCTCTTGAATCCAGGGGGAGTCGCATTATCTACTATTTGCTGGTCGCCTTCCTCATCGATGTACGTATCCCCGTTGGCTTTATTCCAGACGCGCTGGAAAAGGGGAATATCGGGGGTTTCCCTAATATTGCGAACGTTGTAGACGCCCGCGACAAGGCCGGGATGGAATACAAAAGGACTCGCAACGGGGTTAATGTGATTCTTGACCGAGTAACTGAAATCGTATACGCCAGGCGATTCGGCCTGCCACCCGGTATCGTAGCGATATACGTAGCCGCTTCCGACCCGAAAAACAACGATGGTACGCACCACACGAATGGCCCACGGATAGATCACGCTGGTGACCTGTATGACTTCTTGGGCCGTGCGGCCAATAAATACATCGAACCGGGCCTGGCTGGTTTCGGCAAACAAGGCCTTGGGGTTTTTCCAGTCGCTGCAGGTACTGGCGCCATAGCCGCAGAGGTCGATGCGCTTCAGGGGGACCCCCCGGTCGCCGTAGCCCCCGGTCTTAACGAAGAACTCGCCGTTGAAAATCTCACTAACGCTAAAGCCCAGCGTGCTGGCGCCGGTTGGGTCCCCGTTTGGCAAGACCACATTGTTGAGCTGCACCGTGCCGCCGATGAACATCGCACTTTCTTTGTCACGTTTCGGTGCGTCGGCCTGGATCTGCAAACCGCCTTTGAGCGAGCCCTCTCGGAAAAGGTGTTGATTCAGCCCTAGCTTGGCATCCGGCCACTTGTCGTGTTTCTTATTGAATTCGGCGAAGGCCTTGAGGCCGAAAGGCAGCGTAAACAGGGCTCCGGTAAATCCGCCGGAGGTTTCATTGAAGTAGTGCAGCAGTTCATCAATTTTGGGCAGGGGGGCAATCGGAACCCGTTCTTGATTGTCGTTGAACAGGCGCGTCGGTCCCCCATCATTCGGGTAAAAGTTGAAGAAGGGGGGAGGATCTCCCGGCACCTCAGGGGCCGTCAAGTTAACGAGGGGTTCCCAGGAGATCTGCGGCACGGTAAAAGCCCGCACAAAGCGTCCTTCAGCGGTGAGGTCCAGGCCCTGTACCTGCAAGGGGAAGAGGTTCTGGGTTTGATCGTCCGTCTGCTGGGCGCCGTAGATCTTATGGAAAACAAAGTCGTTGGGGTTGACCGTCCTGGGGTTGAACCAGCCCAGGCTGACGCCCATCCAGTCGGCATTGGTCGAGACGTCGAGCAGGGCGAACTGCTCCGGATAAAACCGTTCAAAGCGTAGATCCCACTCGGGCTCTATGAGGGGGGGAAACACGGTGGAAGCAGTCGAAGAGGCGCTCGACATGGCAGCGCCCGGAGGTTGCGTTACCGAGGAGGCCATCAAGGTCGTGCCCGCCGAACCGAGCGGCAAGATTAAGAAGCTGGTATCTACAGGATCCGGATCTTCATCCGCTGCTTTTTGCCAACTGATGTGGCTTAAGAGCAACATCGAAACGTTAGCGCCTTTTTGCCTGCGGTCCGCCCGTTGCCGAAAGATTCCGACGTTGGCGGCGTAGGGATCGGGCAAGGTGGGCAGCAGGCCATAGAGGCCCAAGACCAGCAGCACGTGGCCTACATCGACCATCTCTTCGTCGAGCAATTCGGCAAAAAGCAGAAATCCATTGACCGGCGTGGTGGTGAACAGCGCGTTGCGAAGAGCCAGCGCAATGGGGTCGGGGAACTGCGGAGGTAACGGTTGATGGGGGTCCAGGTTGTCGACGAGGATATTATCATCGAAGAGATAGACCAACTGTTGGGCGTCGGTAAAACTCAGGATCAGTAAGGAATTTTTGGAGCGAATCTCGAGGGCATTGCACGCCACGTCAACCGGGCGATCCAACTTGGCCTCTCCATTGGCCTGGGCCATAACCACTTCGGCGCCCTGTGCGTCGGCGGCGTAGAAAAGCGGGAAAGAATCGGTATACTGCAACTCCACGGACGAGCGGTGGAGCGAATCCTCGTCCTTCCACAAAAGGAACCGCTGATGTGCATACAAATTGCCGGCCTGGAGATCGGCAATGGTCAACAGGCCCGGAGACAGTACGATCCAGGGGTGGGGCAAGAAAACGGGACCCTCACGCAAGCCGCGCCAGGTTAGAAAGAGCCCTTCGCTCGCTTGTACGGCCAATCCACCGATCCCCCCTGCCGGCGTCGGTTGGTTGATATCGATAGTCGAAACAGGCAGGAGCCAGGCGGACTGCTCGATGGCAGCGCCTCCGCCTGCTTGAGCAAAGGTTGAATCGGATTGCTGAACGCATAATTGCTGGTCGTTGGCGATCAGAGGAATGCCTACTCCTTCCAAGGTGGCATCGTAGAAAGCCGGGTTCTGATCATCGCCTTTAAACGAGAGGTGCTGACCGTATAGCGTCCACGCGGCGTCTCCCACCGAATCGATACCTTGGTCTTGCTGGGAGAAGTGGAAGGCGAAGTTTTTCGGGAGTTCCACCGTGGCTTCTTTTACGTCTTTGGCCGTATCGCCCTGTGGAGCATAGGGGGTCTGGGGTTGCGAAAGCGTCAGCGAAACCGAACAGGTAGCTCCTGCCGGAAGGGTCAATTTTCCCAGAACGTCCTGCGGTTTTTTTGATAAGACCAGCTGCCCTGATTCAATGGTGAGGCCTATATAGCTCTTCGCAGGAGCCCCTGAAGCCAACAAATCAGCCCGCACCCAGAGGCTGCTCCCTTGGAGGGTGTATTGGGCGCCCCGGAACAGGGAAATCACTTCATCCAAAGGGTAGGGCGTCTTCCAGGGAAGCTTGAGGATCTTCGATACATAGAAGAGAAGGGCAGGCTCTTGCTCTCCCGGAAAATACAAGGGTACGAGCCTGATAATGGGAAAGAAGTCGAACCAAAAGTGACGCCCATCCAGGCTCTTGATGGGACCGACTGTACGTTCCGGAGATGCGCCAGCCGCCCAGGATGGCTGGGAACCCAAAATGATCGATCCGGACAGCGGTGTTTCCCGACGAAAGACACGGTAGGCGGGTTCAGAAGGCTGCTCTACTTCTTCCGCCAGCGATTGCAGGCGACGCAGGTGTTGCTTGCCCACCGCGAAAGAAGTCTCCCGGTCGGTCTTTTCAAAGGAGAATTTTGGATCACTCAAGGCTGACAGATCCTCCACTAAAAGCGAAGAAGCCAGTTCCTGAAAGTCGTCCAGAAAAGCGGTTTGGTCCAGGTCTTCGGGCTTTAGTTGAGCCACAAATCGGACCAGATGATCTAGCGTTTCACCGTTCATCGTTCTTCCGTTTCTACTTCTAGCAGAGGAGCAAACGTCAAAAACAGGACGCGTTCTTTCGAAGACCCTACCACGCCCGATACCGCTTCAATACAATAGGCATTTTCGTCACATCGACATACCCACTTTGCAAAATCTTAACAGAATTCGTGGGGCTTAGTGCAGTTTCAAGGAGTCTTCTGTGCAATCACGACGAGATCTTGCTTTACGAAGCGTTGCCGCATCGGAGAGCGGAGGGGGAAGGGCGGGGAGCGAGGTCCGAAAATCGCTCTTCGCTCTCCGCTTTCCGCTCTCCGAACGGGACGTATCTCGACACGAGCGAAGCGACTGACGAAGTAAACCTCATTGCACGAGGAATGGCTTGAAACTGCATTAGGCCCTTCCAGGGAAATAATCATCCAAGCAACGAGCCGATTCACGCTCTTGGATAATTATTTTTCCGGAAGGGCCTTTTCTTCTGCTGTTCGACTTTAGCGTGTACCGGGCTGGCTTTTCGGCGAGAAAGAGGGGAACAGGAACGCCCAGGATTCCCATCCGTAATTTACCGATGAGGGTACGGGGTGCGGCATCGACCTGTTCTTCCGTGAAGAAAAATGGAGATCGCAGCGAACCGCTGGACTATCCAGGCCGTTAAGCATAGCTTCATACCCTTTTTTCATGCAGCCGTAGCTCAGTTGGCTAGAGCACCTGACTGTGGATCAGGAGGTCACGGGTTCGAATCCCGTCGGCTGTACCATCTTTTAGGGGTGTATCGGTGTTTCGATTATGGCGGAGACCACGACGACGGTTGAACCTCGTCTAGCACGGGGCCTGCGGGACTTGCTACCCGAGCAGATGTTGCCCCGGCAGTGGATGATTGATACGATCAGAAAAGTCTTCGAACTCTACGGCTTCGTTCCTCTCTATACCTCGGCTATTGAATTCCTGGACGTGCTGAGCGGCTCGGCTGGCGAGGAGGCGCAACGGTCCATCTTCAAGGTGTCCAACCCGGATCGGGGGGCTACCCTTGGAGCTCCCCTTGGTTTGCGGTTCGACCAGACGGTTCCTCTGGCCCGCGTGGTGGCGCAATATGCCGGACTGCAACGACCCTTTCGATGCTACCAGGTCGCCTCGGTGTGGCGCGCCGACAAGCCGGGCAAAGGCCGTTTTCGTGAATTCACGCAGTTCGACCTGGATTCTGTAGGGGTCGTCTCGGAGGTGGCCGACACGGAAATTATCGCTGGGATGTGCGATACCCTTTCGGCACTTGACGTCGGAGCCTATCGCGTGCGTTTCTCCAGCCGGACGCTGCTGAACCTGCTCCTGGTTTACGCCGGTATCTCTGAAGAACAGGGCATGGATGTCTTCCGGGTGCTGGATAAACTGGAGAAGATGGGGATCGAAAAAGTTCGGATGGAACTCACCTCCGGCTACACCGATCACTCGGGCGACGAGATTACGGGGCTTGGTCTGTCGACGCAGCAGGTCGAGAAGATCGATCACTTTCTAGCGATTAGCCCGTACGGTTCAGGCGAGGGGGGCCGTCAAGAAATTCTTCGGAATCGGAACGAAATTATAGATCAGCTCCGCGACCTGTTTGCCTCGGTGCCCAGGGCCTCTGAAGAAATCGATCTCGTAGGGCAGATTTCGCGTCACCTCTATGCGCTCGGCTATGGAGACGACCGGGCTGTGCTTGATCTCAGTATTGCGCGGGGGCTGGCTTACTATACCGGCCCCGTTTTCGAGGCCGTCTTGCTCGATGCGCCGGAGTACGGTTCGGTCTTTGGCGGTGGTCGCTACGACGACCTCGTGATGCGTTTCCTGGGCGAGCCTGTTCCCGCCACAGGCGCTTCTATGGGGGTAGATCGCCTACTGGCTGCGCTGGTGGATTTGGGCAAAGTGGGCCATCGCAAAGCGACCGCGCAGGTGTTGGTCCTCAATATGGATCCGGCCTTGATCGATGATTATCTGGCCATGACCTACGAACTGCGCCGGGCCGGCATCCGCACCGAGTTTTATCTCGGAACGGAAAAGCGTATTGGCCATCAACTCAAATATGCGGATCGATGCAACGTGCCGATCAGCCTCCTTTTTGGTTCGAATGAAAAAGAGCAGGGGACCGTGACGCTCAAAGACATGGAGATGGGTCGTAGAAAGGCCGAAAAGCTAAGCGGACGAGAGCAATGGATCAAGGAGCGCCCCGGCCAGCGCGAAGTGCCGCGAGCAGAGTTGGCGTCGGCCATAGAGGCGTTGCTTGCCCAAATCGAGACATGAGAGATCGAAGGGCCTGAGCATTGGGCGCACGACAAATTGCACCGGTAGCTCCGTAGGAGCGCCATGTTTGTAGCCCAAGGCAAAACACAACCTGAGCCCTGTAGGGGCGACACGTAACGCCTTGGCTTTGTTGTCTATGTCGCTCCGGAGCCTGCCCCTGCGGAGGCAGGGGGAGCTCAGGCTGAGGGCACCGAGTACTACAAACATGTCGTGCCTACGGCACTGCTTCAAGACACACCCCAAGCGTGCAATTTGTCGCGCGCCTCTGAGCCTTCTCCTTGGTTTTGATGGTTATTCAATCAATTTATCTATCGTTACCACAAGAATACTTTCTGCCCCGGCATCAATGAGTGCGTCGATGGACTCCCAAAACTTGTCTTCGTAGACGACAGAATGGAGGGATTTCCATCCGGGCTCAAGCAGATCGATCACCGTGGGGCTTTCTAAGGAGGGAAGAAGTTTGCTAATCATCTCAATTTTATCCTCCGGTGCGTTGAGCAGGATGTATTTACGATTTTTAGCATTGATTACCGCTCTAATTCTAAATAAAAGCCTCTCGAGAATCTCGTTCTGTTCGTCAGGAAGATCCTCGTAGGCAATCAATACGGCCTCGGAATCGAGAACCACGGCAACTTCCTTCAGCCGATTCTCAATCAGCGTACTGCCCGAACTGACGAGATCACAGATCGCTTGTGCCAGGCCAATACTTGGAGCAATCTCCACCGAGCCGCTGATCTCATGAATCGTGGCGTCCTGAACATTATTCTCGTCAAGAAATTTGCGGAGGAGTCTGGGATAGGTTGTGGCAATGTGAAGCGCATTCAAATCTTCCAGGCCCTGGTACTCCATAGACCTTGGTAGGGCTATTGAAAGACGACATTTTGCAAAGTCCAGCCTTTCGATTACTCGAACCGGCTTGTGCTTTTCTTCCACCACGTTGAGCCCTACAATACCAATATGTGCTGCCTGGTCGGCCACGCAGCCTGGGATATCATCGTCGCGCAGATAGAGAAGTTCTAAGGGGAAATTGGAAGCGGAAGCCTTCAGCGGATTACTTCCTCTGGTCTGGAAATGAATACCACATTCCTTGATCAATTCTGCCGACCCCTCTTTTAGCCGCCCCGATTTCTGAATGGCAAGTCGGAGGGGTTCCTGTGCCGGCTTCTCGGTAGATCGTGCTTGCGTATTCATTGGAATGACTCTTCCACGTTTGTAGTTGGACGGCGGTACCTAAGCGGCCCCTGGCCAACACGAAGGTGAAGCAAAACCATAGCTGCGATGATCA
>Ga0209980_10001554_pt1 | contig 12580 bp, 8 predicted proteins | sample CR02metaG_FD_183611 | JGI IMG/M metagenome (GOLD analysis project Ga0209980, IMG submission 183611) | Deep subsurface microbial communities from Mariana Trench to uncover new lineages of life (NeLLi) - CR02 metaG (SPAdes) (version 2) | ecosystem: Environmental > Aquatic > Marine > Ocean trench >... | reverse complement strand
GTGGCGGTTGAACCCAGGACCAAGACTGACCAGGAAAAAATGGGAATAGCACTCTCCAAGTTGGCCCATGAAGATCCGTCATTTCGTGTTCACACGGACGAGGAATCCGGGCAGACCATCATTTCCGGTATGGGCGAGTTGCATCTCGACATCATCGTCGAGCGCATGAAGCGTGAATTCAAGGTGGAGGCCAATGTGGGCCGTCCACAGGTGGCTTACCGTGAGACTATCCGCAAAAGTGTCTCGGCTGAGGGCAAATTTGTGCGCCAGACCGGTGGCCGCGGCCAGTATGGCCACGTCAAGATCCGGTTGGAGCCGGCAGGAAAAGGTGAGGGTTACGAGTTCGACAACGCTATTGTTGGCGGTGTCGTGCCGCGTGAATACATCAATGCGGTCAACAAGGGTATCCAGGAACAGATGACCAGTGGTGTGATTGCGGGCTATCCCGTGGTCGATGCCAAGGTAACGCTGTACGACGGTTCCTATCATGAGGTCGATTCGTCTGAGATGGCATTCAAGATTGCCGGTTCCATGGCTTTTCGGAACGCGGCGCTGATCGCTGATCCGGTTCTGCTGGAACCCATGATGAAGGTCGAAGTGGTGACGCCCGAAGATTACATGGGCGATGTGATGGGTGACCTGACACGTCGTCGCGGTATTCTCCAAGGCATGGAAGACAGCCCGGCCGGCAAGATGTTGGGCGCACATGTTCCGCTTTCGGAAATGTTTGGTTACGCCACCGACCTGAGGTCGCAGACCCAGGGTCGCGCGACTTTCACGATGGAATTCGACCACTACGCCGAAGCACCGGCTAGTGTTGCCGAAAAAATTATCAAGAAAACAGCTTGAGCCAAAGTGATTATTTGAAGGCTTTGATTTAAGGCAGATTAAACAGGAGTGACTCATGGCCAAAGAAAAATTTGAACGAACGAAACCGCATGTCAACGTAGGCACGATTGGTCATGTTGATCACGGCAAGACGACGCTGACGGCGGCGATGACCAAGGTGTGTTCTGAAGCACGTGGCGGCGATTTCACCTCTTACGACCAGATTGACAATGCACCGGAAGAACGGGCACGTGGCATTACCATTGCGACGGCGCACGTGGAATACGAATCAGAAAACCGCCACTACGCCCATGTGGATTGTCCGGGTCACGCGGATTACGTGAAGAACATGATCACGGGTGCGGCGCAGATGGACGCAGCGATCCTGGTGGTATCGGCGGCCGATGGCCCGATGCCGCAGACGCGTGAGCACATTCTGCTGGCCCGCCAGGTGGGGGTACCGTACATCCTGGTCTACATGAACAAGGCCGACCAGGTGGACGATGACGAGCTGCTGGAACTGGTGGAAATGGAAGTGCGTGAGCTGTTGAGCTCCTACGATTTCCCGGGCGAGGACACGCCGATCATCACCGGTTCTGCGTTGATGGCGCTCGAAGGGGACGGGGCGGACCTGGGCGTACCATCGATTCAGAAGCTGATCGAGGAGATGGACGCGTATATACCGCTGCCGGAGCGTGACTTGGACAAGCCATTCCTGTTGCCGATCGAGGATGTGTTCTCGATTTCGGGCCGGGGAACGGTGGTGACGGGACGAGTGGATCGCGGCATCATCAAGGTGGGTGAAGCAGTGGAGATTGTCGGCATCAAGGAAACGACCAAGACCACCTGTACCGGGGTTGAGATGTTCCGCAAGTTGCTGGATGAAGGTCGTGCGGGCGACAACGTGGGTGTCTTGCTGCGGGGTACCAAGCGCGATGAAGTGGAGCGTGGCCAGGTACTGGCGCATGTGGGCACGATTACGCCGCACACACGATTTGAGGCGGAGGTATACATTTTGTCGAAAGATGAAGGTGGACGACACACGCCGTTTTTCAAGGGTTACCGGCCGCAGTTTTATTTCCGCACGACGGACGTGACGGGGGCGGTTGAGTTGCCCGAAGGAGTGGAGATGGTGATGCCGGGAGACAACGTGCAGATGCAGGTGTCTCTGATTGCACCGATTGCGATGGAAGAAGGTCTGCGTTTTGCGATACGCGAAGGCGGACGGACGGTTGGTGCCGGTGTGGTGGCCAAGATCCACGAGTGAATAAAGCGATTTTGGGCGGATATGTTCCGCGGCTTTGTTTAGGCCAGTAGCTCAATTTGGCAGAGCAGCGGTCTCCAAAACCGCAGGTTGGGGGTTCGAGTCCCTCCTGGCCTGCCATAAACAAGTCTGACGGAAGGCGAAATCGGGAACGAGAGTACTAAATAAAATTGCATACTGATTATGAGCACTAAGGTAGAAACAGAAAAATCACCGATCGTTAATACCTTGATGCTGGCGGTGGCAGCGGCGCTGCTAATCGCCGGTGTTGTGAGCTATTACTATTTCCAGGGCCAGGCCATAACGGCGGTTCGGGTGGTGGGCCTGATGGTCGTGGTTGTGGTGGCTTCATTGATCGCCGCGCAGTCTGATCCGGGTTCTACCTTCTTCCGTTTTTTGAAGGAATCGGATATTGAACGGCGCAAGGTCGTTTGGCCTACGCACCAGGAAACCCTGCAGACAACCTTGATGGTGATTATCGTAACCATCCTGATTTCCCTGTTCCTGGCAGTAGTTGACTGGGGACTGGGCGCTGCTGTGCGTTCGCTGATCAGGGGGTGACGGATGGCTAAGCGATGGTATGTGATCCACGCATACTCAGGTTATGAAAAGCAGGTAAAACGTTCGCTGGAAGACCGCATTCAGCGCGCGGCGCTGGCAGATATGTTCGGCGATGTGCTGGTGCCAACGGAAGAAGTTGTCGAAATGAGAGGCGGTCAGAAACGTCGGTCAGACCGCAAGTTCTTCCCGGGTTACGTGTTGGTGGAAATGGAAATGACCGATGACACCTGGCACCTGGTCAAGGACGTGCCCAAGGTGATGGGCTTTATCGGAGGAACCGCTGAACGGCCGGCGCCGATCAGTCCCAAAGAAGCCGATGCCATCCTGAACCGTTTACAGGAAGGTGCCGACAAGCCCAGGCCGAAAGTGTTGTTCGAGCCCGGTGAAATGGTCCGTGTGGTTGACGGCCCGTTCAATGACTTCAATGGTGTGGTTGAAGATGTCGACTACGACAAGAACCGCCTGAAAGTAGCGGTATTGATTTTTGGACGCTCAACGCCGGTGGAACTGGAGTTCCACCAGGTCGAGAAGTCCTGACTGCGGTAAATAATTACCTCAGGCAGACGGGGAGCCTTGCTGCACGTCAGTGGGCGATTGAACCCGGGGAGATAAGACAATGGCTAAGAAAGTATCAGCTTACATCAAGCTGCAGGTACCTGCTGGCCAGGCCAACCCGAGTCCACCGGTGGGTCCAGCGTTGGGTCAGCATGGTGTCAACATCATGGAATTTTGCAAAGCATTCAATTCCAAGACACAGAGCATGGAAAGCGGTATGCCGATTCCTGTGATTATCACGGTTTACGGGGACCGGAGCTTCACCTTCATTACCAAGACCCCGCCAGCGTCTGTATTGCTGAAAAAGGCGGCAGGCATTGCCAAGGGAAGTGGTGAGCCGAATACCGAGAAAGTGGGCTCGGTCACACGGGCTCAACTGGAGGAAATTGCCAAGGCCAAGGAGCCGGATATTACCGCAGCAGATATGGATGCAGCGGTCAGGACTATTGCTGGCTCAGCCCGCAGCATGGGCATCAACACCGAAGGCGTCAAGTAATGACCAGGCCAGGTAAAAGACTGATTTCAATCCGGCAGCAGATCGAGTCTGGAAAAGCGTATGCCATCGATGAAGCACTCGAAATCCTGAAAGGCGCCAGCAAGGTCAAATTCACCGAGTCGGTTGACGTGGCCATCCGCCTGGGTGTCGACTCGCGTAAGTCAGATCAAAATGTACGTGGTTCCACCGTTTTGCCCAATGGCACTGGTAAGAAAGTGCGTGTTGCAGTATTTGCTCAGGGCGAAAATGCCCAGAAGGCCGAAGCAGCCGGTGCGGATATTGTCGGCATGGATGATCTGCATGATCAGATCAAAGAAGGCGATCTCAATTTTGATGTGGTAATTGCGACACCGGACGCAATGCGAGTGGTTGGCAAACTGGGGCAGGTGCTGGGTCCAAGAGGACTGATGCCAAACCCGAAGGTGGGTACGGTAACCACCGATGTCGAAACCGCGGTGAAGAACGCCAAGGCCGGTCAGGTGCGCTACCGCACAGACAAGGCTGGCATCATCCACACCACGATCGGTAAAGCTGATTTTGAAGTGGACGCATTGAAGGGCAATCTTCACGCCTTGATGAGTGACCTGGTCAAGCTGAAGCCTGCTTCTGCCAAAGGTACATACGTGAAAAAGGTGGCGCTGTCGACGACCATGGGTCCGGGCATTCTGGTCGACAAGACAACGCTGGATTTTTAAGTATTTTATGGTGGTCAGGTATCCACTGGAATCGAGTCTAGTGGCTGGTTTACCGGCAATGAAGACTCCAGGAGGTTAGCAATGGCGCTCAGTATTGAGCAGAAAAAAGCAGTAGTTGCCGAAGTGGCCGAAGTGGCCAACAAGGCGCTGGCCGCGGTTGCTGCAGAGTATCGCGGATTGACCGTTGAGGAAATGACCCAATTGCGTGCCCTGGCCCGCAAGGATGGAGTTTTTCTCAAGGTCGCCAAGAATACCCTGGTGCACAGGGCCGTTGAGGGCACCGACTACGAATGCATGCAGGATTCGCTTTCAGGACCGCTCCTGTTTGCTTTCAGCATGGAAGATCCTGGTGCTGCTGCACGCCTGGTTAAGGGCTATGCCAAAGACCATGACAATCTTATTGCAAAGCTTGTTGCGGTGGGTGGTGAGTTGTACGACGAGTCCGAACTGGAGCGTCTGGCCAGCCTGCCGACTTACGATCAGGCCATCGCAATGTTGATGGGTGTGATGATGGCGCCCATCGAGAAATTCGTGCGGGCCCTTGCCGAACCGCATACCAAGCTGGTTCGGACCGTGGCTGCAGTGCGGGATGCAAAGCAGGCTGCTTGAAATAAATAAGCCTTTTTATTAATCACACAGTGGGCCCCTGGCCCCTGTAATTACCAACATGGAGACGACAATGGCCGTTTCAAAAGAAGATATCCTGGAAACAATTTCCAACATGAGCGTGATGGACGTCGTAGAACTCATCGACGCAATGGAAGAAAAGTTCGGTGTTTCAGCCGCAGCCCCGGCTGCTCTTGCTGCCGGCCCTGCTGGTGGTGAAGCCGCTGTGGTGGAAGAACAGACTGAATTTGACGTGTTTATGTCTTCCTTCGGTGCACAGAAAGTTCCGGTGATCAAAGTTGTACGCGAAATCACCGGCCTGGGCTTGAAAGAGGCCAAGGATCTGGTAGAAAGCGCGCCTGCCAATATCAAGGAAGCTGTTACGAAAGACGAAGCTGAGGAAGTCGCGAAGAAGCTCGAAGAAGTGGGTGCTTCTGTCGAGGTCAAGTAAATCTTCTTCCCGGATTTACGGGGCTGGAAAGAAGCCGGCTGGGGACAACAGTCTCTGGCCCGCTTCTGCTTGTATTTCTATGAATTTTGATCGTATATAGGCGGAATCAGAACATGAGTTACTCTTTCACGGAAAAAAAGCGCATTCGCAAGGACTTCAGCAAACGTGAGTCCGTTCTCGAGGTGCCTTACTTGCTGGAAACGCAGATTCGTTCCTACCGGGAATTTTTGCAGCTTGATGTTCCAGCGAACGAAAAGCGTGAGCGTGGCCTCCATGGCGCACTGACATCGGTATTTCCCATCGTTGCCTATTCGGGCAATGCAGCGCTTGAGTACGTTAGCTACAAGCTGGGTTCTCCTGTTTTCGACGTGAAAGAGTGCAAATTGCGGGGTATGTCTTATGGCGCTGCCCTGCGCGTGAAAGTCCGCCTGGTTATTTATGACAGGGAAAGCTCCGCCAAGGTCAAGCCGGTCAAATACGTCAAGGAGCAGGAAGTTTACATGGGTGACCTGCCGCTGATGACGAAAACCGGCACATTCATCGTCAACGGCACGGAACGTGTCATCGTTTCGCAGTTGCATCGCTCTCCTGGCGTGTTTTTTGACCATGACAAGGGCAAGACCCACTCCAGTGGTAAATTGCTGTTTTCAGCCCGCGTCATACCCTACCGTGGCTCATGGCTGGATTTCGAATTTGATCCAAAAGATGGCATCTATACACGAATCGATCGTCGTCGTAAGTTACCGGTGACCATCCTGCTTCGTGCCCTGGGAATGAACAATGAAGAAATCCTGGATACCTTTTTTGAGACCACCAAGATCACACTGAAGAAATCCGGAGCCAAGCTGGCGCTAATTCCCGGGCGTCTGCGAGGTGAGACCGCCTTTTTTGACATCCGCAGCAAGACTGGAAAAATGCTGGTTGCCACTGGCAAGCGGATCACGGCCCGTCATATCAAGATGATCGAGGATGCGGGTGTAAAAGCTCTTGATGTACCCGATAAATACCTGATCGGTAAAATTGTCGCAAATGCCATCATTGACAAGGAGTCTGGCGAGGTGCTGGCTGACCCCAATGCCGAACTGACAGAAGAACTGCTGAAGAAGCTGCGCGACGCACGTATCAAGAGCCTGAACATTCTGCATATTAATGATCTGGATCACGGTCCCTACATTTCCAACACGCTGAGGGTCGATCCAACAACGAATGAATTGGAAGCGCTGGTCGATATTTACCGCATGATGCGTCCCGGCGAGCCGCCAACCAAGGACGCGGCACAGAACCTGTTCAGGAACCTGTTCTTCGCCGAAGAGCGCTACGACCTGTCCAGTGTGGGGCGGATGAAATTCAATCGTCGCGTGGGCAGAACCGCAATTGAAGGCCCAGGTGTATTGAATCGTGAAGACATCCTTGCTGTCCTGCACATACTGATCGACATCCGTAACGGCAAAGGCAGCGTTGATGACATCGATCACCTTGGCAACCGTCGCGTGCGTAGCGTGGGTGAAATGGCCGAGAACGTGTTCCGTGTCGGCCTGGTTCGGGTTGAACGTGCTGTCCGCGAACGGTTGTCGGTGGCGGAGAGCGAAGGTTTGTCACCACAGGAACTGATCAATGCCAAACCGGTAGCCGCCGCAGTGAAGGAATTCTTTGGCTCTTCACAACTTAGCCAGTTTATGGATCAGAATAATCCGCTGTCCGAAGTGACGCATAAACGCCGCGTATCAGCGCTTGGCCCGGGTGGACTGACACGTGAGCGTGCGGGTTTCGAGGTTCGTGATGTGCACCCGACGCACTACGGTCGCGTCTGTCCGATTGAAACGCCAGAGGGGCCGAATATCGGACTGATCAACTCACTTGCAGTGTACGCAAGGACCAACGATTACGGTTTCCTGGAAACCCCTTACCGGAAGGTGATTGATGGTAAAGCGACCCGGGATGTAGAGTACCTGTCCGCGATCGTCGAGGGCGATTTCGTCATTGCTCAGGCCAATGCAGAACTGGACAAGGACGGCAAACTTATTGACGAATTCATACCCTGTCGCCACCAGGGAGAGTTCACGTTAAAGGCGCCGTCTGAAGTCAACTACATGGATGTGTCTCCCAAACAGATTGTTTCCGTGGCAGCGTCCCTGGTTCCGTTCCTGGAACACGATGATGCCAACCGCGCATTGATGGGTTCCAATATGCAGCGCCAGGCCGTGCCGACGCTCAGGGCAGAAAAGCCGCTGGTGGGTACCGGTATGGAGCGTTGCGTTGCAACAGATTCCGGTGTGACTGCCGTGGCGAAACGTGGCGGCGTGATCGACCAGGTTGACGCCGGCCGAATCGTGGTGCGCGTTAACGAGGAAGAAGTTCCGGTCGATGATCCCGGTGTTGATATTTATAACCTTATCAAATACCAGCGCTCGAACCAAAACACCTGTATGAATCAGCGTCCGCTGGTGCGTGTAGGCGACCGGGTCTCCATCGGCGACGTACTTGCGGACGGGTCGTCCACCGACCTGGGAGAACTGGCGCTGGGCCAGAACATGCTGGTCGCGTTCATGCCCTGGAACGGGTACAACTTTGAAGACTCCATCGTGATTTCGGAGCGCGTTGTGGAGGAAGACCGCTACACGACGATCCACATTGAAGAACTCACCTGTGTGGCACGCGACACCAAGCTGGGTTCCGAGGAAATCACGGCTGATATTCCCAACGTGGGTGAGCACAATCTCAACAAGCTGGATCAGTCAGGTATTGTCTACATTGGCGCCGAGGTATGCACTGGTGACATCCTGGTTGGCAAGATCACGCCCAAGGGCGAAACCCAGCTAACACCGGAAGAAAAGCTGTTGCGCGCCATTTTTGGTGAGAAAGCGTCGGATGTTAAGGATACTTCCCTGCGCGTTTCCAGTGGCATGGATGGAACGGTGATCGACGTGCAGGTTTTCACCCGTGATGGTGTGGAAAAAGACGAACGTGCCATGTCGATTGAAAAGGAACAGCTGCGCCATGTCAGCAAAGACCTCAATGATCAGCTGCGCATCGTGGAAAACATCATCTTCCATCGTCTGGAAAACGCATTGCTGGGTAAGGTGGCGGATAAAGGCCCGGCAGGCCTTAAAAAAGGCAGCAAAATCACTGCAACATACCTCGCGGGCATGGACCGGGAAGACTGGTTCAATATCCGCATGCGTAACGATTCCATCAATGAAATGCTGGAGCAGATGGCCGACCAGTTGAAGGAACAGCGCAAGGGTTTTGATGCCCGCTTCGAAGAGAAGAAGGGTAAAATCATCCAGGGGGATGATCTCGCTCCCGGAGTGCTCAAGATGGTTAAGGTCTACATGGCGGTCAGGCGGCGCATTCAACCGGGGGACAAGATGGCCGGCCGCCACGGTAACAAGGGTGTGATCTCAATGATTGTACCGACCGAGGACATGCCATACATGGAAGACGGTACACCGGTCGATATCGTATTGAACCCGTTGGGTGTACCTTCACGTATGAATATTGGCCAGGTGCTGGAAGTCCATCTGGGCTGGGCAGCCAAGGGCCTGGGTCTTCAGATCAGCGAAATGCTGGAACAAAAGGTCAAGATTACTCAAATCCGCAAGTTCCTGGATGAAATCTATAACAGTGACCGCAAGGGCCGGGTCGACCTGACTGAGTTCTCTGATGAAGAGGTCCTGACCTTGGCGCATAACCTGAAGCAGGGTGTGCCCATGGCCACGCCGGTGTTTGACGGAGCAAATGAAAAAGAAATCAAACACCTGCTCGAGCTCGCGCATTTGCCGCAAAGTGGCCAGACCATCCTGTACGACGGCCTTACAGGCGATCCGTTTGAACGCCCGATCACGGTTGGCTACATGTACATGTTAAAGCTTAACCACCTGGTGGACGACAAGATGCACGCCCGTTCCACCGGTCCGTACAGCCTGGTGACCCAGCAGCCGTTGGGTGGCAAAGCGCAGTTCGGTGGTCAGCGATTCGGCGAGATGGAGGTTTGGGCGCTGGAAGCTTACGGCGCAGCGTATACGCTGCAGGAAATGCTGACCGTCAAGTCTGACGACGTCGCTGGCCGTAACAAGATGTACAAAAACATTGTCGATGGGAACCACCAGATGGCGGCAGGCATGCCTGAATCCTTTAATGTGCTGGTGAAGGAAATCCGCTCACTGGGCATCAACATCGAACTTGAAGTAACTGATTAGGAGGAGATCGGCGATGAGAGACTTACTCAATCTCTATGGCAGACAGCGCCAACCGCTTGATTTTGACGCAATACGGATCGGTCTCGCACCACCGGACCTGATTCGTTCTTGGTCTTTTGGCGAGGTGAAGAAACCGGAAACGATCAATTACCGTACGTTCAAGCCAGAGCGAGATGGTTTGTTTTGCGCGGCAATTTTTGGCCCGGTCAAAGATTACGAATGCCTTTGCGGCAAATACAAGCGCATGAAACACCGCGGTGTTGTTTGTGAAAAATGTGGCACAGAGGTCACGTTGACCAAAGTTCGCCGTGAGCGCATGGCTCATATTGAACTGGCCAGTCCGGTGGCGCACATCTGGTTTCTCAAGTCGCTACCGTCCCGAATCGGCCTGATGCTGGATATGACCCTGCGTGACATCGAACGGATTCTCTATTTCGAATCCTACGTCGTTCTCGATGTGGGAATGACCACACTGGAACGGGGTCAGCTGCTCACTGATGAACAATACCTGGACATGATGGAAGAGTGGGGCGACGAATTTAACGCCAAGATGGGTGCCGAAGCCATTCGTGAGCTTCTGCAAGACATCAATCTCAAAGAACAAGCCGTCCACTTGCGTGAAGCAGTGGGGGCTACCCGATCCGTCACCAAATTGAAACGCCTGTCCAAACGGCTCAAGTTGGTTGAAGGTTTCATCAATTCAGGCAACCGCCCCGAATTCATGATCATGACGGTGCTGCCGGTGCTGCCGCCGGACCTGCGTCCGCTGGTTCCGCTGGATGGCGGACGTTTCGCCACGTCAGATCTCAATGACCTGTACCGCCGCGCGATCAACCGCAACAACCGACTGAAGCGCCTGCTGGAACTCAATGCGCCCGATATTATCGTGCGTAACGAAAAGCGCATGTTACAGGAAGCCGTCGACGCCCTGCTGGACAACGGCCGCCGCGGCCGTGCCATTACCGGTACCAACAAGCGTCCACTTAAGTCCCTGGCCGATATGATCAAAGGCAAACAAGGGCGTTTCCGGCAGAACCTGCTGGGTAAACGCGTCGATTACTCAGGCCGTTCAGTGATCGTGGTGGGCCCAAAACTCAGGCTGCATGAATGTGGATTGCCCAAGAAAATGGCACTGGAATTGTTCAAGCCGTTTATCTTCAGCAAGCTGCAGCGACGGGGCATGGCTGCCACCATCAAGGCTGCCAAGAAGCTGGTCGAGTCGGAACGCGCCGAGGTATGGGATATCTTGTCCGAGGTGATCCGTGAACATCCGGTCATGCTCAATAGGGCGCCGACCTTGCACAGGCTGGGCATCCAGGCATTCGAACCGGTACTGATCGAGGGCAAGGCCATTCAGCTCCATCCGCTGGTGTGTACTGCCTTCAATGCCGACTTTGACGGTGACCAGATGGCCGTACACATTCCGCTGTCGGTTGAAGCACAGCTGGAAGCTCGTGCATTGATGATGTCAACCAACAACATCCTTTCACCGGCCAATGGTGAACCCATCATTGTTCCGACCCAGGATGTAGTGCTCGGCCTGTACTACATGACGCGTCAGCTGGCTGGTTCGCTCGGCGAGGGTATGTATTTCAGCGATATTGACGAAGTGCACCGGGCATTCGAAAACAAGGCGGTGCAACTGCACGCGCGGGTAAAAGTTCGTATTGATGAAACCATCATCTCAGAACACGGTGAAGAACGTCATGAGACCAACCTGGTTGAAACCACGGTAGGTCGTGCCCTGCTGGCGGAAATCCGGCCCGAGGGTATGCCGTTCCACATGTTGAACAAGACGCTGAAAAAGAAGCAGATATCAGGATTGATCAACTCCTGTTACCGGCGCCTCGGTTTGAAAAAGACGGTGGTGTTTGCGGACAAGCTGATGTACACCGGGTTCCATTACGCTACCCTGTCTGGAGTATCAATCGGCATTGACGATCTCGTCGTACCGGTTGAGAAAAAGAAAATACTGGCAGCTGCTGAAGCCGAAGTTGTGGAAATCCAGAACCAGTATGTTTCAGGCCTGGTGACCGCCGGAGAGCGCTACAACAAGGTCGTGGACATCTGGTCGCGTACCAACGAACAGGTCGCCCGTGCAATGATGCGGGGCATGGGCAGGAGCGTGGTCAAGGATAGTGCAGGGAAGACAGTGGAGGAAGACTCCATGAATTCCATTTTCATCATGGCCGACTCGGGCGCCCGAGGTTCTGCGGCGCAGATCAGGCAGTTGGCCGGAATGCGAGGCCTGATGGCCAAGCCGGACGGATCCATTATCGAGACGCCAATCAAGGCCAATTTCCGTGAAGGGCTGGATGTGCTGCAGTACTTCATTTCAACCCATGGTGCGCGTAAAGGCCTGGCCGATACGGCCCTGAAGACCGCGAACTCCGGGTACCTGACACGGCGCCTGGTGGATGTTGCCCAGGATCTGGTCACTACCGAAGTGGACTGCAAGACAGAGCGTGGCGTGACCATGCACCCGATCGTTGAGGGTGGTGATGTTGTGGAGTCGCTACGTGAGCGTGTACTGGGCCGAATGGTGGCGCAAGATATTCTGAGGCCGGGCACCGATGAAGTATTATTCGCCCGCAACACCCTGCTCGACGAGCGGGAGGTCGAAGAGTTGGAGGATGTAGGTGTCGACCGAGTGCTGGTGCGTTCTACCATTACCTGCGAAACCCGGCATGGCGTATGTACCTATTGCTACGGTCGTGACCTGGCGCGTGGCAATTTGGTCAATATCGGTGAGGCGGTTGGTGTGATCGCGGCTCAATCAATCGGCGAGCCGGGTACGCAGTTGACGATGCGTACTTTCCACATCGGTGGTGCGGCATCAAGGGATGCTGCCGTGGATCATATCCAGGTGAAATCCAGCGGTTCGGTCCGCCTGCACAATATGAAAACTGTGATAAACGCCGACAG
>Ga0209980_10001553_pt1 | contig 12586 bp, 10 predicted proteins | sample CR02metaG_FD_183611 | JGI IMG/M metagenome (GOLD analysis project Ga0209980, IMG submission 183611) | Deep subsurface microbial communities from Mariana Trench to uncover new lineages of life (NeLLi) - CR02 metaG (SPAdes) (version 2) | ecosystem: Environmental > Aquatic > Marine > Ocean trench... | reverse complement strand
TTCAATTGTAAGAATTAAATCATTTCCTTTAACAGCAGGAATATCTTCAGAACCGTTATTAAATGCGTCAATTACTTTTCTTCGGGAATTAACTATAACAAATTTATTCCCCTTAAAACCTCTTAACTGTTTTTCATAAGTTTTTTCAACACCGGTATTTCCAATATTATCTCCCTGATGATAATATTCATTCTCTTTGCTTAATTGCTTTTGCGAAATTTCTTTTAGATAGCCAAAAATATGTGAGCCATTTAAACCACCTGGATAACCTCTGTACATTTCAACGATATAATCCACACCGGGAAGATTGAGTGAATTTTCTTCGATCCAGGCAACAGCATCAAATCTAATTCCTCTTTTAATTTTTATGGGAAGATATTTTGAATAGTTTTTATACAGATATAAAATATCACTTACATATCCTGAATCAACTTCAAGGATTGATTCTATCATATTATTTAAACTTTTATCGTAATCTGCCGGTGTTATTCGTAAAGTATAAGCGGGAACATTATTTACTAGCAGTTTGAAATTCCTATCGTAAAAAACACCTCTTAAAGGAATTTGTTCAATCGATTTAATACTGTTATCAGTTGCCTTATCCTGATAGGATGTTCGATTGAGAATTTGCATTTGAAAAAGGCGAAAACCAAGTACTGCCGCACTGATAATAATAATCATGGAAATGATTGATGTACGTTGTATGGATGCAAATCTTTCGCTTCTCAAAATTTTCTCCTTTTAAAAGGTGAAAATATAAATAATATACTTACAATCGCAGTGTATAAAGATGGTAGCAATGCTTGTCCGAAAAGTAATTTAAATATATTTGTTTGTACATCGAATGCTGAAAAGAATGAGAATATGATCGAGTCAATCAACGCACAGATAAATACAATTAAAGAAAAAATGTATGTGCTTATGTTAATTTCTTTTTTTGTTTCCGTAGAAAAATATCCTGCTGTAAATCCAGCAATAGTTTTAGACAGCATTGAACTTCCAAGCAGACTTCCAGTGATTAAATCGATAAAAAAACCATAAGAAGCCCCTAATACAGTTCCGTAAAACTGATCCCGCGATATTGAATAATAAACTAATGTGATGAGAACAAGATCGGGGATAACCCCGGCAATAGCTATTAAAGGTATCACTGTTATTTGAACGAGTAGAACAGCAAAAAAAGTTATGAAAGGTGTTATCAGTTTCCATTTCATTTTACTGCTGCCTGTAAAAATTAAATTCTAAATTATCGATCTGCTTGCTTTTAACCTTAGCCAATATGAATACATTTTCAACAGGTGTAAGATCAGCAAAAGGTTTTACTCTGATGTAACTGAAAACTCCTGTTTCACCTGGGCTGAATTCTTCTACAATACCAACAGGAATTGGAATCGGCACAATTGAACTAACATCGGATGTAATTATCCTATCACCTGCTTCAACATCAAAAGTGTTAGGGATATTAATAATAATCAGTTCTTCGCCCGTCCACTTAAGAATACCGTTTATTCTGCTTCTCTCATCAATCACTGTCAATCTCAAATCAACATTATTAAGAGTTCGTGCAATTGAGAAATTTTCAGAGACGGAACTAACAATTCCAATAAACCCTTTATCATTAATAACGGGCATACCAGGCAGCACACTATCTTTTTTACCTGCATTAAGAGTAATTGTATTTTGTGTCATCGAAAGTGAACGGGAGACAATACTTGCAGGGATTAAAGGAAAACCGGTTGTATCTTTAAATGCTAATAAATCTTTTAATTCCTTATTAACTATTCCGAACTCTCTAAGTCTGCTGATCTGCAGCATTAACTTTGCATTTGTTTCCCTTAATTCTTCGTTTTCTCTTTTTAGATTGGTAACGCTGAAAATATCGGAAATAACTGAAGTAATGGTTGCAAAACTACCGAATGCAATTGCTCTTACTTTTTGAACATTGGGATTTTTATTTTGGGACAGAATAATAAGACTTAATAGAATCAATAAAACAAGCGCAATGTATTCTCTAAAATTGGTCCATACTTTAGATAGAAACCTAAACATTAATATCTTCTATTGCGAATAAGAACTTTCTGATAATCACTTAGATTATCTATTACTTTTCCAGTTCCCAAAACAACAGCAGTAAGCGGGTCGTCAGCAACGTGCACGGGAAGGTTTGTTTCCATTTTAATTCTTTCATCCAACCCTTTTAGTAATGCTCCGCCACCGGTTAGCATCACTCCGCGATCTAAAATATCAGCCGATAATTCGGGCGGTGTTCTTTCCAATGTTTGCCTTATTGCTTCAATTATTTGGACGACTGATTCATTTAGTGCTTCTCTTATTTCAACAGAACTTACTTCAGTAGTTTTCGGAATTCCTCCTACAAGATCTCTCCCTTTAACCTGAATAGTAATTTCTTCTTTTAGCGGAACTGCTGAGCCAACCTCGCACTTTATAGCTTCTGCCGTTCTTTCACCGATTAAAATGTTATGATTTCTTTTAAAGAATTGCATAATAGCATAGTTCATTTCATCTCCCGCAATACGAATCGATTCTTCATTTACAATACCTGATAAAGCTATCACCGCAATTTCTGTTGTACCGCCGCCGATATCTATAATCATATTTCCAACAGCAGCGTCAACATCAATTCCTATTCCAATTGCAGCAGCCATCGGTTCCGCTATAAGATGAACTTCCTTTGCACCGGCATGTTCAGCACTATCGCGAACAGCTCTTTTCTCAACTTCGGTAACACCGCTTGGAACTGCCATAACAACTCTGCGGCTGCTAAGCACACCCGCACGCACCCTTTTAATAAAAGCTCTTATCATTCCCTCGGCAATTTCAAAATCGGCAATCACACCGTCGCGCATAGGTCGTGTAACACGAATTTCTTTATGCTCTCTTCCCAGCATTTCTTTAGCTTTATTGCCAAGAGCAATTATTGTTTTAGTATTTTTATCAAACGCTACAATAGATGGTTCGTTAAGAACAATACCTTTCCCTTTTATGTATATAAGTGTGTTTGCCGTGCCAAGGTCTATTGCAATATCGGTTGCAAATAAATCAAAAATACCCATTATTCCTCTAATGTTTGAAGTGTCTAATTCCCGTAAATACCATTGATACATTATGTTCATTTGCAGCATCAATAACATCTTGATCGCGAACCGATCCACCTGGTTGTATAACTGATATTGCGCCGCAATTAATTATTTCAATCAAGCCATCTGCAAAAGGGAAAAAAGCATCAGAAGCAGCAACTGAACCATTAAGATCTAATCCTTGTTCTTTCGCTTTCATAGAGGCTATCTTTACCGAATCTAATCTCGACATTTGTCCAGCTCCGATTCCTAACGTAGCTTTAGATTTTGCAAAGACAATAGCGTTTGATTTAGTATGTTTAGCAACTTTCCATGCAAAATACAAATCTTCTAATTCTTTCTCATCAGGTTTTTTGGTTGTTGGAAAAGAAATTTTTTCTTCTACAATATCAAGTTTATTTGTTTCTTGCCGTATTATGCCACCGGGAATGCTTTTCAGATAGAATTTTTCTTTCCCGATTGGCTTAATTTGTTTTAATAATCTTCTATTCTTTTTCCTCTTTAAAATTGAAAGAGCTTTATTTGTAAATTCAGGTGCACTTATTACTTCGAGAAAAATATCATTCAACTTGTTGGCTATTTTTTCATCGATCACATCAGTAAAAGCAACTATACCCCCAAAAGCCGATACAGGATCGCACCGTAGTGCTTTTTCGTAAGCATCATAAATATCACTGCCTATAGCTGCACCAGCCGGGTTACTATGCTTAATAATTGTGCAAGCGTTTGTTCCAAGGTCCTGAACTAATTCAACAGCAGAAACTAAATCAAAAATATTGTTGTAAGATAATTCTTTGCCATTCAGAAATTCAAAATAACTGAAAAAGTCTCCGTGTAACTGTGCAGTTTGATGTGGGTTCTCACCGTATCTTAATGTTTTAGTTCTAGGAAGATTAATTCTCAGAGATTTATTTTCAGTTTCAAATTTAATTTCGAAATAGTTTGCAATACAAGTATCATACTCCGCTGTATTGGAGAATGCATCAACAGCTAAGTTCCTCCTTGTTTTTTCTGAAATATTTCCGGATGATAATTCATCTAAAAAATCATCGTACTGATCAGGGGAAGTTAAGATTGATACGTACTTATAATTCTTTGCCGCCGCTCTTATTAAACTTGGTCCTCCGATATCAATATTTTCAATTGCAGTATCTATGCCAACGTTTTCTTTTTTTATAACTTCAATAAAAGGATAAAGATTAACACACACTACATCAATCGGGTAAATATTGCTTTGCTTTGCTTCCTTCTTATCTGAATCATTTTCTCTTCGGAATAGAATTCCTCCAAATATTTTCGGATGAAGTGTTTTCACTCTACCGCTAAATATCTCCGGGAATCCTGTAATTTCCGATATTTCAGTTACTTCAACTCCAGCTTCCCTAATCCTTTGAGCAGTATTGCCTGTTGCAATAATTTCATAATCATTATCTGCTAATCCTTTTGAAAGCTCTGTTATATTTGATTTATCAAATACACTGATTAACGCTAACTTCTTCAATTTGTTTTCTATAATAATATTTTTTTTAACGTCAGGATAATACTTTCACTCTGCCATTACTAACAATAATCTTATCGAGTGCGAACTTCTCTATAACATATGGAAGCAATTCATGTTCAACTGCAAGAACTTTTTCTAAAATTTCTTCGGGCGAATCAACATCAGATATATCTACGCACCTTTGAACAATTATATTTCCAGTATCATACGTTTCATCAACAAAATGAACCGTTGCACCGGAAACCTGTGCTGATGAGTCATATACAGCTTTATGAACATTCATTCCATACATTTCCTTTCCACCGAATGATGGCAGTAATGCTGGATGAATATTAATAATCCGGTTACGGAAATCTACGATCATATCATCGGGAATCATTTTCAAAAAACCAGCTAATACAACCAGATCGATCTCCAGAGATTTTAAAAATTTAGAGAGATTGTTATAGGAAATAGATTTTTTCTCATTCCCAACAACATACTGATTTATAGAATATTCTTCTGCAATTTTAAATGCCGGGCAAGTAGCTTTATTGCTGATCACTGCCTGAACTTTAATAAGCTTATGAAGTTTAGAAGAATTTAATATTGCTCTGAGATTTGAACCTCTACCTGAAACAAATACACCAACTTTTAACACAATTGCACTTTTTTTAATGGCACAAAACTACTTAATCAGCGCTGAATAATCAATGCTCTGGCACAACATCTTCAAGCATTTTAAGTTTATACTCAACTGCATTAAGCATATTTGCTAATTTATTTTCGTAAAAATAATCTGAATATTCTTTTGCTTTTTCTATGTATTTTTTTGTATCCGAAAGATAATTCAGTTTTAAACTAGCACGAGCGGCAATGTAGTATGCAAAAGGTTGTATCCACTTTTCTCCCTCATCATTTGCAATTGCTGAAAGAGCATAGCTATAAGCCTGTGTAAAACTATCGAGATGAAACGAAACATCACTTAAATACAAATTAATTTCTGCAAGCTGTGATCTTGATAAACCTTCCTTTGGAAATTTTAACAGCGAATCCTGGGCTTCATTTAATTTTCCGGCTTCTCTTAAATTTTTAATAAAAATAATTTTTAATTGAAGTGAATCAGGTGGATTTTCAATAAATCTTTCGCCTATAACTTTTGCATACCTGTCATCATCAATATCCGTGTTTCCTTCATTTGCTAATTCATAATACTTTGCAGCATTCAAGCTATCACCAAAAAATGTATAACATAATCCTAACCTTAATGCTGCAATACCGCGATAATAATCTTCTGAGCTATCGCTAAGAAAAATATGATAATAACTACTTGCCTTATCAAAATTATTTCTGTAAAAGTAAATATCGCCGATTGATAAATTGGAATAGCGAATAAGCTGGCTAAAATTTGTATCTGATGAAAAGATAATTCTGTTTAATAAGTGTTCAGATTTTTCTAATCTTGAAAGTTTCAGATAAAAACTTGCTAATGAATATTTGAAAAGAAGATTTTTCCCGTATTTATTATTTAGTTCGGTCAGTATTTCTTCAGCTTTTTCATACTCACCATAAAACTCTGCAAGTATTTGTGAAAGATAGAATAGCGCTTCAACTTTGGAAAATTTTCCTTTATCTGCAGCTAATTTTAAATACTCTATCCCTATATCTTTTTCTCCTTCAATCCCTGTCATCCGGATTGCCCATTTTAAAGCAGGAGGAGTCTGAGCTATCATAAAATTAAAAAGGCCCAATCCCATGTAAGCATCGTAATAAGTACTGTCAACAAAAATGAGATTGTCCAGATAAGAAATTGATTTTTTAGTTGCAAGAACAGCGTCCAGGTAGCTTTCCTTCCTGGTCAAAGCCATTGCACGGTAGGAATATGATGAACCTAAAATATAATACAGAAAGGTATCAACCGAATCTGATTCTAAAAATACATTTGCTTTTTTTATTGTGCTATCTGAAAGATTTATAAATCTGACATAATCCGAATCATTTTTATTATCTAAATATTTCCATAAATAAGATATCGATTTGAAATGATAACCTGCAGGAGCATCAGAATATTTTTCAATAATGCTGTTAAATATTTTTTCACTTCTCTCAAAATCAAATTTGAAAGCTGCATCAAGTCCTTGTAATAATTGTTTTTCAAATTGATGAAATGGTTTGCGATTTTGAGTGTAAATTACTTTTGTTAAAGTAATAGAAATCAATAAAATAAAACTGAAATATTTCCAACTGATTTTTAGTTTCAACGATTTAGAATCTTAAAAGAATAATTTTAATTAAGAACATACACTAATCTTAACAAATTAATTTGAAATACTTTTACAAAGGTATGTGAAATTAATTATTAGAGTAATTTGTTAAATCAAATCTTTATCTTCGGAGTATTTTATCGACGCCTTTACAAATTCTCTGAATAACGGATGAGCATTAGTTGCACGCGATTTTAATTCCGGATGAAACTGACAGGCAACGAACCAATTGTGATCAGGCAATTCAATCATTTCCACAAGTTCCCTGTCGGGCGATAGTCCACTTAACACTAATCCATTATCAACAAGCTGTTTCCTGAATTTATTATTAACTTCATATCTGTGCCTGTGCCGTTCTGAAATATAATTTCTCTTATAAGCTTCCATTGCTTTTGTACCATCCTGAATTGTGCAAGGATATGCACCCAACCTCATGGTTGCGCCCATATTTTTTATATTTTTTTGGTCGGGCATAAGATCTATTACACTGAATTTATTCTTTTTGAGTTCAGAACTGTTTGCGTTTTTTATACCACACACGTTGCGAGCAAACTCAATTACTGCACACTGCAGACCAAGGCATATACCGAAAAACGGAATGTTTTTTTCACGTGCATACTTTACAGCTTGAACTTTTCCTTCAATGCCTCGTTCTCCAAATCCGCCTGGAACCAAAATACCTGAAACTCCATTAAAAATTTTTGAATTATCTCCAGTTTCACAATCTTCTGCATTAACAGGCCGCAAAATTACCTTTGCATTATTTTCGGCACCTGCATGAACAAATGATTCCAAAATACTTTTATACGCATCCAAATGATGAATATATTTTCCAACAAGTGCAATCTCTACCGTTTTCGCTGGACTTATCACTCCATCTACAAAATTATTCCATTCATCAAGTTTAATTTTTTTATCGGGAAGATGAAGCCGCTTAAGCAGAATTAAATCGAGTTTTTCTTTAAACAGAACTAAAGGGACTTCGTAAATTGATGTGCAATCGTGGGCGGAAATTACTGATTGCCTGTTTACATTGCAGAACAATGCAATTTTATCACGAAGTTCTTTCGATAATCTTTTCTCTGAACGGCAAATTAATACATCAGGTTGGATTCCAAGCTCGAGGAGATTTTTAACACTATGTTGTGTGGGTTTGGTTTTCACTTCTCCAGCAGATTTTATATAAGGTACTAAAGTAACATGAATACTTATTGAGTTTGATCTGCCAAAATCCAGCATATGCTGGCGCACCGCTTCAATAAACGGTAGTCCTTCTATATCGCCGACAGTTCCGCCAATTTCAGTTATGATAATATCGTAATCGCCAAGTTCACTTAACCTAACAAGCCGTTTTTTAATTTCGTCGGTGATGTGAGGAATTACCTGAACCGTAGCTCCTAAATAATCCCCTCTTCTTTCCCTGGTTATAACTTCATTATAAATTTGTCCTGTGGTTGAATTATTTGCGCGGGTCATATTAACATCAAGGAAGCGTTCATAATGCCCAAGATCCAAATCAGCTTCCGTTCCGTCGTCGGTAACATAAACTTCGCCATGCTGAAAAGGACTCATCGTTCCCGGATCAACATTAATGTAAGGATCAAATTTTTGGATTGTTACACGATATCCGCGTTGTTTTAAAAGTAAGCCAAGAGAAGAGGCAGTAATTCCTTTCCCCAACGATGAAACAACACCACCTGTAATGAAGATATACTTTACTTTTTTTCTGCGTGCCATTAATATTTTTTGTTCTCAAATATAGAGCAAGATTTAGTGAATTGCAATTTTGAAAAAAGTTTACGCAAGAGTTAGAAATACAAAAAACAGAAGCACTAAAATATTTTCAGGATAATTATAATATTCTTCAATAATCAATTGCCATTCGCCAACTTTTTTATTATTGTTGAAAGAAGGAGATATGAATGAAAGACACAATTAAAATATCAGAGGTTTTTCCTGTAAGTGCAAAACGATTGTATGATGCATGGTTAAATGGTGAAGAGCATTCAGAATTTACTGGGACAAAAGCAATTATCCGTCCTACTGTAGGCTCTAAGTTTTCAGCCGGAGATAATTACATTACAGGGAGCAACATTACTTTGCAGCCATACGGAAGAATAGTACAAACGTGGCGATCAAAAGATTTTCCCGCCGGCGCAATAGAATCAAGATTGGAAATTCTTTTTGAAAAAGCCAATGGAGGTACAAGGGTTACAATAATTCATACTAGAATCCCATCGGGGCAGGCGAATGAATATGAGAAGGGATGGAAGAAACATTACTTCAAACCAATGAAGAAATATTTTAAAAAGCAGAAATAAATTTCCCTGCTATTATTTAAAATGCAAGTTAATGTCAATTCAACTGGCAAGCTCCGAAGAAGATCAAAATCACTTTATTCTTTTTATCAACGGCAAATAATATATTGTGCAGATCTTAAAGAACTAAACAGTAGTTTGTTTTCCCATGATTCTTTTTGCATTTAAATATTATATTTAAACTTTACTAATTAACATATAGTCTAACAGGTAAGAGAAAACTCATTTACCATTACAACGCTGATATTTTTTATTTATAAAAAAATAATTCTTCCTGATAGTACCATTTTGAAAAGAATAACCACACTTATTTGTATAATAATATTTTCCGCAATATTCGCCGGAATATCTCTAGCGCAGGATAGTACGCAAAGTCTGGCATTTAAAAACAATAAGCCTTTCAGGCGTTCGCCTTACTTTTACCGACCAGACCTTGGATACCAAATATGGCAGCAATTTAAGTTAATGCAGGAAGCCAATTCCGGAGATGTTCTTGCACAGCACGAACTCGGTCTAAGATATTTGTTAGGGGAGGGAATGACAGCTGATACTACAAAGGCAGTTTATTGGCTCAGTAAAGCAGCCAATCAGAAGCTACCTTCTGCTATGTACAATTATGCAATTCTTTTGATCAACGGCTGGGGTGTTGATTGGGATCCGTTTAGTGCTTTTAAATTTTTTAAAGGTGCCGCAAAAGCTGGGATGATACAGGCACAATATGTTGTCGGCATCCTTTACACCGATAACCTTATTGTAAAAAGAGATTTAAATTATGCTTTTTACTGGGTAAAGAAATCTGCCGACGAAGGATATGAACCCGCCGAAGATGTTGTCGTTCAGATTGAACCCAGAACCTCACCCTCAATAGTTGATTCCATCTCAAAAATTGAAGAAGAGAATGACTTTGACTTAGAAAAGCATATTAAGCCGGAACACAAATCGAATCTAACATCGCCTGTAGATTTGGTCTTTATAGAGTTCGATTCTATTGGTGATACTATCACCTCAATTACAGATAGTATGCTTATTACCGATTTAGATAAAATTGGTATTGATAGTTTATTGATAAAAATGAATGTAGATTCAATTACATCTTTAACATTATTGGTTTCCCCTGAAAATGTGGAAAAGCTTTTAGAACTTGCCCAAAGCGGAAGTCCCGAAGCACAAACAATCATTGGAAGGCTGCACGAAAAAGGAATCTATTTTAGTAACGACTTGATTGCTGCTGCTGCCTATTACTTCCGCGCGCTGCGAATAGATTCACAAAAAGCACGATACCTATTATGGCAATTGAGTAAATCACCAGGATTTTTAGGGAGGGTTGAAAGTAATGCTAAGAACTATGATGCAGAAGCAATGTTTGTATGGTACGCCCTCAACTCGGTTAACTACGATAACCAGCTTGTAATTGATGACGCAATTAATCTACTTCAAAAATCTGCAAATGATAATTACATTCCTGCAATGATTGAGTTAGGACTTAATTATTACACAGGAAGATATACTCTTGAAGATAAATTGGAAGGTTTACAATATTGGGAGGATGCAGCATCAATGGGCAGCACCGAAGCGAAGGTAAGAATAATAACTGCATCTCTGTATAGTAATACGGAATTAGAAAATCCCGAATCAATATTCGATGAATTAATAAATGCATCTGAAAATGGTTCTTTACTTGCTCAGGTTGGATTAGCACATTGTTATCAAAATGGCATAGGGACTCCTCCATCGAAAGGTGAGACAGTAAATTATTACAGAGTCGCTTCACAAAGAGGAAGCCAATATGCCTACCGCGAATTACAAAAATTATATGATGAAATTCGCCCTGATGAAACAGAGTTTAGTATAAATTAAGATTTGTTATCATCTCTTCATTAAATAAAAAATAGCTATGAGTGAAGTAAATCTTCAATCCAAACTCCCCGAAATCGGCACAAGCATTTTTTCAATTATGTCTAAAATGGCAGTTGATCACAATGCCATCAATCTTGCACAGGGTTTCCCCGATTTTAATTGCAGTGATGAATTGATTGAGTTAGTTAATCATTATCAGAAAAAGGGATACAATCAATATGCACCGATGGGCGGCGTGCAAAAACTAAGAAAACAAATTTCAAATAAGATAGAAAAATTATACGGAAGATTGTATGATGTTGAAAATGAAATTACCGTCACAGCAGGAGCAACCCAGGCAATATATACTGCAATTACAACAGTTGTGCAGCCGGGTGATGAAGTAATAATAATAGAGCCGGCTTATGATTCTTATGTACCTGGAGTGAAAGCTTCAGGCGGTATTCCGGTTTACGTTAAACTAAAACCTGACGATTATTCGTATAACTGGGAAGTGATCCGAAAGTGTATTTCCGATAAAACAAAACTGATAATTATTAACTCGCCGCATAATCCTACCGGAAGTTTAATAACAGATGATGATATTAAACAGCTTGAAGAATTATTAAAAGATACAAACATTTTTATCATAAGCGATGAAGTTTATGAACACATTATTTTTGATGGGGAGAAACATATCAGTATTGCAGAATCTGATGAACTGGCCAAACGCACATTTTTAATTTCATCTTTCGGTAAAACATTTCACACCACAGGATGGAAGATGGGTTACTGCGCCGCACCGGGTAACCTGATGAAAGAATTCAGGAAGATGCATCAGTTTATTGTCTTTTCTGCTAACACACCTATACAGCATGCTTATGCGGATTATCTGAAGGATGAAACTCATTATCTTAATCTTAATAATTTTTATCAAGAGAAGCGGGATATTTTCAGGGAAAAAGTAAAAAAATCAAAATTTAAATTGCTTCCATGTAAGGGAACATATTTTCAATTATTGAATTATTCGAATATCTCTAGAATTGATGATATGCGTTTTGCTGAATACTTAACAAAGGAAGCTGGAATTGCAGTAATTCCCATCTCACCATTTTACGATAAAGGAGACACCAACAAAATCATCAGGATATGTTTTGCAAAACGGGATGAAGTTTTACTGAAAGCGGCGGAAATACTTTCGAGATTATAAATTGTTAATTTACAATTTGAGAGTATATCCGTTTTGATTACTGCCTTTCCGAACAATGCCGATTTTGCAGTTACGAAGACTAAGCTGTGGGAGAAGAAAAACGCTCAGTAATACTTAATTGAGATGTGAGAATACTGGTGATGCTGTTTTCAGAATTCATAACTAAGATACCAGCTTTGCATCAGGATCTTTAACTTTGCTTAGTATCAACATTCCAATCACAAAAAACACACCAACAGATAAAATTGCAATCCTCTGGCTTCCTGAAAGGAAACTAACTAATCCGAATACAAGTGGTCCTACTACTGCTGAACTTTTACCAAAGAAAGAATAAAAACCAAAGAACTCTGTTTTTTTATCTTCGGGTGTAAGTTTAGTCA
>Ga0209980_10001551_pt1 | contig 12599 bp, 13 predicted proteins | sample CR02metaG_FD_183611 | JGI IMG/M metagenome (GOLD analysis project Ga0209980, IMG submission 183611) | Deep subsurface microbial communities from Mariana Trench to uncover new lineages of life (NeLLi) - CR02 metaG (SPAdes) (version 2) | ecosystem: Environmental > Aquatic > Marine > Ocean trench... | reverse complement strand
GCACCTATTGCAATGAAAATAATTCTATTACTGCCCATGCCCAGACGAATGTTTTTTTTTTTGAAGTATATAAACTCTGATCGTAAATTCCTAACGTGAGAACCTCATTTTTTTATTTAAACATCTGTTTGGGAAAAAAATGTTATCGTCATTGAAATTATTGAAATTAAAGCAAAACCTAAAGATACTCCAGAAATTATGAAAATAAATTTGTGTTCAGGGTTGATTCGTTTTCTTAATCGTCTAAAGTACAAAAAAATGGATTGGGTAAGTATAGCAAAAAGAAATACATATTGCCACATTTGTCCTCCCCATACTAAGAATAATCCCATATGAGTTGATACATCAAAATTATTTTTGGCAATCTGTTCTAGAAATGGTATAAAAAAACCTGATAATAATCCAATTAGAAAAAATTTGTGTTTGTTCTCCAAATTCTTCTATTCTGATTTTATTTTCTAAATAATACGTTTAGAAAACAACATTTCTTGACTATCTAAAGACTCAAAGTGATTTAGCGAGGTCAACATCCAACACAGCGTAGAATGACAAAAACCAATCTATTTTCCTAATTTTGAAGATAAAATTGAGTGATTCCTTTTATTACAGTTCTCGTTACGGGAATCTTGTAATATGCCTCAAACAAAGCCTATGGTAAGTATTGAAAATGTCGTAGCTTCTGCATCAGTTGACCAAAAAATGGATCTAAATGAAATTGTACGTAACTTTCCAGATGTAGAGTATCATCCAGACCAATTCCCAGGATTAGTATTTAGATTAAAGGTACCAAAGACTGCAACTTTAATTTTCACTTCAGGAAAAATGGTTTGTACTGGCGCAAAGTCAGAAGAGCTGTCAAGAAAGGCAGTAAAAACAGTTGTACAAAAATTAAGAAAAGGTGGAATTAAGGTAAAAAAAGAAGCGACAGTAACAATTCAAAACATTGTAGCATCTATCAACCTTGGGGGCAGAATTCACTTAGAACAAGCAGCAAGGACTCTTCCTAGAAGTATGTATGAACCAGAACAGTTTCCAGGTTTGATTCATAGAATGTTAGACCCAAAAACTGTGATTCTGCTTTTCTCCTCAGGAAAATTAGTTTGTACAGGTGCAAAGAAAGAACCAGATGTTTATAGATCAGTTAATAATCTTCATGCTTTACTTGAAGAAAAAAAACTCATGATTTATGATTAAATAATCAAAATCAATTTCTGATTTTTTAATAATTGCCAAGTAAAGTGGATATACTATAACAAAATTGATCAGTTATGAGGATAGAAAAAATTCAAGATTTTTCTCTAAAAGACATTACTTTGATTAGTTCATTACCTGACATGGGAAAGGTTGGGGGATTAGTTACTCAACATCTTACAAAGAAATTAAATTCAAAAAAAGCCTCCAAAATAATTCTCAATGATAAACCATGGGTAAATCTCAAAAATGGTGAAATTGATCTTCCACAGGATGAATATGTATTAACAGTTGATGAAAAAAATTCAGTTGTAATTTTTACAGGTGAAAATCAACCTCAAGAACCTGGAACTGTTTTTGAAATTGCAAATTCTGTTCTAGATATTGTAAAAAAAATGGGCAACATAAAGATGGTAATAACTACTGGAGGATATCTGCCTAGTGAAAACGGAAATGGTACTAGTGTTTTTGGAGTGGCAACAAGTTCTAAAACATTAGATATCTTAAAGTCGCATGATGTACATCCTCTTTCGTCAGAAGTTAACACTATAACATGGTTTAATGGAGTAATTTTAGGTTTAGCAAAAAATCAAAAAATAGATGGGGTTGGACTTTTTGGTGAAATTTTAGATCCAGAATCTCCTCAGTACAAAACTGCAAGCAACATTATTGGTATAATTGGAAAAATTTTAGGAATAGAAATAGGAGTTTCTGAACTAGATAAAAAAATAGTGGATAAACCTATAGAAAAGAAAAAAGAAGGACCTGGAATCGGTTAATTATTTGATCTTAGTTCCTGGTTCTACATCTTCTGTTACAGTAAGCCAGTATGGTTTATTGTTTACATCAGCTGCAAGAAGCATTGCATTAGATTCTATTCCTGCCATTTTTTTAGGTTCAAGGTTTGTAACTACAATAACTGTTTTGCCAATTAGATCCTCTGGTTGATAAAATTCTGCACCCCCAATAATCACGTCACGCTTTTCAGTACCCAAATTTACCACACCCTTAACAATTCTAGTTTTACCTGGAATTTTTTCAATAGATTCAATTTTAGCCACACGTATATCCAATTTAGTAAAATCATCATAAGAAACTGACATAAGCACTCTGTTAGATTGAGGTTAAAATGAATTTCGAAAACCAAGACTAATATTTTATAGTTAATGAATTTCCCTCATGGCTTTAATTGAAATATCTACAGAAATTAATGCCCCTAGTGACAAAGTTTGGGATATTATTTCTGATTTAGATAATGAAACAAAATACTGGAAAGGCACAAAACAGATTAGAAATATTTCAAAAGAAGGAAATAAAATTACTAGAGAAATTACACTTGTTTTTAGAGATTCAAAGTGCATGCAACAAATAACTTTGTCTCCAAAAGAAAAAATTGAGGCTGTTTTTACTGATGGACTTTTGAAGGGAACAAAAACAATTATTCTAAAACCTAAAGAAAAAGGAGTCAGTCTCGAAGCAGTTTGGGATATAAAGCTCTCAGGGATGATGGGCGTGTTTACTGGAATGGTAAAAAAACATATCAGAAATGGAACAGAACAGGCTCTTCAGAGCATCAAAGAGGAAGCAGAGAGATAATTTTATGGAATTAATTTTAGACGTATTTAATTTTGTACTAGTTGCAATTATGATTGGAGTTTCGGGGGCATGGGTTTTTTTGATAAAATCTATGCTAATTACCTTTAGAGATACTCCGTTTCTTGATAAATTTGAAAAAAAAGATCATAGTAACCCAAAGGTTTCTGTAATATTGCCTGCAAGAAATGAGGAGAACTTTATTGGTAAATGTCTTGATTCATTATTAGACCAAGACTATGAGAATTATGAAATAATTGCAGTTGATGATTCATCTGAAGATTCTACAGGAACCATTATTAAAAATTATGCTAAAAAAAATTCAAAAATTATTCATGTTAGTGCCAAACCAAAACCTCAAGGATGGATTGGAAAGAATTGGGCATGTATAGAAGGATATAGAAAAGCAACTGGCGAACTTTTACTTTGCACAGATTCAGATACAAAACATTCTAAAAAAATTATGTCTCTTGCTGTCGCACATTTACTATCATTTAATCTAGATGCATTAACAGTCATTCCAAAAATGTTGTGTCTTGATAATTGGACAAAAATAACGTTACCAGTAATTTCAACATTTTTGCATACAAGATTTTCTGCTATTCGAGTAAATGATCCATCCAAGAAAACTGGATATTTTTTTGGAAGTTTTTTTATCATAAAAAGAAAAGTCTACGAAGCAGTTGGAACTCATGAAGGAGTTAAACAAGAATTAATTGAAGATGGGGCTTTAGGAATGAAAGTAAAAGAATCTGGATACAAATTAAAAATGGTCAGAGGAGAACATTTAGTCGATGCTGTCTGGGCCAGAAATTGGGACACACTATGGAATGCAATTAAGAGATTGATGATACCTTTTTTCCTGCAAAATCGTCGTATTGCAGTAGGTGTTTTTTTTGCTGTATTATTTTTGCTTTTAATGCCATTTCCTATACTGATTTATTCTGGATTATTTTTTCACTTGGGTAATTCATTTGAATTGTTATTTTTTATATCAGCAATAGCATCTACGCTAGTTTATTTTGCTTGTGTTGCAGATGCAACAAAGGCTTTGCAAATTAAAACTATCCATGCTTTGCTTGTCCCCATTGGTAGTTTCATTGTGGTTTCTGGATTCCTAGCAGGCATAGTACAGGCAAACGGTAAAACTGCTGTGACTTGGAGAGGAAGAAAATATTGTATGAAAGAGCAGGTTCAAAATTCTATTAGTGTATAGGCTAAAAGTTCTTTAAAGAAAATGTTAGTCTATTTTGAAGATAGTAAGGGTTATAGAATAATAAAGTCAAGATTCAGTCTCTTGGAAAAGTCAGGAATCTTTATTGGTGGATTAATAGGGGCCACAATTGTTTTATTGACATTTACTTTTGTTATGATTCCGCCCCCAACCATTTCTCCTCCTGATTTGATAGCGACTAACGGACATTCTGTTAGTAAGGTTGGAGAAGAAACTCCAATTTATAGCAGTAAAGAACTTTCGTTAATAGAAATTTTTGATAGAACTGAACAGGGAGTAGTACGAGTAAATGTAATTAAATCTGATCAAATTTTTGGAAATAATGGAATAGGTTCTGGTTTTGTTTTTGATACACGTGGTCACATTATTACGAATAATCATGTAATTGAAAATTCAGAAAAAATTGTTGTCACATTCCTAGATGGTAGTTCATTCAATGCTGAAATTGTTGGGGCGGATCCTTTCACAGATCTTGCAGTTATTAAGGTAGATGCAGACCCATCTCTTTTACATCCATTACAACTTGGGGATTCAGCTAATCTCAAAGTTGGAATGCAAGTTGTAGCAATTGGAAATCCTTTTGGATTATCGGGTTCAATGACTGCAGGAATTGTTAGTCAATTAGGACGTTTGTTACCATCACAAGATACAGGATTTTCAATACCTGATGTTATACAAACTGATGCAGCAATAAATCCTGGAAATTCAGGGGGTCCACTTCTAAACACGAGAGGAGAAGTTATTGGAATAAACACGGCCATACAATCTGTAACTGGAGAGTTTACAGGGGTTGGTTTTTCGATTCCATCGCAAACTGTAGCAAAGATTGTACCTCAATTAATCAAAAGAGGAGAATATGATCATCCATGGGTTGGAATTTCTGGAAGAGATATTGACCCCGACCTTGCTAAAGTTCTCAATATTAGAGATACTAGAGGTTTTCTTATTGTCACAGTAATTGAAGGAAGTCCTGCAGACAAAGCAGGTCTTCAAGGAACATCAGAAACCCTGGAATTAGACAGCGGCACTTACCAAGTAGGAGGGGACATTATATTATCAGTAGATGGAAAACCAGTTAGAGAAATTTCTGATATTTTGATTCATCTACAACGAGAAAAATCCGTAGGAGATGAAATGGTTTTAGAGATTCTTAGAAATGGCAGGACAACTAATATAGTTATAGAATTAGAAGAAAGACCAAATTCGAATTAGGTTTTATTCCTGAATTATGAATTTTAAAATTTTTTTTAAAGTCTTGGAATAACTTTTGATCTTGCAGTAACTGCAATAATACTAATTATTGAAATACCTAAAATCATTACAGCAATTGTACCAAATTCTGGAACAACTTGTATTTTTTCTGTGTCTCCAATATTTGGACCTGATAATTGTTCATTTGTTCCAAAGCCAAGGAATTCTACTTCAACAACAACAGGATCAGCATTAGATGTAGCACTGGGTAATGGCATTGTTTGATGATTATTTTCGCCATCTTGATCATATACTCCCTGCTCGTCAAGAATTACTGTACCTTTTTGTGTTACCTTGATGTTATAGTTGACATCTTGGTAGTAGTATCCTTGTGGATCTTCAAATTCTACTTCGATAGACATACTTTGTCCAGCTCCTGTAGGATGGGTTTCAATTTCAATCATTGGAGAGTTCATGAAGCGTTCCATAACCTCTTCTTCAGAAACTCCTGGAAGAGGAGTAGAAGGAGTGATGCGAGTTGAAGATGATGCTTGTCCAGTAGGTTCGGTTTCAGAACAAAGTCGGTCACCACAAACTATACCTGCATTTCTAGAACCAAATGAATTTGCTTGTCTTGGCCCCACAGCTTGAGCACCTTCTGCTTCTTGAATCAAATCAAAAAATGATATAGAAGATGCAAGACCAATTGACAGAATTAAAGGAATTAAAAAGAAACTACTATAATTCTTAAATTTTAATTGTTTTAGTCCCATGCCCCAACCCCAATATTTTCTGGGATTATATATTTATGATGATATTACTTTCTCAGAATTAGATGGTTTTTCCTGAGTGTTTAGAGTCAAATATGATTAAATTGTCCGTATGAAGGGTAAATTTGTGGGACAAAGTTTCATAATTTTTCTATTAATTCCACTAGTTCTTTCAATAGGAATTTTACCTACTTTATCGTTTGCAGAACAAGATCATTTGAAGTGTAGAATTCAAGTGTCAGCTGATCAATCACTAGACCCAATAGAAAAATTTTTTGCTCTAGATAGATGTTATGGACTATATGATGAAGAACATAGAGATTGTATGCGTAGCATACCAAGAGATACTTCTCTTACCTTTGTTGAAAAAAAAATTGCTCTTAAAGAATGTGCAAGTAAAAAACCTAATCCGTATATTTATGAAAAAGATGAATATCTTCATGTTGCTGAACAGATAATTGACTTTTGTGATTACTTTTACCCAACACATCTCTTAACAAACGAAATAGAATTTTTCACAGTAGTAAAGCATCCATATGCTAGGCCTTGTCTTTTGCTATATGCTGACCCAATTTGGAATTATACAGGAACTGATAGAGCTACGGCATTAGTGAATCATCTGCATGACAAAACCTTGGAACATCTTGAAAAAACAAAAGAGGAAAGAATGCAAAGTGTTGAAGATGCCAGAATAAGCCAAAGCAGAATAATGTTTCTTGAAGATTTATTCAAAGACCAAAAGAAAAAAACAGAATTTTTAGAAAATCAACTTGAAGAAAAAGATAAACTAATTGCAAAAAACGATGTCGTAATACAAGAACAACTCAATGTAATTGATGAGTTTAAGAAAAAAAATATTATTTTGACATCAACTATAGGGTTAGATACTGAAAACAAAATAAAACTTCAAGAATGTCTTGAAAACGAAATTCTAGAAACTCTTACATTTATTGAAAAATATAAAACGATTCAAGAATGCACTAAAACTTTTAATCATATTCCAGTAGCTATTGACAATTCCACCATTACAATAATAAGCAAAAAAATAATTCAAGGGTGTCAAGATTGGTATCCAGCTTTTCTAATATTAAGCGAAAGGAAATTTATTGATGCCGTAAAAAAACCTATCATAAAGGTGTGCGTTTTGTTGTACAAAGCACCTGTATGGAGCTATGAAGGAGCAGATAGATCTCAAGTCATGCTAGATGTAGTAGAATCCAAAGTTGAAGAATACCTAAATGAGCATAAAGATTTTCGAGAAACTTCCGTGTATAATGCATTCACTACTAGTGGGAGATACATGATTGTTCCTCAAATATTCGAATTTGGGGAAGAAAAAATTGAGGTACTTGAAAAGCAGATTGAGGAAAAAGACAAAATTATTACAAAACAAAATGCCATCATTTTAGAGCAAGTAATTACAATTAAGGAACTTTATAACAAGATAACAAATACTGGTTTCAAAAAAATCTGAAATCTTTAAACAAGAATAAATACTTGAACTCAAGGTATGTCAGATATTGAGTGAGCTTGTTCTTGATTGCGAACCATTAAACAACGTTTTAGATGGAAAAGAAATTTCAAAAAAGGATGCTTATCAGGTTTTTAATTTTTCAAAGGATGACCCTTTAGACCTTTTCAAAACTGCAAAAATACTACGAAATAAAAATCACGAAAATATAGTTTCGTTTTCAAAAAAGGCTTTTTTCAATTTGGTAAATCTATGTCGTGACATTTGCACTTATTGTACTTACAAAGCAGAACCTGGCGAATCAAAACTTTCAATGATGACTAAAGAAGATGTACGAAATCTTGCAAAGTTGGCAAAAAAGTATCAATGTGTAGAGGCCTTGTTTGTAACTGGTGAACGGCCAGAAGAACGTTATGAGGTTGCAAGAAAATGGCTTAAAGAAAATGGCTTTACAAGTACTGCAGAATATCTGGTACATGCATCTGAGATTGCTTTAGATGAAGGACTTTTTCCACATACAAATGCTGGAAACCTTACAAAGTCTGAAATGAAGGAGCTAAAAAATACTAATGTAAGCATGGGTCTAATGCTTGAAAATTCAAGCAAACGATTAACAGAAAAGAATATGCCACATCACCTAGCACCAAGTAAAAATCCAAAAGAACGAATTCAAGTAATAGAAAATGCAGGACAGTTAGGAATTCCAATGACTACTGGTTTGCTTGTAGGAATTGGTGAAACACCATTTGAGATTATTGATTCAATTTATGCAATCAAGGATATTCATAAGAGGTATGGAAATATTCAGGAGATCATCTTGCAAAACTTTCATCCCAAACCTGACACAATTATGAAAGACCATCCTTCAGCTCCTGAAGAATATTTTAGAACTGTAGTAGCTTTGGCAAGAATTATCATGCCTCAAATGAATGTGCAAATTCCTCCTAATCTTTCTCCTGGTTCCTACCAAAACTTCCTTTCAGTAGGCATAAACGACTGGGGAGGCGTCTCTCCACTCACACCAGACTATGTAAATCCAGAATTTTCATGGCCGGAAATAAAAAAAATTGAAGAAAACACTAAGAAATCAGGCTTTGAGCTCAAATGCAGGTTTCCTGTTTATCCGGAATTCTTTTCTATGTTAAAAACACCTCTAGTTGAGAAAATGATGACAATTTCTGATGAAGATAAATTTGTGAGGGATGATTATTGGCGTTAAAACTTGATTCAACATTAAAAGATGCAGACCCATTAATTGCAGAAACTTTAGATCGTGCACTTTCTGAAAAGGAAATCACAGTAGATGAAGCTGCAAGATTGTATGATGCTAGAGGAATGGATTTTCATCTTGTTGGAGCAGTAGCTGATGAGCTTCGAAAAAGAAGAGTTGGCGACATCGTTACGTATGTAATTAATCGAAACATAAACTTCACAAATGTTTGCATAAAACAATGCGGCTTTTGTGCATTTAGTCGGGATTTTAGAGAGGAAGAAGTATACTTTTTGCCTATTGAAGAGATTGTTAGGCGAGCAAAAGAAGCACATGAGCTTGGAGCAACTGAAGTTTGCATACAAGCTGGAATCCCGCCAGATATGGATGCCAACTTGTATGAAGATATATGTCGAGCTATAAAGGCTGAAATCCCAGATATTCATATTCATGGATTTTCTCCAGAAGAAGTTCTGTATGGTGCTACAAGATCAGAAATTCCAATTAAAGAATATCTTATGAGATTAAAAGAAGCTGGAGTGGATTCACTTCCTGGTACTGCAGCTGAGATTTTGGATCAAAACATGAGGGATAAAATTTCTCCAGGGAGAATCAGTGTAAAGGATTGGATTGATGTTATCAAGACTGCACACAAGCTTGGAATAAAGACCACATCAACGATAATGTTTGGACATATTGAAAAACCGTACGACAGAGTAAAGCATATTGCAAAAATTCGTGATATTCAAAAAGAAACTGGAGGTTTTACAGAATTTGTTCCATTGAATTTTATTTTTCATGAAGCACCAATGTATAAACACAAATTGCATGAAGGTATCAGGCAAGGTGCAAGTGCTCATGAGGATCTACTAACACATGCAATTTCTCGAATAATGCTAAACAACTACATCAACAATATCCAGATGTCTTGGGTAAAGGAAGGCCAAAAAATGTCTCAGCTATTGTTAATGTGGGGTGCAAATGACTTTGGAGGCACTCTGATTAATGAGAGTATTTCAACTTCTGCAGGAGCAGAGCACGGGCAGCTTATCAGACCTAGAGAAATTAGACGTATGGTTAGAGAAATCAATCGTATTCCAGCTCAGAGAAGCACCGATTACAAGATTTTACGAAAATTTGAAAAGGATGAAGAGTATGTAGATAAGCTTGACACAATAGTTGACACCAAAAGATTTGGTTCTTATTTTGAGCTCATAAAGATAAACGAATTCAAATACAAAAATCCAAGGGAATTATAATTGTCTGCCTGTGAGGCAGCCCTTATACATGCAAAAAATTTGCAAATAGATGAGTGCGAAGCTATTTTTGTACAAAGAAAAATCATTACGGTTAGAATTACAGATTCAGAAATAGCTGAAATAAAACAAAATAACGATAAAAACCTCGGAGTAAGAATAATTAATCAAAAAAAAATTTCTTCTGCTCAAACAAGCAACATGGATGATGCTGCAAAAATAGTTGATCAAGCTTTTCAGACATCAAATTATCTTGAACAAAAAAACTATTGGAAGTCATTGCCTTCTGAATTCAAGGCAACAAAATCAGCTGAAAAATTATTTGATAAAAAACTAGTTGAAATTTCTGGGATTCTAGCTGCAGATATTGCTCAAACTATGATAAATTCAGCGTTGCATTCAAAAATTTTTAGAATTACTGGTTCCCTAAATGTTGTTTCAGAAAATGTTGAGATAGTCAATACAAATGGTCTTAGTTGTTCTGATGAAGCAACATACATTTCTGGAACAATTAATGCAGAGTCTGACCAAGGAAGCTCACCAGTTTCTGGAATTGGACAGACAAGCTGTCGTACATTAGATGCGTTTGCAGCTGAATCAGTAGGTAACGATGCAATGGAGATGTGTGTTGGTTCAATTAATCCACAAAAACCTGAAGCTGGAGAATATAGTATTATTTTTGATCCATATTCTGTTGGGGAACTGTTGGCTTTTGTTTTTGCATCAAACTTTAGTCTTAAGGTTTATTCAGATAAGAGAAGTTGTTTTGTAGATAAGCTTGGCTCCCAAATTGCAGTAAATGACTTTAGCTTAATTGATGATGCCCATGCTCCAGAAGGAGTGGGAAGCAAACTTTTTGATGATGAAGGTGTACCCACAAATTCTAGGCTGCTAATTGAAAATGGGGTTTTCAAAAATCTGTATTCTGATTCATTTCATGCCTTCAAGGAAGGACAAAAAACTTCTGGAAATGCCTCAAGACCAGGCTCACCCATGGGTAGAGATGCCAACCCCATTCCAATGCCAGCCCCACATAATCTGAGAATCTCAGGAAAGGAAATGGATAGAGATGAAATTATCAAGGATACAAAAAATGGATTGCTAATTGGTAGGCTTTGGTACACTTATGCGGTAAATCCAACCAAAGGTGATTTCTCATGTACCGCTCGAAGTGGAATTAGAATTATCAAAAATGGAGAAATAAAGGCTCCTGGAACATCAGTAAGAATAGTCCACAACTTGCCAGTAATGTTGCAAAACATTTCAGCTATAGGAAATGATTCAAAAAATGTCTTGCAGTGGGCATCGTTACCTTCAATTGCCCCAACTATAAGAGCTGAGAAAATCAAAGTCATTCCTATCTAATTCGAACTAAGAATAGCTTAGGAAAGAATCAATAGCCATGACAAATAAGCGGCAAATGCAATTGCCAAACCAACTCCCATTGGCCTTGTAATCAATCCAGTTTTCATTACAAATAGCAAAACCAGGCTAAATCCAATCATTACTGCATAATCAACGAACATTTCGGGGACGACAACAATTCCACCAATAGCTCCTGCCACACCAATGATCATCAAAACATTGTAAATGTTTGAACCTATGATATTTCCAACACCGATGTCATAGTGACCTTTTCTAATTGCAATAACTGATGTAATTAGCTCTGGAAGTGAGGTTCCAATAGCAATTATAGTAAGACCAATTATTCTCTCAGAAATTCCAAATGATTGTGCAATTACTATAGCATTATCAATTGTTAAAATGGCACCGCCCCAAAGCAAGCCAACTCCCAAGGCAATTAGGGCAACTGCTGTTACAAAAGTATTTTTCTTTTGAGATTCTCCAGTGTCTTCTGAAACATTATTTTCTCGTTGTTTTTTTGCACTTTGGAAAATGTATACGGTAAATACAATCAGGCCAGCTAAAAGCAACACTCCTTCCCATTGAGAAATTCCATTATCAAGGGATAACGCGATTAACAAAAGTGAGACTCCAATCATAATAGGTATCTCTTTTCTTACAGTTGATTTTTGTACTACAAGTGGAACCAAAATTGCTGAAATTCCAATAACCATTCCAATATTGCTAATGTTGGAGCCAACAACGTTTCCTAGGATTATCTGTGTATGCTCCCCAAGTGCTGCAATTGAAGCAGCTAATTCTGGGGTGGAAGTTCCATAGGCAACTACAGTCATTCCAATTATGAGTGAACTAATTCGCAATCGTTTAGCAATTCTTATCCCACCTTCTACTAGCCAATGACCACCAAAGCATAGCATGGCTAGACCAACTACAACCAAAACTGCATTGATTGTAACTTCAACCATAGCTGAAAGTAAATGTCAGTTTGTTTAAAGGAGATGTTTTATGCATAATTTACTATTCTAACAAGAATGGTTTGTTCTGAACCTACGTTTACAGCCAAAATAGGTTCAAAACCACGGGGTCTATGAACCGTTTTAGTAATTATTTTATTCTGTATCTGAGTATGGCTAAAACTGAATCATGAATTTCTAGTTTTTTGATTATTTTTGGAGAAACTGCAAACTCAATTTTCGATGATGTGTTTTTTGCAATCTCTAGCATTTTCATTATGTTTTTGAATTGAGAATTGGTGTGATAGTCTGCAGAAACGATTAGTGTATCTACTCCTCCAATTTCCAATGCCTTGTAAATAACA
>Ga0209980_10001549_pt1 | contig 12609 bp, 14 predicted proteins | sample CR02metaG_FD_183611 | JGI IMG/M metagenome (GOLD analysis project Ga0209980, IMG submission 183611) | Deep subsurface microbial communities from Mariana Trench to uncover new lineages of life (NeLLi) - CR02 metaG (SPAdes) (version 2) | ecosystem: Environmental > Aquatic > Marine > Ocean trench... | reverse complement strand
AGGTGCTGCTTCCATTTACCCAGTTTTATTCTGGTTTGAATCAGACCTCGCAATACCCCGACAAGCTGGGTCAAACCCAGGGTTTGTGCGCCCACCAGCGCATCTTCTTCGCATTGCGTACAGGTGTAGGGAACAAATCGACCCTCTTCATGGAAAGTGAATACTTTAATTCTGGATCTCGCCGGGTTGAATAAGCCAGTGGCTTCATAGGAACAGGCCATTTCACACTGCAAACAGCCGGTACATTTTTCCGGCTCTATCTGTAAAGATTTCAGCATGCAAACTCCCCTCCCCCTCTAACGAGGCGCATCTGTTAAAAACTCTCATTTGGATTGTGTTCCAGCTAATTCAATATATAACCATATTTATGCAATGGTATATTGGTTTTAATACACAATCGTTTTTGCAAAACATAGGCAATTTTCCTATCCATTCTGGATTGAATTTACGTTACAGTCTGCGGTCAAACGATAGTATGATTAACAGGTAGCTGACAGGCGAAACATCAATCTGAATATTATTTTTTAGAAAAGAATCATAAATTGCTGAATAAAATATAAATGTTATCTCATGTTAAAGAAAATAATTAATAGCCATTACCTCACACTGAGCCTGTTGTTTATCACCCCCATCATAGTCTCGGCAGAAACACTTGAGCTTGGTTTTGCCTATATCGGTCCAGAATCACACAGTGGTCTGCTAGGCGTTAAACAAGGTCTTGCTGAAGCCAATGTACAGGGACAATTCCTAGGTCAAAAGTACAGGCTAGATATGATGACAATTGAAGATGCTGACACGAAGGATTTTTCCAGCTACATCGCTGTCATAGCCATCGTCGAATATAAGGACTTTATTAAACTTAGCGACACACTAGTAAATACACCGCTTTTTAATATCTCTATCGAAGACGATAGTTTAAGAACGGCCTGTCTGCCAAATGCTTTGCATGCCATACCAAGCATGAGCATGAAAGCTGACGCCGTTATACAGTGGAAACAAAAAAACCCGGATTCAAATGCGCAAGCGCAAGCGTGGCATGGGGATTTTGTTAAATTTGCCGCAAGAGATCTGAATAAGCGATTCAAGAAGAAACAGCATAGCACAATGGATGACACTGCCTGGGCTGGTTGGGCAGCAGTAAAAATGACATCTGATTCGGTTGCCAGAGAAAATATAAGCGATGCGAAACAAATGCTTAAACATTTGAAGACAAATCTGTCTTTTGATGGTCAGAAAGGCAGTGACATGAATTTTCGAGACACGGGCCAATTAAGACAACTTATCCTGTTGGTTGAAGATGACAAGATCGTCGGTGAGGCACCTGTCCGTGGTGTAGCCAAGCCACCTACGCTGGATAGCCTGGGTCTTTTGAACTGTGAAAAACAGAATAGATAATGAAAATGTAAGGAGATCATTAATGAAACAATATCTTATAGCCAGTGCATTGGTGGTTACGTTTATGTCGCAAACGATTCATGCAGAACCAACGGGTAGAATTTTTATTACTAATGAAAAAGGAAATTCTATCAGTGTAATCAATGGTGAGACACTCGAGGTTGAAAGTGAAATCGCAATCGGTGAACGTCCTCGTGGAATCGGTATTTCACCTGATGGTACCGAAGTCTATGTTGCTGTTAGCGAAGAGAATCTCATCGCAGTATTCGATCCCAAAACACTCGAAGTTCTGAGAAAATTCAAGTCTGGCTCTGACCCAGAAACATTTGCGGTTCATCCCAATGGCAATATATACATTTCTAACGAAGATGATGCAAAAGCGACAGTCTACAATCCTAAAACTGGCGAACTGGTTGCTGAGATTCAGGTGGGACTTGAACCGGAAGGTGTTGCCATTTCTCCGGATGGCAGCAGAGTCATCGTCACCAGTGAATCATCCAATATGCTGCATATCATCACGGTACCGGGTAACACTATCACCGATAATATCCTGGTCGGGTCACGACCACGTGCCGCAGTATTCACAAAAAATAGTAAAGTTGTCTATGCCACCGCAGAGATTTCCGGCGAAATCGTCAAGATTGATATAGAAAATGCGAAAATACTGATACGTACGCAGCTTGAAGATCCGAAGAGCAAACCGAAAGATCTCGTCTTAAGTAAAGACGAAAAATACCTCTATGTTGCCGGAGGTCGATCCAACAGTGTCTGGCTTTTGGATGCAACCACTCTGGAAGTCATTAAAGGTATTCCTGTGGGTAAACGTGTTTGGGGGCTGGCAATCACTAAAGATGGTGGCCGTGTATTCAGTACTGATGGCGTAAGTGGTACGGTGTCAGTCATTAACACCTCCAGTAACGAAGTCATCAAAACGATTGCTGTCGGTAAATTCCCCTGGGGGGTTGTTATTGACGATTAATATTGGCTGCGATGGTCTAAATGAACCGGTTTTGAACCACAATCACAACCATTAGTGATAAACAGCTTTTACGAATAAAACCATAACTACCTGTATTTAATAGATATTAAAAATTAATCAGAACCTGGCACAGTATCTGCTTGATACATGATAGGTATACAAGCAAGAAGTACATATTTAACATCAATCAATAACAGAGGATTAATATCATGAAGTGGGAAACACCAGAATACAGCGACATTCGTTTCGGTTTTGAAGTAACAATGTACATCAACAACAAATAATTTTAATTATTCAAGTTGTTAAAAAAGGGACCTGAAGGTCCCTTTTTTTTGGCCATGGGCGGCCTTGATAGAAAATTGTTCCAATATTTTCGACACTTCCGCCATCCATGGCGGTCGTGCCGTGGGGAACACGACTGCAGGGATGCAGGAGGTAGAACGATTCAGGACGATTATAGGACATATTCGGGTGAAAATGCCTGGAGCGGATTTTCCAGACAGAGTCGATGAGTCCCGAGAACGGCGTTCGAATTTTTTTGTTCATGCGTTATTATCAAGCCTCTATAATCTTATAGCGTATTGCTATCCGCGCAATTTCAGCAACAGTAGAAACATCAAGTTTTGATTTAATTTGCGTACTGTAGTTTGCGACCGTTTTGTAACTTAATGAAAGCCGCTTTGAAATTTCGCTGGTATTTAAACCTTCGGCAAGGAGACAAAAAATCTCAAATTCCCGAGTTGATAAGTCAGAAAATGGTGTGCCCTCACCTTTTGATTTCATGAATGCCAACTGTTGTGCGATTTCCGAGTCAATATGAGACTTCCCCGCAGCTAATTCCCTAATCGCTTCAATCAACGCCTCTGGTGCACTGCTCTTGGTAATATAACCACGCGCGCCCGCCTGGAGTGCTTGTTCAACAAACACAGTACTTTCATGCATACTAAACACCAGAATTTTGGCATCTGCATCCCTGGCAACAATTCTTCGTATTGCTTCCAACCCCCCCATTCCTGGCATGGAAAGATCCATTACCACCACATCAGGTTCACTATCTACATAATGCTTACAGGCCAGCTCCCCTGAATCCGCTTCGGAAACAACCTCAATATCATCTGTATTTTGTAACAACATCTGATAGCCCGCGCGAACAACGGCATGATCATCAACAAGTAAAACCCTGATTTTACTGAATGCTGCTGAAGATATACTCGTCATAGTGTTTTAGGTAATTCCTGCTATTGGTTAATTTGCCATTGATTAAAGAGATATAATAAGTTCGACACCATCATTAATTCCTGATTTCACCACAAAAGTACCATTTAATGCCTCTATCCGCTCACGCATTCCCAACAGACCCAAGCCCCAGACAGTTGACTCATCAAACCCAATCCCATTATCTTTGATAAGCAGTTGTATTCCGATTTCACGTAATGCGTCATCATCTTCATCCTTTGCAAGTCGGTTTAAACAAACCGTTACATCCGAAGCTTTAGCATGTTTGACGATGTTGGTGAGACTTTCCTGAACAACCCTATAGATACTGATATTGACTTCTTCTCCAAGCTCATTCAATTTACCTTTGAACTCAAAGTGACAAAACGCCTCTTCATGCCTTGTATTCCAGTCATCAATCATGTCCTGTAGCGCTGAGATCAACCCAAATTCATCAAGTATTGCTGGTCGCAATTGTCTCATCATTCTGCGTGCCACTTCATACATGCGATCAGAAAACGTAGCAATCGTCCCAGCACGACTCTGCAGTAATTCCCTATCTTGACTTCTCGCCTGACCTATTGATGCAGCAACAGCCTTGATAGCCGTGATGGACTGACCAAACTCGTCATGTAATTCCCGTGCCAGCCTTCTTCTTTCATCCTCCTGAATCGCCAGTGTTTTTTGTGTTAACAATCTGTTTTCATCCCGGCTTTTTTGCAGCACCTCTGCCATATTATTGAATTTTTCCGAGATTCTAGAGAGTTCAGGAAACTTAAACTTCGGTAATCGAAGCTGGTACTCCCCTTTCTCAATCCCGTCCAGGCCCTTCAGTATCGACTCTATTGGCGCGAGACCTTGACCCAGACTGATATAGACGAGAATATTTGCCAGCACAGCAAACAAAATCAACAGCCCCAACACGCCTTTGGTTTCTCCCCAAACCTCAGTGATTTCGTCTGAAGGATTTGCCCTGATGATTATCTCTGTATGAACCGTCTCTGATGTCCTGAAAATACGTCTGTATTCCACGGGCGAAGGTTTTACCAAACGTACAAACCATTCGGGCGCCTTCGCAGTGATTGTTGGAAGAATTTTTACCGGAATTGCGTTTCCCGCGTTTCTAGTTTTGTACAATTCAATTTCAAGATGACGCGTACTTTCCAGATTGGCAATTTTTTCCAAAACGTTTTTCTGAATATCATGATTGCTACTGTCAGCAGTATTCAATAATGCGATTTCAATTAATTGTGAAGTCAGTCTTGCTACAGACCGCATCTCATCTTGCACAGCCGTTCTGGCATTGTTTATTACGTAAAAGCTGCCTGCCAGTAGAATTAATGCAAATAGCAACGTAATCAACATATTCAATCGAAAGCGTAGACTCATCAACTTAAACCTGATGCTTATGAACTATTGATATTCATTGCATAATACACGCCAGTACGGATATGATCCGAGATTATATTAACGATTAAGAAGGCTTAGGAAATTTTCCTTATAAAACACATGAAATATGCCCTGCTATCATTTTTCCTGTTGATGAGTTCGTCGACCACAGGCTTTGCCGAAAACATACTACAAACTGCTATCGAAGAGACAATTGAGAGTCATGCCCAAGCTAAACAGTCACAACAGAATATAGATACGTATGCCGACAAAACCAAAGACATGCTGCATGAATATCGAACGACACTGCGTAAGATAGATGGCTTAAAAACTTATAATGACCAATTGGAGAAATTAACGGTAAAACAACTGGAAACTGTAGACTCACTTACCGATCAAATAAGTAGTATTGCTGAAACGCAACAAAACATTGTGCCGCTGCTGCTTCGTATGATCGAGGTGTTGGAAGAGTTTGTTTCGCTAGATGCCCCATTCCTGAAAGAAGAGCGCATCGCCAGAGTAGAACTAATCAAAAATATGATGGACAGACCTGATGTTTCCCTTCCTGACAAATATCGCCGTATCATGGAAGCCTACCAGATAGAAATGGAATACGGTCGCACGATTGAAACGATGACCGACACAATACAAACCAATGACACAACTAGCACAGTAGATATCCTGCGAATCGGACGCATATCAATTTTTTATCAAACACTTGACGGAAAGGAAAGTGGTTATTGGGACAAACAAGATAAACTGTGGAAAACATTGTCTGATGACTACAATCGCTCGATCGCAAAGGGAATTCTAATCGCGAAAAAACAGGCCCCACCTGACTTGATAAAACTTCCAATACCAGCGCCGGAAGAAATCAAATGACCGGAAGAAATCAAATAAATAGCATGTTCATCTGCTTCTTTTGTATGCTGCTTCCCTCTGTCGCATTTGCAGAGCCCCCTAAAACACTTGATCAACTTCTGGAGCAAGTCCGGCAAGAAAGTACACTGGAAAATAAGGCAAATATTGAGCGAGAAGAAAAATTCAGACAGGCACAGATAAACCAGGAGCAATTGTTAAATGAAGCACTGGCCATTCTAAAGAAAGAAGAAAAACGCGGTGTAAATCTCAGACGCACTTATAATCTTTACGAAAATCAAATTACCAGACAAACAGAAATTCTGGAAACCAGAGCAGGCTCACTAGGAGAATTACATGGTGTTGTCAGGCAAATTGCGGGAGATGTGGACTCTATTATAGATACCTCTTTGGTGTCGGCACAAAAACCTGACCGCGATGATATTACCGATGCATTGGCATCCAGTAAAAAATTACCTGATATTAAGGAACTTGAGCAACTCTGGATTTTAGTTCTCGATGAAATGGTAGAGTCCGGCAAGGTTGTTCGCTTCAACACCCGATTTATTAATAGCAATGGTGAGGAAGTAGAACAGCAGGTCACGCGTATCGGCACTTTTAATGCTGTTTCAAATGGTCGCTTTTTGAGATATCTCCCCGGCTCGGAAAAACTTGTTGAACCAGCCAGACAACCCTCGAATCGTTTTCAGTCCATGGCCATTGATCTTGAACAATCCCAATCAGGGTTGACGCCTTTTCCGCTGGATCCAACCAGAGGTGCAATGCTTGCCTTACTGGTTCAGGTGCCTGACATGAAAACACGAATTAAGCAGGGTGGGATTGTGGGGTTGATGATTATTTTTCTTGCTTTGGTCGGTGTAATTATTGCGTTGGAACGTTTCTTTATCTTGTCTGACATTGATCGCAAAGTCATCGCACAGATGAAAAATAAACAACCCGGTGAAAATCCACTGGGCCGCATCATGAAAGTTTATCTAGATAACCCTGACATCGATACGGATACACTTGGCTTGAAACTTGATGAAGCCATTCTAAAAGAAATGCCTCCATTAAGAAGAGGCTTGGGCGTTCTGTCTCTATTGGCAGCAATTGCTCCATTACTTGGGTTATTAGGTACTGTAACAGGCATTATTGAAACTTTTCAGTCAATCACCTTGTTTGGTACAGGGGACCCCAGGGTCATGTCCGGAGGGATTTCCCAGGCATTGGTCACCACAGTGATGGGGCTGGTTGCTGCAATACCTCTATTGCTTTTACACAGCTTTCTCTCAACCAAGAGTAATCGACTAATTCATATCCTTGATGAAAAGAGCGCAGCCTTTGTAGCACAACTTTCTGAATCACACAGATAATGAACGATTTAATAGAACAATTTATTGAGTTTTTTGAAAGCGGGGGACCTGTCCTTTTCATCATATTACTCACTTCGATATTTCTGTGGGCATTAATCGTCGAACGTTATTACTACTACTTTATGGTCTATCCAACAAAACTGGATACCATCATAGGGGAATGGACAAGTAGGACTGATCATTCATCATGGTATGCATTACGTATCAGAGATGGATTACTCGCTGACATATCAATTACACTCAAACAGTATTTAATTCCAATTCAAACTTTCACATCGATACTTCCCCTTTTGGGACTCCTGGGAACCGTTACCGGAATGATCGCAATTTTTGACGTGCTCAATGTATTTGGAACTGGCAATACACGCGGCATGGCCTCAGGGATTTCACGCGCCCTTTTGCCAACTACTGCTGGATTGGTGACCTCTCTGGCGGGTTTGTATTTCAGTTCTGACCTGGATAGACGAGCCAAATTACAGGCCGAAAAAGCACAAGACTTACTTCAATTCTAGCGAATAATCATGCGCCATAGCCATACAGAACAAGAAACTACTGCAGCGAATGTAAATCTGACGCCATTGATCGATATGGTGTTTATTTTACTGATCTTCTTTTTAGTCACTGCCTCATTTACCAAAGAATCTGGAATTGATGTCGACAGGCCCACAGCACAAACAACTGTTCGTCAGGAGCAGGCCAGCCTGATAATTGGAATCACCAAGGAAGGTGAAATATGGATCGATAACAAACAGGTGGATATTCGGTCAATTCGTGCGCATATCGAACAATTACATGCACAGAATCCAGAAGGCACTGTCATTATTATGGCAGACAAGAATGCACTGACAGGTGTAACGGTAGCCGTACTGGATCAGGTAAGGTTATCAGGTGTGAACAATGTCGCAATCGCTGCTAGCAAGAAATAAGTTGTTCCTGGCCAAACAACCCCTGATATTCATCACTGCCTGTGCAGTAAATATCCTGATTTTTTATCTCATTTTACAACTGGTTTCCAACGAACACGTGCCATTAAATAGAATTGACCCGCTTAATTTCCTTGATTTTATTAATTATAGACAAGCACCAAAAATAGAAGAACACAAGATTAAAGAAAAAAAACAGGAGATGCCAGAGGAAGAAGAGAAATTACCCCCGCCTGATCTACCACAACCAGAAATACAGAAACCAGTAAAAACTCAGGCAACTTTGCCAAGGCCGGATATCCATATTCCACTGTCTATAACCGGGTTACCTTATATTGGTGACTTCCTGAGATCAGAAACACCGAAACCAAAAGCACCCACGGTAAAACCTCTTATCGCAAGCAACCTTGTCCCGACATTGAAGACTAAACCGGCTTATCCACCAAGGGCACTACGTTCAGGCATTGAAGGTATTGTGACCGTTGAATTTACTATTGCAGTTGATGGTTCGGTCAAGGATGCAAGCATCATAAAATCGAACCCTCCAAATATATTTGATCGCTCCGTTTTAAAAGCAATTAAAAAGTGGAAATTCAATCCAGATATTGTTGATGGGAAGGCCGTTGAAAAACGTGCACGACAAGACATTCATTTCAGGCTTCAAAAATAGATATTATGTATTCACGTTTAATTATTTTTAGCATACTTATACTTGCCTCATGTCTTGCCCAAGCTAATGAACAGGCGAATGAAAAAGATAACCACTATTTGTTAACTAAAAGAACCTACGACCTTCTCAATGAAGTTCGTAGTGTAATGGAAGAAGAAAATTATCAGATTGCAATTCAGAAACTAAACGACTATCTCGGAAAAGATAAAATCAAACTATATGACGCAGCGGTTGTTAACCAAACTTTGGGCTATGCCTACAATGGCCTGAATAATTATATTCTCTCTATAGAGTCATTTGTGAAAGCAGCCACCACTAATGCATTGCCTGATAATGTGACACATGAACTCAATTACATTATTGCCCAGTCATTAATATACACAGAAAAATATACAAAAGGCTTGAGTTATCTTGATAAATGGTTTGAAGGGGAATCGACTCCTTCTTCTGAATCACATCTATTAGCGGCAACAGCATTTTATCAAATTAATCAATTTAAACAGCTAATACCCCATGCAAAATCTGCAATAGAAAAATCTGATTCGCCACAACAGTCATGGTACGAATTACTCCTCGCTGGATATTATGCAACAAGTAGATATAAAGATGCTGTCTTATTACTGGAAAAAATGATAATTAATTATCCTGATAATAATAGTTACTGGTTACAACTTGCGGCTGTTTATCAACAAAACGCGCAGGAGAAAAAAGGATTAGCAATCTCTGAGCTCGCGTACGAAAAAGGAATTTTAAAAGGTAATGCCATTATTCAACTTGCGCAGACATATCTTTATTTACAAATGCCACTTAAATCCGCAACCATTCTCGATTCAGAACTCAACAATGGACAGGTGGAGCCTTCAAAGATCTATATTGAATTACTTACGGACAGTTGGCTACTTGCACACGAACCAGAACAAGCGGCAATATTACTGAATCGTTTTGCAAAGGATTTTGATGATGCCTCCTTGTATTACAAACTTGGCCATATTTATGTTGAACTCGAAGACTGGAACAACGCCAAAAATGCTTTAGAATTTGCCGTCTCGGAATATGACCTGAAGAACCTGCGAGACCTTCAATCAAATGCATGGTTGTTACTTGGCATCTCTTCGTATCACCAGAAAGATACGCTTCGATCAAAGCAAGCCCTGAACAAGGCACTAGGATTTAAGGAAACCAGAGAGCAAGCGGCGTGGTGGTTGGAACAAATTGAGGAAGAATCATCAAAGGCATCAAACAGCGGAACCTAGTAAGATGTTAAAACTTTTTTCAACGCCTCAAATGGAAAAAGCCCCTTTTACTGTAACGGTGTCAACACGGAAATAAGTTCGGATGCTGATTGATACCGATCGGCAGGATTTTTTGCCATCAATTTATCAATAATACCCTGAAACCTGCTCAGATCTTCCGGTAACCTGGGAACATCTTCATGCACATGCTGATATATCAGTGCAGCTGGAGTAGTCGCCTTGAAAGGTTTTTCTTTCATCAACAACTCAAAAAGCATCACGCCAGCACTATATAAATCCGTACGTATATCAACAACCAGACCTTCTCCCTGTTCCGGACTCATATAGTGAGGCGTACCAATTATTTGTCCTAGTGTTGTTAAGTCATCACCTGAATTTATTTTTTTTGAAATACCGAAATCAGCTAATGCCAGGCTGTCATCACCACGAAACATCACATTCGCAAGCTTTAAATCTCTGTGTATCACACCAACCTTATGAATCTCATTGAGTCCATATGCGATGTGTACCACGTATGTTGCAGCCAACTCAGGAGGGATATCTAATTCCATTCGTTGCTTTAAATCACCACGAGAAAAGAATTCCATGGCGATAAAAGCATAATCATCAGTTAAACCGTGATCAAATATTTTCACAACAAAAGGACTATCCAGATCTGAGATTAGTTTTGCCTCAAGGACAAAACGTTCGATTGTTGCCTGCTCGGGGGATTTTTTATATTAAGCACTTTTAGCACAAGTGATTGATTGTCTCCTATACGCTCAGCCAGGTAGACTTCTGACATTGCCCCCTGCCCTATCTTTCGGACAAATTTATAACCAATATCCAGTCCCGTATCTGCCAGCGACTTTTTTTCCTGCCGATGAATTTTTTCGACAATATGTGTCGCGTTGATAATATCTTTTTCCTGCTGAGCGATGACCTGAGGCGTTTGCTCGAGTGCTTCTCTGATAGCTTTGGCCAGCCGCTTGGGAGTGACGTCTACTTTATTGATATAATCAACAGCTCCGAGTTTAATTGCTTTCACAGCAATATATTCATCCCCTTCTGCGGTTAGAATGATTGTAGGTGGAAATCCAATCTTCTGACCAAACTCTTTCAACCAGTCAAAACCATTTTCCCCGCCCCCAAGATTATAATCTAGCAGCAATACATCATAGTCTGACCATACGAAATCATCAGAGGGTTTCCCAAGCTCCTCCACTTCATATTCAATTGGCTCTGCATCTTCCAGTTCTTTGATAAGAAATGAACGTGCCAATTTTCTAAAGTCTTTTGAATCGTCAATGATAAGTATTTTCATATCTGGAAATTCTATGTCCTTAAGAGTAAAAATATTTGATGTTGTTCATGCAGCTAGTAAGGTCTTCTGAATGGATCAACTGTAAGATCGGGAAGAAGCGTTCCAGAATTATCATTAATCTCACGCAATAGCCACTCTAGTCTATCATTCCCCCAATAGATAGAATCCTTATATACAAAAAAAGGCACACCAAAAACACCCTTTTCTCCAGCACTTGCCATGCCTTGTAGTAATGTCCTTTTATATTGACGCTTGGTCTGCGCTTCAATCAAGGTATCAGCATTCAGGCCACACAAAAGCGATATTTCTCGCATCATCATTTCATCGCCAACATCTTTTCCTTCAACGAACCTTGCATGATATACAGCAAGACAAAATGGTATCCCCTTACCTTGCTCCGCAGCATAAATATATGCAATATGAACAGCTAGCCAGTCAGTATCAAAAGATTCTGGCCATTTCACATATAGTCCGTAGGCAGTCGCTATTCTATTTATATCCTTGATTATATATCTCACCTTATTTTTGTCAGAAAGCATGAACTTTCCTTTGCCTCCTGGAGGTAAAACCGGAGTCAAATGTAACTCAACAGGTAATTTCTCACGTAATAAACTAATACGATGCATCGCTAACCATGAATAAGGGCTACGGAAACTAAAATAAAACTGTACTTTGTCAGCCATCAATTCAACTCTGTATTTGTGCTGTATTAAATCTTCTGAATTTTGACATGACCGTTGGCATGATTAACAAATTCGCATCGTTGATGAAGCCATATTCCGATAATAATACTTGCCATTGGCCCCATGATCTCCCGCCCGGCATTATCACTGTCAAATGTAATTGGTAACATGGCCAGTGCTGTCACCAGAGCCGTCATTAAGATTGAAGGAAGTCTCTTATAAGCAACTTTGGTTGCCGTGTCCAAGCCCCACGGCAATTTATCGATTGCCACATGAAATTGAAACTGGGAGACCAGGATAATTTGGCTTTTTACGGTAATATTATCTACTAAAAACATGTAATTACATAATCAATTGAGTTTCATTTATAGTACCATTTTATGGTGATTCCCCGTAATCTGTCCAAATTGAAGATATATCCGAATCAAAACACTTTGTTCATTCCCAGTGCTCGTAATTGTACGAGATTGGCGCCTGACGGTGTTGTTATAATCACACCATGAAAACACATTTTCATTTAAAATTGCTTATCGCCTTTACATTACTCTTGAAGGTAACTTCCGCTTAT
>Ga0209980_10001547_pt1 | contig 12620 bp, 9 predicted proteins | sample CR02metaG_FD_183611 | JGI IMG/M metagenome (GOLD analysis project Ga0209980, IMG submission 183611) | Deep subsurface microbial communities from Mariana Trench to uncover new lineages of life (NeLLi) - CR02 metaG (SPAdes) (version 2) | ecosystem: Environmental > Aquatic > Marine > Ocean trench >... | reverse complement strand
TCATAAGTACATCCCACAAAGCGATCCCTTGATTTAATAAGGCAGTTTTTCTATCTGAGTAGGATATTTTGGCATCGATACTTAAGATTGTCCCTATAATTCGCCAGAATGAATTTCGAGGGTTAGCGTAGTATTCATTTTTCATTAGTGATTCTTTACCTGGCATAGTCCCAAGGATAAGCACCCGTGAGTCTTTCCTCGAAACTGGACTAAAACTGCGAATATGCGTTATAATTGCTCCCATTTAGAGGACCCCTAAACCTGACTTCCATATTTTATTGATAATGAAAACAATAATCTATTTTGTCTAATACCGTTTCCTTCCCATTTTCCCCTCCTATCCGCCCTGAGTTTTTGCCCCAAATCCTAACATAAACTCTGGACCCGTTTTCGGGGAGGCAGGCCACCCATCCCGGCGGATTTGAACCAATTCATCCAGATCCTGCTTTGAGTAAAAGAATAGATAAAACAGGACCTTATTAATAAAAATAGACCGGTATACGGTATAATAATATGTGCCTGTTGATCAGCCTCAAATGGTGATAAGGAAAGGCTTCAATGGTTCACCCCACAGGGAAAATAAGTTCATGGCAAGAATTTTGGTGATTGAGGATGACGACCATATATGGAAAATAATTCAATACAAGCTGAAAAGTGAAAATCATGAACCTATTTGGGCTAATGATGGCTTAAAAGCCATGAAAATATTGGAAGAGATAAGGCCGGATTTGATTATTTCCGATATTATGATCCCCTATATGGATGGTCTTCAAATTCTCGAAGAAATCAAAATGAAGGATGAATTAAAAGATATCCCTGTAATCATGCTGACTTCAAAAGCTCAGGAAAAAGATATAGTCAAAGGATTACAGTTGGGCGCTCAAGATTATATGACCAAACCTTTCAGCCCGGCGGAATTACTATTAAGGGTAAATAATGCTTTAAAATTAATTTAATTTCAACGCACCTTGCCTGGCTTGCCAAGATTAGACTAATCGTAACACTTTTCATCTATTAATAAATTCGTTTCCTTACAATGGACTTCCCCAAATATTGGGAACTTGTTAGTTATTTGAAAATCGATAATTCTATTTTGCGGTTTATTAGCGAGCAGGTTTTCTTTCCTTTTAATAAGCACTTCCAGGAATATCCAGTTATAACTGTTTTAATTTTTTGTGTTTTACTTGTCATTGGGTTCACTGTATTCCTTTTTATATGGGTTATCCATTTACGACTTAAATTAAATCGATACCAAAAGTTAAAAGCTCGTAAATTTGCAGTTTGGGAACAAAATCTTTTCCCCTTGATCATCGACGGAGCAGATATTTCAACTATAATAAAAACCATAAAAAGAAGTGAGTATGAATTGTTTGGAGAATTTATTACTCCTTATTTAAATGACACAAAGGGAGACAGCCTGACGAGAATGGTCGGTATTTTACGAGAAATCGGAGTAGCCGAAAGAGAGCGACGAAAATTAAAACATTCAAATTCCGCCCGGAGACGGGCCTTGGCCGTTCAAAGATTGGGAGTATTCAGGGATCCTAATAACATAAAAGATCTTGTCAAAGCATTGCATGATAAAGAAATCCCTGTTGTCCTGAATGCGGCTGGCGCATTATTGAAAATGGGGGACCCTCGATTACTGAAAAAGGTGGCCAGCATATTACTCCAAAATGAACTCATTACCGAAGAACTGTTCGCTGAGGCGCTTCTTAAGTTTGAGGAATCTATAGACCTTGAAAGTTTGCTTACCCAAAAGATCGATAGATATCCCATGTTTTCAAGGTTTCAAATCATCAATCTCATCAAACAAATTACCAGAGCGGAAAGTGGCCCCAACCTGATTAACCGTTTGAAAAACTCAAAAAAAGTTGTCAGCAGTATACTGGAAGATGAAGATCTGGCAGAGGAGCTATTAGAGGAAATCATTTTTCAATATCAGAATAATGAATCCGTCGATCTCGAAAAAATTCTCAACAAAAAGGAAAAAAAATATTCGATTTCTTCCAGAATCAAAATTATTGATTTTATTGGATACATGAAGAGGGTGGAAGGAGCACCCGTGCTGATCGATCTTTTAAGGGAATCAAAAAGTGATGAAGAAACGATTAGCCTGATTAAAGCTTTGGGTAATTTGGAAGCGCAAGAATCGATTCCTCTATTGCTCAATCGCCTGAAAAGCAAACATCCTGTCATAAGAGCTCAGGCTGCCAAAGCCCTTGGTGCTTTAAGGGATGAAAGGGCTATGAAATATCTCCTCCGATTACTTGAAGATAGGGATTGGTGGTGTCGATTTCACGCCGCATCTTCAATATACCATATGGGTGAGGCCGGCAAGGAATGTTTACAAACCTTTCTCAATAGCACCAAAGACCCTCACGCCAAGGGTATAATTGTTCAATTTTTATCCAAATCTCAATGACCTCAATCGATCAAATTACCTTAGCCCTCTTACACTTTATACGTTTCAGTAATTATTTCATTACCGGTTATTTTGTTTTTATCAATACCGTATATCTTTTCATGTTGCTGGCCGCATTCAGCTCAATCAAGAAATACTCTCAGCACATTCAGTCCATGGAGATGAGGAATTTTTTCCTTTCACCTTTTGCCAAACCGGTATCATTAATTGTTCCTGCCTACAACGAACAAGCGACCATTGTAGGGAGCGTCAAATCGTTACTGCAATTGCAATACCCGAGTTATGAAATTATTCTGATAAATGATGGTTCCAGCGATAATACACTGGAAAAATTAATTATTTCTTTCAATTTAATAAAGACAAAAAATGTTTTTAGAAAACAGGTTCCTTGCCAGAATATCAAAGGAATTTATGAGTCATCAACTTACTCGAACCTTATCGTAATTGATAAAGTTAACGGGGGGAAAGCCGATGCCTTGAATGCCGGTATTAATATTTCCAAATATCCATTGATATGCTGCTTAGATGCGGACTCGGTTTTGGAGTCGGATGTTCTTATAAAGATTGTCCGTCCCTTTATTGAAGATCACACTACAGTAGCCGCTGGCGGATCAATTCGAATTGCCAATGGATGCGAAATATTTGCCGGAAAAATAAATAAAATCGGCCTGCCCAAAAGTCTTCTGGGCAAGTTTCAAGTAATGGAATATTTAAGGGCTTTTCTGGCGGGAAGAATGGCTTTTTCGCTAATCAATGGTTTGATCATTATTTCCGGGGCCCTCGGAATTTTCAAAAAAAATAAAGTGATTGAAGTCGGCGGATATCACACAAGTTCTGTGGGGGAAGACATGGAGCTGGTTTTGAGGCTCCATGCCCGGTTAAGGGAAAAGAAAGAACCCTATAATATTACATTTATCCCCGACCCAGTCTGCTGGACGGAAGCTCCGGAAAACCTTAAGGTGCTTGGCCTGCAAAGAAAACGGTGGCAACGGGGATTATTGGAGAGTTTGCTTGGTAACAAAAAAATGTTATTTAATCCGAAGTATGGAATTATAGGCCTGTTTGCGTATCCATTTTTTTTGATTGCGGAAGGTTTAAGTCCCGTAATTGAGGTATTCGGGTTCTTATTATTTTTTGTATCCTGGCATTACAACATGGTCGCTTATCCCCTTCTTTATCTGTTTATCTTAGCCACAATCGTTCTTAATATTTTACTTACCATTGGATCCATCATTCTTGAAGAAATGACCTATCGGCGGTACCCGGACACTTCTATGATTTTAAAGCTTATTGGGCTCTCGTTTGTCGAGGTATTCTTATATCGGCCTTTGATGGTCTGGTACAGATTGGCGGGCCTTTTTCAATATTTTTCGGGTAAAAAGGGTGGGTGGGGGGAAATGGTTCGAAAAGGTTTTTAAAATTTGCAGGAGGGGTTGAGGCAAATATAGACCCCTCCTATTGATTTTCCCCTCGATGTTCTGACCTTTTTAATCAAGGTAATTATTCCGTTGCGGTCCTTTTAAATTTATCATGAGAATTCTTAAGCTTTTAACTAAAGTTTTCTTATTTCCCATGCTGATTGATCGTTACCGCCTCATGATTGTTTTCAGTCTTATTACTGTTTCCTGCAACCTATGTTTTTTAACCCACGCCGCCCAATCTTTTCCATCCAAAGTAATCTCCCTTTCCAACTGGGGTTTAAGCCACCCCTCACAGATTGGCCATCTTTCGTTAGGCATCCTACATAAAAAGGGTGGAGATGAGATCGTCATATATGATATTCGCGAACATAAGCCGGTCCTAAAAACCCCGGAGGGACCCCGTGGCCGCATTCCTTCCTTTGAGGGTGATTTTTTTTTGGTTAGCCATTTCCACCAAGGAAATATCAATCATCTAGGGGGCTACTTTAATGGTTTTGCAAGACATCCCTCAAAATCCGCGGTATCCATCTCCAAGACTTCGGATGATATGCCCGCGCTGACTTATTATTTTGAGAACCAATCTCCCGGCTTCTCAGGCTTTTGGATTCACCTCTTTGACTTTAAAAATCCACCTTCCAAGCGGTTTTTTTTGGATGCTACTCCCTTTGCCTATCTGACCTTCTCATTCCGTGGCGAGAAAGGAGACGAAAAGATCCTGCTCCGGATGGCGGACCGAGTCATGGAGAAAAAGGAAGACTCTTTTTTGATAGGAGAGGTCTCCTCCTTTTTACCTCAAGGAAAAGTAAAAATGGATTGGCAAATCGCCTGGGTCCCCCTTTCCAGGTTGGACACCCGCATCAACCGAAAAGAACTTGCGAACGTTGTCTTCCAGGTAGCTGGAAACGGTTCGGGGCAGATTTTTGTAAGGGACCTGGCTTTTACAAAGAAAAAGGGAATCGCTATTTCAAGCGTAAAAAATGATCCGGTTCGATCTTGTTCGTCAAATAAGGCGATGTGGTTATGGGAGACGGAAAAAATATTAAAGAGCCCGGAAAAACAGAGAATATTTCTTGATTTCTGTAAAAGACAACAAATCACCGATCTTTTTGTGCAAATTCCTTATCAAGCTGAAAAAGGAGAAAAGGGGTGGACGATTTTCTGGGATTCAGCAGGGATGCGTCCCCTGCTTTCCAAGTTAAACCAGGCAGGCATCAGAGTTCACGCCCTTGATGGAGATCCCCGATTTGTTTTAAAAGAATGGCATGGTCGATCAATCGGCTTCCTTGAAAAAATCATTCAATACAATCAAACGGTTTCTCCCAAGGAGCGCTTTTACGGAATCCGCTATGACAGCGAACCCTACCTGTTGCCTAATTTCGGAGGGATCCATAAAGAAAGCCTGCTGAAGGAATACCTCGAGTTGGCGGAGAAATCCCAAGCGCTCGCTCAGCAAGCGGGACTCATATTTGGCGTCGATATCCCGTTTTGGTTTGATGGCTTCAATGAATTTTTTGAGCCTACGGCAACCATAGAGGGTCGTCCGATGAGCGAATTGATTATTGATGTGGTGGATAATGTGGGAATCATGGATTATCGAACGGTAGCCTATGGTGCCGATGGAGTGATTGCACATGGAACCAATGAACTCAGGTATGCCGCCAAAAAAGGCAAAAAGGTTTTCATAGGCCTGGAAACTGTTTCACTGCCCGATGAGACAATATACAATTTTGGTCCAAAGGGGGGAGGAAGCCGGCTTTTGATCGAAACCATCGATTCCCAAAGAATCCAGATTACCTTTATCCCGAAAGGGGAAACCCTTGATACCCAGGGAACCCTTCTTTTACACCAGACACGCCAAGTCAAGGTACTATCCACCAAACTCACCTTCGACCAGAAAAAACTTAAGGATTTGGAAGAAGTCATGCGCCACTCGAAAAATGAACTTTGCCAATTTTCCAGTTTTCACGGGTTTGTCATACACTCGTATGAAAGCTATCGGCCATGGTTGGAAAAACAAAAACTTTCGATTCAAGTAGAGAAATGAATCACAAGAATAAAGAAAGTGGCAGAATCCGCCCTCTTTTATTTTTCATCTCCTTAATTTTATTTCTTTGTTTGTTCTCCTCTCTTTCTTGGGCGCTTGACCCCGAAGCATTAATACGTAACGGCCTGATGAAAAAAGCCCGTCAAACCGGCTGGCAAGAAAAATATGTGGAGGCCGCGGCCATTTACCGCCGGCTGATCCAAAACAATCCGAAGGATGTCGAAGCCCTGTTGGGGCTGGCCCGTGTCCTGAGCTGGCAGAAAAAATATCAGGAATCCGGCGCCATCTACCAACAGGTCCGCGACATGCGGCCCGATCTCCCGGATGGCGAAATCGGTCTCCTGCGTCTGAAGGCCTGGCAGGGAGAGCACGCCGCCGCCGAAGAGGGACTCAAGGCGCTTCTTGCGAAGTATCCCAAGCGGTTCGACCTCCTGCTCCTGCTGGGCCAAGTCGCCGCCTGGCAGAGGAAGTTCGATGTGAGCGTCGATTATTTCAACAAGCTTCTCGAACTTTATCCGGACAATCTGGAGGTCATGCAAGGTTTGGCGAGAACCTATAAATGGATGGGAAACACCCGGGAAGGAATTGAACTGTATTCGAAAATTCTGGGAAAAAACCCCAAAAACCTGGAGGCGCTTCTCGGCACCGGAATTTTATACAGTGAGGAAGGAAATTATAAGGATGCCATCCGCTATCTGGAACTGGCCAGGGATAAAGACCCGTTCCGCAATGACATTCGCGCGATGCTGGGAACTCTTTACAGTTGGACGGCACGGCTGAATGACGCGGTGACGGAACTGCAGAAATCCATCGCTTTGAGCCGGGGAGATATTTCCGGCTATATTTCTCTTGGCCGCGTCTATAGCTGGCAGAAAAAAACCGAGGAATCGATAAAACTTTATAATCAGGCCCTTGAAATAAATCCAGAAAATACTGAAGCCCTGGTCGGCCTGGGGAGGACCTACTTTTTTAACAACCAGTGGGAGCTGGCGGAAAAGCATTACCAGAAGGCCCTTCAGATTAACCCCAATGATGTCGAAGCCATGAAGGCGCTCGACCAGTTGGAACTATTCAAATCGCCCGAACTGATCACGCGCTTCGATTTTTTCGAATTTAAAAACCGCCGCGATCCGGCCACAGGTTTTCAAGATAGTGTTTTCAGGGATTTGCGTGAAACGGCGGACTATTTTTACAAGTTCTCGCCGCAGTCGAGGGTGCAGTTACGCTACCAGCGCTCGGATCAGAAGTTGCTGAACAAAGCGACGGGGACGACCGATTTTGAGGTGGGCGCCAATATTGGATCGGTGGGGTTGAAGCAACAACTTTCAAAGGGGTTTGGGTTGCAATTTCGGTACGATTTCCACCGATTTGAAAATAACGGCAATAATACGTTCAACCTTACGGAATCCACCACCGAGCATGCCGGATTTTTTATATTGAGTAAACGATCCGGGCCGCATTATTTCACCACCGCTTTTTCGAGAGAATTGTTTATCTTTACCGGTACCGGCAATGCCGAAGTGGAAGCCGTCAACACCTATTCGGTTTCTTATGATGTCGATATCACCAAACATCTTTCCTTGCTTCTGGTCCCCTCGTGGGACGATTTTACAATCCCGACCGGCATCCGTGACGACCATGTGGTACGGACCAGATACATTCTTCCATTCTATAAAGGGATCCAGCTGGAATACCAGTTCCGATACCTTTCTAATCCAACCGAGATGGAAAACAGTTTTTTCATCAATTTTCAGAATCAAATCAAGGAACGATTCAGTTTCGAGATGGATTATGTTATCACGTATAACACTTTCGATGAATCGTTGGAACATCTTACCACGTTGTTCTTTACCTGGAAAATTGCGGATCGGATTTCCTGGATTGTGGATGCCCGGTTCGCCATCGAAACCCTGGGAGACGACGACGTCACGCAGGCGTACCAGACGTATTTCAGGCTGAGGTTATAGGGTTTGATGAAAATTAAAAAGGGTGAGGGTCGCATTCCTTTTCGGCGTTTAATTTTTTTGCAGTTGGGGCTTGCCTTGTTCCTGCCTCATGTCCTTTCCGCTTCTGAATTCTTCGCTGTGGGGAATAAAACCATTAAAGGTTTTGAGGCGGTATACAGCCACACGGCCCGGGGACTGGGATTTCGAATAGTTGGGGAAAGTCTGCTGGTTGAAAGGAAAATGAAAAAGGCCAGCCGGGCCCAATTGAAAACTTCCTCGCCTGTTAGAAAAGCTTTCCTGATCTGGTCAGGTGAAACGAAAGAGGAAAACAAAACCCGCGAAGGGATTATTTTCCTCGCGGATGGGAATAAGCATGCCATCATCACCCAACGCATATGGAAACAGAATTCCACCGGTATCCTTTATACCGCTCTGGCGGAGGTCACCCAGTATGTTACGGGCAGTGGATGGTATGGAGTGAAAAACCTTTATTCCGAAGAAGTGAATCCCGGCAGCAGGGATCCCTATACCGTAGCGGGATGGGCCCTGGTGGTGGTCACCGAGAACCCAGGAAGCCGGGAAAAAAATTCCGTGACCCTGCTGGCGGGACTCCAGGTCCTCAAACCCGGCGAGACCTACGATCTTTCCCTGACGCCCTATGCACCGCCGGGTTCCCCGAAACCCGGCGCAATTGGAATAATCGGAGGCCATGGCCGGGCCGGCAATGGATCAGCCAACTTATTAAATAATAAGGCTTTAACTGGAAGTGAGGACTGGGATGGCTCGGCCGGAAAATTCTGGGATATTGATATATTTGAATTTAACCGTGACAATAATAATGATGGGGATGAGGGGCTGACCCTCACGATCGACCCCCTTTTGCAATGGTTGTATCCGGTTGGCGTGGTGGTCAAATTCAAAGCCCACGAATAAAAGGAGAGAATTTCTCATGAGGCGTTTATTGAAATACAGTTTGGTGGCTCTGTTTGCAGTGGCGTTCTATGGAGCCGGTTTTTTGGTGCCCTGGGATTTGGGTCCGAATGGAAAAGTATCGGTCGCCGAGGCACATCATAAGCCAGGGCATAGTTGCAACGGACCCAAATGTGGCTCGCCTCCGACGGTTTCTGAACTCCCCATCCAATATATGGTCTCCGGTGGGATCGCCTTGATTCTGGTATTTGGTGGGATCGTTTATTTCATGCGAAATCGCAACAAAAAACCTTCTCCGGAAGTATGAATGCGGTCTTAGCGCTGATTCTGCTGGCAGGCGGCGGGGCCGCCTGCTATCAGCCCATGCGGTGGTTGGTCGAGTCATGGCTCGTGAACCCCTATTACCAACATGGCTTCATCGTAGCCTTGGCTTCGGCGGCGCTCGCCGGGTACAAAATCGTCAATTCAAAACCGGTGGAGAACCCAACCCGGCAATGGCTTTATTTTCTGGCGGCCGGGGTTGTTCTTTATCTCATCGGCTGGGCGATGGGCCTCAATTACCTGAAAACTGTTCCCGTCTTTTTCCTTCTGCTGGCCGTTGCGTATCTGTTCGAAAACCGCGTGCCTGCTCACAGCCTCCGCTTTCCGCTGTTGTTTCCGATATTAGCGATCCCGATTCCTTTTCTGCCGGAGCTGACGGCGTTTCTCCAATTTGCCATGGCCGGCCTCTCAACCGGTATTCTGCAGATTTTCGGATATGAGATCATCGCGGAGGGTGCCCTGGTCCACCTCCCGAACGCCACCTTTTTGATTGCCGAACCTTCGAGCGGCATTCAGTCGTTGATTGCCCTGTTGACCCTGATGATTCCGGTGGTCTACTTTTCGAAAACGACCCCGCGGAAAAAGATTTTTCTGTACCTTCTCATCGTTCCGGTGGCGATGCTGGGCAACCTGTTGCGCATTGTGACCCTGTTTCTGGTGGGATATTATTATGGAGAGGCCACCGCCGCTGATTTCTGGCATGACCAGGGCAATATTCTGTTTTTTACATCGACCATCACCTTCCTTCTCATCTTATGGTATTTGATCATTTATGGATTTAAATTCCCGAATGCGAAGCGGGTCTGACCGGAAATCGACCCGCGCTCTTGGTTTGTGGTGGTGTTGCGTTTTCGCCGCTGTCGGTTTCGCGTGCTCTTCACCCGACAACCCGGATATGCCGACGGGGCGGGATGCCCACTCTTCTTCCAGGGTCTACAAGTTCACTTCGGATACCTCCCATTACTTCTCAACTTCCCATGAGGGAAAATTCGTTTCGAATACGGATTATCTCTATAAACCGAACTTGAAAAACATCCCATTTCGTCTCGGCGACTGGGAGGGTGAGGACCTTGATTCTAATGACCCCAACATTCTTTATCACCGTTTTTATAAGAATCCTAAAACCTATGGGGCAATTTACTTTTTGGCCGTACACGGCACAAACGAGAGCCAGTTTCATACCCCTGAGGTCTGTTATATCGGGGACGGTTGGAAGATCGATGTGCGGCGGTATCAATCCCTGGAATTGAGGGGTGAAACCTTTCAGGTCCGGTACGCCATCGCCAGAAAGGGACACCACGCCCACCTGGTGCTGTACTGGTACCTGTGGCCCGACTCCCGCCGCAACATTATGGACGGTCTGGTTATGCTCCGTCTGTCCGTTATAATTGACCCTTCCCTGGAGGATGCCGAAAAGAGTGCCCTTGATTTTATTAAGCAACTCGCAGAATTAAAATTGGACCTGAATCAGAGTGAAGTCGCCGAAACTTTTACCCCCGTCCTCCCAAAAGTGGACCTTGGGAAAAAGCCCGTCCGCACCGAATGGACCCCCTACAAGGAAAAGGCGGTCGCCTGGCTCAAATCGCAGGTCACTCCCAACGCCATTGTCGAAGAACCGGCTCAGGACCGGAGGCATCTTCTGGTCAGCTATCGGGTTCCAAAAGATTCAGAAGCGTATCCCTATGTTTTCAGCAAGGCCTCGCTTTACGATAATGCGCTGGCCATCATTGCGTTTTCCATGGCGGGAGAGCTGGGTCTGGCCGAGCGGATCATCGAGGCGGCTTCGCGAATTCTGTCTCCGGACAACGACCTCTGGTTCACCTTCAATACGCACAATTCCTGGCCGAATAAAGACGACCATACGGGAGCCATCGTTCGCAGTGGGGCCTCGGCCTGGTTGGGTTACGCCATCGTCTACTATTTAAAAACACGTCTGATCGAAAACCCAAAGTTGCTTGAGCAGGATAACGAGGCGATGAATCATCTGAAAATTGCCCGGTCCATCGCCGACCGAATCCTCGTGCGGCAGGTGAAGGATCCCCAGGACCCCCGATATGGTTTCTTTACCGGAGGCGAAGGCCGCTATTCCTACCGGTGGAGTGACGGGCGGAAAGGGGTGGAGGAATACTTTATTCCCGGGCCGGTCCCGTGGGTGAGTGTCGAGCACAATTTTGATATTTTCTTTTTTCTGAGAGATTTGGCCCGAATCTCAGGCGACAGGAAATACCAATCCGCCGCCACTCTTCTGAAACGATCGATCCTGCAGCGTGCCTGGAACGAAACCCTCCATCAATTCAATAGAGGCCAGCGTCTTGATGGAGCCGACCCGGTCCAGGCGCTCGACTGCGCCTCGTGGGGAGCGATGTTTCTCCAGGCGGTCGGACAACGAACCCAAGCCGAGGCATCCTTGAAAACCGTTTCGAATTATCTTGTCCGGTCTAGAGGGGGCCGGGGGTACAAACCTTATATTAACCTGCTCCTTTATGAAGATCCCAAAGTCAACGCCCTCTTTTTTCCGGACGATCCAGAAAAGAACTGGAACGATTTACCTTTGATATGGCCGGAGGGTTCCCTGGGGGTGGCCATGGCTCATATAAAAATGGGAAACAGTCGTGAAGCGGTGGAGTTACTGGAGTCGGTTCTGAACTTGCAGGATCCGGACGGAGGTTTGCCGTATGCCACCGAAACCCTTCGATTTCAATTTTCCCAAAATCCTTCAGTGGCGGGAACCGCGTGGCTGGTCATGGTGATTTCGGCACTGGAAGATGAAAATATTCTCAAGCTATTCTGGGAACGCTGACCGCTGTTTAAAAGTTCCGGCCCATCCAAGCTCGATGCAGGCTCCGCATTAATCGTGCAATACGCCGACGACCGGAATATTCTCCAGAAAGTCCAGCATCCCGGCAAAATCGCCTTTTTTGAGCAACGGCCACAGATAACTTTCCACCAGTTTGCCCTCATCACCCACAGTGCGCAGTGTCTCGAGAAGTTTCTCCAATCCGGAAATATCGTTTTGATCAATCCCCTCTTTAAATTCCAGGAATAATTTGGCGGGAATGCACATGTCGGGCAGTTCCTTTGATTCCGAAGGCGCCTTCTCCGCATCTTCCTGCCGGTTGTCGGGGACCTCTTGATATTCATATTCCACGGCCAGCAGTTCCTGAATGCAATTGAAAATCTGCTCCACCCGATACGGTTTGCCGATCACCCTTTTGCATCCGGCCGTGATCATTTTATTCTGATCATATGCGGACGTGGAAGCGGTCACGCCCACGATTTTGAACCGTCCCGATCCATAGTGCTCGATAATTTTTTGAGTGGTTTCCTCTCCGCTCATGACCGGCATGCGCATGTCCATAAAAATAATATCCGGCATGAATTCCTTGAGCTGCTCAAGTGCTTTCTTCCCACTTCCTGCGGCAAAGACCTCGGCTCCAATATCCTGGAGGATCTCGGTTAACATCTCGCGGTTTTCTTTCGCATCATCCACCACCAAAACTCTCAAATCGAATTTTCTGGACAGTTCCTTCACC
>Ga0209980_10001546_pt1 | contig 12627 bp, 10 predicted proteins | sample CR02metaG_FD_183611 | JGI IMG/M metagenome (GOLD analysis project Ga0209980, IMG submission 183611) | Deep subsurface microbial communities from Mariana Trench to uncover new lineages of life (NeLLi) - CR02 metaG (SPAdes) (version 2) | ecosystem: Environmental > Aquatic > Marine > Ocean trench... | reverse complement strand
CGAAGTTTGTGCCCGGAAATTTTTCCGTCGTACATTCGCTGGACACGCTCAAGGTTGCCGAGGCGCTGGCCCGGGCGCTCCGTCGTCGTTCGATGGAAGGAGCGGCCGTGGAGTCCCTTCGGGTGTTGCTCCAGGTAAATGTGGCGGGAGAGGAGCAAAAAAGCGGCTGTCCTGCCGATCAAGCTGCTGAGTTGGCTCACCGGATGGCAGAGATGGCGGAGTTGCGCCTCGAAGGTCTCATGACCATGGCGCCGTTGAGCGGTGGCGACAGGACCCGGCGGGACGTGTTCAGTGGTTTGTGTAAGCTCCGCGACGGTTTGGTCTCGAACGGGCTCGTGTTGCCAGAGTTGTCTATGGGAATGTCCGGCGATTTTCCAGCGGCCGTCGCCGAAGGCGCAACGATGATACGGTTGGGTACGGTCCTCTTTGGGGAGCGACAACGATGACAGAAGACAGTTTCCGCCTCACACCACTGGATATCCGCACACTTCAGTTTCGTCGGACGATGCGAGGATACGATCCGACTGCCGTCGAGGAGTTTCGCGGGCAGGTCGCATCGGAAATGGAGACCCTGCTGCGCGAGAAGGCCGTTTCCGATGAGCAGGTTCGGAACTTTAGAGATCAACTCAAGTCGTTTCGCGAGCGTGAGAAGGCGTTGAGCGAAGCGCTAGTGGTCGCGGAACAGCTTCGTCAAGAGGCTGAGGAGCATGCCAACAGACAGGCCGAAATGACAATTCGGGAAGCGCGGGCTGATGCAGCGAGCATCATGAACGACGCGCGTCAGGCGGAACAGGCGGTTCGGCGAGACGTTGAATCGATTCGGCGGCAACTGGCATCGTATCTAGCGTCGTTCCGTGTGCTCCTCGAGCGAAACCTCGCCGAAGTGGAAGCGGTAGAAGCGCGCGAACGGAGCGAAGGCCACCCGAGGGAGGCCAGGGAAATGCCGGAAACAGCCCCCAGGCGGCCGATCAGGCCGTCTGAGGGCCAACCACCGGTAGCCCGGCAGGTAGATCGTCAATCGGTGCGACGGGGCAGCGAATAGCGATGAGCAAAACACAACCGGCAGACGGCATAGCCGGCGCGCTCGAGGCCATCCGTGCCACGGCGGACTCCGATCCCGATGTTGCGGTGATTCTGGGGACCGGACTGGGCGGCCTCGTCGCAGAGATCGAAGTGAGCGCCGAGATCGCGTACGGGGACATTCCAGGGTTTCCTCTCTCTACGGTCGAGAGCCACGCCGGTCGGTTGCTGTTCGGGATTCTTGGCGGCAAGAAGGTTGTGGCCATGCAAGGGCGGTTTCACCGGTACGAAGGATACTCGATGCAGCAGATCGTGTTTCCGGTTCGGGTGATGCACGCTCTGGGTGCGCGGACACTGATCGTGTCGAACGCGTGTGGCGGCATGAATCCCTTGTGGAAGCCCGGCGAACTCATGCTGTTGGCGGATCACATCAATCTGCTTGGGGACAGTCCTCTCATAGGGCCCAACGACGACTCGCTCGGCCCTCGCTTCCCGGACATGTCCCAGCCGTATGACGAGGAACTGCGCGCGGTGGCCCGAACGGCGGCGAGCGAGTTGCGTATCGTGTTGCGCGAAGGCGTCTACGTCGCCGTGACGGGGCCGAATCTGGAGACGCGCGCAGAATACCGCTTCCTGCGTGGAATCGGTGCGGACGTGGTCGGAATGTCCACGGTTCCGGAAGTGATTGCTGCGGTGCACATGAGCATGCGCGTGTTGGGCGTGTCGATCATCACCGACGCATGTTTGCCCGACGCACTTAAAGTGGTCGACGTCGCTCACATCATCGCAACCGCCGCCGCCGCCGAACCGGACTTGACACGGCTGGTGAGCGCCGTTTTGGAGCGAATGAGCTGATGTCGTACGCACGTCTTCCGACTGGTACGGCCGACGAGCTGGAGCGAGAAATCCTCGAGCAATGGCGGAAGGAGGATTTGTTTCGCAAGACGCTCGAAGCGGCGAAAGACGCGCCGCCGTTCGTGTTCTATGAGGGTCCTCCGACGGCTAACGGACGGCCCGGTATCCATCATGTGTTCGCCCGTACCATCAAAGACCTCGTGTGCCGTTACCACTCGTTGAAAGGGCGCTCGGTCACCAGGATAGCGGGGTGGGATACCCACGGGCTTCCCGTGGAGATCGAGGTCGAGAAGGCGCTCAACATCAACGGCAAGAGTGATATCGAACGATTCGGAGTGGCGGAGTTCAATCGCCGATGCCGGGAGAGCGTGTTCCGGTACAAGAACGATTGGGAGTCCCTGTCGGATCGGATCGGCTATTGGCTCGACTACGACAAGCCGTACGTCACATACACCAACGAATACATAGAGTCCGTGTGGTGGCTGCTCAAGCAGCTTTGGTCGAAGGACCTTCTGTATGAGGGATACAAGGTGCTGCCGTATTGCGGCCGGTGCGGGACTTCGTTGTCGAGTCATGAACTCGCGATGGGGTACAAGACGCACAGGAGCCCATCGATCTACGCCCTGTACCGCCTGGTGGGAGAGAACGCCTCCGCCGGGGCGCCGCGCCATTTACTGGTGTGGACCACGACTCCGTGGACTTTGCCGTCCAATGTTGCGGTGGCGGTGAACCCAGAGTATCGCTACGTCGAACTCGAGGTGGACGGAATACGGTTGATCGTGGAAAAAACCATTGCCCAGACGAAGTCAGTGCCCGGGGGGACGCACGGCGAACCGTTGGGAAGCTTCACGGTGATCGCGGAATTTCAAGGGAGTGAGCTGGTCGGTAAGCAGTACGAACAGTTACTGGACATTGTCGATGTCGAAGCGGGAAGCGCGTTCCGCGTCATTCCGGGTGATTTCGTCACCCGGGAAGAGGGCACAGGCATCGTGCACATAGCGCCGGCGTTCGGGACCGACGATTACGAGGCGATTCGGCGCGAAGAAATGGCCTTCGTGAATCCAATCGACCAACAGGGATGCTTTCAGGGCACCAATTGGGACGACATAAACGGGGTAACAGTCTTTGAGGCCAATGACAAGATTGCCGAACGTCTGCAACGAGAAGGCAAGGTATTCGGGCGATATGAGCCGAAAGGATACGAGCACACCTATCCGTTCTGCTGGCGGTGCGACTATCCGCTGATCTACTATGCGCGCCGATCTTGGTTCGTGCGGACGACAGCGTTCAAGGACCGGATGGTAGCGTTAAACAACGATGTGCACTGGTATCCCCCGGAGGTGGGCACGCGACGCTTTGGCGAGTGGCTCGAGAACAATGTTGATTGGGCGCTGTCACGTGACCGGTATTGGGGTACTCCACTGCCGGCCTGGACGTGTGACACGTGTGGCGAGTGTGAAATGATCGGGGCCTTTGCCGAACTCTCAGAGCGGTGGGGACGCGAGCTTCCGCAGGACTTCGACCCGCACAAGCCGTACATCGATAACGTAACCTTTGCGTGTGCCTCGTGTGACGGCACGATGCGGCGCGTGCCGGAGGTCATTGACGCGTGGTTCGATTCTGGAGCGATGCCGTACGCTCAATGGCACTACCCCTTCGAAAACCAGGAGATGTTTCAATCGCATTTTCCGGCACATTTCATTTGCGAAGGTCTGGATCAGACACGTGGCTGGTTCTATTCGCTTCTTGCGATCGCAGCCGGCGTGAGTCAGGAAACTGCCTACCACAATGTGATTGTCAACGGTCTGCTGCTCGACGCCAAGGGCAGCAAGATGTCGAAGCGGGTCGGCAACGTGGTCGATCCCTGGGATGCGGTCAAACAATTTGGTGCAGACGCGGTCAGGATCTACCTGCTCGCATCGAGCCAGGTGTGGCTACCCAAACGTTTCGATCCGAAAGCGATCCCCGAGGTCGCCGGGGGCTTCCTCAACCGTCTCCGCAACACGTACGATTTCTTTGCCCGGTATGCTGATTCCAATGGAGTCGCACAAGCGCCCCCGATCGAGCAGCGAGCCATAATAGATCGTTGGCTGCTGAGTCGAGTGGCAGCCGTGGCGCAAGAAGTGAACGCCGCCTGGTCGAACTTCGATGTGACGACGGGAACACGCATATTGATGGATTTCTGCGACAACGAGCTTTCACAGTGGTACGTGAGGTTGAATCGGTCCCGCTTCTGGGCTCCGGACAGCGAGGCCGATCCTGCGGCCGTCGCGACGCTGTACGACACCCTTGTCACGGTGGCCCGTCTCGCAGCGCCTGCGATGCCGTTTCTCAGCGACGCGATTCATCGCCGACTCACCGGAAGTTCGGTGCACCTGACCACGTTCCCCGACAATCTGCCGGGCCGTAATCGGGCGCTCGACGAAGCAATGGCCACGATTCGTCGGTTGGTCTCGCTGGCGCGAAACGCCCGTGAGAAAGCGAGTTTGCGAGGTCGACAACCGCTTGCCGAAATGCGAGTAGCCGTTCCCAAGGCGGTGACTGGACCAGATTTCGATGCCTGCCTGCAGCTGCTAGCTCGTGAGGTAAATGTCAAGTTGGTCACGGTCGTTGCGTCTGATGCCGAACTCGTTTCGCTGAAAGGGAAGCCGAATTTTCGGTCACTGGGAAAGGTGTACGGCAAGCAAACACCCCGGGCGGCCGCGGCGGTGGGGGAACTGAGTGCCAAGCAGCTCGCGGCACTCGAGGGCGGTCAGGTGGTCAGTGTGAAAGTCGATGGGACCTCGTTCGAGTACCGGCCCGAGGACGTAGTGGTGGAACGGGAAGTCTCTACAGACTGGCTCGTTCAGACGGAGGGCTCGCTGGTGGTTGCCCTCAATCCCGAGATGTCCAACGAGCTGCAGCAGGAAGGCTTGGCCCGGGAACTCGTGAATCGGGTCCAACGGCTTCGCAAAGACGCGGGGTACGACTATACTACGCGGATTGCTTTGGCCGTAACTGGCGCGGACGATGTCTTGGCGGCAGCCCGAGCCTTCGACACTTTCATAGCGGGCGAGACGCTGGCCCGGCGGTTCGAGATCGGTGATGAACTCGTGGGTCCCGACGTTCGGGAGACGGTGAACCTCAACGGACAGGATGCCGTCGTAATGCTCGAGCGGTTCAAAAGTGAGGATGGAGCGGATTAAGAGTAATGAACAAGAAGCAGTTGGCACATCTAGAGAAAAGGCTCCTGGAAGAGCGGGCGCGGGTAGTAAAAGAACTCGGCCACTACGACGAATCCTTCAGCGCGACGCTGCAGGGAGCGGACGGGAACCTGTCGTCATATTCTTTCCACATGGCCGACCAGGGTACCGACGCAATGGAGCGCGAGAAGCAGTTTCTCTTTGCGTCACAAGAGGGACGCTACCTGTGGCACGTGAACGAGGCCCTGCGCCGGCTGTATGGGTCGCCGAAGACGTTCGGTCAATGCCACGAATGCGGCGAGTCGATCGATCTCGATCGCCTCGATGCGCTCCCGCATGCCCGGTTATGCATCAAGTGCAAGGCAAAAGAGGAAGATGAAAAACAGCGGCGGTAGCCAACGATTGTTCTGGATAGTTGGTGGCCCAGTCATCGCGTTGGACATCCTCACCAAGCTGCTTGCCGTACGGTATCTTCCTCCACACCCACTCAAGATCCTCGGCGATTGGCTGACTCTCCAGCTGGTGTTCAACCCCGGTGCGGCCTTTGGAATCCATGTCGGAACGTATTCGCGCTGGGTCTTCCTGGTGCTGGCGATTGTGGCGCTGATTGTTCTGGGTTCTATGGTGCGCCACACGAAGCCCGGGGATTACATACGTCTCATCGCGCTTGGCCTGGTGTGTGGGGGTGCAGTGGGGAATCTCATCGATCGCATACGCAGCAGCCGTGGTGTGGTCGACTTCATTGACGTGGGGATCGGTGTCCATCGCTGGCCGACGTTCAACGTCGCCGATAGTGCGGTGACCGTAGGTGCTGTTGTCCTTGCGTTCGTCCTGTGGATGGAAGGCCGGGAAGAGGAGGGTGCCGGCCGCGTGGAGGCGTCCGGCCCCACCGAGGCCTCTTAGTAGGTGCCCGAGACCCTGACCTTTCAGGTGGCGGTCGAGTCGACGGAGCGGCTGGACCGCTTTCTTGCCAATCAGCTTTCCATCTCTCGTACCCAATCTGCCCGCCTCGTAGCAGGGGGAGCGGTGACGGTCAACGGCTCCGTGGGTCGCTCCGGTCGCAGACTGGCACGCGGTGACACCGTCGCGGTGGAGTTTCCCGACAGGGAGCCGCGGCGCGAGCTCAAGCCATATCCCATCTCCCTCGACATCACATTCGAAGACGAGCATCTCCTGGTGGTCAATAAACCAGCCGGATTGGTGGTCCACCCAGCCCCGGGACATTGGGAAGACACGCTGCTCAACGCGTTGGTGACGCGCGGCACTGCGTTGGCACCCGGAGAAGGCGATCGTGCAGGGATCGTGCACCGCCTCGACCGGGACACATCGGGGCTGATGATCGTGGCGAAGACGGAGGAGGCCCACCGACATCTGGGACGTGCTCTGGCGGCGCGTCGAGTCGAGCGGGAATACGCCGCGCTCGTGTGGGGGCACATGACGATGAGTGGGGACGGATGCGTGATCGACGAGCCGATCGCACGCCATCCTAAAGACCGGAAGCGGATGATGGTGGTGGCCACCGGCCGGCCGGCCCGAAGCCGAGTGGAACAGGTTGCTCGATTCAACGCTTGTGATCTGGTGCGCGTCGCTTTGGAGACGGGGAGAACTCATCAGATCCGGGTGCACCTGGCCCACGTGGGCCATCCGGTGGTGGGCGACCCGGTCTACGGAGGGGGCGGAGCCCGGCGGATGACGGGTCCGCAGAGGCCTCACGCAGAGGCCGTCGAGGGGGCGCTATCCCGCCAGGCGTTGCACGCCGCTCGGTTGCGGTTTGCGCACCCGGCGACTGGCGATATGTTGGAGTTTCGGGCCGAGTGGCCTGACGATTTGCAGCAGTGCTTGGCGCTGGCGAGTGGCGAATCGGCCTTGCTTGCTGGGGTTCCGGCGCTCGACTATTTTCGCTTCTTCACCTAGGATGGCCAACCTGGTGGGGACTCGACTCCTCGTTTTTAGAGTTGGCGAAGTGCAGTGCGCCGTTGAGGCATCGGCAGTGCGTGAGATCCTGCCGGTCCAGCCGGCGACGAGGGTGCCGGGGGCGCCCGAGCAGGTAGTTGGCCTCATCAATGTTCGTGGCCGAATCATTACCCTAGTCGATGCGCACAAGTGTCTGGGGCAGCGGTTACAGGACGCAGAGGGGTCTCTGGTGCTGCTTGAGCTGGGGTCTCGAACCGTAGGCCTTATCGTGGATGAAGTGATCGATCTGATCTCGGTTGGCGAGGGCATGCTTGCCGAGCGGGACGGGCTGCCGGGGATCGAGGCCGAGTTCGTTCGAGCGGTCGGCCGGCAAGGCGGTGAATCTTTCGCCTTGCTGGATACCGAGGCGTTACTGAGTCCGATCTTGCATTAGTAGGAGGGGATGTGAGTCATACAGTATTGGTGTGTGACGACGCGATTTTCATGCGCACCATGATCAGCGACATACTCACTCAAGCAGGGTATGAGGTGATAGGCGAAGCGGAGACCGGCACCCAAGCCGTCGAGCGCTTCAAAGAGTTGAGTCCTGATCTCGTCACGATGGACATCGTGATGCCGGGTATGGGAGGAATCGACGCCGTCCGCGAGATCGTAAAGATCGCGCCGAAGGCGAAGATTCTGATGTGCAGCGCGATGGGACAGCAAGCCTTAGTCGTGGAGGCGATCCAAGCCGGTGCCAGGGACTTCATAGTGAAGCCGTTTCAGCCCTCGCGCGTCCTTGAAGCGGTGCAGCGAGTTCTCGAGTAGGCCATGGATCCGGCCAAGTATGCCGAGCTATTCCTGGCCGAAAGCCGCGAGCATCTGGCTACTCTCAATCAGCAGCTTCTTGCCTGGGAGAAGAATCCCAGCGCCACGGAGCCACTCGGGACGCTCTTCCGCGCGGTGCATACCATCAAAGGGATGGCGGCGACCATGGGCTACACCGTCGTAGCCAATGTCGCGCATCGGGTCGAGAATCTGCTCGACTTGCTGAGAGGCAGCCCACAGGCAGTGTCCGCCGATACCCTCGATCTGCTCTTCCGAGCGGCCGATGCGCTCGAGCAAGCTGTCGAGCGTTCTGTGGTGTCGGAGGAGTCTGTGGATGTCGCCGAGTTGTTGAGCGGGCTCGACCAGGCCGCCCTCGCGTTGAAGCCGGCCAAAGCCCCGACGCCGGGTCGCCGGCCGATTCCGGAGCCGACGCCTCAACTCGACGCGGGTAGTCGCACCGTCCGCGTGGTCATTCGGCCGGATGCGCCGCTAGGGGGTGCACGGGCGCTGCTGGTGCTTCGCAACATGGAAGGCCTGGGGACAGTGGCGGGCGTGCACCCAAGCGTGGCAGCGCTGGAGTCGGGAGAGTTCGATGGAATGTTCGAGTTTCGACTGGCGAGCGACGCGTCTGATGCGCTGCTAGAGAAAAAGATTCGGGCAGCGGGCGATGTAGAGTCTGTCCACTTAACTGCCGCAATCCTGTCGGAGGCAAGGCAGGATGAGACGAGAACGGGCATGAAGTCCCGTCACGTCAGGGTAGACGTCCGCCGCTTCGACAATCTCATGGACTTGATCGGAGAACTCGTGACAGCGCGCAGTAGGCTGGTGGAGCTATCGAGCGAACGATCCGACCCAGAGCTCGAGGATGTCACGCTGCGCATAACACACCTGTCGAGCGCGCTGCAGCACGAAATCATCGATACGCGCATGACGCCGGTGTGGCAGGTATTCGACCGATTCCCGCGTTTGGTTCGTGACGTAGCTCGGCAACTCGAGAAACGCATTTCCTTTCATATCGATGGCAAGGAGATTGAGCTGGACAGGGCCATTCTCGACGAAATAAGCGACCCACTGGTGCACCTGTTGCGGAACGCGGTTGATCATGGGATAGAAAAGCCGGAGGTGCGGGAAGGTGCCGGCAAGCCTCCCGAGGGGCGCATTGAGCTTTCGGCGGCGCGGGAGGGCTCGACGGTTGTCATTCGTGTAAGCGACGACGGTCGGGGGATCGACCGGGATCAAATTCTGCAGGTTGCCAAGCAGCAGGGGCTGGCGGATGCCGAGATAGATGTTCTGACCGACGACCTGCTGACACGGATACTTTCCCGGCCCGGGTTCTCTACTGCCGGGCAAATATCGGAGGTGTCGGGTCGAGGAGTCGGCCTAGATGTGGTCGCGACCCAGCTCCAGGCGCTCGGCGGGTCGCTGGAGATTCAAAGCGAGTTGGGTCGGGGATCGACGTTCACGCTTCGCCTTCCGCCAACGCTGGCGATCCTGCCGGCGTTGCTGGCGCAGATCGGCGACGAGCGATACGCTCTGCCGTTGACTCATGTAGAGGAGGCCATCGATTTCGACAGCGCCGTAATCGTTGACCCGGATGGCACGGAAGCGATGATATTGCGGGAGCGGGTCGTACCGCTCGTGCATCTGAGAAGTGTGGTGGGTGTAGGTGGGGACGTCCCTCGGAGACGTTCTGTCATTATTCTAGGGGTAGGGGATCGACTCGGCGGGCTTGTGGTCGATCATTTGCTGGGGCAGCGAGAGATCGTAGTGAAGGGGTTTGACGCGCCGGTGGGCACCCTCCCTATTTTCAGTGGTGCCACGATCATGGGAGACGGCCAGCCCGTTTTGATCCTGGACGCGGCGCGATTGGTATGACGGTGAGGATGCAATGGAAGACGTTCGCGATCTAAAGGCGCTGCAGCTCGACGCCCTTTGCGAAGTGGCCAATATCGGTGCCGGTCATGCGGCCACCGCCTTGTCACAGCTGACCAAACGCAAGATCATGATCTCCGTGCCGCAGATCACCGTGACGCCGATTGAGGAAGTTCCCAAGCTAATGGGTGACGCCGACGCGCCTGTGGCGGCTGTGCTCATGCACATGCTGGGTGATCTGACCGGGCGAACGCTGCTTATGTTCCCGGACCCCGATGCGAGGCTGCTCTGTGACTTGCTCAACATGCGTGAGATCGGTTCGACGACGAGTTTCGGAGAGATGGAGCGATCCAGTCTCAAAGAGGCCGCCAACATCCTGGGTGGAGCCTACTTGAACGCGCTGGCGGACTTCATGGGGATGATGCTCATGCCCTCGGTTCCCAGTCTGGTCATCGACTTGGCCGGAGCCGTGTTGACGACTGCATATCTCAACTTCGGGCACGAACGGGATTTTGTCTTGTGCGTCCAGACGGACTTCGACTTCCAGGACGTACGACAAACCTTGACCGGTCAATTCCTGCTGCTTCCGGATTTGGCGTCACTGAAGGCCATCTTCGACGCCATTCGCGTCGACTGACAGCTGAATTATGAATCAGAAGGCCGTGGAACGACAGGATAACGTCCTTCGCTCCTTCGCCCGTCGTATCGATCCCTCCGATGCCGGGGCTCACAACAATCTTGGCGTATTCTATTTCAAGAAGGGATTGATCGAGGACGCTATCGAGCGATTTCGCGTCGCGCTCGAACTGGATCCCAAGATGACGGTGGCCCAGCGGAATCTCGAGATTGCGTACACCGAGACGGGATACTACGACTGTGAGGTCGCGGAACTGCGGGAACGGTTGCGGCAAGATCCAGACGAGCGGGATGCGAGGTGGAAGCTGGGTCGCGCTCACGCAACACTGGGACAATACGACGCGGCCATCTCGGAGTTCACGGAGCTGTTGGCCCGCTGGCCGGACGACATAGAGACGGTCACGCAACTCGGGCTGGCGGAGAAGCGGCGCGGTAACCTCGACGCCGCCACCGAATGGTTCGAGAAGGTGGTGGAGCTGGAGCCGCAAAGCACCGTGGGACATTTCTACCTCGGCGAGGTGCTGTACAATCGCGGGCAGCAAGCGGAAGCGCTCGAAGCGCTCACCCGTGCAACCGAGTTGAACCCCGACAATGCAGAAGTCCATTACCTCATTGCGTTCCTGTTGGGTGAGACGGGGCGTCACGAGGAAGCCCGTGCAGCGACGAAGCGTGCAATTCAACTCAATCCCAGCTTTGGTCGTGCGCAGACTAACCTATCGCTCGAGCGGTACGTCGGCGATCGTAAGAGCGGGCCGTTCAAACTTCCTGGTGACCGACATTCGGAGCTAGACGAGCGAGGAGCGATCGCCCACATGAAGTTAGGGCAGGCTTTTCGCGAACAAGGCTATTACAACGATGCGCTGCGTGAGTACCGCCTGGCACTCGACCAGGGAGAGGAACGGTGTGGCGTACTCCACGCCATGGCGGAGGTTCACCTGCTCAAGGGAGAACACGGGGCCGCCATCAACTTATACGAAACACTGGTCGGCGAAGAACCCGGCGTGGCGAAGCTCTGGAATGAGCGCGGTGTAGTTCTACATCAGCTCGGGCAGGCCGATGAGGCTATCGCGTCTTATCAAACCGCCATAGAACTCCAGCCGGATTACGCATTGGCTCTCAACAACTTGGCCGTCACCTTGGCACAGGCTGGAGACATCGAAGAGGCTATCTCCCGATTCAGGAGTGCCATCAGTGCGGTTGGATCTCTGGTCATCCCGCGGCTCAACCTCGGATTGCTCTTCTTGAAGTCGCGACGGTTGCATTTTGCGCTGCAGGTATATCAACAGATATTGACATTGGATCAGAGGTCTGCACTCACGTGGAATGGATTGGGACTGGTGCTGCTCGAGTTGGATCGTCCGGAGGACGCGCGCAACGCGTTTGCGCGGGCGGTAGAAAACGGACCCGAATTTGCCGAGGGTCACTATAACTTGAGTTTTGTGCTCTCGACGCTGGGGAATTACGACGACGCGTTGCGCAGTGTGACACGGGCACAGACCCTCGACCCTTATTATGTACCTCAGAAGTTCCGTTTGGCCATCGATCTACAGCTTGCAGATCCCATGGTCACAGTCGTCCCCGACATATCGGCTGACGTGGAGGCGAGCAATGCCGGGGCGGAGTTCGAAATCGATTCGGGCGTGATCGACGAAATCTTTGCGGAACTAGCGCCGGTGCAATCCACGATCGCACCTGTTGCCGAGGACCCGTACGCGCTCGCGCGAGAGTATCTGAGCAAAGGGTTGCTGGATCTCTCTGCCGCCGAGGCGGCGCGATCGATCGCCCGGGGTGGTGATCCGGTGGAGGCGGCGGTTCTCGCCGGAACGATTTACGCCAGGCGGGGTCTCTACGGCGAAGCGCTGGAGCGATTCCATGAAGCGCGCCAGCGATTCCCGGAACGCGTTGATGCGTACCTCGGTGAGTTCGCGGCGCTGTTGTCCCTGGATCGTGGAGGGCAGGCCCTAGACGACGCCGAGACACTCGCCGATCAGCACCCTGATGATGTGGAAGTCAAAGTCATGCTGGCGCGCGTGCGATTGGCGAGTCGTGATCCTGCGGGGGCGCTTGGGGCGCTGAACGAGGCCAGGACTCGGGCTCCGCAACGTGCGGATATTTTCAGGCTCGAGGGCGACATCTTGGCCGGCATGGACGATTTGACGGCAGCGTGTCAGGCATATCAGCATGCGTTGACGCTGGATCCCAAACTGCCGGATCTGCAGTACGCGTTGGGGCGGATCTACGAGCGTCGAGAGGATTGGCGCGCTGCAGAGGCGGCGTACCGCGAGGCCCTCAATGTGCTGCCGACCTATTCGGAGGCGGCCGTTGCACTGGCCAATCTCTT
>Ga0209980_10001545_pt1 | contig 12631 bp, 14 predicted proteins | sample CR02metaG_FD_183611 | JGI IMG/M metagenome (GOLD analysis project Ga0209980, IMG submission 183611) | Deep subsurface microbial communities from Mariana Trench to uncover new lineages of life (NeLLi) - CR02 metaG (SPAdes) (version 2) | ecosystem: Environmental > Aquatic > Marine > Ocean trench... | reverse complement strand
CTACCTAGGAGGTTGGAGGTCGATGCACCGTGTCCCGAGCGACCAAGACCAAGACCGGGAGCCACAAGGACCCGGCATGCCTGCGCCGCTGCCTGCTGTGCGGCGAGATGTTTGGCTCCGACGGCCCGCATAACCGCATCTGCAAGCGCTGCAAGGCGAGCCAGGTCTGGCGCCAGGGCTGACACCAAGGACCGAGACCACGCTATCGGCCCGCAGATTGGGCGCAGTCGATGCAGACCGGCGTAGTCGGATTGAGCGCCAGGCGCTGGGGTCCGATCATCTCGCCACAGCCAACGCAATTGCCGTAGTCGCCATCCGCAATGCGGCCGAGCGCCGCCTCGATCTGTTGCAGCTCGACCTTGCGGCGGCGATCGGTTTCCACCGACATCGCCTGGGACTGCAGGGCGTCCATGCGCGACAGGCGCCCGACCCGGGACTGGTCGAGCTCGACGGTTCGGCGCGCCTCGGCGCTCGAGTCCACCAGGTGCAGCAGCTCCGCGCGCCGCGCGATCAAGGCCGCACGGACGGCTTCCGGATCGGTGTCGCTGCGGTCGCTCATGGCTGGGTCTTCCTCGCAAAACGGTCAGGGCCGCGGGTCCACCGGCGGCGGCCGGCCTCGGCCCCGGCCCCAGCCCCGGTAGGCAACCCGGATTCCAGCATAGGGCCGGTGGCGCGGCCGTAAAGCCCCGCCGAACCTCGAATTCGCCGCCAAAATCGGCAGAATTCAATTGCCCTTTGGCGGGCGAACGCTATAAAACCGGCTCCGTGCCCAAGGATCCGGCGACGTTCGAACGGGCGGCTGTGGCGGAATCGGTAGACGCGCAGCGTTGAGGGCGCTGTGGGGGAGACCCCGTGGAGGTTCAAGTCCTCTCAGCCGCACCACGAACCCTTGCGGACCGACGGGCCGGCGCGATATATCACGGGCCCGGACTTGGTGCCACGCGGCTGTGGCGGAATTGGTAGACGCGCTAGCTTCAGGTGCTAGTTCTCTTTACGGGAGTGGAGGTTCGAGTCCTCTCAGCCGCACCAAGCCCCTCAGCGGGGCGCGATCGTCCTCGACATGATTCTTCTCGACCCCCCCCATCGGTTCCTTGGGCGCGCGGTTGTGCGCTCGGTCCCGATACGGCATGATTCCCAGCCGGCGACTCGGTGCGAGCCGAACCATTGCTGGGCGAACCAGGGGGAGCGGCCATGGCCGACGAAAACCAGGGCGAATCGGGTCCGGGCATCACGCCCTCCGAGCTCGATGAGAGCACCCATGCCGAGTTGCGCGTGCTCTATCAGGATTCCGGCATGTCGGTCCGCTTCGCGCGGGAGCGGCAGTGGAAACTGGTCGGCGGCACGCTGCTGTCGTTCACCGCCATCGTCGCGGTGCCGGAGCTGGTCGATGTCTCCACCTTCGCGGCCAAGGGCCTGGTGCTCGCCAGCTTCTTGATCGGCGCCGGGGCGATTTACCTGCTGATCGTCTATCAGGTCTGGCAGAACACCGAGCTGCGCCGCATGCAGGAGATCGGCGCCCGCTTCTCCAATATCTTCGTCCAGTTGGGCGGGGCCGATGCCGCCCGCGAAGGCCGGCTGCACAGCTATATCGTGCTATTCTTCATGATCGCGCTGATCGCGCTCGGCAACGCGCTCGCCGTCCTCCTGATGTCGCGGCACTACCTGGCGGGTTAAACGCCCCTTGCGCCGAATCGACCCCAAACCAGGGTTCGGGGTTGGCGTGGCCGGCCGAACCAGCCCCAAGCCCGTTTGCCGGTGGGACTACCGACTCCTAACCCGCTAAGCCGCGCGCTCCTCGACGCGGATGCGATGGGCGAGGAGCGCGAGATTGGCCGCTCCGAAGCCGAGCGCCATCTGCCAGGCGCCGAAGGCGAGCGGCAGCAGCGGGATTTCCAAGGCGACCACCAGGTAGTTCGGATGACGCAGGAAACCATAGGGCCCACGTCGGACCCGTGGGGCGCCGGGTAAGGCGATCACCCGGGTGGTCCAGCGGGCGCCCAGGCTGACGATGATCCAGAGCCGGCCGAGCTGGAGCAGGCCGTAGCAACCGAGCAGCCACCAACTGGGCGACGCGTCCGGCGGCACGAGGACGAACAGCGCCGTCAGCCAGCCGCCGTGCAGGGCGACGATCAGGGGATAGTGGCCGGCGCCGTGCTCGACCGCGCCGGCCGCCATCAGGTGTTGGGTGTTGCGTCGCGCGTAGGCCAGCTCGCCCAGGCGCTGCGCCGCCACCAGCAGCGCGACGATCTGAGGCAGGCCGATCACCACTCACGCTTCCAGGAGCAAAAAACCGGCCGTGAACCCGGGCCCCAGCGACGATACCAGGTGGCGGCCGTGCAGGCCGCGCGCAAGCGCGCGCTCGACCACGAAAAGCACCGTGACGGCGGACATGTTGCCGTAGTCGCGCAGCACGGCGCGGGCATCGGTCATGGCGCCCGGCGCCAGGTCGAAAACCGCTTCCAGCGCGTCCAGCACCTTGGCGCCGCCCGGGTGGCACAGCGTCCCATCCAGGTCTTTACGCCCCAAGCCCTGGCGGGCCAGGAAGTCGTCGACCGCAGCCCCGTAATGCTCGCGCACGATCGCCGGAATGGCTCGCGAGAACAGCACCCCGAAGCCGTCCTCCTCGACGCGCCAGCCCATGACGTCGAGGGTGTCCGGCCAGGTATGCTCGCCCCAGCCGACCAGCTCCGGACCCGGCGTGTCGCGGTCGCAGGTGACCAGCGCCGCGGCTGCGCCGTCGCCGAACAGCGCGGTGGCGACGATGTTGCTCTTGCCAACATCGGTATCTCGAAAGGTCAGGCCGCAAAGTTCGACCACCAGGAGCAAGACCATGCTGCCGGGCGCGGCGCGCGCCATGGCGGCCGCGCGCGCCAGGCCGAGCACGCCGCCGGCGCAACCAAGGCCGAAGATCGGCAGGCGCTGCACGTCGCGCCGGAATGGCAACGCCGCCATCACCCGGGCATCGAGACTCGGCGTCGCGATCCCCGAGGTCGAGACCGCCACGATGGTGTCGACGCGCTCGGCCGGGATTTGGGCGCGGGCCAGGCAATCTTGCGCGACGCGACGGAGCAACTCCACCGCGTGCTTGATGAACAGCGCGTTGCGGTTCTTCCAGCCGCCGGTCGACCGGTACCAATCGAGCGGCACGCAAGAGTAGCGGGTCTCGACACCCGCGTTGTCGTATATCGGCAGCATGCGGGCGATCCGGTCGCCGCGCTCGCGAAACAGGATCTGGGCCTCGGCCCGGACCGCTTCCTGACGAAGCACGAAGGGGGGCACGGCGGTGGTGAGCGATATCAGGCGGGCTGGAAACGGCATGTGACGCAAGCTGATGAATTCCACGAGACTGGAGTCAACCAGTGTAGCTCCAATTCGTGGGATGGAGAATCTATTTCCCATGCTCGACGGCTTCGAATCGACTGCGCATCGCCACCTCCGGCGCCGGGATCGAGCCGCGCAAAGGCGGGGCAATGGCCGCCGTTGCCGCCGCTTCACGAAGGCGGTCGCTTGGGTTACTCTCCGTGGCACCCGGGCGGGCTGTAGATTCGGGACCTGTCGGATAAGAGATTTTCGTTATCGGAATTCCATGCGACCATCCCACATCATTCTGGCATGTCTCGCCTCGATCATCTGGGGACTGGCATTCGTCTTCACCAAGTTCGGCTTGGATAGCTTCTCGGCACCGCAACTGACGGCCCTCAGATTCCTCATCGCCTGTCCGTTGGTGTTTTTCCTGCCGCGACCGGCGGTCTCCTGGTCGATGCTGGTGGCGATCGGCCTGACGCTCTTCGCCGGCCAGTTTCTACTGCTGTTTTTCGCCTTCAAGCAGGGCATGCCGCCGGGCCTTGCCTCCATCACGCAACAGACCCAAGCCTTCTTCACGGTCCTACTGGCCGCCGGGTTCCTTGGCGAGCGGTCAACGCCGAAACAATGGGTCGGCATGGCGACGGCTTTTGCGGGACTCGGTTTGATCGCGCTTTCGCTCGGCGGCGATGTCGGCGCGCTCGGGCTCGGACTGGCGCTCGCAAGCGCTTTCAGTTGGGCCATTGGCAACGTTCTCGTCAAACGGCTCGGCAAGGTATCGATGCTACCTCTGATGGCTTGGCTCAGCCTGGTGCCGCCCCTGCCGGCCCTGCTGGTTTCAGCGCTGCTCGACCCGGCGCCCTCTCTGATCGACGCCATCGCGGATGCGTCCTGGCTGAGCTTGGCGGCCGTGATCTATCTCGGCGCCGTGGCGACGATCCTGGCCTACGCGATCTGGGGCGGCTTGTTGACCCGCTATCCGAGCTCCGTGGTGGCGCCCTTCGCCCTGTTGGCGCCCTGCGTCGGCATGCTGTCGTCGGCGATCGTCTTCGGCGAAGCCTTCGGGGCCGCGCGATATGGTGGCATGGCGCTGATTCTGCTCGGGCTGGCCGTCATTGTGTTGCCGATTGGGTGGCTGCGCGCCTCCCGGGCAGGCAGGTGACGCGCAGGCGGCATGTCGGTTAGACTGGTACTGCCTGTTTGGCATCCATTCGCGGAACGGAGAATCAATTTCCCGTGCTCGACGGCTTCGAACAACTGCGCATCGCTACCTCCGGCGCCGAGATCGAGCTGCGCAAGGCGGGGCAGGGGCCGCCGCTGCTGATGCTGCACGGCTACCCCCAGACCCAGGTCATGTGGCACAAGATCGCGCCCGCGCTCGCGAAACGCTTCACCGTGGTGCTGACCGACTTGCGCGGCTACGGCGACAGCGCCAAACCACCCGGCGGCGCACATCACGAAGCCTATTCCAAGCGCGCCATGGCCCGGGACCAGGTCGAGGTCATGGCCGCGCTCGGCTTCGAGAAATTCGCCGTGGTCGGCCACGACCGCGGCGCCCGGGTCGGCCACCGCCTGGCCCTCGACCACCCGGAGCGGGTGAGCAAGTTGGCGGTGCTCGATATCGCGCCGACGCTGGCCATGTACGAACGCACCGACATGGCCTTCGCCAGCGCCTATTACCACTGGTTTTTCCTGATCCAGCCCTACGACCTGCCCGAGCGCCTGATCGGCGCCGACCCGGACTACTACCTGGAAAAGAAACTCGGCAAGTGGAGCAGGAACGACGGCTGCTTCGATGCGGCCGCGCTGGCCGAATACCAGCGCTGCTTTCGCGATCCGGCGACCATCCACGCCACCTGCGAGGACTACCGGGCCGCCGCCGGCATCGACCTGGACCATGACCGCGGCGATTTGGACTGCAAAGTCGCCTGCCCGCTGCTCGTGCTGTGGGGCGCCGAAGGCGTGATCGAACGCAGCTACCAGGTGCTCGAAATCTGGCGCGAACGGGCGCGGGAGGTGCGCGGCAAGGCGCTGCCCTGCGGCCATTTCCTGGCCGAGGAGGCGCCCGCGGAGACGCTCGCCGAGTTGATGCAATTCCTCTAGCGACTCCAATTCCTTAAGGGAGTGCTGGCAAGCTGAGAGTAGGCCCCTATAGTGGGGCCGCCCATGCCGAATTTCAGGAAACCCGAGGTGTGAACGAGAACGCGACCCAGAACGACGCCCAGGAGGGCGCCGGTCCGGCCCGGCCCCAGCCGTCGGGCGGTCCGGGTCCGGTCGCGCGCCTGCGCAATTATTTCTTTGCCGGCATCCTGGTCACTGCGCCGGTCGGCATCACTTTTTTATTGGCCTGGAAGGTGATCGGCTTCATCGACGACAGCGTCACGCCGCTGGTACCGCCGGTCTGGAACCCGGAGACCTACCTGCCGTTCTCCGTGCCCGGCCTGGGCCTGGTGGTCTCGGTGGTGTTCCTGACGCTCGCCGGCTTCATTGCCACCGGGATCGCCGGCCGCGCCATTGTGCGTCTGGGCGAGCGCTTGGTCGCCGCGGTACCGGTCGCGCGCAGCATCTACAGCTGGACCAAGCAGGTTTTCGAGACCGTGCTGTCCCAACAGTCGACGGCCTTCAACGAGGTCGTGCTGATCGAATATCCCTGCCGCGGCGTCTGGGCGGTCGGTTTCATCACCGGCCAGACCGTCGGCGAGGTCCAGCAACTCACCGCCGAGACGGTCTACAACGTGTTCATCCCGGCGACTCCCAACCCGACCACCGGGTTTCTCCTGTTCATTCCGGACCGCGACATCCATCGCCTAGACATGACGGTAGAGGAGGGGATCAAGCTGGTGATCTCCGGCGGCATCGTGCAGCCGCGCCAGCGCAATGCCGAGGAAGTCGCGGCGCGACAGCAGCAGATCGACGGGGAACCGGTGGGTGAGCATCACGGCGACAAGCTCGGCCCGCTCAAGCGGCTGCGCAATTACTTCTTCGCCGGCGTCCTGGTTATCGCGCCGATCGGCATCACCATTTGGATCGGCTGGGCCCTGGTGTCCTGGATCGACGACCAAGTCATCCCGTTCATCCCGGCGCAATGGAACCCGGAGACCTATCTGCCGTTTAGCCTGCCGGGCCTGGGCGTCCTGGTCGTTATTTTCGTCCTGGTCGCGATCGGCTTCCTGACCGCCGGGCTGGTCGGGCGCAACCTGGTCGGCCTGGGCGAGCGTCTGCTCGACCGCATGCCGGTGATCCGGGGCGTCTACGCCGCGGTCAAGCAAGTGCTGGAGACCGTGCTCAAGGAACAGAGCAAGGCGTTCCGGCAGGTGATCCTGATCCAGTATCCGCGCAAGGAGAGCTGGGCGATCGGCTTCGTCACCGGCGAGACCGTGGCCCACATCCAGAGCCAGACCGCCGAGGACGTGGTCAACGTGTTCCTTCCGACCACGCCCAACCCGACCTCGGGCTTCCTGCTGTTCGTGCCGCGCGACGAGGTTCAGGAGCTCACCATGACCGTGGAGGAGGGCATCAAGATGGTGGTCTCCGGCGGCATCGTGACCCCGCCGGCCCGGGCCGAGCCCGCGGACGGGCGCGGGGACGGAGACGCGGAACCCAAGATCGCCGAAAGCGCCTGAGCCGGTACGCGCCAGCTATCCCGAACGCAGGTATTTGACCGCCGCGTCGCGCTCGAACAGGTAGAGCAGCACGCGCAGTGCGGGCCCGCGCGGGCCGGTCAAATCCGGGTCGGTGCCGAGGATCAGCCGGGCATCGTCACGCGCGACCGCCAGGAGCTCGCCGTCGACCGCGAGATCGGCCAGGCGGAACTCGGGAACGCCGCTCTGGCGCGTGCCAAGAAGCTCACCGGCGCCCCGTAGCCGGAGGTCCTCCTCGGCGATGCGGAAGCCATCGTCGGTCTCGCGCAGGATTTGGATGCGTGATCGCGCGGTCTCGCCCAAGGGGCCCTGGTAGAGCAGCAGGCAGGTCGAGCGCTCCGCGCCGCGGCCGATGCGTCCGCGCAACTGGTGTAGCTGCGCCAGCCCGAAACGCTCGGCGTGCTCGATCACCATGATGCTGGCGGCCGGCACGTCGACCCCAACCTCGATCACCGTGGTCGCGACCAGGAGCGCGAGCGGACCCTCGGCGAAGGCCGTCATGACCGCGTCCTTGTCCTTGCCCTTCATGCGCCCGTGCACCAGCCCGACCCGGGCGCCGAAACGCCGCTCGAGCTCCTCGGCGCGCGCCTCGGCCGCGGCCAGGTCGCTGACCTCCGACTCCTCGACCAGCGGGCACACCCAGTAGGCCTTGGCGCCGCCATCGAGCGCGCGGGCGACGCCGTCGACCACCTGGTGCAGGCGCTCGAGCGGCATGACCCGGGTATCGATCGGCTGGCGCCCGGCCGGCTTCTCGGTCAGGCGCGACACCTCCATGTCGCCGTAGGAGGTCAGCACCAGCGTGCGCGGGATCGGGGTCGCGGTCATCACCAAGACATCCACCGCCCGGCCCTTGGAAGCGAGCGTCAGACGCTGGTGCACACCGAAGCGGTGCTGCTCGTCGATGACCGCGAGCGCGAGATCGTGGAATCCTACCTCCTGCTGGAACAGGGCATGGGTGCCGACCGCCAGCGCCGATTCGCCGCTCGACAGGCGTTGTAAAGCCGCCTCCCGCGCCTTGCCCTTGTCGCGCCCGGTCAGGAGCTCGATGCCGACGCCCGCCGCCTGGGCCAACGGCGCCAGGGTATGGAAATGCTGGCGCGCCAGGATCTCGGTCGGCGCCATAATCGCGGCCTGGGCGCCGGCCTCGACCGCGCCCAGCATGGCGAGCAGGGCGACCACGGTCTTGCCGCTGCCGACGTCACCCTGGAGCAGGCGCAACATACGCGCCTCGCTCGCCATGTCGGCGGCGATCTCGGACCAGGTCTGGCGTTGGGAGGCGGTCAGCTCGAAGGGCAGGGCGGCGATCACCTTGTCGCAGAGCCGGCCGTCGCCGCGCAGCGCCCGGCCGTGCTGACTGCGCTGGTGGTGGCGCATCAGGGCCAACGCCAGTTGGTTGGCCAGCAGCTCGTCGTAGGCGAGGCGCCGGCGCGCTGGGGTCAGGGGCGACAGCGCCTCCGGCCCCTCGGGCGCGTGGGCGGCGGCGAGCGCGGCGCGCCAGGCCGGCCAGCGCTCGCGCGCCACCAGCGCCGCATCGAGCCATTCTGGCAGCTTCGGCGCGCGTTCGAGGGCGGCGCGGATCGCCTTTCCGAGCGGCTTGAGGGTCAGCCCCCCGGTCAGCGGATAGACCGGCTCCACGCGCTTCATCCGCGCCAGTTCCTCGAGCGGGCCGATGTGATCGGGGTGGGTCATCTGCAGCCGCCCGCCGAAGCGCTCGAGCTTGCCGCTGACGACCCGCACCTCGCCCTCGGGCAGTACCTTGGTCAGGTAATCCGCATGGGCGTGGAAGAACACCAGGGAGATCTCGCCGGTGTCGTCGAAGCAGGCGACCCGGTAGGGCTGGCGCGGGCTGTGGGGCGCCAGGTGCTGGCCGACGCGCAGCGTCAGGGTCGCGACCCGGTCCAGCTCCGCCTCGGCGATCTTCGGCGCGTAGCGGCGGTCGATCACGCCGCTGGGCAGGTGCCAGCAGAGGTCGACCACCTGCGGACCCGCCAGGGCCTCGATCCGCTTGGCGCTGCGCGGCCCGACGCCGGGTAGGCTGGAGACCGGAGCGAAGAGGGGAAACAGAATTTCGGGTCGCAAGGCTTTTTCCCGGGACACCCGCTGACAGACGGCACACGAGGCTTTATACCAAAGGTCCTTGGTAATGACCCATAGAGATCGCGCGGGCGATGCGTCGGGCCAAGGGGCGGGCAGGAGGGGAGCCGCGGGCGATGCCGGGCATCGTCAAGGCTTCCCGACGCCCCCACCGGCGCCCACTGCCGGTTCGCCCGCGCGACCGGAGGCGGCGGCTTCCCCAATGCTTTGAGGCCGGGGCTTTCGGCCCCGGGGGCGGGCGGCGTCCCGCATGGCTTGCGATGCCGGGGCATCGCCGCGCCACGCGCTCCTGGCCGAAAACCCCAACCCGGAAGCATGGGGGAAGCCGTCTCTATGGGTCATTACTAAGGACCTTTGGTATTACGTGCCGGACATAAGAGAGCGTTGGACCCGGACCACGGCCAAACTGCAATTGGACGCCGAGGCTGTTGCTCGGCTCATGGAACCCGCCTTCCCGGGCGCGACCGTCACGGAGGTTGCGCGGGCGAAAGGCGGCCTGATGAACACGAACCTTCAGGTTCACCTGTCCAACCGCGCCCAACCGGTTCTGCTCAGGCTCTATCAACGCGACGCGGCTCAGGCACGAATAGAAGTTGCCGCTACCCGCAGGGTAGCCGGCCAGATTCCGGTCCCCAGCCTGATCCATTATTCCGACGACAACCCGATCACGGGCGGCGCCTATGCCATCATGGAGTGGATCGAGGGTGAACGCCTGGAAATCGTTGCGCCAACGCTCGGACGCGACGATTTCGCGCAGCTTGGACGTTTTCTCGGCCAAACGCTCGGGGCCATCCACGGCTTCCAGTTCGACCGGACGGGCTTTCTGGACGAGGAACTCGATGTCGCCGAGCCCGCGGATGTGGGTCACAGCGGCCTCATCGCCTACCTCGAACACTGCTTGATGGCCGGGCGTGGCGGCGCACGGCTTGGGGAGGAACTCACGTCGGAGTTGCTTGCCTTCGCCGAGCGTCGTAGCGACCTGCTCGATACCTGGCCCGGTGCGCCATGCCTGGTCCATTCCGACTTCAACGGCTCCAACATTCTGGTTCACCAGCGGCCGTCCGATGGGGATTGGGAGGTGGCGGCGGTCCTCGATTGGGAATTCGCCTTCAGCGGCTCACCCGCCTTCGATTTCGGCAACCTGCTGCGCCCGCTGCTCGGAGACGTCGAGGTTTTCGCGGAAGCAACGGCGGAGGGATATCGGCAGTCCGGACGCGAACTCCCCACGAACTGGCGGCGCATCGCCCGGGTCGCGGGCCTCTTCGCCTGGGCCGAATTCCTCGACCGGCCCAATTTGGACGCCGCGTGGATCGACGACGCCCGCAAGATCATCGGGAGCACCATTGCCGAGCCCGACGCGCGCGATTGGGGTTAACCCCCGATCCCGTCGCCGCAGATGCCGCAGATGACGGCGGCGGCGGTGCGGTCGGGCCGGTAGTTCCGCTCGACAAGCAGGTTCGCCCATTCCCAATCGCTCAGATCGAATCGCACCATCGTCAAGCTCCCCCAGATCGGAAGCCTGATTAACAATTTCCCATAAACGGAAGTCCGCGATTTGAGGACCGCACCTACGCCACTGTCATGGCCGCCGTCCCCAAGCCCTCGACCGATACTGTGACCCTATCGCCTGGCTTGGGGTGCTTGGTCGCGACAATGCTCCCGGTCATCACCACCATGCCTTCGCGGAGTTGTGTGCCGCGCGCGACCAGCGCGTTGGCGAGCCACGCGAGGGGCTCGAAGGGGTGGCCCATGACGTCGCGCCCATGGCCTTCGCCGACTGCCTGGCCGTTGATCGCCATTTCGCCGCGCAGGTTCGCAAGGTCGAGCGCCTTCCAGTCCGCGACCTCCTGTCCCAAGACGATGCCGCCGTTCCAGGCATTCTCCGCGATGAGGGGAAGCGCCGTCACCGTCGTGTAGTCGGCGCTGCGGTCCTCGATAAGCTCTATGGCCGGGGCGCAGGTGGCCACCGCCGCCGCGACGCCTTCCCTGCCGTAGGGGGCGCCCCTGGGCCCGAGATCGGCGCCCAGCCGCACCGCAATCTCGCACTCGATGCCGAGACCCACGAAATCCTCAGCGCGCACGGTGGCGGGCGAGCGATGGATCGTGGTCTCGAAGATGCCACCGATCAAGGGATGATCGATGCCTATCAGGTCCTGCATGATCTGAGAAGTAAGCGCGAGCTTGTAGCCGGCGATCGCGCCGCGACCCTGTTCTCTGCGCAAGGCTTGGAACGCTTCCTGAATCGCATAGGCTTCCTCGAGGCTCTTGGGCTGCGCCACTTCGGGCAGAGTGCCGTAGGACGCGCGCGACTCGTGCGCGTCGAAATAATACTTGGCCGCGTCCCTCACTCTCGTGTCGGCCGCCATCGCCTTCATCCGACTGGCGGGCATCAGGCTCATGCTCAGAAGACTCACCAGATGTTTTTATCCCTAATGAACTTTCCGCACAGTCTCTAAGTGTTTGACGCCGTACGTTATTGTATTACCCACTGTACGCTATGGTACAGTGGATTTGTCTCGATGGCAACGCAATGGGGTTGGTGAATTCTTGGGGCGATCATGGGCAGCAAGGTTCTGGTTCTTCTTTGTGGGTTGGTGGCAATTACGTTTGCACCTCCAGCGCGGGCGGCGGACCCCAACACCGATGGGTGGGAGTTCAGGGCGGCCCCGTATATCTGGGCCGTGAGCCTTGACGGCGACATGACCGTGAAGGGCAACACCGTCGCCGTCGATGTGAACATCATAGACATCATCAAGGATTCCGATTCCATCTTCGCCCTCGAGGGTTACTTTGAGGCGAGGAAGGGCGACTGGGGAGGCTTTGTCGACGGCACCTATGTGGACCTGTCGATGGGCGGCAATGCTGGGGCCCTTAGCGCCAACGTCGGTTTTTCATACATTCTGCTCGACTTCGCCGCGTTCTATCGCGTTGGCACGTAGCCGATTGGCGGTGGATCCGGCGGCGCAACCGCAGGCGGCGGGCAAGACCTGTCGCTCGAGGTCCTGGCCGGTGGCCGCTACACTTCCCTCGATGTCGATGTGGATATCTCAGGCGCGCCGGTCCCCATTTCCGTTGGAGGGACCCAGGATTGGGTCGATCCGATCGTAGGCGCCCGCGTCTTCCTCGACCTGAGCGAAAATTTCTCGTTCGTCGTACGCGGCGACATAGGTGGGTTCGGTGTCGGATCGGACTTTACCTGGAACGTCGCCGGCCTGCTTTTCTATGACTTCGATCTCTTCGGCAAGGACGCCTCGGTCGTCGCCGGCTACCGTGTCCTGGACCAGGACTTCGAAGACGGAAGCGGCGCCAACAAGTTCGCATACGACGTGACGACGCACGGCCCCGTCCTGGGTATGGTCATCCGATTTTGAGCGGCGAACAGGAACGGGCCGGATGGCGATGATCGAGAGGAGAGTCTCCGTGAAACAAGGAACGAGAAGATCCACGACGCTATTTGCAGCGGCCCTGGCCCTGGCGATGTTTGCAATCTCGTCGCATTCGGCATCGGCGTTGCAGCCCGATGCGCCGTTCCTGGTTTTTCAGCAGAAAAACCAGGCGAAATGGGTGGAGGACGATAAGAACGTCGAACAGAA
>Ga0209980_10001544_pt1 | contig 12632 bp, 13 predicted proteins | sample CR02metaG_FD_183611 | JGI IMG/M metagenome (GOLD analysis project Ga0209980, IMG submission 183611) | Deep subsurface microbial communities from Mariana Trench to uncover new lineages of life (NeLLi) - CR02 metaG (SPAdes) (version 2) | ecosystem: Environmental > Aquatic > Marine > Ocean trench... | reverse complement strand
CGTCGTTGATATGAACGACAAGCGGGCGGGTCGCTTGAACCTGATAAGCCACCTGCTGTCTCGAGTCCCCTATCGGGATCTGACCCCACCGGCGCTAACGCTGCCGGAACGCCAAACGACTAAAGGTTACGAACCACCAGATTGGAGCCATCTCGAGATACCACGCGCCTATGGGTGATCCATACCGTACGCGTTGCCTAGGAAGGGCCCCGTCGTTGCGTACCCGGTTGCCGGCCGGTGGGCACGGATGTGCGGGTCCCCGATGATTCCGGTACGGTGCCTGCCCTCAATGCGGGCCAGACGACTGGTGCAAACACGACAGAAGGTGAGGAGACGTCATGAGTAACGATGCAGCGGATCAAGGAGTCGCCGGCGTTGGCTTGTTGATCGCAGGCTATACCGACGAGAGAGGCGCAGACGGAGCCTTGGACGCCTTGAAGCAGGCCAAGGACACTGGTGCGTTCGCCTACGACGATGCGGCCGTTATCCGCCGCGACGCCGACGGGCAGGTACACATCGAGGAAACCGGTGACATGAGCGCCGGAAAGGGCGCCGGGATCGGCGCCTTGATCGGCGGCGTGATCGGTTTGCTCGGCGGTCCGGCCGGCGTGGCCCTCGCCGCCGGGGCAGGTGCCGCGATCGGCGGCATCGCCGCGCACTCCGATGCCGGTTTCAACAACGAGACCCTGGAAAGGATCGGGGGCGCCCTGCCCGCCGGCACCTCGGCATTAGGGGTCACCACCAGCAGGTATTTCGTCGAATCGGTGCGGGAAGCGGCCACCGACGAAGAGACCCTGACCCTGGCCCAAGACATCGCCGATGAAATCAGCGGCAACCTGAACGCCGGCCAGGATCTACTCATGGCGCTCGTGATCACCGAGGAGGGCGTGGCCGCCACCAAGGTGGTCGCTGGCCCGGATGCGGTCGCAATATTCGGCATCGCGGCCACCGAAGAAGGGGTTGTTGCCGGCGCGGTCGTGGCGACCGACGAAGGCGTGGCGGCGGTGGAAGCTGTCGCAGTGCCCGTCGCGGATGATTCGGATTCGAGCGGAGACTCCGACAGCGGGGACGACCAGAACTGAACCCAGCCCGCGGATTAGCCGGGAACCACGTGCTGTTCGGTTCTGTCCCGCGACCACCCATTTGTCGCGGGCGGTGACCGAACTGATGGAGACACTCGCGGTCGTTTCGGGTGCCTCTAGGGTTGAAACGGAGAGCAAATACGAAGAGGAGATGGCATATGACGCAGCCACCAAAGGGTTGGTATACCGACCCAACCAGCGAGTACATGTACCGCTACTGGAATGGAACACAGTGGACTAATCAGGTGAGCAGCAGCGGTACCACCCTCAACGACCCCAACGCCATGGATTCGTCGGCCGCCGCCACTCCACCGGCGCCGGGTTCGGAAGCAGCGAGCCCACCTCAGGCTGACGTCGCGCCAACGGTTCAGGTCACGCAGAAGAGCGGGGGATTCGGGACCGTGATTGCGGCCATCGTGGCCATCGTGGCCGTCATCGTGCTGATCGTCGTGCTGGTGAACTTGTCAGGTGACGACTCGCCAACATCGGACACCGAGGTTCCTGCTACTGCTCCGGTGACGACCGTGGCACCGTAAGAGGCAAGCCGCTCGACGGGTAGTCGGTCAGAACGGTCACGATTGTCCGGTAGGAACCCTGCGGTCGATCTTGGCCAATATTCCCCTTCCCAATCCATTCGGCGGCGTCATCAATTATTCCGCGCCGACAACCTTGCGACGTAGGTGACGATATCCCGCTCCCGCTACCAACGACAAAATCCAGGCAACGCCTGGGTTTTTCGGCCTTAGAGGAAGTCCACGGCACAGGTCCTTATTCCAGACCCAGCTCTGGTTCGGGCGGGCGGGGGTGCAGGTTCCGATCCTTGATCGTGCGCACGCATGAGTTCCAGCGGAGGACGGCGTCGTTGTTGCCCTCGGGTTGGATCTCGGCGGCCTTCTCAAACTGCTCCATTGCTTCCCGGAATCCGTCATAGGCGAAGGCGGCGCTGGGACCCTTGGTCAATAAGGCACGAGCACGACGCTCGGCGATGATGCCGTTGAAGTAGTGACGCTGATACTCATCGGTGAGCCGGCTGGCGTAGTCCTTGGCGTCGTTCACGGAGGCGGCGCCATCGGTCTTGAACTCGTCTGTGATAGCCAGCACCAGCGCGACCAGGGCACGCTGATTGTCGGGGTCGACAGTAAGGACGTCGTGACAGATGCTTCTGGCTTGGACCGGTTGGTTGAGCAGCCGATAGTGCTCGGCGCGGCTGATTGCGGCATCCACGGCGTCAAGAGTGATTGTCTTCAGCTCAAACTCTTCGGCCACGCGTCTTCCTTTTCTTCGACATTACAGCCGGAGCGCGGCCAGTCCGGCCACAATCGTCCCAACCAGAGCGGTTCCGTAAAACAACCATCCCTGCTTGCCGACAAGGCCGAGCCCCAGATCGATTAGTGCATATCGGAAGCGGTGTGCCCAGTGGAAGAGGAACAGGAACACCAGGGGGACCAGAACGAGTCGCGTCACCGGGTTCCTGACGAGGGAAACGAGGTCCTGCTCCGAGATCCACCCCGCCGGAACAGCTACCCCGGTGACGAACACCATCGCCGGCAAAAGCATTGCCGATGCTGTTCCTCCACCTGCAAAAAAGAGCCAGAAGAGAGGGGCGCTCCGGTCGGGTTTCGAGCTCACATGAGCACCAGCCAGATAACGGCTCCCGATATCATCAGAAAGAGAATGCTGTTGGCTCCGGCAATGACCCCGGGATCAACCCGCTCGTCGCCCCTCCACAGGACCATGACCTTGGGTGTGAGAGCTATCCAGGTGCCGGTGTGATAGAGCGCCAGCACCAGAATCACGAGGTGGAGCCACACACTCAGTGAGCTCGACAGGAACGTGTAGAACGTCGAGAATGCTCCGGCATCGGCGGCCGACAACAGCGCCCAGATGATCAGCAGGGCGTAGGCGAACACCGCCACGCTGGTCAGCTCTCTCATCATGAACTGGAAGTAGACGGCCTTCTTCAGCCACCAGTTCCAGGGGAGTGGTCTGGTGAGTTCCCGAGTCATGACCCACTACTTCTCGGCATAACCACGGACTTGGCCCAGTCGAGGGCGTATGACAGTTTGAGCATCTGAATCGCTCCCGCGGGATCGACGTCCTTAGGGCAGACCTGAGTGCACTCACCGACATAAGTGCATTCCCAGATGCCCTCGTGCGCGCTGACTTCTGCGGCTCGTTCCTTCATTCCGTCATCCCGGGAGTCGAGGTTGTATCGCGCGGCAAGGGCCAGAACCGCAGGTCCGGTGAACGACGGGTCGAGTCCATAGACCGGGCAGGCCGAATAGCAAAGCATGCAGTTGATGCACATGCTGAAACGCTTGTAGTGGGCTACTTGGGCGGGGGTTTGCAGATACTCGCCGTCCTCGAGTGGCTTGTCCTCATCGGGGATCAGCCAGGGAGATACCCTCGGCAGCTTCTCCATGAAGTCGTCCATGTTGATGACGAGATCGCGTATGACCGGGAAGTGACTGAGAGGCTCGATTGTGATGGTCTGGGTGTCGTAATCCCGGATGAAAGTCTCACAAGTCAGCTTGGGCTCGCCGTTGACCATCATTCCGCAGCTGCCACAGACTCCCATTCGACACGACCAGCGGAAGCTGAGGGTTGAGTCGATCTCGGCCTTGATGTGATTGAGGGCGTCGAGCACCACCCAGTTGTCTTGATAGTCGAACTCGTAACTCTGGAATGTCGGCTCGGACTCATTGTCAGGCAGATAGCGGTAGACGTCTAGGACGGTCCGATCAGTCGCTCCCATACACCCTCTCGCCCGGCGGCCATCGGGTGATGGTCACGTCCTTGTAGTCGATTGTGGGATTGCCTTCGCTTTGGTACGCCAGGGAGTGCTTGAGAAAACCGGGGTCGTCACGGTCGGGGTGATCGGTCCGCTGATGGGACCCTCGGGACTCCGTTCGGGCCAGGGCGCTGTGGGCGATGGCCTCCCCGATGTCGAGCATCGCCCCCAGTTCGAGAGCGGTTACCAATTCGGTGTTGAATGTTCGGCTGGTGTCGGTCAGGACGAGCTTCTCGTATCGCTCTTGCAAGTCGGTGATCGTCGAGCAGGTTCGTTGCAGCGTGGCTTCGTCTCGGAAAATGCCCGCTCCCTCCTCGAGTGCTTCTTGCAAGTCGGACCGAATACCGGAGACCGTCTCAGCACCGCCGTTTTTTCGGAGCAATGTGGCCTCCAGTCGACTCTGCTCCGATCTCGCTGAGCTCTCCAGCAGCTGATTCGAGGGAAGTGATACCCGGCTGGCGTGGTCGACTGCTGCCACGGCAGCTCGTGCCCCAAAAACAAGAATCTCGGTTAGCGAGTTCGACCCGAGACGATTGGCTCCGTTGACGCTGACGCAGGCACATTCTCCCGCGGCAAAAAGGCCAGGCAGAGACGTTGCCCCTCGAGTGTCGGTGTCGATGCCGCCCATCATGTAGTGGACGACGGTTCGCACCGGGATCGGATCATGAACCGGGTCGATGCCGATATAGCGGACCGCCAACTCTCGAACCATGGGGATCTTGCGGTCGATCTCCCTCTCGCCCAGATGTCGGATGTCGAGTTCTACGTAGTCGCCGTCAGCGCCCTCGAAGGTTCGACCCGCTTCCCGTTCCTTGACGAAGGCCTGGGAGAGACGATCCCGTGGACCCAGCTCCATTGTCCGCTTCCTTGGGTGGTCGGGATCCTTCAGGTCGAGAGGTTGCCCCAGGCCATAGTCCTGGAGATAGCGTCTGCCCTCGTTGTTGACCAGAACCCCACCCTCGCTTCGGGCGGCTTCAGTGATGAGGATGCCGGTTCCGGGAAGACCGGTCGGGTGGTATTGGACGAACTCCATGTCCTTCAGGGGTACCCCGGCCCGGTAGGCCAGGGACATTCCATCACCGGTCTTGATGCTGCCGTTGGTAGTGAAGGGATAGACGCGGCCGCCTCCGCCGGTGCAGAGTACGACCGACTTCGCTCCGATCGAGAGCATTTCCCCGGTGCGGATATCGATGGCGGTGACCCCCTGACAGCGGCCGTCGGCGACGATGAGACTCGTGACGAACCACTCGTCGTAACGGATGATCGCGTCGTACTTGAGGGTGGTTTGGAAAAGGGTATGAAGGAGGTGGAAGCCGGTCTTGTCGGCGGCGTACCACGTCCGCTCCAGTTTCATCCCACCAAAAGGGCGCACCGAGACGTGGCCATCGGGGTCGCGGCTCCAAGGACATCCCCAATGTTCCAGCTGAAGCATCTCGTCGGTTGCGTTCTCGACGAGAATCTCGACCGCGTCCTGGTCTGCCAGCCAGTCGGAACCGGAGATTGTGTCGTATGCGTGGTCGTCGAGTGAGTCGCTGGGGGAGATGACGGCCGCAGCACCCCCTTCGGCCGAGACGGTATGACTTCGCATGGGATAGACCTTTGAGATCACCCCGACACTGGTATCCGGATGATCCCGCGCGACAGCGATGGCTGCACGGAGCCCGGCGCCACCGCCTCCCACGACCAGAACATCATGTTGGAGAGAATCCATTTTCTCGACCATCGACACTGGACGGCAACCTACACAGCAGGGTTGGATGCCGACTGCGTTTGTGCAGTTGGATTGTCGATCACCAGCGGCTCCGCCCCCGTTGCAGCTGATCTACGAGGACTCCGGCCACTCACAGTTTCCGTGGTCGGCCCGGTTCTTCTGGACAGGCGCGAGAGACTCGAGCAGCCACTCTCCTCGAGGGTGCCGAGGGCGGATGGGGGCCCCCTGAGGATCCGCGATGAGATGCCGGAAGGTGGCTACCCGCCCCTCAAAGCTAGGTGAGTCGAAGCGCTCTTGCCTGGTCGTTCACTTCGGCCGCGGTAGCAAGTAGTCGCGGGAGATACTCGCCTTCCATGCGACTGACGCTGACTCGGGCAGCATGACACGAGACGTTCATTGCTGCGATGACATCGTCCCGACCGTTTCTGATGGGTACCGCGATCGAACGAAGCCCTTCCTCCAACTCCTGATCCACCAATGCGTACCCTTCCGCCCGCGTCTCGAGAAGCACGGAGCGGAACTCTTCGGGATCGGTGATTGTGTGCGGAGTCAGCGGCTCGAGGTCGGTCGCTTCGAGATACTCGTCGATCTCAGAATCGGACAGCATCGCGAGGAGCACGCGTCCCATGGACGTGGGATATGCCGGTAGACGCGAACCGAGGGCCAGCGAGATCGTCATGATCCGGGTGGTGGGGACTCGAGCCACATAGACGATGTCCGGCCCATCGAGTACCGACATGGAAGAGGACTCTTTCACTTCCTCCACAAGCCGCTCCATCGGCGGTTGGGCCAGCTCCAGGACATGGAAGGAGGAAAGGAACGAGTATCCGAGATCCAGCACTCTCGGGGTGAGGGAGAAGACGCGACTGTCCTGATGCACGTAACCGAGCTCCGCCAGCGTGAGCAGCACACGTCTTGCCGTGGCCCTGGTGAGCCCGGTCGACTGGGCAACCTCGCTGAGCGTTTGCGAAGGCCGCTCCGACGAGAACGAGTTGATGACGGCCAAGCCCCTCTCCAGGGACTGGACGAAGTCACTAGACCTAGCCGCAGACACATGCAGAGCTTAGGGCCGCCAATGTTCGCAGAGCGAACTACTTCTGAGCAGACGTGGCGCGATCTGTCGGTGGCTGGGGTGGCCCACCCCAGCCGGAAGGCGGCGCCGGTGCCTCGGACCGGGGGGCCCCTGGTTTGAGCACGTCGGTGGTGCCCACTGCTGTCGCCGTGAGTTGGGCTATCACGTCGTCGATATCTGGGACGTTGGGGAGAATGCAACGGACTTCACCGATTCCAAGGTGGGCAAGCTCGATCATGATGTCCTGGCAGTGCTCCAGGTCGCCATGGACCCCGATCGTCTTGGTATCCATCTGGGCCATCAAGTCATCGATCTCGACCCGGACGTCTGATTCCGCGTTGGTCCTTCCGACGGATACGGGAAGCTGAACGGCGAAACCCAGGGTGGCGGGGTCACGCCCGGCGTCGGACGACACCTCACGCGCCATCTCGATCATGGCTTGGATCTCAGAGATCGGCCGTGTCGGGAGCAGGATGCTGTCGGCGAGCTCCACCCCTAGGGAGATCTGACGACGATCTCTCGCCTCCAGAGTCAGCGGCGGCCCACCGGGCTGAGGAGAGAAAACACCCAGGGCCGGCCCTCCCTCGACGATCGGCTCACCCTGAATCAGAGTATGGAGAGTCCTGGCGAAGCGACCCATCTCTTCGATACGGGTATCTGCGTCAGGAAAGGGCAACCCCAATCCCTCGTACTCGCGCTCGTACCATCCTGTGACCACACCGAGCTCGAGCCGACCGTCCACCACGGTGTCCATCGAGCCGACCATCGCCGCCAAGGCTTGAGGCCTGCGAAGCCCTGCGGCAAACATGGCGCCAACCCTGATTCGGGAGGTGTACATCGCGGCGACCGAGAGCATGGTCCATGCCTCCATACGCACCATGCCATCGGAGGTAACGAGTCTGTCGTTCACCCACAGCGATTGCAGACCGGCCCGTTCGGCCATCTGGGCGATCCGCATTGTCTCCTTAGGCTTGTTGCGGGGGTCAAGCACGAGTCCGAGACGGACGAGACGGCCGGGCGGCGCTGTGACTGGTCGGAATTCCCTCATTTACCCTTTGACATCACCAGGTTGATCGAGCCGGAGTGAGCGTACACTGAGGGTCGTGGTCCCGGAGTTGTTGGAGTTCATCCACCATCTGCGCTCCGCCGGCGTCCCGGTTTCCATGGTGGAAGCGGTCGACGCGGCCAGGGCGTTGGATCACGTCGACATGCGCCGACGGGAGCAGGTCAAGGCCACCCTCTCCAGCACGCTCGTCAAGTGGGCAGACCACCGTCAGATATTCGAGTCACACTTCGACCTGTACTTCTCGTCGTTGCGGGATTCGGAACAGACGCTCGAACTGATCCAACAGAGCGAATCATCGTTGGCGATCGGCCCCACCGTCATGCGCGCTGAATTCGGAGCTGTTTCGGACGAGCAGGAATTCGATTTCATCGAAGTCATGCTCCAGGCATTGCTCAGAGCCGACGATGCCGCGTTGAGAGCACTAGCCGAGACAGCGGTGACCGAGTTCGGGCATATCGATTCGGAGCGCTCCGCGTCGGTCAAGTACTACATGCATCGGATAATGAAGGAACTCGACCTGGGCTGGATGGTGCAGCAAGCCCGGGCCAGGATCAAAGCCGAAGCGGGCGACGGGTTCGAGACCGAGATGGATATCCGTGCTCTGGAGCAGAGAATCGCCCGCTTCAAGGAGAGGCTGCAAGCCGAGATAAACCGCAAGCTGTCGAAGGACCCCGGTTTGGATATCGGCGCGGCTCTGGCAACGCAATTGGATGCGGTCGAAGAGATCGACTTCCTCGGTGCGTCTCCCGATCAGTTGCGGAGAATGCGTCTGGCAGTCCGACCTCTCGCCCGGCGACTTGCGGCCAAACTGGCCCAAAGAAGAAAGCGGCGCCGGAAAGGCCGATTGGATGTCCGGCGCACAGTGCGCCGCTCCTTGTCGGCGGGGGGCGTTCCTTTCGACCCCGTCTACAGGGCGCGGCGAGAGTCCAAGCCGGATCTGTTCCTCATCGCCGATGTCTCAGGTTCTGTGACGAAGTTCGCCGAGTTCACCATCAGTTTCCTCAACGCCATGAGCGAGGAGTTCCCCAAGCTCCGGTGCTTCATCTTTGTCGATGGAGTCGAGGAGGTCACCAAGGAGGTATCCGAGGGGATCGGGCTGCGAAACGTCAGTCATCTCATCGCCCGATCCAAGGAAATCTCGAATGACGGACACTCCGATCACGCCAAAGCGCTTGAAATGTTCTGGACCAAGTTCGGCGCATCCGTCACCAAGTCATCCACCATCATCTTCACAGGAGACGCCCGAAACAACCACAGGGTCGATGATGGCGGTTTGACCGTGTTGCGACGGCTCCACGACAGGGCGAAGCATGTCTACTGGCTCAATCCCGAGCCACGGTCCAGTTGGGGATCGGACGACTCGATGATCCAGGAGTTCAAGCTGTTCTGCACCGAAGTCTCCGAAGTTCGCAACCTCAACCAGTTACAGGAATTCGTCGTCGAGATCGCCTGATCGCGACGTTCGACGTCGACTTCGTGTGTTGCTCAAGCCTGTGCAGTCTTCAGCGCCTCACCGATCTTGTCCATGTCACCGGAGTACTTGAGAAGCAGGTTGAGCGTTGCTCGAATGTCGTCACTGGACAACTCCTGCCGACCGAGCACCAGAAGTGTGCGCGCCCAATCGATGCTCTCCGAGATCGACGGGGGCTTCTTCAGCTCGAAGGACCGTATCCAGGAAACGACTTCGGCGCAGTTGGCGGCCAGGTCTTCGCCTATCCCGGGGATACGGGTCTCGATGATCGCCTGTTCACGTTCAATCGTGGGGTATTCGATGTCCAGGAAGACGCAACGACGCTTGAGGGGCTCGGAAAGCTCTCTGGTGTTGTTGGAGGTGAGGAAAACGGCGGGTTGCGAAGAGGCGGTGATCGTACCCAGCTCTGGTATGGACACCTGAAAGTCGGAGAGGATCTCGAGCAAGAGCGCCTCCGTCTCCACCTCGATACGATCCACCTCATCGATGAGCAGGACGACAGGCTCCGTCGAGCGAATCGCCGCCAACAGGGGCCGCTCGAGTAAGAAGCCCTCGTCGAATATGTCGGCCTCGGTCTGGTCCCAATCCGCTTCGTCGGGTTCGGTCTGGATCCGGAGAAGCTGCTTCTTGTAATTCCACTCGTAGAGGGCCTTCGACTCGTCGAGTCCTTCATAGCACTGCAGACGTATCAACCGCCGACCGGTTGCCGCCGCAATCGACTTGGCGAGCTCGGTCTTTCCCACTCCCGCGGGCCCCTCGCACAGGACGGGCTTTCCGAGCACGTCGCCGACGAATATCGCCGTGGCAATCCTCTCATCCGCCAGATAGCCGACCGCCGCGAGTGACTCGAGCACGTGGTCGGGGTCGCTGAAAAACGACGATTCCGAAATGATTGCCGGATCAACAGTCAAGTCTCTTCTCCTACCTAGTGGTGTGTCGCTCACCACTAGCAAAGCAAAACACGATGCCACGCCGGTGCAAGGCCAGCCTGGCATCGATCATTCTGCATGCTCCTCGACAACAACCGGCGCAGCACCGGGAAATAATCAGACCCCTCCCGTCCTGAAGCGTTGTCACGGCTCCGGTTTGCTTGTTGGGGGCAGACCTTCGAAGGCGTCACCCAACAGACTTCTGATCCAATCCCGGTGTAGCGGACGAGGGTTGTACCCACCATTGCTCAGAACCATTTGAGCAGCCCGGTCCAGATCGGACTCGTTGACTCCGAGTTCCGCAAGACTGATCGGTGCACCAAGAGTCCGGGCAAGCTGGTAGATCGCCAGATCTGGCTCATCCGAGTCGAGGGCTCCGGCCAGCGTCGCCATGACCTCGGGCTCGGCCACCAGGTTGTATGCGACTACATAGGGAAGTATCACCGCGTTGGCGTCGCCATGGGCCAGTCCGTAGGTACCTCCAAGAACATGACAGATCCGATGATGAACGGCCATGCCCACCGACCCGAGGGATGTGCCAGCGAGAAAGGCCCCGTAGAGCAATTGAGCCCGACCGGTCCCGTCCCGGGGGTCAGCGGCCACGCCGGCCGAGCCACGCTTCAACGCGGTCACCCCTTCGAGCGCCATCAGCGAAACAATGGGATTCCGCCCCTGGGCGTACAATGCCTCGACACAATGGGCCAGTGCGTTCATCGTGCTGCCCGCGGTCACGTTGGCCGGGAGATCGAGGGTCAGGTCGACGTCATAGATGACAGTATTTGGCTTCACTCTCGGATCACGCCCGGTGCGCTTCACTTTGTCGCCGGTCATCCCATAGATCGGAGTCATCTCGGAGCCGGCATAGGTAGTCGGAATCGCCAGGAACGGCATGTGTCTCTCCAGCACGATCGCCTTGCCCAAACCTGTCGTCGATCCTCCGCCGATGGTCACCACGGCGTCGGCTCCGCGATCGTCGGCCGTGTGACGGGCGGCTTCGGCGTCGACGACTGGGACATGGGGCCTTATCTCGCCGATCCTCGCCACAACCCGGCTGCCGAGATCGTCCTCGATCTGGTCTGCCTCGGCCTTGGCCATGTCATCGGCGATGAGAATCACCCGTTGAACGTCGAGATTGTCCAGTTCGTCGCCAACGGCGGCGATTGTGCCATGCCCGAAGAGGACCCGACCGGCGAGTTGGTCGTAGCTGAATTGTCTCACCGCGAATGAGCCTGTGCCGTGCGAGCCTTGAGGTCACGGAGAGTGCTCAACTCATCGGAAGTGGGAGGGTCGGTTGTGGCCAGATCGTCGTCCACCTTGACGTCCCAGCCGATGGTTTCACGAATCTTGTCCAGCTCCACTCCGGGATGGATCGCTGCCAGGATCAACTCGTGGGTGTCGGCATGGGGTTTTAGGACGCCAAGGTCGGTGATAACGACGGTAGGCCCCGCTCCGGGATGATCGACCCTCCCCTCGCCGGCCCTCCCGAAGCCAACCGAGGTGACGAAGTCGACTGCAGGTACGAACGTCCGTTGTGACTGTCGAAGCATGACTATCACCTCACCCGCCGAAGAGGCGATCTCGGGGGCTCCACCGGCCCCCGGCAGCCGAACCTTCGGCTCCTTGTAGCTGCCGATGACCGTGCTGTTGAGATTGCCGAACCGATCTATCTGGGCCGCCGTCAGAAACCCGACGTCGACTCTTCCAGCCTGAAGCCAATAGGCGAAAACCTCGGGCACGCTGACCACCAGATCGGCCCTGTCGGCAAGCTCGCCGTCGCCAATGGAAAGAGGCAGAATCTCGGGTCGAGTGTCGATAGTCCCCGACTCGTAGATGAGGATCACCTTTGGCGCGTGCGACAGCCGAGCCAGGTTGGCTGCATCGCTGGGCAACCCGATCCCGACAAAGCACACCTGGCCGTTTCGGAGATGTCGGGCCGCGGTGACGGTCATCATCTCGTCGGCCGTGTAGACCGTTGTCGGGTCACGGACGTCAACCACTCAGCACCACATCCAGCAAGGACTCGTCCTCGAGAGCGGCCAGGTATCCCTCAGGACCATTGTGACTCAACACAAAGGCGTCGATCCATCGGGCGAAGGTGTCGCGGTCGCGGGAGATCACATCCCAACCCGTGTAGAAGGCGTTGTCCCGCTTGGTATATCCCATCGAGTAGGACGGGTGGGAGCCTCTGGGCACGCTGGCGATGGCCGTCACCGTCCACGAGGGAAGGACGACATGATTCGGCCCGTGATCGCTCAACTCATCAACGATCTCCTCGACCGTGACGATTGCCGTGCTGGCCGCGAGAACTGCTTCCCGTTGCACGCCCGTGATGCCCCATAGGCCCACATTGCCCCGACGGTCTGCCTGCTGGGCGTGGATGATGGTCACATCGGGATTGAGGGCTGGAACCGCAGCCAACTCCTCTCCTGTGAACGGGCAGAGGATCGATGCCACATCCGTGTACTTGGCGAGATCAGAGCCGACATAGGCGCGCAGCACCCCGAAGGGGA
>Ga0209980_10001543_pt1 | contig 12633 bp, 11 predicted proteins | sample CR02metaG_FD_183611 | JGI IMG/M metagenome (GOLD analysis project Ga0209980, IMG submission 183611) | Deep subsurface microbial communities from Mariana Trench to uncover new lineages of life (NeLLi) - CR02 metaG (SPAdes) (version 2) | ecosystem: Environmental > Aquatic > Marine > Ocean trench... | reverse complement strand
GTCGTCATCGATCCGCCCAATGGCGGATCGAAGCGGAGTCTCGAAATCAGAGGCAAAGGCACCGCGATGACAACCCCATCGGCGGAGATCGTCTCGCTCTTCGCAATGACCGAGACACCGGTCTTTGTAGATTCGATCCCTTCCACGGGCTGACCTGTCCGAACATCCGTGAGTTGGTCGGCGACCGCCTCCGCGAGGACCTGGTTGCCTCCATCGACCCGCAGGTGGGTCGCCTCACCTATGCCGTAATCACCAACGATCTCGTCCACTCCGATGTTGGAGGCGGTCACACCAGCAGACCCTTCGACTCTTTGACGCAGAACCGTGAAAGCATCCGACCCGTCGTCGAGCTCGGCAAACAGGGCATCGACGCTCACCTGTGCTCGGTCAGCGCCCGGGAGCGAATCTATGGCATCGGCGACGAGGGACGCCACACGCCGGTGTTCATTGGCTGGAATTGGTGGTGAACCGATGAGATCGCGCTTGGCAAAGTCGACCCCGACCTCGGTCAAAGGGATACCTAGTTCGTCTGCAAGACCAATGACACTGACCTGATCAGAGCTAAGCCACTCACCGCCAAGCTCGCCAACCTCGCCGTTGCTCAAGGTCACCGAATGCACCCGGCCTCCGACTCGGTCTCTGGCCTCGAGGACAGTGACGTCGTGGCGCGCCTGGGTGAGCCTGAGGGCAGCGGTTAGACCCGCCATCCCGGCACCGACAACGACGATGCGGGCCATGTCCCCTACTGCTTCGCCTTTAGATCGCCGATGATCTGGGTCGCCGCCAGCCGGCCCGGCCCACCCATCACGCATCCACCGGGGTGAGTGCCGGAACCACACTGGTAGTACCCCGAGATCGGGGTCCGATACTGATTCCAGCCTGGAGCCGGCCGGAAGAAGAACATTTGGGGTGCGAGAAACTCCCCTGCATAGATGTTGCCCTCGGTGAGACCGGTCGTCCGCTCGATGTCGAGTGGCGTCACCACTTCACGATGAAGAACGAGGTCGCCGAAGCCGGGGAAGAATCTCTCCAGCGTCGCCTGGACCGTGTCCCCCAGATTCTCTCGCTCGGTGTCCCAGTCACTCCCCTTCAATTCGTATGGTGCGTATTGCACGAAATTCGACATCACGTGTTTGCCGGGTGGCGCCATGTCGCGATCAATCGTTGATTGCACACATGAGTCGAGATACGGCTGTCGTGAAAACCACCCATACTTTGCATCATCGAAGGCCCGCTCCAGATAGTCGATGGTTGGGCCCACGTTGATGAATCCGCGAAACGGATCCTCGCCTCGATCAGCTAACGCGGGAAAGGTGGGAAGCCCGTCCAACGCAAAGTTGACCTTGGCCGAGGTCCCCTGGAACCGCATTCTTTGGATGGCATCCACCAGCTCAGTCGGAAGCTCTCGAGGCTCGACAAGGTCCAGGAACGTCCTTCGAGGGTCGAGGGAGCTGACCACGACATCGGCTTCGATCTCGGTCCCGTCGTCGAGGGCGATGCCTGTTGCCTTGCCGTTTATGGAAATAACTTTCGATACCGGTGCCTCGGTGGCTATCTCGGCTCCGAACCCGACGGCCGCTCGTGCGAGCACCTGTGTGAACCCGCCGTTGCCACCCTTGTGGAACGACCATGCGCCCTGGTCTCCGTCATGCTCGCCGACGGCCAAATAGAGCATGACGAGCCCGGATCCCTGGGATTTGGGCCCTACCTTCGATCCAATTATCCCTGAGCTGGCGATCGAAGCCTTGAGGATCTCGCTCTCGAAATAATCGTCGAGGAAGTCCGAAACGCTGCCCGTGAGGAGACGCATCCCGTTGTGGACGACCCTTGTAGGGAGGCTGCGGACATGCTGTGCGAGGGCTGCCATGCGCATCAGTTCTTCGGGGTCGGTGCTCGTGATGTCCGGAGGTATCGAGTCCAGAAGCGGTCTTATTGCCTGAACGACCATCGCAAGGTCGTGGGAGAACTGTTCGTAGGCGTCTGCGTCGTGCTTCGAGTGCCGTCTTATCTCAACGATGTTCTGTTGCTCGTCCTGGCCCAACAACAGATAGTCGCCGTTGTCCATAGGTGAGAAGGTCGACTCCATCAGGAGAGGCATGAACCCGTACTTCACCAAGTCGAGCTCCTGGACGATCTCGGGCCGGATGTGGCTCAACGCATAGGAGAAAGTCGTGAACTGAAACCCCGGGAACAGCTCCTCGGTGATGGCTGCGCCACCCACTATGTCGTGTTGCTCGAGGATCAAGGTTCGGAGCCCGGCCTTGGCCAGGTACGCGCCATTGATGAGCCCGTTGTGGCCACCGCCGATCACAATCGCGTCGTAGGTTCGGTCCTTCGTCATGTCAGATCCTCAGGCTGTCTTGTGGGGTGGGTTGTAGAAAGGCATTTTCGTGACGACCGCCTTGACGTACTGGAGCTCGTGATCGATCGTGACCTCGTATTCGACTTCGCTCCCGACGGCGGATAGTTCAGGAACGACCTGGGCGATCGCAATGTGACTCTGAGTCATCGGGGAGTACATGAAGCTGGTGGCGAACCCCACCCGGGTCCCTTTCTTGTCATAGAGGACGGTCTCCTCCGCCAGGGGTGTGTGGTCTTTGGGGGGAACCCGCCCGGCACGTTTGTAAATGTCATCCCACTCCTGCCAGTCGAGCATCAGACCGACCAGATGCCACCGTGACCCCTCAACAAGCTCGCGTTGGATCGCCTCGCGTCCGATAAAGGGCCTTTGGCCCTTGTCGATGTCTCTGAGCATCCACCCGAGACCGAGTTCGAGGGGTGTCGAGCGTTCACCATCGGTCCACGCGTAGCGACTCGACCCGAAATCGGCACCAATCAGCAACAGACCGGCCTCGAGTCTCGTCATGATCAGCGCCGTTTCGCCGATAGGCATGACACCGTGGCCCTCGCCGGCCTCAAACACGGTGTCCCAGACATCGAGTGCATCGTCCGCAGGGATCCAGACCTCATAGCCGAGGTCTCCGGTGAATCCGGTACGGGAAACAGTGACAGGTGTCCCGTTGAATTTCGCTTCGGCGAGATCGTATGGCCGAAGCTCTTCAATGTCGGGTTCGATCGACGAGAGGATGGTCTTCGACCTCGGTCCTTGAATCGCCAGGGACGCCACCTGCTCTGAGATGTCTTCGATCTCGACTGATTTTCGACCCAGGAGGTCCTGGAAGTACGCAGCGTTCGGCTCGGCAGCCGTGAGCATGAATTCGGTTTGAGACAATCGAAAGAGCATCCCGTCTTCTATCACGAACCCGTCGTCATCACACCAGAGCGTGTACTGGGCGTGACCCGGTTTGCACTTACGAACATCGCGCACGAGGACACCTGCCAGAAACGCCTCTGCGTCTCTGCCGTGGATCCGGTATTTGTACAACGGAGAGGTGTCGTAGACGCCGGCGGCGGTTCGGACGGCGAAGTACTCGAGCTTCTCAGAAGGGTGGTATTGCCTTGCAGATAGGTAGCCGGCCCAGTGATCCCATAGACCCGTACGATTCAGCGCGCTTGTCCGATCGTAAAACGGTGTCTTTCGCATGTGATTTGGCCTCGAATGGGGAATACAACGCTATTCACTATTGGACGTACGCGCAATAGAGTTGCATCACTGATATGACTCGTATGGACCCGGACATGAGACGACAGACGATCGTGGATGCTGCGCAGGCCGTGGCAACCCGAAAGGGTCTGTCGGCAACCACGGTGCGCGATGTAGCCGAGGAGATGGGCACATCGAGTGGCCTGATCCACCACTACTTCACATCGATGGATCAACTCCTCGCCGTCGTATTCGGCAAGGTGGCAGAGGCAGACTTGTCAGCGACCCGCGAGCGGATGGATCTCGCCGCATCGCCGACCGGCAAACTCGCCGCATACTTTGCAGCGTGGGCTGACCCCGCCAACGACAGCACCTTTCAATTCTGGCTCGATGCTTGGTCTGAGGCTGGACGAAATGAGGCGGTTCGAGAGAGATCCCGCGACCTGAACATCGAGTGGCAAAGACTTCTCTCAGAGGTGATCCGCCAAGGAATCCAGACTGGGGAGTTCAACGACGTGGAGGTTGAAGCCGCCGCTTGGAAGGCGCTGTCGCTTCTCGACGGGTTAACACTTCAGGTGGTCGCTCACCCGACACTCATAGAGCGTGGAAAAGCGGTGAAGTGGGCCGCGAGTGGCATTGAGAAGGACCTCGGACTCCCACCTGGCGCCCTGACCGAAGCAACCATCCTTGCCTGACTTCCCGTGTTCTTCTAAGGCAAAACTCATCCAGCTCCAATGGAAATGGTATCGCCTAGACCGACTTCGACCGGGTCGGGGCCGGCGATGCCCACGGCATAGCCACGAACACCATTTCGCAGCTTCTCACGATCGGGTTTGACTTCCCGGGCGCTCGCGTCCGGACGGGATGTCATGAACCGGGTGAACTCGACACACGGTTCGAGCACTTCGGGCTTCCCTAGCTCAATCTGGCCGTCATCGGTTTCGATGCGTATGCCTCCGGCGATGTCCTCGGGGTGGATCATCTGATCCGCAACTACGATCACGTTTTCCCCGGCCACCCCGAGCGGAGTGCCGCGAAACAGGGTCCACATGAGGTCGTAATGAGACGTGAAACCGAATGACAGAGCGTGTCCTGCATGCCAATGCCTGGCGGCGGGATGCTGCCGGTGGTGGCGATCAACTATCCACTCGTCATCAACGAGGCCAACCACCCCGTCAGGGGTAAGTCTCAAAGCATCGACCGGGACCAGCATGCTGATGTCGTAGCTGCCTTGCCCCGTCATCTCGCCAGTCTGAATTTGCAGAAGCGAGATCTCCCCGATCCGTGTCCACTCCGTCAATGTGCCCCACTCCTCCAAACCATTCAAATCCTGGTGTGGTGACGTTGGACAATACGACATGTCGTGGCGGTGGTCGAAGTCGCGTCCGACTGAAAAGGGTCAACTACATACGCATCCTCGAGCCAATCAGGCTTGCTTGCGAATCATTGGACAGACGTGATAGAACTATTGGGAACTGGAAGGAATGTGCGTCAACAAGCGCTATCGGAGATCGAATGTCTGTCACCCTCGACCCGGACCGTGTAGCCGAACTGACCAAATCCATGGAGGAGTCGCTCCGACTCCGCACACGCAAGTCCGGCGAGTACGTCGAAAAGGCCAAAGAATTTCTGCCAGGTGGAGTTGCATCGTCATTTCAGGAGCAAACCCCCCACCCAATCTTCATCGTCGAAGGCCACGGCTCGAAGGTCGTGGACCTCGATGGAAACGAGTACACCGACTTCCACAACGGTTTCGGGGTCATGGTGGTGGGCCATGCCCACCCGTTGATCGCAAAAGCCATCGCGGACGCCGCGTCAAAAGGAACCCATTTCGCGGCGCCCAATCAAGGCGCGGTACGCGTGGCCAAAGAGCTGATCCGACGCTATCGGTTGCCGAAGGTGCGGTTCTCGAATTCGGGAACCGAGGCCACATTGGACGCTATCCGCCTGGCGCGAGCTTTCAGTGGAAAGGAAGCCCTCTTGAAAATCGAGGGCTCCTACCACGGCCATCACGATGCTGTGATGGTCTCAGTGCATCCCGACCCCGCCGAGATCGGCCCGAGGGCTCATCCAGTTTCGGTGCCGCAGTCGGCCGGCATTCCCAAGGCGTTGCTCGATCTGACCTCGGTGGTGCCCTTCAACGACCCCGACGCACTTGAAGCGGCCTTTGTGGCCAATCCGGCGATCGGCACCATGATCATCGAGCCGATAATGCTGAACATCGGAGTAGTCACCCCCAATCCGGGCTATCTGGCGAAGGTACGGGAGATAACGCGGCGGCACGGTGTGGTGTTGATCTTCGATGAGGTCAAGACCGGGGCCACCGTTGCCGCAGGGGGCGCAGTGGAGAGATACGACGTCGTTCCCGACCTGATTGCGTTGGCCAAGGCCACTGGCGGTGGCACACCCGTAGGAGCGACCCTTGGAACCGAGGAGATCATGGCCCAGATCACGGATGGGACCGTGCCACAACTCGGCACTTTCAACGGGAACCCTCTCACGATGGCAGCAGCCGAAGTGACGCTGACTCGAGTACTCGACGAAAAGGCGTACCACCGGCTTGACCAGCTCGGTCAACGCATCGTCGACGGATGCCAGCAGGTGTGTGACCGCTACGGGCTGCCGGCGTATGCGATCGGTGTCGCCTCGAAAGGCTGCGTCATGTTCGCGGACGAGCGGGTCGTCGACTACCGGTCTTACGCCCAGCATTTCAATGACGACCTCAACTATCTCGGCTGGCTCTACCACATGGTCAACGACGTCTACATGACACCCGGAGCCGACGAGCAGTGGACCCTCTCCGTGAAGCACAGCGACGGCGAAATCGATCATTTCGTGGATGTATTCGAGGAGTTCGCCAAAGACGTGACCCGTCCTCGCATTGGGTGACCTCAATCGCAGCGGTGGCCGCGCCCAACTCCGGAATCCGAGCAGGGGCTGACCTGGCTACGATCGCCGCCCACGAGAGGGAGCCATGCCACTGCTGACCGAATCGAAAGTCTTCATCCGCCCTGATGGTCCCGACAAGGTGACCGGTAGCGGTCGCTACGTAGCGGATATCACCCTGACCGGGATGCTCACCGCGAAGTTCCTCTACGCGGGGATCTCACATGCGGAGATCATCCGGCTCGACGTATCGGCAGCTCGCCGGGTCCCGGGCGTTCTTGCGGTACTGACCCATGAAGACGTGCCGGAGCGGCGTTTCGGTTCGATCGCCGATCGCACTCTGTTCGCCAAGGATGTCGTGCGATTTGAAGGTGAAGTTGTGGCAGCCGTTGCAGCGATCGACGCCGAAGCCGCGCAAAAGGCCCTCGATGCTGTCGTAGTCGAATACAAGCCACTCCAGGTTGTCACAGACCTGGAAGAGGCGATTGCCGACGGAGCACCGCTCGTCCACGAGGGTTGGGCCGACTATGAGGCGGCCGATGTTGAGCGAAACGGCAATGTCGCCTCATTCACATCGATGACCAGGGGTGACGTCGAGGAGGGGATGGCCCAGGCCGACCACGTGGTTTTCGGCCGCTACGTAGCCGACGCCACGCACGCTGCTCCTATCGAGCCGAGGGGAGTGCTGGCGCAGTGGGAGGGCGACCGGGTGACAATCTGGAGCTCCACCCAGGTTCCGTTCCAGGCCCGCGATGGCGTTTGCGAGACGCTCGATCTTCCCACCAATCGAGTGAGGATCATCGTCCCGCACATGGGCGGAGGTTTCGGAGGCAAATGCGGATTCCATTACGAGGCACACGTGGCCGCTCTGGCCAGGGCCGCCAGGCGACCGGTCCGACTCGTGTTCTCACGGCGGGAGGAGTTCATCGCTCCCGATCGGCGTCGGGAAGGCATGATCATCGAGATCACCACCGGGCTCAAGAGCGACGGGACCCTGACCGCGCGACGGGTGCGGGTGCTGCTCGACAACGGAGCGTATAGCGCCGACTCCTCGTTCTTCCCGCATATGGCGGCGATGCACACTCTCGGGCCGTACAAGATCGACAACATCCACGCCGAAGCCTTCAGTATCTACACAAACCATCAACCGTCCGGTTCGGTACGCGCCCCTACTGCGCCGCAAACCTGTTGGGCCTTGGAGTCGCACACCGATGAGCTGGCGGCCGTCGTCGGGATGGATCCGGTGGCCTTTCGGCAGCAGAACTGCATCGACACCGGCGAGACGGGTGTCGCCGGGCAGGTGTACGACGAGATCGGTCTGCAGGAGTGCATTCGAGAGGCAGTATCCGGCATCGACTATGGCCAGGACCTCGAAGATGACGAGGCCATTGGAGTAGCGGTGGGTTGGTGGCCAAGCTTCCCGGGCGCATCCGGCGCCTTCGTCAAGATCGATCGCGACGGAAAGGGTGTGATCACCACCGGCGCCCAAGAATGCGGAACCGGTTCGGTGATGACGCTGCCCATTCTCGCCGCCGCCGAACTGGGTATGGAACCCGAAGACTTCGAGCTGGTCTACCAGGACACCAGCGTCGCACCCTACGACGAAGGGGCGACGGGCTCGCAGACGATCCTCAACAATGGGCGAGCCACAGTCGAGGCTGCCCGCCAGATCGCCGTCCAACTGAAGAACCTGGCAGCAAAGAAGCTGGAGGCTTCGCCCGATGACATCGTTCTGGCCGACGGCAGGGCGCACGTCGCCGGATCGCCCGAGTCAGCGGTGTCGATCGTCGAACTGGCGGGCGTGGCGGCCGGAGGCGAAATGTTGTTGGGAAAGGGATCAGGTACGCCACCCGAGTATCCATCGGCGGTAGGCGTGGCTTGCGTTGGCGACCAAGGCTTGTCCGGTTGGGCCGGACCCCAGTTCTCGTGTCATGCGGTCAAGATCCGCCTGGATCGGGAGACTGGCGTGGTGCGGGTCCTCGACGTCAGCGCCGCCCATGACTCGGGGGTGATCATCAACCCGATTGGCGCCTCCGGCCAGGTCGAAGGGGGCGTGATGATGGGGATCGGCCAGGCCCTCACCGAGGGAACGGTCTACGACGGGGACGGAGCACAGGAGAATCCGGCCTTTCTCGACTACAAGCTGCAAACCATGGCTGACGCTCCACCGATCAGAGTGCACTTCGCCGAGGTCCACACCCCGAATATGGGCCCTCACGGCTCGAAACCCATCGCCGAGGCCCCCAACGTGGCTACGGCCGCCGCGATATCAAACGCCATCACAAAGCTGACCGGCCAACCAGTCCCCCGGCTACCGATGACTGCACAGCGGGTGTGGGAGACAATGCGGGGAGGAGGTGACGGGTGAGCTTCGCTATCGCCGGATCTCTCGACGAGGCCCTGGCCGCGTTGGCCGTCGGAGCCCGCCCCATCGCGGGCGGAACCGATCTGGTGGTTGGCGCCCGACAGGGCAAGGCACCATTACCCGCATCTCTGGTAGCCATTGATCGGCTCGACGAATTGGCCCACATAGAGTCGAGGGATCGCGGCATCCGAATCGGGGCCATGGTCACACATTCCCAATTGATGATCGACCAGATGATCGTGTCCGGGTACACCGCACTCGCCGACGCGGCCGCCCTGGTGGGATCGCCTTCGACTCGGAACATCGGCACGCTCGGCGGCAACGTCATGAACGCTTCTCCGGCCATGGACACGGGAGCGCCCTTGATGGTGTTGGGTGCAGTGGCGCAGCTCCGCTCTGCACGGGGATCGCGGACCGTGGAGCTGTCAGATCTATGGACCGGGCCAGGCCAGACCAGCGCTACAACCGAAGAGCTGTGTGTGGCCATAGACCTCCCTCCCCGTCCAGCGCGGTCGGGGAGTGCTTACGTGCGTCTGGAGTATCGACGGGCGATGGAGATCGCGATAGTGGGGGCGGCAGCCAGCGTCACGCTGGCTGATGACGGAACGATTCTCGGCGGTGCGGTGGCGCTTTCGGCGGTCGCCCCCACGATCATCGAGGTCGACGACGCCGGAGCACTCATGACAGGCCACCTGCCAGATGCTGCTGCTGCGGCCGTCGCCACTGCGGCCTCTGACGTGGCCCGACCCATCAGCGACCTCAGAGCGAGCGACACGTATCGTCGGCACACCGTCGGAGTCATGGCTGCCAGAGCCGTGGATGCTGCGGCCCGCAGAGCAGCTGGTGAAGAGATCGGCGTTCCCGTCAACCGGGCGATAGGCGTGGGAGCGTCACGATGACCGAGCCGATCACGCTCACCGTCAACGGGTTGGACTACCCCGTCGACGTCGACATGGGACGCAACCTGCTCAGCGTGCTCCGGACAGAGATCGGGCTCACTGGAACCAAAGAAGGTTGCGACGACTCCGAATGCGGCGCGTGCATGGTGTTGCTCGACGATCAGCCGGTGAACTCGTGTTCGTACCTGGCGTTGCAGGCTGAGGGCAAGTCCGTGACAACCATCGAAGGCGTGATGCCCGCCGACGGACTGCACGCCATCCAGCGAAGCCTTCTCGAGGAGGGTGGCGTTCAATGCGGGTTCTGCACTCCTGGCATAATCATGTCGACGCGCGCCTTGCTCGATGGGAACCCGAGCCCATCCGAGGAGGAGATCCGGATCGGTTTGTCGGGCAACCTCTGTCGATGCACCGGTTACGCCAAGATCCTGGCGGCCGTGATCCGAACGGCGTCTGACAACTGAGGCGTGGTTGCGGACTCCGCTCGTCAGCTATTGCATGGGGCTGACGGCTGGGCTACACAGGCTCGAGCCGACGCGAAGCCCGCGGTGTTCTGGTCCGACCGGGACGACGCATCGGCGATCACCCCGTCGCTCGCAACCTACGTCGCCACAACCCACTTCACCGCGACCTGAGGAACGGCCCACGATGGACGTCTTGCCTGGGTTGCTGGCCACACGGGCCTGGGCGTGGGAGAAGTCAGCCGTTTTGGTGCCAGAGTGGTCGGATCTCGTCTTGGGGCAGTCCACCGAACGCACCGAGCTGGAGATGGTGCGGACGAAGCCGTTCCCTTTTCCGCCGAAGCCGACGCGATGGGCCGCCGTCGAGTTGACCCGAGCTGCGATCCGACGAGCCGACCGACGCCGGGGTAAACGAGGGCTCTGGCTTAGCCTGCTCGACCGCGTCGGAGTGGGATTCGACTCGTGACTACCGAGTATCGCAACCGATCCCTCTGGCACGACAATCATCCTGGCCCGCTCGACCCACGCCCCCCGCTCGCAGGAGACACCCAGGTCGATATCGCCATCGTCGGGGGTGGCTACACCGGTTTGTGGACCGCCTACTACCTGCTGCGGCTGGACCCGTCACTGCGGATAGTGGTGATCGAGAAGGAGATCGTCGGGTTCGGAGCATCGGGACGCAACGGTGGATGGTGCGTTGGCGAGCTCGCCGCCGGACCCGATCGCCACGAGCAGGTCGCCGACAACGATGCTGCTCGCCGCTTCCTCGCCGAGTTGTTCGACTCCGTCGACGAGGTTGGCCGCGTGGCGGAACGGGAGGGCATCGACTGCCACTACGCCAAAGGGGGCACGATCCGTCTCGCCCGCAACGCGGCACAGGTGACCCGACAGCGCGAGGAGGTCGAACACCATCAACGTCGGTTCGGTCTCACCGATGACGACCTCCGGCTGCTCGGTGCCGATGAGGCCCGCTCTCAGCTAAACGCTACCGACATCCTGGGCGCCTTGTTCTTCGCCCATACCGCGGCGCTACATCCGGTACGGCTGGTAAGAGGTCTTGGTGAATCCGTTGAGCGTCTTGGTGCCACCATCGCCGAGCAGACCACCGCAACCGCCGTCGAGCCAGGCCGAGTCGTGACCGACCGAGGAACGGTGCGAGCCGACGTGGTGGTGCGGGCCCTCGAGGGCTATACCGCGAGCCTCGATGACCATGGCCGCACATTGTCACCGCTGTATTCGCTGATGGTCGCCACCGAGCCGCTCACCGACGACCTGTGGACCGAGATCGGGCTGGCGGAGCGGCAGACGTTCGCCGACGATCGCCACCTGGTCATCTACGGCCAGCGCACCGCAGACGGCCGCATCGCCTTCGGCGGCCGAGGGGCGCCCTACCTCTTCGGGTCCAGGATCGACCCGGCGACCGAGCAACGATCCCGTATCCACGACCGGCTGGTTGAGACTCTCGTCGAACTGCTGCCGGCGCTCGAGGGCGTGGCCATCACCCACCGCTGGGGCGGCGTGCTTGGCGTGCCCCGCGACTGGTTTCCTTCAGTGGGATTCGACCGGGACACGGGGACAGCCTGGGGCGGTGGCTACGTGGGCGAGGGCGTCGCCGCCTCCAATCTCGCCGGACGCACCCTCGCTGATCTCATCACCGGCACGGAGTCACCCCGGGTCGACCTCCCGTGGGTCGACCATCGGTCACGCAACTGGGAACCCGAACCGCTTCGATGGCTCTCCATCAACGGCGCCCTACAGGTGATGGAGTGGGCGGACCGCTCCGAATCGCGTACCGGCCGGGACTCAATGCTGGCGCGGTGGATGTGGAAGCTGATGCGATAGTGGTCTTTTGACCCCGGTTGGCTTCTTCGGCGATGTTGCGGTGCGCCGTTTTGCGGGTCGGTGACCTCCGGGCCAGTTAGTTTCGAGATCATGAAACGGCCTCACTGTGCGATCGGATTCGGGCCTTAGAAATGGCGGAGGTCATCGTTCGCAATCCTGTCGATTCCGACTTCACCGAGTGGAGGGCCCTGTGGAAGCAATACTTGGTATTTTACGAAACTGTCCTGTCGGAACGACACACAGAGTCGTTGTGGCAGCGGCTTCTCGACGCCGGCCAACCGGTCGAATGCCTTGTTGCCGAAGTGAAGGGGCGTCTCGTGGGGATTGTCCACTACTTGCCTCACGCCGACACTTGGGATGAACGTCCCATCTGCTATTTGTCAGACCTGTACGTTGACCCCTCCACCCGAGGCGAAGGCATCGGAACACTGTTGATACGGGGTGTTGAGCAACGTTCGAGGGATCAGGGCTGGTCGAGCGTCTACTGGCAGACAGCTGAGGACAACGAACAGGCGAGAGCCCTCTACGACAAGATCACAGGCGGGTTCAGGGGGTTCATCGTCTACGAACTCGATCTTGAGAAGCCTGACTAGACGCCTCGAAACCAGATCCTCCGTTTGACCCCCGCCATGACTGCTG
>Ga0209980_10001541_pt1 | contig 12636 bp, 10 predicted proteins | sample CR02metaG_FD_183611 | JGI IMG/M metagenome (GOLD analysis project Ga0209980, IMG submission 183611) | Deep subsurface microbial communities from Mariana Trench to uncover new lineages of life (NeLLi) - CR02 metaG (SPAdes) (version 2) | ecosystem: Environmental > Aquatic > Marine > Ocean trench... | reverse complement strand
AGATTTTCGCCGAAAAACATTTCTTTAATTAAGAACTTAACCGCAGATTCACGCCGATTAACGCAGATACTTAGCGGCAAAGAGCATAGCGCCAAGCGCATAGCGGTCTTACGGAATCGGGACCACTGACTACCGACTACTGACCGTTGACCCGGATCCAAGGATTGACGACCGGGAGTCCGTAGTCTCTTTACGTTGCTCGCTCAGTACTCGTTACTCGTCACTAATTTAGTCGCTTTGCGCCATGCGCTTAGCGCTTTGCTGTTCCCTAGTCTGCGTAAACCTGCGGTTAATACCTCTTGACGCTTTGCGTTCTACGCTAAGCGCTGTGCCCTCAATGTTTGGTTAGAACTCTTTATGTGCGGCTGAGGCGTCAGTCAGGCGGCGGATTACAACGGTTAGCGTGCCTAATACAACGATCATCAACACCGACAATGCCGCTGCCGCGCCAGAATCGCCAGCGTCCCAAAGGCGCCATAGATATACCGCCAGTACCATGTTGTCCGAACTTTGGAGCAAAGCAGCGATGGACATCACCTTGAGGCTCAAGATAAACACGAAAAGCAGTCCATTAACCAAGGCCGGGGATAGCAGGGGCATCCAGATTCGCCACAACCTCGTCCAAAAACCGGCTCCGCTGGCCATTGCCGCTTCTTCCAACTCCTTATGCACCTGTACGATGGCCGCATTGGTAAATCGCGTACCGATGGGCAGGTAGTTGACAATGTAAGCCAGCACAATGATCCAGATGGTGTTGTAGATGGGGTTGGGAAACGACAGGAAAACGATCATGAATGCCACCCCCACCGCTATCCCCGAGACTGCGTACGGTAGAAAAACGATAAAGTCGAGCACCTTACGTCCGACGATGTTGGTCCGATAAACGAACCACGACGACAACACCGCCAAAAACATGATCGTAAGGCTGCTCACCCCACCCAGAATGAAAGTGTTCTTGAGCACAGAAAGTATGCTTTCAGATTCGAAGAGGATTCGGTAGTTTTCCATGGTCACTCGAGAGAGGGCGGCCAGGGAAGGGGGCTTATAGAAGGGTAAAAGGGATCCCCAGATCAGAATCAAAAGTGGTAACAGGATAGCAAAAACTAGGTAAAAACTCGCAAAGCCCCAAGCCGGGTACCGCCATGAACCCAGGCTTATCACCCGTGGGCGGTATCCTTTACCTGTGACGACCGTGTACTGCTCGGAGCGCCGGAACTGCCTCTGATATATGATCAGGGCTGCCACGGTTAGGGTTACCAACGTCATACTATAGGCGAACCCCAGCCCGTAGTCCGGGGGAAAGGCGCTCCTCAGCGAGTAATAGATGTTCGTGCTGAACACAAAGATGCCGCTACTAAAACCCAACAGCATGGGCACTTCGAAGGTCTCGATTCCACGGATGAACAGCAAAATGGCTATGCCCGCCAGACCAGGCGCCATCAAAGGAAGGGTCACTTGTAACAATGCCTTCCGCGGCGCGGCCCCGCTTCCCAGAGCAGCCTCCTCCAAGGACGGATCCATCTGCCGCAGAACGGCACCGATCAACAAAAAGGCCAGGGTGCTCATGCTGATCCCTTCCACCCAGATCATGGCTGGAAGCGAGTAAGCGCTAAGCAAGGGCGAGTCAAAACCGAGTCCTTGCCAAAATACGTTCAGTAATCCGATCCTTGGCGACAAAAGGTAGATCCAGGCGATTCCCTTCACTACGGAGGGCATGATGAGGGGAATCATTACCATTAGAGGGATATATTCCCGAAAGCGCAGGTCCGTGCGCTCAGACAAAAACGCTAACGAACCCCCGAAGAATATCGCTACCAGCATGGAGCCTACGGCAAACACCAATGAATTCAGGAGCATATGAAAGGTCACCGGATGAGAGTAGGCTTCGATGTAGTTACGAAGGGTAAGCCCGCTGAGGCCGAAATCCAATACTCCATCAGTAACCTGCCTAAAGCTGTTCAGAATCAACAGGCTCAGGGGAACCAGCACGATGATGCCCAGAACCAGGGTAAGGCTCCAGAAAATAAGGCGCTTGCCGTCGAGTCTGATCCCCCGCAGGTAGCGGATGGCGTGCAATCTAACAGCCGCTTCCATTTTTTGATTTGCCCGGGGTGGAATTTACACAGTAATTACCTGAGACCCAATAGCTTGAAGTAAAACTGCTCCGATTTCTTCTGTACCTTGTCGGAGTAAATCTGTTTTACGTTACTGAGGTCTACCAAGTTCATATTCTCGACTTTGCCACCACGTTCAACCATCCATTGAGCCTGCCTTCCCGGTTTAGCCTTCCGGTTCAGTGGTATAAAAGCGGCCACCTTGTCGGTGAATTCATATTGCCCCTCAGGGGAAGTGATATAGTCCATGAGCAGCCAAGCCGAAGCCGGGTGGGGAGCGTCCTTGAAGATACTCCAAGCGCGCAGGCCGCCAAAGTACTTGGGAAAGGCGATTAGGTTAACAGGGGCCCCTTTGACCATGGCTAACCGTGTAGGAACCGAGGCTGGCACAAACCAGAAGATACCCACCTCGCCTGCGGCGACCCTCTGCATACCGCCGCTGTATCCACGGCCAATGACAGGATTTTGGGCCTTGAGTTTTCTGAACAGGTCGAATGCACGCTCCCAATCCCACTTATCGCCCTTGCGCCACAGCTAAGCCAACCGACCGGGAATTTCTTCCGAGGAACGAGACAACATGGTTTGGCCTTTCCATTTGGGGTCACCCATCTCTTCCCATGATTTGGGCACGTCCTTCGGCGATATGAGCTCTGTGTTGTAGGCCCCCTGTATCCTGGGGTTCGCCAAGCCCCCGACGTATAGTCCGTGGGGCGGCTGGCTTCCGCGCACAAAGTCCTTGAGGTGAGGGAATTCTTATTTGGCCAGAATACCCCTGCGCACGAAGATCTCCGAGCCGTCCTCGCTGATACCCGCCCAATCGATGCTCAGCCGTCCGGCCCTCGCCTCAAGGGAGACCCGGTTGACGGTATCTTTGGTGTTCATCTCTAAGTCCTTGATAGTGATGAAGGGGTATCTCTTACGGAATCCTTTTAAATCCCGCTTAATGTCCTCGGCGATGCTGCCAGCAAGCACCACCATCCGCTCTTTTTTGGCCTGGACGATCATCTGGTCCCGAAGAGAAGCAGCTAAGGCATCGGGTTGACTCACAGGGAAGTCGAGAAATAGAGCCAACGCGAAAAGGCTCAACACTAAAAAATTAGTTTTAACCTTCATGATTAGACCTCCTTTAATTAACCGGCTAATGATATCAATTACAGACAACGCTCGGTTAGGAAGAGCTCGCTATCACCCGACATCGCTCGGGCGCCAGGTAGATCTGCACGCTTTGTCCTGGTTCTAGCGCAGTGGATGGGTGAACCTTCATTCGTAGCCGCTGATCAGACACGGACACCCAACAGTCGAGCATTTCTCCAGTAAAAACGACCGTGTCTACACGGGCCTCTAATACGTTGTGATCTGGCCGCGCTGTGCCTTCACAAACCGTAAGATCCTCGGGACGGATCATGACGACTACCTCCCGTCCCACCGCAGCATCCTCAGAAACGGCACAGCGAATGTTGCCGGTTTTCGTCTTGACCTCTCCCCAGCCGTTCTTCTTACTCGCGGAAACCAACCCAGGGAGAAAATTGGCCAAACCGATGAAGTTCGCGACAAAACGATTGCTGGGGACTTTGTAAATATCCAGTGAAGAGCCTTCCTGGATAATTTGCCCGGCATTCATAACGGCTACCCGATCGGCCATAGTAAGCGCCTCTAACTGGTCGTGGGTCACGTACAAAGTGGTGATATTCAGGCGCTTGGCTAGATCTCTAATTTCGAAGCGCATGTCCTCGCGTAACTTGGCGTCCAGGTTGCTTAGGGGTTCATCGAGTAACAATACTCGTGGCTCGTGAACAAGGGCGCGGGCCAGGGCAACCCTTTGCTGTTGGCCCCCACTCAGGAAAGGGGCAGGGCGATCGGCAAGGTCTTCTAATTGAATTAACTGGAGGACTCGGAAGACCCGTTCGTTGACTTCTTTTTTCGGGACTCTCCGTTGACCGTGGACTAAAGGGAAGGCCACGTTTTGAAAAACGGTCATGTGGGGCCATATGGCATAGGATTGAAAGACAATACCGTAGTCCCGTTTCGGTGCCGGTACATTGATATGTTTTTCGCTTGAATAGACGAGTCGATCTTCGATCCAGATCTCGCCTTCTTCAGGCTCTTCGAATCCGGCGATGCAACGTAGCGTGGTGGTTTTACCACAGCCCGAGGGTCCAAGGAGGGTGTAAAACTCCCCAGGCTCCACCTGGAAATCGATCCCTCTCAGAGCTTGTACGGCATCCTGATCTTGGGCCGGATAGGTCTTTTTGAGGTTTGTGACTTTTATCATTTTTAACTGTCTTTCAACACGTCTGAGCCACGGGCTATACGGCGAGCCACGAAGGTCAGAGTGCCCAATGCAATGACCAGCAGGACCGACAGGGCAGAGGCCTCTCCGGGTTCACCGGTATCCCAAACCCTCCAGAGGTAAACTGACAGGACCTGGCTGTCAGGACCGTATAACAGAACTGCAATCGACATGACCTTAATGGTCAGAATCGATACATATAACGCACCGTTAACCAGCGCAGGGATCAACAGGGGTATCCAGATGACGCGCAGCGTGGTCCAGAAACCAGCCCCACTCGCCCAGGCAGCCTCCTCCAACTCCTTGTGTATTTGCACGACCGCAGCATGGGTAAATCGAGAGCCAATGGGTAAATAATTGACCATGTAAGCCAGGACAATGATCCAGATGGTGTTGTAAATGGGGTTGGGAAACGACAAGAAAAGAATCATAAAGGCGACCCCTACCGTCACTCCTGAAACGGCAAAGGGAAGGAAGATCAGGAAGTCCAACAGTTTGCGCCCCCTCAGGTTTGTTCGATGAATGAACCATGAGGCCAGAACTGCGATGAACATGATGCCCCCGCCGCAGGCAACGGCCAATATGATCGTGTTCTGGAGGGTGGGCCAAAGGTCCCCAGCACTCAGGACATTGACGTAATTTTCGAAGCTGGCTACAGACAACGCCGCCATGGATGGGGTCTGGTAATAGGGCAACAGGGAGGACCAGACCAGGATGAAGAAAGGCAGGAGAACGCCAACCAGCGAATAAAAGCCGACAAATGCGAAGGCCGCATACTTCCACGACCCCAGGGGGATGAGCCGCGGCCGATAGCCCTTTCCTGCCACCACAGTGTAGCGTTCCGAGCGGGAGAGGGCCCGCTGATAAACGAAGAGCGCCGCGACCGTGAACACGACCAGCGTCATGCTATAGGCGAAGCCTAGGCCGTAGTCGGGTGGGAAGGCACTGCGTAGCGAGTAGTAGATGTTGGTGCTGAAGACAAAGATTCGAGAGTTGAACCCCAAGAGCATGGGGATCTCGAACGACTCGAGGCCGCGGATAAATAGGAGCAGTACGACTCCAGCAAGACCCGGTACGAGCAGGGGTAGGGTCACCCGGGATAATACCTTTCCTGTGGAGGCACCGCTACCGAAGGCCGCCTCCTCAAGGGTCGGGTCCATTCTACGAATGGTCGCCCCCATCAGGAGAAAGGCCAGTGTGCTCATGCTGACCCCTTCCACCCAGATCATTGCAGGAAGCGAGTAGGCACTGAGCAAAGGACCCTCAAACCCCAGGGCTCCCCACCATTGGTTGAGTAACCCGATTCTGGGAGAGAGGAGAAAGATCCAGGCAATTCCCTTGACCACGCCAGGCATGATGAGGGGGATCAAAACTATGATCGGGATGAATTGCCTGAAACGCAGGTCTGTACGTTCAGTTAAGAACGCCAAGCTCCCGCCGAGAACCGCGGCCACCAGCATGGAGCCCACCGCGAACCACAACGAGTTGAGAAGCATAGTGAAGGTACGAGGGTTGGAGTACGCCTCCCAATAGTTGCCCAGTGTGAGGTTGCTCAAGCTGAAGCCCAGGTCCCCTACACTCACCTCTCGAAAACTGTTGATTACTAACAGGCCCAAAGGAAAGGCAACAAGGACTCCCAGCACCAGGGTTAGAACCCAGAAGCCAATCTTCCCTGGGTTAAGACGAATCCCCTGAAAGACTGGTATCAGCCGGGTTTGCCGAGTGGCAGATACACTCATATCTCCAGATTCCCTTTCGCTCCCCTTCGGATCAACTCCTTGTCGTTAGTAGCTTTTCCCTTTCCACGGTTTACCTGATCCCCAAAAGTTTGAAAAAGAAGGTTTCGGATTTCTTTTGGACTTTTTCGTTGAAGACAAGCTGCGCATCGAGAGGCACCGTATTTTCCACGGTGGCATTCTGCCCCACCAGCCACATCCCAAGCTTACCCGTTTTCGCCTTTTTATTGATGTTCACTTTTGCAGAGATCACCTCGGTGTACTCGAATTGCCCCTCTGGAGAGGTGAGGTAGTCGATAAAGAGCCACGCGGAGGCAGGATGCTTTGCACCCTTGAGAATGCCAAAGGAGCGAAACGTCCCTGTGAATTTGGGAAAGGCAATGAGCGCCACCGGCGCACCCTTAGCCGCCAATCGAGCAGCAGGTCCCACTGCCGGGAGCCAGAATATGGCCACCTCCCCAGCGGCAACCCGGTTGGTACCCCCCCTGTAACCACGACCGATCATGGGGTTTTGTTTTGCCAACTTTGTGAAGAAGGCGAAGGAACGTTCCCAGTCCATTTTTCCACCTTTACCCCAAAGGTAGGCTAACTGGGCGGGAAGATCCTCCGCCGATCGAGAAATCATGGTCTTACCCGTCCACTTTGGGTCGGTCATCTCCTCCCAGGATTTCGGGACCTCATTAGGGGATACGAGGTCCGTGTTGTAAACTCCCTGGACCCTCGGGTTCAAAAATGCCTGGACATAAAGACCGTGTTTGGCCTGTGTACCAGGTGTGAAATCTTTCAGATGGGGGAAATCCATTTTTTGTAACAGGTTACGTTTAGCGAGTAGCTCTTCCCCATCGCTGCTGACAGCAGGGATATCGAAGCTGAGTTTTCCAGCCCTGGCTTCAATAAAGATTCTGTTTAACGTGTCATTGGTATTGGCCGTAAAGGCTCTCAATTTTATAAACGGATATCTCTTGCGAAAGCCTTTAAGCTGATCGCGAAAGTTGTCGGCATTGCTGCCTGCTACGAGAAGCGATCCTTCTTTTTTGGCCTTGGCGATCATCTCGTCCCGCAGGGAAGCGCCCCATGTATTCTCGGTTGCGAGACCCAACAACCCTAACAAAAGTGGGACGACTAGAAATTGCCTGAAACTGATTTTACTACTCATGGTGACACCTCCTAATATTGCTATCTCCTTAATATGGCTGTATTTCCATAGCCCTTGTTTGGTATTGTGCAGACCACGCCGCAATTAACCCAAAACCACTTGTCAAAAAGGCCTTCTACTATGGCCCCTTAGCCGAGTCAAGTGGTCATTTACCTGGTCTTGACATTCCCCAGGAGAGAGAATATACAAGATAAAAGCCTTTTAACCTGATCCTGTGAGATCAGGAAGGGTTATCATGAAAGACAAAAAATATTTAAATCATTTGAAGACCCTTGCGGTAGCTCCGTTGGGGTCTTTTTTTTGCCCCGAACCACGAAGGGATAACGGTTTGTCCCACATGGGCGGCAAAGGGAGCGGGGTGACCCCATGGAATAGCTCCGATACCGAGAACGATATTATCGACCATGATGTTATTCCACGGGGTGAATATTTTGATTTCTCTGCCAGGGCCGCGCCGAAAGTGACATTGATGCGCCCGTGGTACGGGGTTTGCTTATGGAAAGATTAGACCAGGTTTTGTTTGAGGGGGAGGATATCGAGCGGGCCACCAGTCGCATGGCCCATGAGATCCTCGAATGTGAAGGTAAAGGAGAAGGGCTTACTCTGGTAGGGATTCAGACCCGCGGTGCCCACCTGGTCCAAAGGATCGCCCAAAAAATCGGCTCCTTCAGCGGTGCTGTTCCTCCTGTAGGATCCATAGATGTGACCCCTTACCGCGATGACCAAAAGGGAGTGACTGGAACCAGTCCGCCTCCTGTCCAATTCCCCTTTTCCATCGATGAAAAAACTTTGATCCTGGTAGACGATGTCATTTACACGGGGCGCACCATTCGTGCTGCACTGGATCTGATATCTCAACTGGGCAAGCCCAAGAGAATTCTTGTGGGGGTCTTAGTGGACCGGGGGGACAGGGAGTTACCCATCAAGGCGGATATCATTGGTAAAAATGTGCGTGTGCCAGGTTTGTCACGGGTCAATGTCTTTCTCAGTGAATTGGATGGAGTGGACCGGGTAACTGTATCCGACGGGCCAAGCCAGGGGTTGCATAGGGTAAGTAAACGGTAGGGATAGAGACGTGGATACACGAGGTCTAGTTACGATTGACGATCTTACCGACGGAGAGATCGAGGAGATCTTTCATCTAGCCGACGGAATGGAGTCCGTGGCCCAGCGACCCTCAAAACAGTCCTTTGGGGCGGGGAAAATCATGGCCACGCTCTTTTACGAACCCAGCACCAGGACTCGCCTTTCCTTTGAATCCGCCATGCACCGTTTGGGAGGAGCTGTCATCAGCTGCCCTGACATGAGGTCTTCTTCTGCGGCCAAGGGGGAAAGTATCGCCGACACGGCCAAGGTGGTCTCGAGCTACGCCGATATCTTGGTGGTCCGACATTACTGGGACGGGGCGGTTCAGGCCATGGCTGAACATGCGGATGTTCCAGTAATCAATGCGGGTGATGGGAGTCATGAACATCCGACCCAGACCCTCTGCGACCTCTATACCCTAAGGAGGGAAAAGGGAAAGTTGAAAGGTTTAACCGTAGCCATCTGCGGGGACCTCAAGCATGGACGGACCATCCACTCCCTCGTCTATGCCCTGGCTCGATTTGGGGTCAACGTCATTATTTTAGCCGCAAAGGGAATGGAGCTTCCCGATTTCGTGGTTGATCGACTCGACACACTATATCATTACAGCCCTATTCCGGTTCCTGCCGGTGATCTCAATGCCGTGGTGACGTCCACCGACGCCGTCTATCTGACTCCCAATCAACCTCACCAATTGGCCCTTTTCACACAGTCGAACCTGGATGTCGAGGGTCAATTGAGTAAGGCGGCGTCCGGTCTGAAACTGGACGCCTTTTATATCACCCGTCAACAGAAGGAACGTAAAGCAGAGGATAATTCCACAGACGAAGCAGAGTATCCCCGCATCGACGAAAGATTTCTAAAAATCAAACGGTTCAAAGAGACCGTTGTCATGCATCCATTACCTCGTGTGGATGAACTTTCCCCAGTGATAGATAAGGATCGAAGAGGGATCTATTTCAAGCAGGCGGCTTATGGGGTCCCGATTCGCATGGCTCTCCTGAAGTTGCTGTTCGATGCCTCAGAGGCCAAGAGGCCTCGTCCGGCGCCGAAGAAAATCCTCCTCTACGAAAATCCTGAGCCGGTGGGTCCCCAATGCTCCAATGCCGTTTGTGTGACCCGAACAGAGGTCCTTTCGACGCGGCCCAGATTTGAGGTACTTTTCACTGGACCCGGAAGCGGGCTGATTCTTCGCTGCCTGTATTGTGATCATCAACTCAGGGTTCGGTTCATTGGCCATTCGACCTCTAAACGATATTGCTCTTATGACCTCACGCTGGCGGAGACCATTCGGGAGTGGTTGAAATGCGGAGAGTTGACGGTCTTTGAATCCATTAAACAGGCGGAGGAACAGGACTACGAGCCTTATAAAACAGGTCCTCAGCGCACGATTATGGATGAGAGTGAGATTCAGGAGGCCATCCATCAAATGGCCGAACAGATTCTCAGTGAGCCGCAAGGTCCCATTCCATTGCTAGTCCTTGGTATCCGAACCAAGGGAGTGTTCATTGCCAAACGCATGGTGGCGGAATTAGTCAAGCAGGGGCGGAAGACAGAGGTGGGAGAGATCGAGGTTTTTGGCACCCCGGAAGAAAATGGTGACAGACCGTCCATCGCCTCCATGGATTCATCGCCACTCAATATAAAAGGCCGTCCTGTGATTCTGGTAGACGACGTGATCCATACTGGCCGAACGGTGAAAAGTGCCTTGAGCATCATATTCAAATCGGGTCGACCCCGGTCGGTACGTCTGGCGGTCCTGATTGACCGGGGGCATCGCGAGGTCCCGGTGAAACCCAATTATATAGGCAAGCATATACCGAGTTCTGAAAGGGAACGGGTTCGAGTCAAGCTACGCGAGGTGGAGAAGGATGAACGGGATAAAGTCGTGATTTATTCAGTGATCAATCCAACGGTCTCTGGGAAGCAGACACTCACAGGATGAAAGCAGTACTGGCATTAGCGGATGGTCAGGTCTACGTGGGTCGATCCTTCGGCAGTGAAGGGGAAGCCGTTGGGGAGGTGGTTTTTAATACCAGCATGACCGGATACCAGGAGATACTGACGGATCCCTCCTATGAGGGACAGATGGTTGCCATGACCTATCCTGAAATCGGTAATGTAGGGGCTAACCCTGAGGACGTGGAATCGCGTAAAGCCTTTGTAAAGGGGTTCATTGTCAAAGAGTATTCACCTGTCCCCAGTAACTGGCGGGCTACGCAATCGTTGCACCAGTACATGAAAGATCACGGCATCGTCGGTATCGAAGGGATCGACACAAGGTCCCTGGTCAGGCAGCTGCGAGACAGGGGTTCCCAGGAAGGGATCATCTCGACGGTGCAACAAAGCCATGAGGAACTCACTTCTAAGGCTCAGCGTTCGCCGGGTCTGCTGGGAAGAGATTTGGTCAAGGAAGTGACCTGCCTAGAACCCTATGGTTGGAACGAAGGGAAATGGGAGTTAGGCAAGGGTTATCAGCCTAAGGGTCAATCGGTTTATTCCGTTGTGGCCTACGACTACGGTATCAAGTTCAATATTCTGAGAGGCCTGGTGGAATCTGGATGCGACGTTAAGGTTGTTCCAGCCTGGACCCCGGCAGAGGATGTGTTGGCAGAAAACCCCGATGGTATATTCCTTTCCAATGGTCCGGGAGACCCCGATGCGGTCCCCTATGGCAAAGAAATTGTGCAGAGACTCGTTGGTAAGAAGCCCATCTTTGGCATCTGCCTGGGTCACCAAATTCTAGGTCTCGCACTGGGGGGTAAAACTTATAAATTGAAGTTTGGCCACCATGGCGGGAACCAACCTGTGATGGACCTAACGACCAAAAAGGTAGAGATTACGACTCAAAACCATGGGTTCGCGGTGGATGCGGATTCTTTGAAGGGGTTGGCCGTAGTGACCCACTTAAATTTGAATGATCGTACGGTTGAGGGGTTGGCTCACAGGGAACTACCCATCTTTTCGGTTCAGTATCACCCGGAATCCTCGCCGGGCCCCCATGATGCTCACTACCTCTTTCGCAGATTTGTGGAGATGATGGAAAATAATAAGAAACAAACGGCTAAATAACAGCAACTTGAATAATAGATCGAATGTATTACATGAAAAGTTTCAAATTGCGGCTCATTACTCTTCATGCCCAAACGGACTGACATAAAATCAATTTTGCTCATCGGCTCAGGGCCCATTGTCATTGGTCAGGCCTGTGAGTTCGATTATTCGGGAACCCAAGCCCTCAAGGCGCTGAAGGAAGAGGGCTACCGAGTGATCCTCGTGAACTCCAATCCGGCCACGATTATGACCGACCCTGACTTTGCCGACCGAACCTACATAGAGCCCATCACCGTTGATATCGTTGAAAAGGTCATCGTTAAGGAGCGCCCGGACGCGTTGCTTCCCACCCTGGGGGGGCAGACTGCACTGAATTTAGCCATTGATCTCGCCGAGCAGGGGATCCTTCAGCGCTACGGTGTAGAGATGATCGGGGCGAAGCTGGAGTCCATTAAGAAGGCTGAGGACAGAGACCTATTCAAGTTGGCGATGAATAGGATCGAGTTGGATCTGCCAAGGAGTGGTTATGCGCACAGTTTAGACGAGGCCTTTGGGATTCAACAGGAACTCAACTTCCCACTGGTCATTCGACCGTCGCGGACCCTCGGGGGGAGCGGTGGAAACATTGCCTATGGGCCAGAGGATTTTACCGAGGCGGTTACTTGGGGCCTGAAACTTTCCCCGGTGCACGAGGTCCTGGTCGAGGAATCCGTCTTGGGGTGGAAAGAGTTCGAGCTGGAGGTCATGCGTGACCACAAGGACAACGTGGTCATTGTGTGCCCCATTGAAAACTTCGACCCCATGGGGGTGCACACGGGAGATTCCATCACCGTAGCTCCTGCCCAGACCCTGACTGATAAAGAGTATCAGATCATGCGGGATGCCGCACTCAAGATCATTCGCGAGATTGGGGTGGATACCGGCGGATCCAATATTCAGTTTGCCGTGAACCCAAAGGATGGTCGACTGGTGGTCATCGAGATGAACCCGCGGGTTTCCCGGAGTTCGGCCCTGGCCAGTAAGGCAACGGGATTTCCCATTGCCAAGATAGCGGCCAAACTGGCGGTGGGTTACACCCTTGATGAAATACCCAATGACATTACGCGGGAGACCCCGGCGTGCTTTGAGCCCACCATCGACTATGTGGTTGTAAAGATCCCACGATTTACCTTTGAGAAGTTTCCGCAGGCCGCGGATTTC
>Ga0209980_10001540_pt1 | contig 12643 bp, 10 predicted proteins | sample CR02metaG_FD_183611 | JGI IMG/M metagenome (GOLD analysis project Ga0209980, IMG submission 183611) | Deep subsurface microbial communities from Mariana Trench to uncover new lineages of life (NeLLi) - CR02 metaG (SPAdes) (version 2) | ecosystem: Environmental > Aquatic > Marine > Ocean trench... | reverse complement strand
ATCAATAACGACGAATACTTGCTGAGTGCATTTCCGTCAGTAGCGCAGGCGGGTAGTTACTCGGGCTATCCGAATCAACCACGTACCTATGGCCTGACGCTGCGCAAGTACTTCGACTGAATGTAGCGTTCGAAGGCCCCGCCAGACGTTTGTCTGACGGGGTTTTTCTTGTCGCGACCTAGGACTCGATGCCGCCCATCGAGTGGAACTTGGTCTCAAAGAATTCCGCGATACCTTCTTTGCCGCCTTCAGAACCAAGGCCCGATTGCTTCCAGCCGCCAAATGGTGCGACCTCGGTTGAGAATACCCCTGAGTTTGAGCAGACGATGCCGTATTCCAGACGTTCTGCAACACGCATCACGCGGCCGATATCGCGGGTCGCGAAATAGGCGGCCAGACCAAACTCGGTGTCGTTGGCCCGCTCAATGGCTTCGTCCTCAGTTTCGAACACTTGCATAGCAGCGATCGGTCCGAAGATTTCCTCACTGGCCATCCGCATGTCCGGCGTTAAGCCGGTCACAAGAGTCGGTTCGAAGAAGCAGTGACCGAGTTCATGAGTCTTGCCTCCAACCAGAATCTCGGCGCCTTTGGATTTAGCGTCTTTCATTAACGCCTTCATTTCGCCAACTGCCGTCATATTGACGAGTGGGCCAATGGTAACGCCATCTGCAAACCCGTCCCCAACTTTCAGCGCTTCGATCGCTGTCTTTATCTTACTGGTGAATTCGTCCGCGATGCCACTCTGGACGTAAATGCGATTGGTGCAGACACAAGTCTGGCCACAATTGCGAAATTTTGTCGCCATGCAATCTGCGATGGCGGCATCGATATCGGCGTCATCAAATACTATAAACGGTGCATTGCCTCCCAACTCAAGCGAGATTTTCTTGACGCCATCGGCACATTGTTTCATCAGGATCTTGCCAACCGCCGTGGAGCCTGTGAACGTGAATTTGCTGATCTTTTCGTGCTGTGTGAGAACCTTCCCAATTTCCTGCGAGTTGTCGCCGACGACGACATTAATGACGCCTTTGGGAATACCGGCCCGATCGGCCAGTTCGCACATGCTCAAGGCGGACAACGGTGTCTCGGTGGCCGGTTTGATCACGATGGTGCAACCGGACGCCAGGGCAGGTCCTGCTTTGCGGGCGATCATCGCATTCGGAAAATTCCAGGGCGTAATGCAGCCGACAACGCCGACAGGCTGCTTGTAGGTCTGCAGTCGACGGTCATTTGCAATGGTCGGAATCGTGTCGCCCATGACACGCTTCGATTCCTCGGCGAAATATTCAATGAATCCGGCGCCATAACCGATTTCGCCGATCGACTCTGCAAGCGGCTTGCCCTGTTCGGCGGTCATGATGGCCCCCAGATCATCGGCATGCTCCAGTAACAGGTTAAACCAGTTGCGCAACAGCACAGCGCGTTGCTTGGCGGGAATGCGACTCCAGTGTTTGAACGCCCTTGCAGCTGCTTCAACCGCCCGAGCCGCGTCGGCGGCGTCCCCATTCGCCGTTGTTGCGACGACTTCACCGTTCGCTGGGTTGGTGACGTCGATCGTGCCCGCGGATCCGGGGACCCACTGTCCGTCGATAAAGTTCTTGGTTTTCAGGAGCGAGGGGTCGTTCAGTTTCAACATGGTTCCAGACTCTGATAGTGGGAGAAAAGCGGGCAGCTTACCACCGTATTGGCCGCAGGAAATAGCCGATATTCGACGTTGCGTGAGCGGATAACAATGCCGTATAATCCCGCGTCAGCGCCCCATCAAACTCTTGATGGGTAAAGGCCCCGCTAAGGGGTTTTTTGTTGTCTAGGCTACGGGTCAGGGCAGCGACATCGTGCTGGGTAAGAATGGGCCATTGGCCCATTTTTCGTTTTACAACAAGTAGTTAGGTAAACAGGAATGACGGGAGAAGAGCTGCAAAAGTTGCTCGAGCCGACCATCGAAAGACTGGGCTTTGAGTTAACAGATCTTGAGGTCCGCCTTGATGGCAAGGGTGGCTTACTACGCATCACTATCGACAAGCCGGAAGGAATCGATCTTGATGATTGTGAAAAAGCGAGTCTGGCCGTCAGCGCACTGCTCGATATCGAGGATCCGGTCGCGGACAATTACAACCTTGAGGTTTCATCGCCCGGATTGAACAGGAAGTTAACGAAACTTGAGCATTTTCAGAGGTTTGAAGGTGAAACCTTGAAAGTGACTATGCGTTTGCCGATAGCGGGACGCAGACGATTTCGGGGCACGTTAGTGTCGTCGGACAACGAGAATATTGTAGTTGAGGTGGATGGGGAATCGCACAGCTTGCCGCTGGCATCGCTTGATACGGCTCGGCTGGTTCCCGACGGGGCTTAGGTTCCGAGGGTTTTTTGGAGTTTTACGGAAATGAGCAAAGAAATTTTGATGGTTGTTGACGCCGTTTCGAATGAAAAAGGCGTCGAAAAAGACATCATATTTGAGGCACTCGAAGCCGCGCTGGCGTCGGCAACACGCAGAAAGCACGGTGAGGACGTTGAAATTCGCGTCGCGATTGACCGGGAGACAGGCGAATATGAAACATTTCGTCGCTGGCTCGTATTCGAGGATGAATCCACCGAGTTGGAAACTCCGGATCGCGAGTTGCGTATGATCGATGCCGTCGACGTCGACGAGAACGCGGAACCGGGCGGATACGTCGAAGTTCCGATGGAATCTGTCGAATTTGGTCGTATCGCCGCGCAGACAGCAAAGCAAGTGATCGTACAGAAGGTACGTGAAGCCGAACGCGAGCAGGTCGTGGAGGAGTATCAGGGCCGCGAAGGCGAGATGCTTTCGGGCCTGGTCAAGCGCGTCGATCGTAACGGCGTCTACATTGATCTGGGTGGTAATGCCGAAGGCTTTGTCGCCCGCGACCAGATGGTGCCTCGTGAGCCTGTACGGCCGCAAGACCGCATTAAGGCATTGCTGACGGAAGTTAGCCCTGAAATTCGTGGTCCGCAGTTGTTCATGACGCGGATTTCCCCTCAGTTCCTGGTTGAGCTTTTCAAACTCGAAGTGCCGGAAATCGGCCAGGGTTTGATCGATGTCCTCGGTGCTGCCCGTGATCCGGGTCTGCGTGCCAAAATAGCCGTCCGCAGCAATGACAGCCGCATTGATGCCGTGGGTGCCTGCGTCGGAATGCGTGGATCGCGGGTCCAGGCAGTTTCTAACGAACTCGCTGGCGAACGCGTAGACATTATTTTGTGGGACGATAACTCAGCGCAGTTCGTTGTGAATGCAATGTCGCCGGCTGAAGTAGTTTCTATCGTCGTTGATGAAGACAAACACAGCATGGATATCGCCGTCGAAGAGGACAAGTTGTCACAAGCGATCGGTCGCGGTGGGCAAAACATTCGTCTCGCGAGCGAGTTGTCAGGCTGGGAACTCAATGTCATGACGGCGCAGGATGCCGAGGAGAAGAGCGAGACAGAGATGAAGGATCTCATCGCACTGTTCTCCGAGCAGCTGGATGTCGACGAAGAAGTTTCGCTGATTCTGGTTCAGGAAGGATTCTCCACGATAGAAGAGGTCGCTTATGTACCGGCGGCCGAACTCATTGCGATCGAAGAGTTCGACGAAGGCATCGTTGAGGAATTGCGAAGCCGGGCGCGTGACGTGTTGCTGACCAAAGCGATAGTTCGGGAAGAGAAAATTGACGAAGTAGAGCCGGCTGAGGATCTACTGCAGCTTGAAGGCATGACAAAGAGTTTGGCGTTTCTGCTGGCAAGCAAGGGTATCGTGACACGCGAGGATCTCGCGGAACTCGCTACCGATGACTTGCTCGAGCTCAATGACGAAATTGCTGAGGAAGATGCCGCAGCGCTGATCATGAAGGCGCGTGCACATTGGTTCGAGGAAGAACAGCAGGCGTAGGAGCCTTTGGATACGGAGTGTGTTATGGCTGATGTGACAATTGCACAATTTGCTGAGGTTCTGAATGTTCCTGTCGACAAGCTGCTATCGCAGCTAGACGAGGCTGGCATCAAGGTCAAAGGATCTGATGACTGGATCAATGATGAGGTAAAACTTGAATTGCTGACGCACCTGCGTCGGAGCCATGGACAGGACGAAACGCTGGGAACAACGGCAGCGCCACGACGCATAACTCTGAAGCGAAAATCCCGGTCTGAACTGAAGTTGCCCGGTGCTCAGGGACGTTCGCGCACCGTAACTGTTGAGGTTCGTCGCAGGCGCACGTACATCAAACGTGATGTTCTTGAAAAACAGGCTCAGGAGGAGCAGGAAGCCCTGGATCGTCAACGCCTGGAAGAAGAAAAACGAGTGGAAGCCGAGGCGCTCGAGAAGGTACGCCTTGAGGAAGAGAAGGAAGAGGCAGCGAAGCGCGAAGTCGAAGAGCGCGAAAAAGAAGCACTGGCTGTAAAGGATGCGGAAGACGAGGCTCGCAAAGTTGCAGAAAAAGCAGTAACCGATGCCGCCGACGAAAAGACACGGCTGGAGAAAGCCGAAAGTGACGTGCGTACTCGCCGCACGAAAGAAAAAGTGAAAGCCAAGCCGAAGGCGAAGCGGCCCGAAACACGTTATGGCCGCAAGGAACTCCATGTCGCTGGTGACAAGAGTGGTCGACGCAAACGTAAATCACCACTGCACCGTCGTCCGGTATCCGTTGGTGGCGATTCAAAGCATGGTTTTGAAAAGCCAACCGCACCTGTCGTACACGAGGTCGAAATTCCGGAGAATATTGCGGTTGCTGAACTTGCACAGAAAATGGCGATCAAGGGCAACGAGGTCGTTAAGGTTCTGTTCAACATGGGCGCTATGGTAACGATCAACCAAGTGATTGATCAGGACACCGCTACGCTTGTTGTTGAAGAGTTGGGGCACATTGCGAAGCCCGTGGACTCGGCGGATGTTGACGAAAAGTTGTTGGCCGAGGAAAGCGAAGTGAGCGGCGACGCTGTTGCACGTCCGCCAGTCGTAACCATCATGGGCCATGTCGATCACGGTAAGACATCGTTGCTCGATAACATTCGTCATACCAAGGTCGCGGACGGTGAGGCAGGCGGAATTACTCAGCATATCGGTGCGTATTTAGTCGCAACTGATAAGGGCACGATTTTGTTTCTGGATACGCCCGGACATGCGGCCTTTACAGCGATGCGCGCACGCGGTGCTCAAGCGACGGACATCGTTGTCCTCGTGGTTGCAGCCGATGACGGTGTCATGCCACAAACGATAGAAGCCATCCAGCACGCAAAGGCGGCAGACGTTCCGTTGGTTGTTGCGGTCAACAAGATTGATCGTGACAATGCCGACCCGGAACGGGTTAAAAACGAATTGTCGCAGCATGAAATTATTCCTGAAGATTGGGGCGGCGATCAAATATTCGTAAACGTATCTGCGCTCACGGGAGAGGGTGTTGATGATCTGCTGGACGCTATCTTATTGCAGGCTGAGGTCATGGATCTGACTGCCGTTGCGGAAGGTCCGGCGCAAGGAATTGTTATAGAGTCGAGCCTTGAAAAAGGCCGCGGTGCCGTCGCAACATTGCTCGTAAGAAGCGGTACGCTAAGGCAGGGTGACATGATTATCGCCGGTGAAGAATACGGCCGCGTCAGAAATATGTTCGATGAGAGCGGCAACTCCATCAAGGAAGCGGGACCGTCGAAACCTGCGGCTGTTCTTGGACTTTCCAAGACGCCGAGCGCAGGTGATGATTTTCTTGTCGTCAAAAACGAGCGTAAAGCGCGCGAAGTTGCCGAATTTCGTCAGAACAAGACACGTGAAGCGAAACTTGCTCAGCAGCAGGTTTCAAAGATGGAGGATATGTTCACTAAGATGCAGAGCGGCGAAACGTCCACCGTTCCTGTGATCATCAAGTCCGATGTCCACGGTAGTGCTGAGGCACTTCGTGATGCATTGCTCAAACTTTCAAACGACGAAGTGAAGGTCAAGGTGCTCGGTTCGAGTGTTGGCGGCATCACTGAAACTGATGCCAATTTGGCAGCCGCATCGAAGGCAACGATCATCGGTTTCAATGTTCGTGCAGATGCGGCAGCACGTGCAGCAATCAAGGAGTCGGGTATCGATGTTCGCTACTACAGCATCATTTATGAGGCGATCGACGATGTTAAAGCTGCACTCAGCGGGCTGCTCGCACCTGAGATTCGCGAGCAGATCGTCGGTCTGGCATTGGTCAAGGAAGTATTCCGCTCACCGAAATTTGGGGATGTGGCGGGTTGCATTATCAGCGAAGGCTTTGTGAAACGCTCGAATCCGATTCGTGTGCTGCGCGATAACGTTGTGATTTACGAAGGTGAGCTGGAATCATTGCGTCGATTCAAGGATGACGTGAACGAAGTTCGTTCCGGAACCGAATGCGGTATCGGCGTGAAGAATTACAATGACGTGCAGGTCGGCGATCAGATCGAGTGTTTTGAACGTATTGAGGTTGCACGTACGCTTGACTAGGCGTGCAGGTAAAGATCAATGCCAAGAGAGTTTTCAAGAAACCAGCGACTCGGTAATCAGGTGCTTCGCACGCTGAATGAGTTGCTTCGATTTGAGACCAAGGACCCGAGATTGAAGCTCGTGTCACTGACAGCGGTGGAGCTTTCCAGGGACCTAAGCATTGCGCGTGTGTATTTCAGCCTGTTGGATCCGAATGGGGATCCTGAGCCGGTTCAGGACGGACTGGAAAGAGCGAGCGGTTTCCTCCGCAGCCGCCTGGGCCGGGAAATTAAGATTCGGCACGTGCCGGAATTGCGGTTCGCACACGACAAGAGTGCTGCCGAGGCGCAGCGAATCGGCAGTTTGATTGAGAGCGCACTGGAATCTGATCGGAACAACGAGCAACGGTAGGCGCGATGGCACGTGGAATGAAGCGGCACGCCGATTCGGTGGATGGGTTGTTGTTGCTCAACAAGCCGTCCGGAATAACATCAAACCGTGCGCTGCAAGTGGTCAGACGGCTATTGAATGCGAAGAAGGCGGGGCATACAGGAAGTTTGGACCCGGCGGCAACCGGCATGTTGCCGTTGTGCTTCGGTGAGGCGACCAAGGTCTGTTCGTACTTACTGAACGCTGATAAGAGTTACCGCGTGACGGCGAAGCTGGGATCGGCGACGGATACGGGCGATGCAGACGGTCGCGAGATCGAAACTGCCGTGGTTCCGGACTTGGCTCTGGTCGACTGGGACAGGATTTTGCAGGGATTCTGTGGAGAATCCACGCAAATACCGCCGATGTACTCAGCGTTGAAAAAAGACGGTAAGCGCCTCTACGAGCTTGCTCGCAAGGGTGAAACTGTCGAGCGCGAACCACGATCGATTCGGATCGATGCGATCCGGCTGCTGGAATTCGCCGGACACAGGCTCGTATTTCGTGTGTCGTGCTCGAAGGGGACCTACATTCGTGTGTTGGTCGAGGACATAGCACACGAGGCCGGAACGGTTGCACATACGGCGCGACTGCATCGCGAGACAGTCGGTGACTTCGACAGCGCCAACATGCTCGACATGGCGGCTATTGAAGCACTCGCCGCAAAGGGGCCGGAGCCCTTGAGGGCCAAATTGCTACCCGCCGACGTTGCATTGAAGGGGATGCCGGACGTATCTGTTACGGCGGAGGACGCTGAGCGTTTTTGCCGCGGGCAGGTAGTAAAGGTGGCGAATGGGGGACAGAAAGGGCTTGCCAGAGTGTATGCGGCAGGATCGAGATTTTTGGGCGTGGGCGAGTTGGTCGAAGATGGGCAGGTGGCGCCACGAAGAGTGTTTTTGACACACGAAGATTCCCCGTAATTATATGTTTCCGGGGTGTTAATGGGCCCGAACAGGCGCTAGAATACCGCGCTCAAAAAAGGGCTATAGATAGAGAACATGGAGTATTAGAAAAATGTCACTTTCCAGTGAAGCAAAGCAGGGCGTTATCGCCGATCATGCACGCGGCGAAGCCGATACAGGCTCACCCGAAGTTCAGGTCGCACTGCTGTCAAAGAGAATTTCAGAACTCACCGAGCACTTCGGTGAGCACAAGAAAGATCACCATAGCCGTCAGGGTCTTCTGAAGATGGTTAACAAGCGCCGTAAGCTGCTTGATTACCTGAAGTCCAAAGACAACGACCGCTACCGCGAGCTGATCAAGAAGCTCGGTCTGCGTCGCTAGTCCAGCGAGGATTAATACAGGCAACGTGAAGAGACGTGTCGTTCCCAGCCAATGGGATCGCCGCGAACTGCAATCGCCTTAACAATTTCTAAAAAGAGAAATCATCGTGAAATCGACAACAAAAAGTTTCCAATACGGGGAACATCAGGTAACCATTGATACGGGCGCTGTCGCTCGTCAGGCTGACGGTGCTGTCATCGTCGATATGGCCGATACGACCGTTTTGGTCACCGCCGTGGGCCGCAAGGTCGCAGATCCGGGCAGAGACTTCTTCCCGCTTACGGTCAACTATCAGGAAAAGACCTACGCTGCTGGAAAAATCCCGGGTGGGTTCTTCAAGCGCGAAGGTCGCCCGGGCGAGAAGGAGGTACTGACGTGCCGCCTCATCGACCGTCCGGTTCGTCCGCTTTTCCCTAAAGGCTTCACCAACGAAGTGCAGATTATTGCCACGGTGATGTCGCTGAACCCTGATGTGGATCCGGATATTCCGGCATTAATCGGCGCCTCGGCAGCACTGGCAATTTCCGGTATGCCGTTTGCGGGCCCGATTGCCGCCGCCAAAGTGGGTTACAAGGATGGCCAGTACGTCCTCAACCCGGGCCGCGCAGCGCTTGCAGAGGGCGATCTGGAGCTTGTTGTTGCCGGCACCAAAGACGCAGTCCTGATGGTTGAATCGGAAGCTTCTGAACTCTCTGAAGAGGTCATGCTCGGCGCCGTCATGTTTGGTCACGAACAAATGCAGATCGCGATCGATACGATCAACGAATTGGCCGCAGAAGTTGGCAAACCTGCCTGGGAATGGGCGGCACCGAAAACTGACGAAGATCTCACAGCCGCCGTTGCCGGCGAGGCCGAAGGCGGTCTGTCAGACGCCTACCGTATCACCGACAAGCAGGATCGACAGGCCGCTGTTAGTGCCACCAAATCGGCTGCTACCGAATCTCTGGCGGGCGGCGATGACGCCCGCTGGACCGCCGAAGACGTCAAAGGTGCATTGTACAAGCTTGAAAAGAATATCGTTCGTCAACGCATTATCAAAGGCGAGGCGCGTATCGATGGCCGTGACAAGAGCACAGTTCGTCCGATCGACGTCAAGGTCGGTGTATTGCCACGTGCGCACGGCTCCGCCATATTTACGCGTGGAGAGACGCAGGCGATCGTTGTTACAACGCTGGGTACCGGCCGTGACGCACAGATCATCGATGCGATCGAAGGGGAGCGCAAAGATCCCTTCATGCTGCACTACAATTTCCCGCCGTTCTGCGTCGGTGAGACAGGTTTTATTGGTTCACCCAAACGCCGCGAAATCGGTCACGGCAAGCTGGCACGCCGCGGAATCCAGGCAGTAATGCCGGATATGGAAGAGTTCGGCTACGTGATCCGCGTGGTTTCGGAGATCACCGAATCTAACGGTTCCAGCTCGATGGCCTCTGTTTGCGGCACGAGCCTCGCGCTCATGGACGCAGGTGTGCCTCTGAAGGCACCGGTTGCCGGCGTTGCGATGGGCCTCGTCAAGGAAGGCGACGACTTCGCCGTTTTGACTGACATTCTCGGCGACGAGGATCACCTCGGCGACATGGACTTCAAGGTTGCGGGTACTGCAGACGGTATTACCGCGCTGCAAATGGACATCAAGATCCAGGGCATTACACGTGAAATCATGAACACAGCGCTTGATCAGGCGCGCGACGCACGTCTGCATATTCTTGGTGAGATGAACAAGGTCATCAGCGAGTCACGTTCAGAAATGTCTGAATGGGCGCCGACGATTATGACCATCAAGATTGACCCTGAGAAGATTCGTGACGTTATCGGTAAGGGCGGTTCGGTTATTCGCTCGATTACCGAGGAGACCGGTGCTTCTGTCGACATTGAAAACGATGGCACGATTCGTATCGCGTCAGTCGACGGCGAGTCCGGAAGGGAAGCACTTCGTCGTATCGAGCTGATCACTGCAGACGTTGAAGTCGGCCGCATCTACGACGGCAAAGTGGCTCGCCTGATGGACTTCGGCGCATTTGTCACGATCCTCCCGGGCAAAGACGGCCTCGTGCACATTTCCCAAATCTCGAACGAGCGTGTCGAGAAGGTTAGCGACAAGCTGGCTGAAGGCGACAAAATCAGGGTCAAGGTTCTGGAAGTTGATCGCCAGGGCCGCGTTCGTCTTTCCATGAAGGAAGTCGACGCCGATCAGTAGGAGCCGCGCAAGAGCATCAACGCTTTCCGAGCGCGACACGTAGCGGCGGATAGAAGGCCGCTCCTACAGTCCTGATTTTGCAGCAAACGGTTCCAGGAACTCGATAATTCTGCCAGGCAAATAAAACGTCGGCTTCCAGGGCGTGCCGCCGTCTATGAATCCGACGTGACCGCCGTGTTCCGAAATTTCCAGCGTGACGGCTTCTGAGAGCCTGTCAGCAGGCGGGATGACCTTGGGTGTCATAAACGGATCATCCAATGCATTAATTATTAATGTCGGTCGCTCAATTGCATGAAGGAAGTTCACCGAGCTGCAGCGATCGTAATAATCCTGCTTGCCGTCGAAGCCGTGCAGCGGTGCTGTCACCAAGTCATCAAACTCGGCGAAGGTCCGTGCGTTCATGGCACGATCCCAGTCGAAGGCGGCCGTATGTCTATCGAATTTTCTTGCGACGGCAGACTTCATCCGTTTTAGCAAGTGTCTCTGATAAGTCCTTGCAAAACCTATGTTTAATGCCTCTGCACATTCGTGGAGATTGAGTGGAACACACACGGCAGTTGCAGCTTTGAGAGGCGTTTCATGCTGCGATTCACCCAGGTATTTCAACAGCACATTACCACCCAGCGAATAGCCAACAGCCAATAGTGGTCCCGGATTACCCGAGGCCTCGCGGCGTAACTGTAACTCGTTCAAGAAAAAGCGTAGATCATTCGTTTCGCCGGCGTGATAACGGCGCGGCAGACGATTTCGATAGTCCCCGCAGTCACGAAAATGCAATACGCATGAACGCCAGCCGCGCTCGAGTACAGTTTCCATTAGCATGCGCGCGTATGACGATCCTGCGGACCCTTCCAGTCCATGCAATATGATCAGTAACGGTGCGGCGTCGGACAATGAATCGGCGTCGACGAGCCAGTCAACGGCCGTGGCATCGCCGTCTGGCAACTCCAGCGGCTCGCGTCGCAAGGCGGGTCTGGATCGCCAGGCCCAGGGCATGTTTGGAAACAACGTCTGCGCATGCGCGTTTTTCAGCCAACCGGGCGGCGAAAATTTACTCTGAATGATTCTATTCTGCGCTGTGTCGGACGTCATTGACGCGATTCTGCCATATTTGAAGGAGACCAACGCCTGGGGCAAAAAAAATGGCCCCCCGCTTGCGCAGGGGGCCCGCCGTGGAGTGATTACCCCTTCAGGCTTTTGCAACAGGGGGCGGGGGAGCGTATCCCCGTTGCAGCCTTCAAGCTATGGCATACAAGGGGTTGATGTCAAGCCGTTTTGACGATGGTTCTGTGGCCGGCAAGGTTCCCAAGTTGCCAATTTTCGCTGGCCCACGTCCAGATATCTGACAATGCGCCTGTCGCCAATTCGGGCGGCGGTTGCTGTAGTAAAGCCGTCAGCGCTTCGTGGAGCGTATTCTCGACAGAATCAAGCGGTACACCCAGTGCACCGGTCAGTTTGCTCAGTTTGTCACCATTGGAATTGGTGATCACCGGTATATGGATGTAGTTCGGTGTCCGAAACTCAAGTAGCTGTTGAAGCCAGATTTGCCGCGGTGTTGAATCCAGCAGATCGATGCCACGCACAATCTCAGTGACACCCTGAATCTCGTCATCCACGACTACGGCAAGATGGTAGGCAATCAAGCCGTCGCGTCGACGCACGACGAAGTCACCGGATTCACTTTCGAGCCGCTGCGCAATACATCCGTGAAGAACATCATCAAACGCGATTTCCACGTCGTTCGTTCGCACCCGAATCGCTGCTTCGCCTTGGCTGCAGCCGTTTCTGCACGAGCCGGGGTAAATTACGCCGAGTAGGCCGCGAGGGGCGCCAGCCAGGTCTTTCCTGGAGCAGCGGCAGGGATACGCCATTTTCGATTCAATTAACGTCGCTAGTGCAGCTTCGTGTGCTTCACGACTCGTGCTCTGAAAAATAGTGTCGCCATCCCACTCGAATCCGTATCGTTCCAGTGCTTCGATAATCGAGGCGGTGGCGCCGACCTGCTCGCGGGGCGGGTCGATGTCTTCGACGCGCAACAGCCACCGGCCATTATTGGCGCGCGCCTGCAGGAAGCTGGCGACTGCGGCAACGAGCGATCCAAAATGAAGAGGGCCGGTGGGCGACGGTGCGAACCGCCCGACGTACGAAATGGGTTCGCGCGCCTGAATCAATTGCCCGACTTACCGATAACGGTCGTCTCGATCGCGGAACTGCCGTTCCGCCATTTCGCGACGTTCCTGAGCCTCAAGGCTCAGCGTTGCGACCGGACGAGCTTCGAGCCGTTTCAGTCCAATTTCCTCGCCCGT
>Ga0209980_10001539_pt1 | contig 12645 bp, 14 predicted proteins | sample CR02metaG_FD_183611 | JGI IMG/M metagenome (GOLD analysis project Ga0209980, IMG submission 183611) | Deep subsurface microbial communities from Mariana Trench to uncover new lineages of life (NeLLi) - CR02 metaG (SPAdes) (version 2) | ecosystem: Environmental > Aquatic > Marine > Ocean trench... | reverse complement strand
TGGTAAAGAACTAGTAGGAGTTGTAACAGAAGATGGAATTGTAAAACATCTCTCTGATAGTGATGAATCACAATGGAAGAAAATTGAATTAAAAGAAGTTATGGAGTCAATTCCACCAATTGTTGACTATGATACACCATTGAGTACTTTGGTGCCATTGATTAGATTTTCAAAGTGTATTCTAGTTTCAAAAAATACCAAACTTGTTGGAATAATTACTGCATCAGACACTCTTAAAATGATGGAATAAAATTTTTGTAGTTACTTTGGATGAGAGCAAAGCTCTGCTAATACTCCGTTAAGTGACTTCGGATGAATGAAAGTTACCTTTGTTCCTGCAGAACCAGGACGAATTTTTCCAAGGAACTGTATACCACATCCTTCCATTCTTTTTACTTCACCTTCAATATCATTTGTCTCTAAAGCCATGTGATGTAATCCTGAACCTTTCTTGTCAAGAAATTTTTTAATTGGACTTGAATCATTCGTTGGCTCCATTAGCTCAATTCTTCCGTTTTCAAGATGAATGATTGCAACTTTGACACCTTCAGATTCTATGGTTTCAAATTCAATGTTAGTAACACCAAGAGCTTCTTGGTATTTTTTTGCAGCTTCCTCAACATTGTTAACTGCAATAGCTATATGATCAATTTTCAATTAAAAAACATCCTTTGGTCTGTATTCTCCAAATACTTCTCTGAAAGTATTACTTATTTCTCCTGTAGTTGCATAACTTTTTACTGCATCAAGTATGTGAGGCATTAAATTTTCATCAGTTTCTGCAGCACTTTGCATTTTTGATAGTATTTTTTCAACTTTTTTGTTATCCCTAGAACTTCGTAGCTTTTTGATTGCTTTTGCTTGTTTGATGCCTATAGAATCATCAATTCTAAGGAGATTTTGTTTGGCCTCGACTTCATCAGCAAATTTATTGACGCCTACAAGGATTCGCTCATCAGAATCAACTTCTTTTTTTAATCTGTAGGCATTTTGTCTTATTTCAGATTGGAAAAATCCTTTCTCAATTCCTCTTAGAGAACCACCCATCTTTTCAATTTTCTTTAGATATTTCCAGGTATTATCTTCAATTTCATCACACAGATATTCAAGATAATTAGAGCCAGCCATTGGGTCAACGGTTTTTGTAATACCACTTTCGTATCCAACTATTTGTTGAGTTCTCAATGCTATCTTAGCTGCCTCCTGTGATGGCAAAGCTAAAGCTTCATCCTTTGAATTTGTATGAAGGGATTGTGCTCCACCTAAAACTGCAGCTAAAGATTGAATTGTAACACGCACAATGTTATTGTCTGGTTGTTGTGCAGTCAATGATTCACCACTAGTTTGTACATGAAACTTTAGTTGCAAGGATTTAGGATTTTTTGCATGGAATTTTTCCTTAAGAATTTTTGCGTAAATCTTTCTTGCTACTCTAAATTTAGCAATCTCTTCAAATAATTCAATTGTACAACAAAAAAAGAATGACAGTCTTGGAGCAAAATCATCAATTTTCAAGCCGCGATCAAGACAGGTTTGTATGTATTCAATAGCATTTGCAAGTGTAAAAGCTATTTCTTGAACTGCAGTAGAACCTGCTTCTCTTATATGATATCCAGAAATTGAAATTGGGTACCATTGAGGAACTTCTTTTGCGCAATATTGAATCATATCACCTATCAAACGCATTGATGGTTTAGGTGGATAGATGTAAGTATTTCGTGCAATGTATTCTTTTAGTATATCATTTTGTGTTGTTCCTCTTAATTCCTTACTAGAAAATCCTTGTGACTGTCCAACTGCAATATAATATGCAAGTAAAGTTGATGCAGTTGAATTAATTGTCATTGAGGAGCTAACCTTTCCTAAAGGAATTCCATCAAAAGCACTAAGCATGTCTTTTAATGATGCTATTGAAACTCCAACCTTTCCTACTTCACCTTCAGCTTGTAATGAATCTGGGTCATAACCAATTTGTGTAGGTAGATCAAAGGCCATACTAAGGCCAGTTTGTCCCTTTTCTAACATGAACTTGAATCTTTTATTGGTTTGAGCCGCATCACCAAATCCAGAATATTGACGCATTGTCCACAATCTATCCAGATACATTCTAGCATGAATTCCACGTGTAAATGGATATTTCCCAGGTTCATCATTTTTTGGTTTTTTTGAAAATTGATGAACTGGTTTTACTGGAATTTGTGAATCGGTGTAAATCGTTTTATAGTTTTGATTTTTCGATTTCTTCAAACAAATTACCTCGCTACATATTTTGTTAATTTGTCTGCGGCATCAAAAGGGTCCATCTTTTTTGATTGAACTTGTTTAAGGTATTTTGAAAATGAATTACCTGATGCAAACATTGAATCAATTTTTTCTTTCATATTATTTAAAACGATATCTTTCAATTCCGATTCAAGGCGAAGTTTTTCAGTCTGCTTTTTGGATTTTTTCTTTTCATCAATCATTTTTTTAAGAATTTTTGCAAATTCTTGAATTCCTTTTTTTGTTTTTGTAGAAGTTTTTAAAATAATAGGTTTTTTTTCTGAGTCACCAATATAATCTTGTACTGATTGAAAAAGTTGAGAAGCACCATCCAAATCACTTTTATTTACAATGTAAATGTCACCAATTTCTGAAAGGCCAGCTTTTATAGTTTGAATGCTATCTCCAGTATGAGGATTAAATACAACAACTGTAATATCAACGAGTTTTGAGATTTCAACTTCGGTTTGACCAGCACCAACACTTTCAATTATAATAGGATCAAATCCTGCATATTCTAAAACTCTAATGCAGTTTCTAACAGAATGAGATATACCGCCTGTTGCGCCTCTAGAAGCTAAACTTCTGATATATGTACCAGAATCTGTGGATTCAGTCATTCTAACTCTATCACCTAAAATTGCTCCGCCTGTAACATGACTAGTTGGATCAATTGCCAATACTGCAGGTTTAGTTCCTAATTTCTTAAGATTAATTGCGGTTTTGTTTATCAGTGAACTTTTACCGGCTCCTGCAGGTCCAGTAATTCCAATGACCATAGCTTTTCCAGAATTTTTAAAAATTTTTTTAATTAACTTTCTTGCTTCTTTCTTATCATTTTCTACTATAGAAATAGCCTTTGCAATAGCACCTCTCTTTCCTTTTTTTAAATCACTAATTTCCAATTACACGTAATCTTTTCTGACCCACAATAAAATCTTGCAGGTTAACCCAAAAGTGCTTAAAGTGAACTGAAAATTATTAGTTTTGATGGCTCATTCTCTGAATGAACTTCAGTTTTCATTCCTATTTTACCAAATTCTTCGTGTTCAACTACAAGGGTAACTGGATGAGTTTCCCAACCATATTGAGGTGGTCCATCAAAAGAAACTCTTTCAATAAATTCTATATCTGTAAAGGTTTTTTGAAATGATTCTTTCATTCCTAAAATCTCTAGAATAACTAATGAAGTTTTTTTAGATTTATCTTGAAATGTTATCTCAATGGTTTGTTCGTGTTCATAATAGACTGCATCAAAAACAAAAGTTTCAGCCATTAATTCTTTATCAATAGTTGTAGTATCAAACAAATACAAACCAACTAAGATGCTTAGAATAATTACTGAAATTATAGGAACTTTTCTCCGAAGCAAAATAATTTTCTAGTCCATTATTTTTTAATTAATAAATTCATTACGAATTTGTTGTAAAAATCTAGAATGAATTCTAATTCGTTCTAGAGTTTGTTTGAGCGTCATTTCGGTTCCGGGGGTAGGATTATTCTTAAAAAATTGTATAATTTCTTTTTCCATACTTGAATCAGCAACCAATGATATAGCATTTACAATTCGATTTGCCAGTGGATTACCAAAACCAAATTTTTTAGTTAAAGGCTTCCAATTTTTTTTGAGCCAAGGCCATAAAATTTTTTTCCCAAAGGGGTTTCCTGAAATTTTAACAATTGGTAGTGCAATATTTTGAGAACGAACTTCTTTACTTAAAGCAAAGTCTAGAGTTTTTAACAGTAATTTTTCATTCCTAAAATTACACAGCCCCCCAAGAACTCGAAGTTTTGCTTCTTGAGAAGGTGCTCTTTTAAAAATTTGTACTAATTGGTTATGGATTTTTTCATCACCAGTCCATGCTATTAATGAAAAAATGACTTCACGTAAATCAGGTCTTAATGTTTCATGCTTCTTAAGAAATACATTAAATCTTCGTTTTGCTTCATGTAAAATTTTTTGGTCACCAAGTTTTCCAAGAACTGTAATAACCATGCCTCGAAGAAGAGTATCAGTATGTTTTTCATCTTTTTTAGGATCCCAACCTAGCTTTTCAAAAAGTTCATAAAAATAAGCTTGTGTGTATTTTTTAATTTCAGATGAAAAATTTTCATGAATGCAAAGAAAATATAAGAAATTTAAGTTATTTGCAACATTTACTTTAGGTAGATAACTGTCTTCCCCATGATAAGCATCAGAAAAATCTAGATAGGAACGAATTCGTTCACGTCCAGCAACACATAATGCAAAAAGATCATTTTGAATAGACCATCTATCAACATAATCAAGTTTCCTTTTTGCTACAAGTGGTTTAATTCTAGCGAGAAGTTCTTTGTCATACTTTACTCTAAAGAAGGCTTTTCTAGAAGAATTAACAATGGGAATAATTTTTTGTTGATTTAATTTAATTTTTGAAGTTTTTGTTGTTAAAAGGCTAGAAGAAATTTTCTCACCAACTCCAACAGAAATTGGAATTGACCAAAGCCCTTTTGGTTTTTTTGTACCTGGTTCCAATAAGAAACGGCTTTGTTCTAAAATAAGATGAGAGTTTTTCTTTGTGACTACAACTAAAGGAAATCCTACTTGCTGAATCCATGTGTTAATCATTGCCCGAACTGGTTTTTTAGAAACATGCCCAATAGATTCCCACAAGTCAGCACCAGTTGCGTTACTATACATATTTCCTTTAAGATAATGTTTCAAGCCTTTTCGAAAGTTATTCTCGCCAACATACGATTCTAACATACGCAATACACATCCTCCTTTGTCATAGCTAATGCTATCAAAAATTTCTCGAATTTCTGAAGGTTTTTTTACATTTGCATGTATGGGATGTGATGTTTTTAGGGAATCTAGCCTCATAGCTGCATTCATGGCAGTTTCAAGAAATTGATCCCACAAATCCCACTCTGGATAATAATCTACAACAATTTTTGTAGCCATAAAGGTAGCAAAACTTTCATTTAGCCACAAATCATCCCACCACTTCATTGTTACTAAATTTCCAAACCATTGATGGGCAAGCTCATGTGAAATTACTTCAGCGATGAGTTGCTTTGTATTAGTTGAAGATGTTTTTGGGTCATAAAGTAGAATTGATTCTCTAAATGTAATTGCACCCCAATTTTCCATTGCACCTGCTGCAAAATCAGGTATGGCAATTAGATCAAGTTTTGGTAATGGATATTTTATTCCAAAATATTTTTCATAATCTTTTAGAAATTTTTTTGTAAAATCTAAAGCAAGTTTTCCTTTAGATTTATTTCCCTTTGTTGTAACAATACGAATTAATAATTTCCCAAGTTTACCATTTAGGAATTCAAATTCGCCCACTCCTAAATACACCAAATATGTAGACATTACTGGAGTTCTTGAAAATTTGTAAAGGAATTTTTTACCAATTTTTTTCTTTGATACCTGAGGCATGTTTGAAATTGCATTTAATTTTCCATCAGTTAGTATTTTGATATCAAAAGTGGCTTTTGCTTCAGGTTGATCCCAACAAGGAAAAGCTCTTCTTGCATCTGCTGCTTCAAATTGTGTAGTTGCTAGATATTTTGTTTTTCCGCTGGAATCTTTGAATTGGCTTTTATAAAATCCTAAAAGTCTATCATTCAAAATTCCGGTAAACTCTATGTACAGTTTTGCTAATCCACTAATTTGTTTTACAAGTTTGATTGAAAGTACTTCTTTTTTATCATCTAATTTTGTGCTTGCCTTTATGGTTTTATCTTTTGAAATGACATAGCATTTTTTAATTTTTAGTTCAGCTGCATCAAGTTTAATTTGATTAGTTTTACTAGGAATTTTAATATTAATAATTTCTTTACCAGAAAAAGTAAAATTTTTAAAATTTGGTTCAAATTCTAAATCATAATTTATAACAGTGACCATTGACGATATATTTTTCAGATTTGGACTATTTGTATCCTTCAGATTACAAGTTGAAAATTAAGCTTCATTTTTGATGTATGCCTTTGTAAAAAATTGTGAAAACCGATATGAGGTTGTTAGATTCAGGATTGGAATTTTGCTTATGTTCTTATTCTAACATTATTTTTCCCAAGAATCAATCAAAGATTTTAAGTTCTACAATACATTATTGAGTTTGTGAAGCAAAAAACTGCCTCTAGGAGTATCAAGATTCTAGTTGCCAAACTTGGATTAGATGGACATGATAGAGGTGCCTTAGTCCTTTGCCGTGCCTTTAGAGATGCTGGAATGGAGGTAATTTACTCAGGGCTATTTGCAACACCTGAAAGAATTGCACAAATTGCAGAAGACGAAGATGTCGATGCTATTGCGTTGAGTCTTTTGAATGGTGCACACAATACATTGTTTCCAAGGGTTGTCAAGTCAATCAAAAAGAAAGGAATCAAAGATGTTTTGGTAATAGGTGGAGGTGTAATTCCTGAAGAAGACAAGAAAGGATTAGAAAAAGCTGGAGTTTCAGGAGTTTTTGGTCCAGGAACTCCATTGCAAACAATTATCCAGCATATAACAAAAGGCGTTTCAAAGCTTAGAAAAATCTAAAATGTTTATTCTGTAGAATCAGGCCACAGCATTTTACGCATATTTTTGCCTACCTTCTCAATCTGATGAGCGTCAAGCTCTTTCATGTATCTATCAAAAGCATTTTTTCCGTTTTTCTTATATTCGCTAATCCATTCTTCATTAAATGTTCCATTTTGTATTTCTTCGAGAACTTTTTTCATGCGTTCTTTGGTTTCTGCATTCATAACCACAGGACCTCGTGTCAATCCACCATATCTTGCGGTTTCACTAACGCGTCTCCACATTCCATTAATTCCATACCTTTGAATCAAATCTACAATTAATTTTAGCTCATGTAATACTTCAAAATATGCAATTTCTGGTTGATAACCAGCTTCAACAAGGGTCTCAAATGAGTTAACTACCATCGATGCACAACCTCCACAAAGGTCTGCTTGTTCACCAAACCAATCTGTTTCAACTTCCTCTTGAAAAGTTGTTTTAATTACACCAGCTTTTGTGCTGCCTATTGCTTTTGCAATTGCTAAAGTTCTATCCCATGCATTCTTTGTGTAATCCTGAAAAACTGCAACAATTGATGGTGTACCAAATCCTTCTAGATATGTTTCTCTTACTTTAGAGCCTGGTCCTTTTGGTGCTACCATTATAATGTCAACATTATTTGGAGCTTCAATCCATTTCCAGTGAATTGCAGCAGCATGTGAAAAATATAAAGCATTTCCCTCTGAAAGATTTGGTCCAATTTCTTCTTTGTAGACCTTGGCCTGAACCATGTCTGGTATCAGAACTTGAATAATATCACCAGCTTTAGTTGCTTCTGCAATTGACATCACAGTATGTCCATCAGCTTTTGCTTTTTTCCAGCTAGAACCTCCTTCTTTAACACCTACAATTACATTGAGACCAGAATCCTTCATGTTATTTGATTGGGCATTGCCTTGAATTCCATAGCCAAGAACTGCTATAGTTTGACCTTTAATTGGGTCTAAACTTACATCTTCATCTTTCCAAATTTGAGCCATCCTAGTCCTCAAATTATTACAAATAAATAGTATTATCAATCATAGGAATTTTTATTTTATCAAAATCTCATAGGGATTTAGCGAAATTAGAATCTCTATTTAGACTTCGTCATGTTAAAACTTGACAAAATTTTTGTTCCTTAAAAGGTAAATTACCATTCCTATCCCAGAACTTAAAACAACAACTGAAAGTAAACCAAACTCTGGCACAATCTCAGATGGAATTATTATCTCTAAGGGGGAAGGAATGGTAACGGTTGTTTGTAGATCAGAGCCTTCTACAAGATTAGAAAATTCTTGCATCTGTTGAGGGTTACCATGCATTGGAATAACGACATATGGATTGGTTGCTTTTGTCATTTCAAATGCTACTTGGGGTGATGCCGTAGGAGAAGGATCTCCAGCTGGAACCATTGCTACATGAACTCTTGATTTAATATTTTTCAAATCCTCAACAAACCCAGAATCAGAGCCATGAAATATTCTAAATCCATCAAACTCAATTACATAGATCAATGGGGTTTCACTTGGATGTTCAGCTGCAAATGCTTCAACAGTAATTTCAGAGATAGTCATTTGTTCGTTTGATTCAATTTGGATGAGCTTATCTTCAGGTATTTTGCCACTTAACATTGATGCTGAAGTAGGATCTGCGATGACAAAGGAATTAGTTTTAGTTTGCATTGCTATGGTGGTATCAGGATCAAAATGATCTCCGTGATCATGAGTAATGAAAATTGCATCTATCCTTTCGAGCGAATCAATATAGTCAAAGAGTAAACTTGATGGATCTATTGCAATAATATGATTACTGGTTTTTAAGATAAAGCCTGCTGAGGCATAACCTTCTAACGAACCTTTCTGGTGATTTCCCAGCCACATTATTGCTAACTCGCCCATTTGGACGTCATGAGTAAAGATACTTGTGAGTTCATCTTCACTAAATCGTTCTACAGCAAAAGATGAAGTATTTGTAATTAAAATTAAAATCATCAAAGAAATTAGAAACAGAATTTTCATAGTTTGTATAGATCACTATCTAATAAGAAATTTGCTAACAATTCGTATCAAATCTCAAAGTGATTTAGTGAAATTGGAATAAAAAAGAAAAAGACAAAAAACTAGAATACGTTAACAAATTGGTTATAATTGAAAAAGCTAAAAGATATTCTTGCGCTCTTTGGAATAGGTGGCCTTGTTACTTTAGGTATTGTAGTGTTAATTGTATCATTATCAAACTTGGATCAGTCAATAGCGTATTACGGTTTGTTTGTAGGTGTCGTTATGATTAAAGCACCTCTAATTATCTATTGGCTAAGAAAAAGGATTCGTCATTCTTGAATATCTTTCCAAAACATTGCACCATGATCACGATTGTCCTCCATGTGATTGTCAGCTAATTCTTGAGACTCTGTAAAAAAATCACATTTTGGACAGATCAATTTCCTTTTAGTACTCATTCTTCTAATTCTCTTTCACACATTACTAAGGCGTGTCGTTTAAATTCTGTATCAGTTGGTTCTTTGCCATATTCATTTACAAAATCATTCTCAATTTCAGCAATCAGCTCTTCGCCTCCAATGATTTTTTGTAATCTATCCTTTGTTGGTAGGAATTTAGCCCAAAAACATTCGTGTGAATAATCTTGTTCATCATGTATCAAATCAACAACTATTTCTTTGGAATCCTGATTTCTTATTTGTTGGCTGACTTGTTCTTTTACAAAATCCATTCCAAAAAATGCTATTGGTGAAGATTCTATCACTATTATGACTGTTAAGAAAATTGCTATGACGACTACAACGATTACAAGCTTAGCTAAATTCAATTTTCACTCTTCAAATTTCTTTTTTCTCATTCGTAAATAATTAGCAATTATAATTCCTGGAATGATAAATATTACACCCCAAGCAGATAATTCAAGGATAAACAGTATATCTATTTGTAAAAACATTGTCATTTCTTGATCTCTCTAAAAAGCTCTTCAACTACAAAAACTATGAAATTAATCAATATAACATTATGTTTGGACATATGATTTACAGATAAAAACTATGAAAAAAAGTTATATCGGAATTATTTTGTTGCATGAAAGGCATCTAACTTTTAATTTAGAATCTTTTAGGCGTTCAAATTTCTTAGACCCACAATTTGTACAAATAGGACAAGCCCTAAGCTTTTTCATATTAAAATTCAGTAGGTTTAGTATCAGTTTTTGAAATTATTTTGATTCTATTAACTCCGTTAATTTTTTTTATAATTTGAGATACCCCTTTAGGAACAAAATTTTCCCAATCCTCTCCATTTTTAATCATTTTACGAATTTTTGTAGCATTAAATTTCTCACGTTCTAAAAATTTTGGATTTACTACTTCGTAACCTGAATCAGCTAAAAGCATGACAACGTAATCATTTCCACTGTAAATTTTTTGAAACTCAGGTAGAGATGATTTTAGATAAGACCCCCACGTTGCAACATTGAATTGATTTTCAATACCTACTACATGACATCTAGATAGATCTATTCCATCTTCTTTTAAGCTTAGATGAATCATTTCAATTCTTTCTCCAGAAGTAAATGGGTCTTTTTCAATGTAATTGAATTGTGATCCAGTAAGCGCAATTATAACTTCGTCACATTCAGAAAGGATTTGTTTAACAAGTTCCAAATGACCCAAATGAAAAGGCTGAAACCTTCCCATCATTAGTCCACGCATAATATATGATAAAAATTGATTTAATTAAATGTAATTTAAGAATTAATTATTGTGTATCTTAGAATAGTATCTGGACTCACAGTTCTTTGATCACATTTCATAATAAAACCATGTAAATCCTCAAGTGTAGTTACTTCACCCGTTTGTGGGTCATGGAAGCTAAAACTAAATGTGTCCTGATTAATTACGCCACAAAGCATGTTTTCTTTCATCTCATCATTGTATGCATCATATAAGCTAATAGAGATTATAGAATCTTTTTGAATTCTGCTATCTTCTATAAAGTAAATATTTCTTGTAGGATGTGGACACCATCCACTAATGAGTGCTCTAGCATTATTACGATCACTGCAATCAATATTGGTGACAGGGAGTAATTCAGTTGTGTAAATTTTTGTTGGATCTTCTAATGAATCTAAACGTAATGTAAGATCTTCAACTTCATTTTTAAGTTGTAAAATAACTGCTGCAGAAATAGTATCAGATACAGATGTTTTGCTCGTATCGTCTGATAAATCATATTTCATATCTTGAAGAAAATTATACACCATATTGAATGGGTTAGAGTCTTTAGTTGAGTCTTCATCAGCAAATGCAACTGTAAAAGTAGCAAATAATCCAGCTACTATGGTAATTGAGAACGCTACCATTATGCTAACTTTATGCCCCATAAAGAAGTAAAACCAACTATTTTACTAAAAGAGCAAGGAAATTTGCTGTCACATTTGGTTCCAAAATGGCAAAATTAGTGAATTTTTCCGCTACCAAGTATACGTATTGTTTGAGATTCTGGCTTTAGAATTATAGCAGTTTCGTTGCTAAGGACTATCGGTTTATCAAGCTTAATCGAAAAAGGATTTGTTGAACTTACTTTCCCAGGCTTGATTTGCAAACCTAAACTTACAAGACACATTTGATTTACAGAAATATCGCCTTTGTAGAATGGGTTTTGTATAAAGTCAAGTTCTATTTCTGAATTGACGCCTTCAGAATCATCTTCACACAAATAATCTCCACGTCCAATATCATCTACTTTAACATCTTTTAGGGAAAGACCAATTCTGGCAGGAGATATTGCTTCATTGACAGTTTCATCGTGCATTTGAATTGATTTTACAACAACAGCTTTTCCACTTGGTAGCAATTTTAAAGTGTCATATTGTTTTACTTTTCCCTGAATTACTTTTCCTAATACTACTGTCCCAACGCCTTTAACATCAAAACAATGATCAATTACGATTTTAGTTTTGCCTTCTTTTGACATTGGAGGTAGTTTGTTAATTTCTTGTTTTATATCTGATGAGCGAACCTTTTTGTATCGTTCTAATACTGTACCTTTAATCATAGAATTCAATCTAGTTTCATCAACTTCATATGTATGGCTAATAATTCCAGCTTTTTTCTTTAGTAAATCAAGTGCAACAATTTGTTCTCCTGTAAACTTGTCTAATGAACCAAAGTAAAATATGACATATTCAGCCAAGTTAATCGACTGAAGTAGAGGTTGAATTTTGTCTGGGAACCCATTTGGTATTACCCATGTTCTAATTATATCAGAGTCCTTACGATCAAATAATGTCAAGTCGGTAGCAGTACCTTTTTTTCCAAAATCATTTGCGATGGTCTGCTCTCCTAAAACTACGAAATTAATTGATTTTACCATATTTTTATGCAAAATTGATGTCGTTAAGTTTGTTTTGAAAATTTGAAATAAAAGAGAAAGAAGGAATTTAGATTAATGCTGAAAGAGGCTTTTTCTTGTACCTCTTTTTTTCATGTGTCTCTTCTTCATTTACACCTTGAAGTTTATCTTCTTCGTATGGCATTTTCTTTCAATTACCCACTTTCTGAGAGGATCTATGTGCTCCTGTATCTGATTTTTTTTACCTCGTGATCAGTTTTATGCAAATCTAGGAACAAATCACCAATTTATGGGAATGATTTTAGGACTAGGGCATAGCTTGCAAAACGATGGTTTTTTGGAAAAACCCGTGTTTGTGAGTATTTGGGTATTGTTTTTCCTATTGAGCCATTCAATCCAAGAGGGTTTTTTACTGAACCGTCTTTATGAGATTGATTTAGAACTTCATCTGTTGGGCTATAAAAATTCCTTATCTTGGTTTTAACA
>Ga0209980_10001538_pt1 | contig 12646 bp, 11 predicted proteins | sample CR02metaG_FD_183611 | JGI IMG/M metagenome (GOLD analysis project Ga0209980, IMG submission 183611) | Deep subsurface microbial communities from Mariana Trench to uncover new lineages of life (NeLLi) - CR02 metaG (SPAdes) (version 2) | ecosystem: Environmental > Aquatic > Marine > Ocean trench... | reverse complement strand
CTCTGCTTGCCGGCACACGGTGATTCCGGGTCATCGCTCGCCCGCTGGGCAGAATCAGCGGCGTTCTTGAGATTGGAGGCCAGAATCTCGCACCGGATGGCCGAAAGCCTCGGCCCCTGGGCGACCCGCGCGAGTTCGCCGGACGAAATGAAGACCGCGATCGCCGACGCCTTCGGGCGAAGCGGACCGAGCGTGATCGAGGTGCCCGTCGGGGTCATGCCCGATCCGTGGGACTGGATCGTCGGCACGCGCGTCCGGCCGGCCGAGGCCGAGTAGTACCAACGATCCTTGGTATCAGCCCGCCATCCAGCCGCCGTCAACCATGAGGTTGACACCGGTCATGTAGCTCGCCTCGTCGCTGGCCAGGAACAGGGCCGCGTTGGCCACATCGCGCGGCGCGCCGAGGCGCGGCATGGGCGTGCGGCTGTGCGCGCGGGCCAGGGCCTCCGGGCTCTGGGCGCGGCCGGGCTTGCCGGTCAAAATCTTGCCCGGCGCGACCGCGTTGCAGACGATCCCCTGCTTGGCGTAGTCGGCGGCGATCTGGCGGGTGATATAGGCGCAGCCCGCCTTGCTGACCCCGTAGGCGATGTCGTTCGGGGCCGAGATCATGCCGTGCTGGGACGACAGGTTGACGATGCGCCCCCGCGCCTCGCCCGGCGGCCGGCCCAGGGGCTCCTGCGCCAGCATCTGCTGGACCGCGCGCTTGCAGCCGAAGAACACGCCCTTCAGGTTGACCGCCATGACCCGGTCCCAACCGGCCTCGTCCTCTTCGAGCAGCGGCTTGCCGGCGAAGATCGCGGCGTTGTTGACCATGACGTCGAGGCGCCCGAAGCGCGCCACGGTGGCGCCGACCAGGGCGTCGACCTGGTCCCATTTGGAAACGTCGGTCAGCGTAAACAGCGCCGTGCCGCCAGCGGCGGCGATCACGTCTTGGGTGGGCTCGCCGCCCTCGCGCGGCTCCGCGGTGATATCGGCGACGATCACCCGCGCGCCTTCCTCGGCGAAGCGGCGCGCGATGGCTCGGCCGATCCCGGAGGCGCCGCCGGTGACGATGGCCACCCGGTCCTTCAAGCGCATATCGAGTCCTCCCCGATCTGCTTATCAGTGCGCGGAAGCGGCCTGGCTTACGGCTGCTGCGGCGATATGTGGCGAGCCGCCGCATGGCCCGACACGGGGCCCGGTACGAGCGTCGGAGAATCGCGCGCGATGGACCGGGTTGCCGCTCAGCGCCGACAGCGAGAGCGGCGTCACGAACCGGGCGCCGCCCGCGGTCAGCACGCAACGCACCCCGGCGGCCCGCTCGCGCAGGCGCCGGATTAAATCGAAGGTCTTGTAGGCCGCGATCCCACCCGAGACCACCAGCAGGACCCGTTTTCCCGCAAGCACTGTCATTTGGCCCTATTTAACGGCTTAATGTTGTAGATAAGGTAAGCGTCCTGGCCGCCGGTGACAAGGCTCGCCGCCAGTCCGGTGACCGGAAATCCGGCCCAGGGGCGCCGCTGCCGGCTTTAGCGCCAACACCGGTCGCAAACCCGCGCGTTCGGGCACTTCCGCGTGTCGCCCAGAGGCGACATTCGTGGAATGCCTCGACGGCATAGCTTCAGCTGCGACGCTCGGGTACTCTTGATTGTCAGGGAGGTATCCATGGAGCGGCGCCTTGCGGCCATTCTGATGATCGACATGGTTGGCTACAGCCGTCTGATGGCCGCCGACGAGAGCGGAACTATCGCCCGCCAGAAGCTCCATCGCGAGGCCTCCATCGATCCGCAAATCGCCCGCTACAAGGGCCGAATCGTCAAGACGACGGGGGATGGGCTGCTCGCGGAGTTCCCCAGCGTTGTCGATGCGGTGGATTGTGCATTGGCCTTTCAGACAGCGCTCTTGGAAAAAGAGCAGGCCATGCCGGAAGAAAGGCGCATTCTCTATCGCGCCGGCATCAATCTGGGGGACATTGTTATCGACGGTGACGACATCCTGGGGGATGGCGTCAATCTCGCCGCGCGCCTGGAATCGATAGCGCCGCCCGCTGGCCTCTGCGTTTCGGACGTGGTGCGGCAGAACCTGCGCGGTGTCTTGGGCGAGACCTTCGAGGACATCGGTGAGCAAAGCCTGAAAAATCTCGACCGCAAGGTCCGTGTTTGGCGCTGGCCTGCCGGCGAAAGGCAGCAGACCAGCTCCCCAGGCCACGCGGCATCCGAGCGGCAAGTAAACCTGCCGCCGGCGATCGAGGTGCCGCCCTTCGAAACCCTCTCGCCCGACCCCGATCACCGCTTTTTCGCCGAAGGATTTGCAGACGATATCGCCACCGCCATTTCGAAACTGGATACGCTGCGGGTATTCTCCACCGGGAGAAGAGAAGGCACCAACGGTGCCAGCGACACCCGCTACCGCATCGAAGGCAGCGTCCGGGTTGCTGGCAAGCGACTGCGTTGCAACGTGCAGCTCCTGAAAATCGCCGATGGTCATCACCTCTGGGGGGAGAAATTCGATGGCCTGGTGGAGGAGCTCTTCGATTTCCAGGACCGTGTCACCGAGGAGGTGGTCGCCGCTTTGGAGGTCGAGCTGTCCGAGGGTCAGCAGGTCCGGACCTGGCGGCGGGAGGCCGGTGATGCCTTGGCCTATGAGGCCTTCCTGAAGGCGCGCGCCGCTTACAAGGAGTATTCCCGGCCCGGCAGCGCGAGGGCGCGCGCGGCCTTCGAAGCGGCCCTGGGACGCTCGCCCACCTTTCTTTCCGCCGCCGTCGGGCTGGCCCGCACCTGTATCGAGGACGCGACCTTCGGCTGGTCGACCGACCGGGACGAAAGCTTGCGGGAGGCCCGGCAAGTTCTGGATGGCGTCTTCGCCATCGAGCCGGACCACCCCATGGCCCACGCGGAACTTTCCCATGCCTTGATGGTTGAGGGCAATTTCGCGGCCGCTCGGCTGGAAGCAGAGCTGGCCGTCGCGCTGGACCCCAACAACGGGGACGCCCATCATTGTCTGGCCGTTATCCTGGTTTGCCTCGAGTTGCCGGAGGAAGCACTACGCTCTGTTCGGCGTGCGATCGGCCTTAATCCCGGCACTCCCGACTTTTATCTCATCGTCATGGTCGAAGCCTTTATCCTGCTCGGGCGTTATGAGAAAGCCCTGGCGGTGAGCGAGCAGATCATCGCCAGGCGTCCGGCCTGGATCATGGCCCACGCCTTGAAAACCCTGGCACTGCATGGTCTGGGAAAGGAAGCGGAGGCCAGGCAGGCTGTGCGAAGCCTGCTCGAGATAAGCCCAGGCTTCACCGCCGGACGCTGGCATCAGGCAATTTTCTATCCCAGGCGGCCGGACGTTCCCGCCTTGCTGGAACGGCTTGTCTCGGCTGGACTGCCGCCCTAAGACCGGGTCTCACGCAGCGAGTTTCGCGCAACCCCGGTTGTTCGAGTCCCTGGCCTAAACCGCCAAAAGGGCCACCGCGAGCGCCGCCAGCGCGATCCAGAAGGCCCAGCGGGCGCTGCGGCCGGCGCCCTCGGCACCGAGCGCCTCCAGGCTGTCCGGGTGTAGGCGCAAGCCCCCGGCCGCCAGGTCCGAGGCCAGGCTTTCGGCGTCGGCGGCCAGCCTCGGCAGGCGTTCGAGCGCCCGCCCCAGGTCCTGGATCGCACCGCGCGCCCGGGCCTCGGGGCCACGGTTCTCCACCATCCAGGCCTCGATCAGGGGCTCGGCCAGGGTCCAGATGTTGAGCTCCGGGTCGAGCCGGCGGCTGATCCCCTCGGACATCATCATGTTCTTCTGCAGCAGCAGCAGTTGCGGCTGGACCGGCATGTCGAAGGCTTCGCTCAGCTGCAGCATGCGCGCGAGCAGGCGGGCGAAGGAGATCTCGTGCAGCGAGCGGCCGAAGATCGGTTCCGAGACCGAGCGCAGCGCCTGGGCGAAGGTGTCGCGCGGCTGCCCGGCGGGCAGGAAGCCGGCTTCGACGTGAATCTCCGCCAGGCGCCGGTAGTCGCGCGCCAGCAGCGCCAGCAGCATATCGGCCAGGAAGATCCGGGTCTTGCGGTCGAGCCGGCCCATGATGCCGAAGTCGACCGCCACGATGTTGCCTTGGGCGTCGACGAACATGTTGCCCGGGTGCTGGTCGCCATGGAAGAAGCCGTCGCGGAACACCTGGTTGAAGAAGATCGCCGCCGCCTTGGTCAGCACCTCCGTGAGGTCGTGGCCGGCGGCCAGCAGGGCGGCCCGGTCGTCGAGCGGGATGCCGTCGATCCGGGCCATGGTCAGCACCCGGCGCGAGGTCCGCTGCCAGTCGATCCGCGGCACGTGATAGCTCGGGTCCTCGGCGAAGTTCTCGGCCAGCTCGGCGGCGGCGGCCGCCTCCATGCGCAGGTCCATCTCGATGCGCACCGTCTCCTCGAACATGCGCACCGAATCGACCAGCTTGAAGCGGCGCAGCCGCGGCTGGGTGCGCTCGGCCAGGCCGGCGACCCAGTAGAGCAGCTCCAGATCGCGCTCGAAAGCGCGTTCGATACCCGGACGCAGGACCTTGATCGCGACCTTTACATCCGGCGCGCCATCGCCCGCCTCGCCGCCCGGGCCGTCCACTGGGCCGTCCACTGGGCCGTCCACTGGGCCGGCGACCGTGGCCAGGTGCACCTGGGCGATCGAGGCGGCGGAGATCGGCGCATCGTCGAAGCTCCGGAACAGCTCGCTCAGCGGTTGGCCCAGCTCGCTTTCGATGGTGTCGCGCGCCGCCTGGCTCGCGAACGGCGGCAGGCGGTCCTGCAGGTCCGACAGGTCGGCCGCCAGCTGCTCGCCCAGGAGGTCGGCGCGGGTCGAGAGGAACTGACCGAGCTTGATGAAGCTCGGCCCCAGGTCGGTGAGCGCGCGCGCCAGCTTCTGCCCGGGCCGGCCCTCGGCGCGGCGCCGGTAGACGCGCCGCGCCAGCCACAGGATACCGGGTGCGACGCGCAACTCCTCGAGCGCGCCGAGCACGTCGTGGCGGGCCAGCGTGCGCGCGATCACCAAGAGGCGCAGCAGCGAACGGAGCGTGCGCAGCATGCCGCTTTGGCCCCTAGATCCGCCAGCCGGAATGGAGCGCGGCGATGCCGCCCGACAGGTTGCGGTAGCGTACCAGGTCCAGTCCCGCCGCCGTCATGAGCCCGGCGAGCGCGTCCTGGGCCGGAAAGCGGCGGATGCTTTCGGCCAAGTAGACGTAGGCCGCGCGGTCGCCGGTCACCCACCCGCCGAGCGCTGGCAGCACGGAGAAGGAGTAGCGGTCGTAGAGCCCGGACAGCAGCGGCACCGCGACCCGGCTGAATTCCAGGCAGAGGAAGCGGCCGCCGGGCCTGAGCACGCGCCGCGCCTCGGCCAGGGCGCGCTCGATCCGGGTCACGTTGCGCAGGCCGAAGGCGATGGTATAGGCGTCCATGGAGCGGTCGGGCAGCGGCAGGCGCTCGGCATCGGCGCAGGCCCAATAGAGTCCGCCCGGTGGCTGGCCTGGCGCTTGGTCCAGTACCTGGCCCGGAGCAGGGCCTGGCAGCAGGCCGCGGTCGATCGCCCGGTCGCGGCCCTGGGCGATCATCTCAGGCGTCAGGTCGCAGACCACGATAGGGCCGGCCCGCGCCGTCCCGACCCGCTCGATCACCCGGAACGCAATGTCGCCGGTGCCGCCGGCCACGTCGACCAGGCGCTGGCCCGGCCGCGGGTTGAGCCAGTCGATCATCGCCCCCTTCCACAGCCGGTGCACACCGCCAGACATCAGGTCGTTCATCAGGTCGTAGCGGTCGGCCACGCTCTCGAAGACGCCGCGCACGCGCGCGCCCTTCTCCGCCTCCGGCACCTCCTGGTAGCCGAAGTGGGTGGTGGCCGCGCCGGGACTCGGCGCCTCGTGGCTGGGCTTGTCGGGCACGGGCGGACCATAGCGCGGCCCTCGCCTTCGCGCTACTCTAGCCATCCCATCGCGATGTCAATTTGGAGCCCGGCCCGGCTTATGCCCGAACTGCCCGAAGTCGAGACCGTGGTCCGGGGCCTGCGCCCCTGCCTGGAGGGGCGCCGCCTGATCCGGGTCGAGCAGCGCCGCGCGGGCCTGCGGTTTCCGTTTCCCGAGAACTTTGCCCAGCGCCTCCAGGGCCGACGGGTGGTGCGCATCGGCCGCCGCGCCAAGTACATCCTGATGCACCTGGACGACGGCCAGGTGCTGCTCTGCCACCTGGGCATGACGGGGCGCATGACGATCAGCGACAGCGCGGGCACGCCGCCGGACAAGCACGACCACGTGATTCTGACCACGGACCAGGGCCGGGAGGTGCGCTTCAACGACGCGCGCCGCTTCGGGATCATGGATCTGGTGTCGGAAGCGGGGCTTGCCACCCACCCACTGCTCGCCGGCCTCGGGCCCGAGCCGCTGGGCAACGACTTCAACGGTCCCGAATTGGCACGCCGCCTGGCCGGCAAGCGCAGTCCGATCAAGGCGGCGCTCCTGGATCAGCGGGTGGTCGCGGGCCTGGGCAACATCTATGTCTGCGAGAGCCTGTTCTTCGCCGGCCTGTCGCCACGGCGCAAGGCCTACACCGTTCAGGGCGGCCGCGCCGAGCGCCTGGTCCATGCGATACGCGAGGTATTGGGCCGCGCGATCGCGGCCGGCGGCTCGTCTCTGCGTGACTATGTCCAGGCTTCGGGCGAGCTCGGCTACTTCCAGCATTCCTGGGCGGTTTACGGCCGCGAGGGCGCGCGCTGCCCGGGCTGCGACTGCGATTTGGACGCGACCGGCGGGGTCCGCCGCATCGTCCAGTCGAACCGCTCGACTTTCTATTGTGCAGTGCGGCAACGCTAGGGTAGAGATGGCGGTCATGGGACAGTGCACCGCAATCATCGCCGCCCTGAGCCTGAGCCTGAGCCTGACGTTGGGAGCCGTGCCGGCCGATCGCGGGGCCCGGGCCGAGGACCATGGGGCCTATCTGGCGGCGGTTGCGGACCTGCCGTTGATGCCGGGTCTGGCCGAGGTGCCGGGGGCCGGCCTGGTCTTCGACCAGCCCTCGGGGCGCATCGTCGAGGCCTACGCCCAGGGCGCGGTCAGCCGCGCCGCGGTGCGGGCGTTCTATCTCGACACGCTGCCGAACCTGGGTTGGCGCGCCAAGGCCGAGGCCCTGTTCCAGCGCGAGGGCGAGGAGCTTCGCCTCGACATTGCCGGCGACGACGGTGCGCTGATCGTCCGCTTCACCCTGCAGCCGCAATAGCGAAAAACGCGCCCCCGCGACTCGAACAGATACACCAGATTGGAGGACGAGGCCGATGGCCTACGAGCATGTAATTGTTGAAATAAAGAACCAAGTCGCCGTGATCACGCTGAACCGGCCGAAAGCGCTCAACGCGCTCTGCGGCGCCCTCATGGACGAGCTCGAAACGGCACTCGATGAACTCGAGGCCGACGATGACATCGGGTGCATCGTGATCACCGGTTCGGAGAAGGCCTTCGCCGCGGGTGCGGACATCGCCGAGATGAAGGACCTGTCCTACATGGACGCCTACAAGGCCGACTTCATCACCCGCAACTGGGAACGCCTGGCGCGCACGCGCAAGCCGACCATCGCCGCGGTCGCGGGCTTCGCGCTCGGTGGCGGTTGCGAGGTTGCCTTGATGTGCGACATCGTCTTCGCCGCCGAGACCGCGAAGTTCGGCCAGCCGGAGATCACACTCGGTGTCCTGCCAGGCGCCGGCGGCACGCAACGCCTGGCGCGTTCCATCGGCAAGGCGAAGACCATGGACATGTGCTTGACCGGACGCATGATCGGCGCGGAGGAGGCCGAACGCGCCGGCCTGGTCGCGCGCGTCGTGCCCGCCGAACGCCTGCTCGACGAGACGCTGGAGGCCGCGACCCAGATCGCCGCGTTGTCCCGGACCGCTGCGATGATGGTCAAGGAGTCGGTCAACCGCGCCTTTGAAACCACGCTCGCCGAGGGGGTCCGTTTCGAGCGCCGCCTGTTCCACGCCGCCTTCGCCACCGAGGACCAGAAGGAAGGCATGGCCGCGTTCCTCGAGAAGCGCGCAGCTGTGTGGAAAAATCGTTGAATAACAAGATGTTATGGAGCTGTCTTTCCGGTCCTCCAGGGGCCGCCGCGGGCCGGATCCGGGGTCGCCCGCCCGGCTTGACGCCACCGCCCCCCGGGGCTATAACCCCCGCCTTCCACGGATTCATGAAACAGTAGGTTGAGCCAATGGCCCACCATGCTTCCGCCAAAAAGCGGATCCGCCGCAACGCGCGTCGCGCCGTGATCAATGGCGCACGCGTGAGTCGCCTGCGCACCTTCGTCAAGAAGGTCGAACTCGCGATCGCGAGCGGCGACAAGTCTGCGGCACAGAGCGCGTTCAAGGACGCGCAACCGGAACTTCATCGCAGCGCCCGCATCGGCGTGATGAACCGCAACACCGCCGCGCGCAAACTCTCGCGCCTGTCTGCGCGCATCAAGGCGTTGGCGTAACGCGCCCTCGCGCAAGGTCGCGCGGAACGCGCGCGAACCACATCGCCGATCGGCCGCACCCATTCTTTCCCGGGTGCGGTTTTCTTTTTCCGAATCAAGACGTCACGACCTCGAAGGGTGTGGGGGGTGCGTGCGGATCAGGCCGCGCCACTGGCGCCGCCGCAACGGATTCAATACAGTGGCGGCCATATTCGGCACGCGCGTTTGGAGGCGCGCGCCCGGCATCGCGTGGTTCGTCGCGGCCATGCGCGATCCGGCTTGGGAAAGCCAAGTCGGCGACAAAAAAAACTGGCGTTCCCTTTTCGGTCTGCTTGTCACGGAAACCTGCTGCGGGTACATTCGAATGAACGGGCCTTGGACCGTTCGAACAAGTAGATTCGAGTAAAAAATAAATAAAAGCATTCCCTTGTCGACAGTTTTTTAGTGATTGTTTTAGAAGGTGGGGGCAGTAAACGGGGAAAGATAGTAAATACAGACGCTCTCTGCGGGTAGGTTCTAAAGCTCCATCTGCGAAAAGCAGTCTGTCCGTCGGCTTCGGTTGGTGAGGGACCTGTCGTAGACCATGTTCGTTTCCCGCGTCCTTGCAACAATTCTCGCATCGATTGGGAGATCGAAATTTTGCCTTGCGTGCAAGCGCGCGGGCAGTACCGCATTTCCTGACAACGGATCGGCGGCCAAAAACCCAAACGTGTCGCGGCTGCGGCCCGGCGCTCATCTCGGCAATGCGTTTCGATCCGCGGCGCGCCTAATGGCGGCTGGCTGCGGTTGGAGCGCCGCGACAAAATGGGGGACATGAACATGCTCGGCGATGGGCGGGGAAGCCTGGGCAGTGGCGAGGAATGGGCGCGGGTGCGCGGACGCCTGCGCGCCGAGGTCGGCGATGCGGCTTTCCGGAGTTGGCTGAAGCCTTTGACCATGGTCGGCGCCAAGGACGGCGTGGCGCGTATATCCGTGCCGACACGCTTCATGCGCGATTGGGTCGTGAGCCACTACGCCGAACGCATCCAAAGCCTGTGGCAGGACGAGGGCGTTGGAATCGAGCGCGTCGAGATCGTGGTTCAGCCCCCGCCGCGCCCGGAGCCCAAGCCCGAATGCGTCCCCAAGGTGGCGGCAGGTCAGCCTGCCAGCTCCCGGCCCGTCGGCCAGCCCGTCGCCGCGCCCGTCGTTGCGCGTAGCGAACCCGAGGGTTCCTACCGGGACTTGAGCGCCCCTTTGGATGCACGATTCACCTTCGAGAATTTCGTGGTCGGCAAGCCGAACGAGCTGGCCTACGCCGCCGCCCGGCGGGTCGCCGAGGCCCGCAGTGTGCCGTTCAATCCGCTGTTCCTCTATGGCCCGGTGGGCCTAGGCAAGACCCACCTGATGCATGCCATCGCCTGGGAGATAGGGGCCCGCTACCCCCAGCGCCGGATCATCTACCTCTCGGCCGAGAAGTTCATGTATCAGTTCGTGCGCGCACTCAGAACCAAGGACACGGTCACCTTCAAGGACCAGTTCCGCTCGGTCGACGTGCTGATGATCGACGACGTCCAGTTCATCGGCGGGCGCGAGGCGACCCAAGAGGAATTCTTCCATACTTTCAACGCTCTGGTCGACCAGAACCGCCAGGTGGTGATCTCCGCCGACAAGAGCCCCTCGGACCTGGAAGGGGTCGAGGAGCGCATGCGCTCGCGGCTCGGCTGGGGCCTGGTCGCGGACATCCACCCGACCACCTACGAGCTGCGCCTGGGCATCCTGCAGACCAAGGCCGAGCAGTCCGACCACCCGGATATCCCGGCCAAGGTGCTGGAGTTCCTGGCCCACAAGATCACCTCGAACGTCCGTGAGCTCGAGGGCGCGCTCAACCGGATCGTGGCCCACGCGACCCTGATCGGACGCCCGATAACGCTGGAATCGACCCAGGAACTGCTCCATGACCTGCTGCGCGCCAACGACCGCAGGGTCACCATCGAGGAGATCCAGAAGCGGGTTTCCGAGCACTTCAACGTGCGCGTGACGGACATGCACTCGGCCCGGCGCGCCCGCGCCGTGGCCCGGCCGCGCCAGGTCGCCATGTACCTGTCCAAGCAGCTCACCGCGCGCTCTTTGCCCGAAATCGGCCGCAGGTTCGGCGGCCGAGACCACACCACGGTGATGCACGCGGTGCGCAAGATCGAGGAGCTCAAAGCCACCGATCCAGGCTTCGCCGAGGACGTCGAGTTGCTGCGCCGCATGCTCGAGGCCTGATTTTTGGTATGAAGCCCACGGAATCTCTGCGGTCGTGCGGGATTCGACCGGGGCGCTCGCGTGCGCCCGAGTGCGCTCGGCCGTGCCGTTGGGCCCCGCTCCGGCGGGCCCCGCTCCGGCGGGCCTGGGGCCGCCCCAGGGGCCGCCCCGGGGGCCCTGCGGCGAGGCTTCGGTGCGGCCTGGAAAACTTCGGGAAACCGCGCTTAAAGCTTACGTTCCGGGCGGTTCCCCGCTATACTGATCCACTGCATCCAGGGTGCTGACACTTGGCTCCCGGAGAGCGGTTGCGGAGAGCGACCAACGGCCTTGACCCCGGGGCACCCAATGGGCCCCTCGGCCTGGGACGTCAGGATCCTTCAACCACAGTCCCGAGACACCATGAAGCTGACCATCGAACGCGCTGCGCTGCTCAAGACATTGGCCCACGTACAAAGTGCCGTCGAGCGCCGCAACACCATCCCTATTCTCGCCAACGTTCTGATCGATGCCGGCGAGGGGCGGCTTTCGCTGACCGCGACCGACATGGATCTGACCGTCGTCGATTCGGTGCCGGCCGAGATCGGTGAGCCGGGCGCGACCACGGCGCCGGTGCACATGCTCTACGACATCGTCCGCAAGCTGCCCGAGGGCGCCCAGGTCGAGGTGTCGAGCGCCGGCGATGGCGGCCAGATCAAGATCGAGGCGGGGCGCTCGGTGTTCACGCTCGCGACCCTGCCGCGCGAGGACTTCCCCGCGACCGGGGAGGTCGATCTACCGCACGCGTTCACGTTGCAGCCGGGCGAGTTGCGCAATCTGATCGACCGCACGCGCTTCGCCATCTCCACCGAGGAGACCCGCTACTACCTCAACGGCATCTACCTACATGCCGCCAAGACCGGGGACATCGATGTGCTGCGCACGGTGGCGACGGATGGCCACCGGCTGGCGCGCTTCGAAATGCCGCTGCCGGACGGCGCGGCGGGCATGCCCGGTGTAATCGTGCCGCGCAAGACGGTAAACGAATTGCGCAAGCTGATCGACGAGACCGACGAATCGATCGGCGTGTCGCTGTCGGATACCCGGATCCGGTTCTCCTTCGGCGCCGCGCTGCTGACCTCCAAGCTGATCGACGGCACCTTCCCGGACTACGAGCGCGTGATCCCGTCCGGCAACGACAAGATCGTCCAGGTGCACTGCCAGAGCTTCCGCGACGCGGTCGACCGCGTCTCCACGATCTCCTCGGAGAAGAGCCGCGCGGTGAAGCTGAAAATCGCGGATGGCGCCATCACGCTCTCGGCCAGCAGCCCGGAGAACGACACCGCCACCGAAGAGGTCGAGATCGATTACAGCGGACCGGAGATGGAGATCGGTTTCAATTCGCGATACCTGCTCGACATCACCCAGCAGATCGAGGGCGAGAACGCAAGAATCAGCCTTGCCGATTCGGCCTCGCCGACGGTGGTGAGCGACGTTTCCGATTCGAGCGCGCTATACGTGCTCATGCCCATGCGCGTGTAAGCGGCGTGGGAGACCGACCGGACCATTGGCCAACCAATTGACGCATCGGGCCGTTTCTTTGCAATCGCGTGCTGCGGGGGGCGCCCTCGCGTCGGTTCCGGATGTGCGCCCCGAGCCGCGGCGGCTGTGGCTGTCCCGGCTTACGGTCACCAACTTCCGCTGCTACGCGCGCGCCGAGATCGAGGCCGATCGACGCCCCGTGGTGCTCGCCGGGCCCAACGGCGCCGGCAAGACCAACCTCCTCGAGGCGATCTCCTACCTGGCGCCCGGGCGCGGCCTGCGCCGGGCGCGGCTGAGCGATGTCGAGCGCAGGGCCACGCCGGCCGCCGGGCCGTGGGCCGTCGCGGCCACCGCGGTCACCCCCGAGGGCACGCGCGAGCTGGGCACCGGGCGCGATCCGGCACTGGGTGGGCCGGCGGGCGGGCCGAGGGGCGGGCCAGGGGCCGGGAGCGCGAATGGGTCCGGCGAGACCGGCTGGCCGCGCG
>Ga0209980_10001537_pt1 | contig 12648 bp, 7 predicted proteins | sample CR02metaG_FD_183611 | JGI IMG/M metagenome (GOLD analysis project Ga0209980, IMG submission 183611) | Deep subsurface microbial communities from Mariana Trench to uncover new lineages of life (NeLLi) - CR02 metaG (SPAdes) (version 2) | ecosystem: Environmental > Aquatic > Marine > Ocean trench >... | reverse complement strand
TTTGCACGCCATCCATATCGCGATAACCCGATATAGAGGTCAGCGCCCATTGATCGTTGATTTCATACCTGACGTTTAATATGTAGCCCTTAGTCGTAAAATCACGGCTTTCTACAGTCTCACTCGCTACGCCTCTGAAGTTTGGCGCGGCTGAACCTCCCTCGGCGACCCCTCGTAGTATGCCAAACGCGGAACCAAAGGTGTGAACAATACCCGCTGCGTCATCAGCATCCCAATAATCAACGTTCAATTCAGCCGTCAGCTTGTCCGTTATCAGCCACTTCAGTCTGCCGCGGAGAGCGATCTCATTACGATCATCAATATCGGCACCGTTAAAACTATTAAAGCCAAATCCGGACTGGTCAATATTATATACAGCCAGGCGCCCCAGTAACTTGTCTTCCACTATCGGGCCACCAATGCCGATTTCAATTTCCCGCAAGTCGTAGTTTCCTATGCTCACTCGTGCATCCATGCGAAATTCTTCAGAAGGACCCCGGGTTATGATATTGACCGCACCACCCGTTGCGTTCCTTCCAAAGAGCGTCCCCTGTGGCCCGCGTAATACCTCGATCCGCTCCACGTCATGAAACGAGGTGCCCTGTATCGTTGGATAGGCAATTACGACGCCATCCTGATGCACCGCGATAGAGCCTTCCGATCCAGAATTATCCAGCGTCTTGCCTATCCCGCGGATAAATATCTTCATCCGCCCATTATTGTGTGCCACGTCGAGATTTGGTACCAATGATGTGAGCCCCTTGAGATTCGAAACGTTTTGCTGTCTAAGGCGATCGGACGAGAGCGAAGTGATTGCAAGAGGGATATCTTGCAAATTCTCACTACGCTTTTGCGCAGTTACAATGACCTCTTCCAAAACAAGTCCGCTATCCTGTGCAACCGAAGAAACTGGGACCAAGGTAAACAAAAGTAATAAAGACATGCTGAGAACGCCATATCCTCTACCCAATTTTTGTCGAACGGATTGATCGGCCTCAGGTATATTCAAAAAATAAGAGTGGAATTTAAAGTGATTCATAACTTACCTCGGATTAAGTTGATACTTCTTGGATTCGACTACCAAGTTATTCTGTGCTGCTCTCCCTGAGCACCTTCAAGCAATAGAGGTAAGAAACCGGCATCAATCTTTTCTTCAAGTTAAATACCTCTTCTCTAGTTAACACCCGCTTGATCGAAGGGCGATTAAACCGACCACAGCATTTCAAATCTTATTTTGATTGAATTCTAATTTGATTTATAATATATTGCAATCAATTTTCTGAATCTATGGTCGGCAGAGGTATAGATCACGATTGGCTGCGCCCGGCCAGATCAGCTTGTGATCCATGACCCTGTGCGGAAGCTTCAGGTACTAATCGACCCACAAAACGGCTAAGGTAGCGGTTACATTGTCGAAATCGGCGCAGCTCAAGGCTCACCAATAATGGTATTTCAGTGGCAGCATCACCATGATTGAATTCCTCTTAAATCAAGAAAAACTCAGCGTCTCAAACGTAAATCCATGCACCACTGTTCTCGATTTTATCCGTTTTGACCATCGCCTATACGGCACCAAGGAAGGCTGTGCATCTGGAGACTGTGGGGCCTGCAGCGTGGTTGTGGCGGAACTAAAAAATGGAGAACTCTGCTACCGAACACTAAATGCCTGTCTTACGTTATTACCGACGCTACAGGGTAAGCAATTGATCACCGTAGAGCATTTAAGCGAAGGTGAGACGCTACACCCGGTACAACAATCCTTGGTAGAGACGCATGGCTCCCAATGCGGTTTCTGTACCCCGGGTATCGTGATGTCGCTATTTGCCCTGTTTAAGCACACGCCCAATCCCCGCAGACAAGAAATTACTACAGCGCTTGCCGGTAACCTTTGTCGCTGCACGGGTTACAGCCCTATTATTCGTGCGGCGGAGAAATTGGCAAATGGTTCAAAACCGGATCAATTTGATGAGAATCAAGACAAAATCATCTCAGCCTTACAGGCGCTGCAAAAAACACAAACTCATGAGGCACATAATGATAATCAGCACTTTTTTTCGCCAACCGATGTGGATGAGCTGGCAGACCTGTATAGCCAATATCCCCATGCTCATCTATTTGTCGGCGGCACCGACCTGGCACTTGAAATTACGCAAGAGCTAAAGATTCTTGACCCTATTATCTATTTAGGCAACATCGAAGCACTAAAAAAAGTCGATGAAGATGATCGACAAATCAACATCGGTTCGGCTGCCCCACTAGCAGATTGCATGCCCATATTGTCGCAATACTTCCCTGATTTCAGCGAGGTGCTAAGACGCTTTGGCTCCGTACAAATACGTAATGCCGCGACGATGGGCGGAAATTTGGCCAATGCCTCACCGATCGGCGATAGCCTCCCCGGGTTGTTGGCACTCGACGCCAAGATTTCTCTAAGAAAGGGCGAACATCGGCGAACCGTCAACGCCACCGAATTCTTTATTGACTACCGACATACGATACTGGGCGAAAGTGAATTTATCGAATATATTTCCTTCGCCAAGTTATTGCCACAACAAGTTTTTAAAATGTATAAGGTTTCAAAACGCATTGAAGAGGATATTTCTGCGGTTGTTGGCGCCTTCTGCATTGGCATCAAAAATTCAACCGTAGTCCACGTACGTCTGGCGTTTGGTGGCATGGCGGAAATCCCCAAGCGTGCATTATTAACTGAACAGGCTCTGCTGCAAAAACCATGGAATATCGAAACCATCGATACCGCCTGCTCTGCTTTGCTCAATGATTTTGAGCCCATTAGTGATGTTCGAGCCTCAGCCCGGTATCGTCTGCTTGTAGCGCAAAACCTGCTGAAGAAATACTTTTTTGAATCACAGTCGGCACAGCCAATAGGAGTTGTTGATTATGCTTGATCGATCCGCTGCAGCTACCAGCCACACTGTGTCAATCACCGGCCAAACTCATAGCGCCATTCCTCACGAAAGCGCGCATAAACATGTCAGTGGCCGAGCGAACTTTGTGGACGATTACCCCCCGACACGCGACCAACTCTTTGCCTATATCGGCTACAGCGCAATCGCTAAAGGGAAAATTAAAAGCATCGATCTAAGCGATGTCCGCCAAGCTGAAGGAGTGGTGGATGTTATTACCGCCGCCGATATTCCAGGCGACCCTTATATCGGCGTTATTATTCCAGACGAACCATTGCTGGCGAAGAATTCCGTGGAATACATAGGCCAATCCATTTTTGCGGTGGCAGCCACCAGTTATGAGTTAGCTAGAAAAGCGGTGAAATTAGCCAAGATAGAATACGCACCGGAAGTTCCTATCTTAACCATCGACGAAGCTTTAGACGCTGAAAATTTTATTATTCCAGCCAATATTATGAGTCGGGGCAATGCCGCTGAAGCGATTGAGAATGCGCCCAATATCATTAGTGGGAAACGCTACCTGAAAGGCCAAGAGCATTTTTATATTGAAGGCCAAACATCCAGAGCCGTGCCCGCCGAAGATGGTGGCGTCAGCATTTATCCATCCAGTCAACATGCCAACGAGATTCAAAAATTCGCCGCCAGAATACTCGATATTCCCATGAATTTGGTGACCGTAGAAATTCGTCGCATGGGCGGCGCCTTCGGGGGGAAAGAAGTCTCTGCCAGCCCCCTCGCTTGTTTAGCGGCTTTGTTCGCGGTTCGAACCCAGCGCGCGGTCAGCCTACGCCTGGCACGGGAAGACGACATGATCATGACCAGTAAGCGTCATGAGTTTCAAACCAATTATCGAGTCGGCTTTGACGACGCAGGCCAGATCTTGGGAGCGGAATTTACCCTGTCTGCCAGATGCGGATATTCAGCTGATTTATCGCCAGCAGTGGTGGAACGCGCCATGTTGAGCATTGATAACGCCTATTACATTAATGATATTCGTGTCGTTGGTAACTTTTGTAAAACCAACACATGTACCAGTACTGCATTTAGAGGTTTTGGCACACCACAGGCTATGGTGACCATTGAAGGCATTATGGATGACATTGCCTGTAAACTTGGCAAAGACCGATTGCAGGTTCGTCGCCTCAACTTCTACGGTGGCGAGAAACGAAATACGACACATTATCAGCAAAAAGTTGAACACAATATTCTACCCGAAATTGTGGATGAGCTTGAGCAAGAGGCGCAATACTTTCAACGCAGTGAAGCGATTAAAAATTTCAATCGTCAAAATCAGTTTCTTAAAAAGGGCATCGCTCTAACGCCTCTAAAATACGGTGTTGGTTACCCCATCCAATTTATGAATCAAGCGGGTGCCCTGATCCACATTTATACCGATGGCAGCATTCATTTAAACCATGGTGGCACGGAAATGGGTCAAGGACTGCTAACTAAAATTGCACAAATTGTTGCCGAAGAACTGCACGTGGACGTCAGTAACATTTTCAGCTCATCGATGCGTACCGACAAAGTCCCCAATGCCATGCCTACGTCCGGCTCATTTTCCACCGATCTTAACGGCATGGCGGCGCTTAATGCCGCCCGAATTTTAAAAACCAGGTTGATTGATTTTGCCGCTGAACAGTTTGACGTAGCAAAAGAAGACGTGGTTTTTCTAAATGGTGAGGTCCATGCCGGTGATACCAAATTCAGTTTTCAGGAGTTCGTTTTACTCGCTCACCTCAATCGGATATCCCTTTCCAGCACAGGCTATTTCCGTACGCCTAAAGTTCATTGGGATATGGAAGCCTCGATCGGCCGCCCCTATTTTTATTATGTTTTTGGCGCTGCCATCAGTGAAGTCATTATTGATGTTTTCACCGGTGAATATAAGGTGCTAAGAGTGGATATATTGCATGACGTGGGTAGATCTCTTAACCCCGGTATTGATATGGGACAAGTGGAAGGGGGGTTTATTCAAGGAATGGGTTGGTTAACCACTGAAGAATTGGCATGGGATGATGAGGGCAATTTACTCAGTAAAAATCCTTCAACCTATAAGATACCAACCGCAAGCGATATCCCCCCTGTTTTCAATGCACGCCTGTTGAGCGGAGTACGCAATTTGGAAGAAACCCCCTTTTATTCCAAAGCGGTGGGCGAGCCACCTTTGTGTCTTTCAATTTCCGTATGGTGTGCCTTGCGTCATGGGATTTCCAGTATCGCCGACTATAAAATACTGCCACGGCTTGATGTACCGGCAACACCAGAACGAGTTCTCTGGGAGATAGAAGCGGCGAAAGAGTACGCCGGTGGTAAAGCATAAACCGTTGAGAATATGCATAGTGAAGTAAAAAACGGCTATACCGCGCATAGCGATACCTTTGTCAGAGACCGACTACCTGCGCAAAAAGACTGGCCAAAATTTACCTTCGATTTGCCCGAGCTCAGGTACCCCGAAAAGATCAATTGTGCAACGGAGCTACTCGATAACGCTATAGCCGAGGGTTTTGGCAATAAACTTGCCATTATCTCCAGCACCGAACGCTGGACCTATGCGCAGCTCCTGGACAAGGTTGACCGGATCGCCCATGTTCTGCGAGACGACCTGAAACTGTCGACAGGTAATCGTGTTTTGTTACGGGGCGCCAACTCCCCCATTCTTTTCGCTTGTTGGCTGGCCGTTGTAAAAGCGGGTGGTATTGTGGTTGCGACCATGCCGCTGCTTAGAAGTAAAGAATTAACACAAGTTATTGATATAGGAAAAATCTCTCTCGCTTTATGTGACACTGATCTACTGGATGAACTGCAAATAGCCGCAAACCCACCATCCCCTCTAAAGCAGACCATATCGTTTAACAACGGCAAGCTCGAGAAAATGATGCTCGAAAAATCCGGTCACTTTGGCAGTGTGGATACCGCTCAAGATGATGTTGCCATATTGGCATTTACCTCGGGAACAACCGGCAAGCCCAAAGCCACCATACACTTTCACCGTGACGTGCTGGCAATGGCTGACACTTTCTCCAAGCATATATTGAAACCAGAAACGAGTGAAATCTTTTGCGGCACGCCGCCCATAGCATTCACCTTTGGACTTGGCGCCTCACTGGTTTTTCCTTTACGCGCCAGAGCCACGGTTGTTACCTTGGAAAACCCCGGCACAGATCAGCTTATAAGTGCCTTGGTTAACGAAAAAGTGACAATGCTGTTTACCGCTCCCACCGCCTATCGGGCTTTACTGTCTGAATTTGATCAACCACAGCTATTTTTACGACAATGTGTGTCTGCGGGTGAGGCACTGCCCAAGGCAACCTTTGAACAGTGGTTCGATACAACCGGCATACGCATTATCGATGGTATGGGTACGACGGAGATGATTCATATTTTTATTTCAGCCGCGGGTGAGCAAATTCGCCCCGGCGCTATTGGCAAAGCGGTACCCGGTTATAGCGCTCGTGTTATCGATAATAACAACAAACCTCTTCCTCCTGGTCATTCCGGCCGATTGGCGGTAATAGGCCCAACCGGGTGCCGTTACTTGGACGATGAGCGGCAACAAGAATATGTAATTAACGGCTGGAATGTCACCGGCGATATATTTAAATTAGATAGCGACGGCTACTTTTGGTACCAAGGTCGCTCAGACGATATGATTATATCCAGTGGCTATAATATTGCGAGCATAGAAGTTGAATCCGCTGTCCTTGAACATGCTTCGGTATTGGAATGCGCTGTTATCGGAATCCCCGATGAGAATAGAGGCAATATCATCAAAGCGTTTATTATTTTGAACAGTAGCTTTGAGCCAAGCGACGAGCTTATCAAAGACATTCAAAATCATACGAAAAAAACCATTGCTCCCTACAAATATCCCCGCCGTATCGAATTTGTAGCGAACCTGCCTAAGACACCGACGGGAAAATTACAGCGCTTTAAATTACGCTAATGCTTGCTCTGCTCAGCCACAAAATGTATACGGGAAGGTACTTATGGGAATAATCGTCGCGACTGATGTGGGTGGAACCTGCACGGATACTGTAGTCGTAGAAAAGGGAAAACCTATTGTCGTTGGAAAAGCCCTGTCCACTCCGCCAAACTTCGCCGAAGGAGTCATGGACTCGGTAAAATATGCGGCAGAGGCCATGCATATCTCGGTGGAAGAACTGTTCGAAAAAACCACATTATTCCTGCATGGGGCAACGGTGGTCGACAACATATTGTACGAACGCAAAGGTTCCACCACCGGACTGATTACCACACAAGGATTTGAAGATACCCTGGGCTTGACTCGAGGAGCCTATGGTCGTTGGGGGGGCTTGACCGAAGCCGAACTGAAGCACTCCACTGCCACGGATCGTGCCACCCCTTTAGTACCTCGTGATCGCATCTGTGGCATTCCTGAACGAGTGGACTATAAGGGTGAAATTATTCGTCAGCTGGACGAAGAAAGCGTCGAGCAGGCTATACGTTATCTGGTGACTGAAAAAGACGTTGATGCGATTGCCGTGTCTTTGTTGTGGTCATTCAAAAACCCGTCCCATGAACAGCGCATCAAAGAAATTATTCAACATGTTTCCCCTCATACCTACATCACCCTCTCCAGTGATATTGCCCCGGTTCCAGGCGAATATGAACGCACTTCGACGACGGTAATTAATGCTTATGCGGGCCGTATGGTAGAAGACTATATTGGCAACTTGGAAGAACTTATTTTGCAATATGGCTGTCGAGCTCCCCTACTGGTGATGCAAGGCTACGGCGGTTTACTCCCTTCCAAAGAAGCCGCCACAAGCGCAGTAACCATGCTTGAATGCGGACCTGCAGCCGGTGTGATTGGCGCCAAATTCCTGGGTGAAGTTATGGGAGACAGTCATGTCATCGCCGCCGACATGGGGGGCACCACATTTAAAGTAGGCATTATCCAAAACGGTGAACTCGAATATGCCTTGGAACCCATCGTCAACCGCTTTCACTACTGTGTGCCAAAACTGAATGTGGTGTCAATCGGTGCTGGCGGGGGCAGCCTTATCACTTTGGAAACAGGTACCAATGTGCCTCAAGTGGGACCAGAAAGTGCCGGTGCTCGCCCAGGGCCAATTTGTTACGGCTTGGGCGGCACTGATCCTACATTAACCGATGTATTGCTGCTGATTGGCTACATCGATCCAAGCCTATTTTTAAATAGCACGATGACGCTGGATGTTGATTCTACCCAGCGTATTTTCAAACAAAAAATCGCAGACCCGATGGGACTCAGTGTAGATGAAGCCGCGATTGGCATCTTCGAGATTGCTTCCGCCCAGGTGACGGATTTGCTGCATAAAATTACGGTAGAACAGGGCCTGGACCCACGGGATTTTGTGTTGCAAGCATTTGGTGGTTCCTGCCCGATGTTGGCGACCACTTTTGGTCAAGCACTCAATGTCAAGAAGATAGTGGTTCCGTACACCGCTGCGGTAAACTGCGCTTTTGGCATGGGCACCTCCAATGTTGTGCATGAATACGCGTTGACAGAAACCCTGTCAGTGCCTGCCTCAGCAGACTACATTAACCAACTTTACCAACCGTTGATGGCTAAAGCTCGAGCCACCCTGGAAAGTGAAGGCTTTGCTAGCAACGATATAGAATTGCGCTGGTCAGTCGGTTTTCGTTATTCACGCCAAGTGCACGAAGTCATTACGCCGGTACATGCTGACACCCCAATAGATAGTGAAGGTTTGGAGCGCCTGGTGACGGATTTTGAACTATTGTATGAAAACAAATATGGCAAGGGTTCTGCCTTACGAGATGCTGGTATTGAGATGACCCAATTTAGATTAACCGCCAGCGGCATTTTCGAGCCACCAGAAATGATACTTGAACCCACTAACGGCGAAGATGCAGCTGACGCTTTATTGGGACAACGCAATATTTATGTGAACGGTCGCAGCGGTTTCAATGTTGCGAATATTTACGATTTTGAAAAACTCCTACCTGGCAATCTCATTCCAGGGCCAGCGGTTATTCATACTCCAATCACTACAATCGTCATTCAAGATGGCCAGTGTGGGGAAATGGATGGTTACAAAAATATAGTAATAGAGGTGAACTAAATCATGATTGATCCCATTACCTTTTCAATTATTCGCCACCGCTTATTCCGGGTTGTCGATGAAGCCGTCATCACCTTAAAGCATGTCTCAGGCAGTGCCATTACTAATGAAGGCCACGACCTGATGGTTTCTTTGTATCGCGCCGATGGCTCGTTACTAATGGGCGGAGTGGGGTTTCTACACCACCTAACCAGTGCCGCCGAAGCCTGCAAATCCATTATTCGACGTTTTGCAGGCCGCATCAATAAAGGTGATGTGTATTTATTAAATGATCCTTACACCGCCGCTTTACATACTTCAGATGTATACCTTGTTGCACCTATTCACTTCAATGGAAAACTTGTCGCGTGGAGCGCTTGTTTCGTTCATGTTTATGATATTGGTGCGGTTAATCCCGGCGGCTTCTGCCCCGACGCGGAGAGCATGTACGCAGAGGGTTTCAGTACAACCGGTCTGAGACTGATCAAAGAGGGTGAACTTGACCGGGATATCTGGGACACCATCCTCAATATGGTACGTTCACCGGAAATGGTGGCTCTTGATATCAATTCCATGATCGCCTGCAATAATGTAGCCCGGGAGCGGATGATCGCATTAATTGATAAATATGGGGATAAGACCTTCGATGAGGCCTGCCAAACGTTAATTGAACAATCAGAACAACAACTGCGCACTCGCTTAAAGGAGCTGCCCGATGGACAGTGGCGATCACGCCAATATCTCACGGTGAAAGACAAGGTTGAGACCGTAGTGCTTTGCATGACGAAAAAAGACGACGAACTCTGTTTTGACTTTACTGGCACCAGTTTACAAAGCCCTTACGCTGTCAACTGTACAAAATGGGCCTCCCTGGGCGGTTTGTTTGCCCCCATATTTCCGCTTCTGTGTTATGACATCACCTGGAACGAGGGCGTGATCAGACCTATTACAATGATTGCGCCAGAGGGTTCTTTGGTGAATTGTAATAAACCAGCTCCGGTTTCAGTGGCTACAGTCGGTGCCATCCAGTCGGTCAATAATGCCGCCTGTTCCACCATCGGCAAAATGTTGAATGCCAGTGAAAAATATGCCAAGGAAGCAACCGCAGTGTGGCATGCCAACCATTTTGCGATTTTTATGTTTGGACAAAATCAGCATAACAAAGAATCTATTGGCATTTTTACGGAAACATTTGCCGGTGCTGGTGGTGCCCGTACCTACGCTGATGGGGTCGATGTGGGAGGCGAAATCCCGAATCCTATTTCGCGCATGGCGAATGTCGAAACCACGGAAAATACTTTCCCTATTCGCTACCTGTTTCGACGCAAGATGACAGACTCTGGCGGTGCTGGTCGTTACCGTGGCGGTAGCGGAATGGAGTTTGCGGTGGTTCCTCATGACGCTCCGGATGGAGGCATTGATTATGTGATGTCTGGCAAAGGATCGGAATTTCCCATGAGTGAAGGACTGGGTGGCGGTTACCCCGGCTCACCCAATTCCTATCTTTGGGTGAAGAACAATGAACTCACACCAGAGCAGCAGGATAGGGCCAAATTTTCCCAGTCCATCGATGCTATGGAAGCAGCGAAAGAAGTTGTAGATTGGGGTGTATTTCCCCTGCGGGGCAAAGATGCCTTGTATGTGAGCTGGAATGGCGGAGGCGGTTATGGCGACCCATTGGACCGCCCGGTTGAAGAGGTGTTAAGCGACATTGCCAACGGCAACACCTCGGTAGAATTCGCTAATAACATTTATGGCGTTGTCACCAATGGTGAAGGATTGGTTGAGGAGGCGGCTACAAAAGATCGTCGTGCCACCTTATTGGCCACCCGTAAAACAGCATAGGGTAAGCAAAAATGAGATATTCCAATGCACTTAATATTAAAACCGAACAGGGCATAAAAATGCTTTGTTGCAGTCGTTGTAATACGACGGTTTCCCCTGCCGATGAACCTTGGAAGAAAAGTGCCGTGCTGCTGGAAAGACCCATGCACGAACTGGCGGGGCCTTATACCACCGGCGAAAAAGTACTTTTACGCTCTTTTGCTTGCCCCCATTGCGGCGTTTTATTAGACACCGAACTAGCCCAAGAGGGCGATGATTTTCTCGATGATCGCCTGTTCTAAGCCCACAAAATCAGAAAACCCAAATCAAATGGGAAGCTATTTATGCATAAAGTAAAAATTAGCGAAGAAATTATTGAACGATTAATGCAACGCCGCGGCAAGGTTCATATTTATTCTGGCGTGAACCCAAAAACAACCGCCTTTGTAGTGATCGATATGCAAAACGCCTTCTGCAAGCCGGGTGCACCGGTGGAAGTGCCAAGTTCCAGAGGTATTGTCGGTAATATTAACCGCCTCGCAGAGGGTTTACGCAATGCTGGAGGCGACGTCATCTGGATTACAACCGAAATTACCTGCAAGGGAAATAAGACTGATTGGGAAAATTTAATACAGAATATTGTCGCCGCTGATGTTAAAGAGAAAACCATTGCGAGTATGGCACCAGGCTCTGACGGTGTTAAATTGTGGCATGAATTGGATCTGCGGGAAGAAGATATCTATCTGGTCAAAAATCGCTACAGCTGTCTTGCGCCCAGTGCATGCACTTTGGAACGTGTACTGCGAAGCCGTGGCATAGATACGCTTCTAATCGGTGGAACCAAAACCAATGTATGTTGTGAAACTGCTGCCAGGAATGCTTTTGACCTGGATTTTAATGTCATCATGGTCAGTGACTGCAACTCAGCTTTGTCTGATCGAGAACATTTAGCCGCTTTAGAAACACTCATTCAGCAATTTGGAGATGTTCTTGATAGCATGCAAGTGTTGCAGATGATCGAAAAATAACTACTGCTGGTCTTATTGAGGGGCTGTAAATAATTCTGTGTAAACACTCTTTTACAAACTCTCTTCCAGCGGCTACAAAGTGTCGGCAATAGTTGCGTGACGATCGAGAAATTCTCCGAGAATTGCATTAAATCGATCCGGTGATTCGATATTACTCAAGTGACCTGCATGTTCGATTGTCACTAACTCCGCGCCTGGAATTGCATCCGCGAGCACCTGACTTTCCGCTGGAGGTAACACCTTATCTTCATCACCGACTATGATTAATGTTGGCACATCTATATTTGGCAGGATTGATCTAAAATCTGTTGTGACTGTTGCCTTTAAGGCTTGAATATAAGGTCCAGTACGGACTACGGATAAAGAATCAAGTAAACGTTGTCGTACTTTTTCGGAAGCCTTTGAGCCTACCAGGATATCAATCATTTTTGGTGCCAGATCCGCTGGAGTTAATCCCGATTCCAATGGATCCAGCCTACGTTTAAGGAAATCTTGCCTGTCAGCTTCATCAGCGGTACCCATTCCCTGTGATGAGTCCGCCAGAGTTAAAGTGGCAACCCTTCGCGGGTAACGGCTGTAAAAATCCTGGGCGATCATGCCACCCATTGACAGGCCTACCAGGTGCGCTCGATTAACTTCCAAATGATTCAGCAATGAGTTGAGATCATCTGCGAAGTCTGAAAACTCGAGTGTCTCAATCGGATCATCACTTTCGCCATAACCCCTGGCATCCAATGCGACTGTACAATACCTGTTGCTTAAATCAGTTTGTTGTTCATACCAGTTAGTACGATTGCCACC
>Ga0209980_10001535_pt1 | contig 12656 bp, 10 predicted proteins | sample CR02metaG_FD_183611 | JGI IMG/M metagenome (GOLD analysis project Ga0209980, IMG submission 183611) | Deep subsurface microbial communities from Mariana Trench to uncover new lineages of life (NeLLi) - CR02 metaG (SPAdes) (version 2) | ecosystem: Environmental > Aquatic > Marine > Ocean trench... | reverse complement strand
CCTACCTTAGCAACCACACCTTGTTCATCAGCGTCCACAATCTTATTAAGTCGCTCAAATAAATAAAGCCCTAACTTTTTTGTGCCTTTAGGCGTCATGTGCCAACGGTCATAAAAATCATTGTCTTCCCACACTGTATCTTCTGCCATGTCAATGCAGACAACTCTTCTAGCCTGGCATACTGAGATGGTCACCTTATCTAATTTCCTGATCATATAATAAAAATCCAAACCATTAATTTTTGTATTATCATATCGAATTGTCCATCTTGATCCCTCAATCACACCATCCTTCTTTCTATACGTCCGGGATGGTTGCGTTACAAATATAGGTATTGAACCAACATCTCTTGTCTTGTCAATGAGTATGTTTAGACGTTCTGCATATTCATTTAAGCGTGTCTTCATAAGATCACCATAGGAGCTGAGCATTGCATTGTTGATCCAGCCAACTTTCGAATGATCAACCGAGCGATGAGCAAGACCTACGCTCTGTTCAAGTTGTGCTTTGTATATTCCTTTAAGCGTTCGCAATAGGTTAAATATAGCACTTTTTTCGCTCAGAGTTTGTCGGACTGACCAAGTTCCGTTCGTAGAAATAAGAGCGTCCTTGCCCGCTCCTTCATCTTTATAAAAATCGTTTATCCCGACATAAAACAAAATATATTTCGGTTTCAAATTCGGGATCTCGGGAAACCACCAGTCAAAATTTTTAATATGCCCAAAGGTGGATTGGCCATCGATTCCAGCGTTAGCAACCACAAATTCTTCCCCGATTTGTTTAAATTGTTCCTGAATAACATCTTGCCAGGTTTCTCCATCCATTATGTTTCTCTGGTCAGTTGTGCTGCCACCAACCGTTAAAATATCTATTTCTGATGGATCTTTAAATGAACCCCGAAGCCCATATTCATCTCTTGTGTAATTTATTTCTGGAGAGGAAGAGCCATATAAATCCTCAATATTGTATTTGATCGTTTGAGATCGAACCATATTAAGCTTAGTGAGGTTATTTGAGTGTATCCAGTTGCCAAAAATCAACTCGGAAATCACTACCCCCAATCCAACAATGATCATGTTTACCGATAAGATAATAATAGATCGTTTGAGCTTTAGATTCATAAATTTATTTTTGAAAAACGTTTCAGGCTACTGCAGGATTTTCAAATTTTACTTCACGTATATTTGACTGATTTTGCAAAAACCAATCGATCGTGCGGCGCAGGCCTTCATCAAAGTCAACTTTGGCTTGAAAACCAAAGGACTCTTTTGCCCTTGAAATATCTAAACAGCGGCGGGGTTGGCCATTAGGTTTTGAGGTGTCCCAGGAAACCCGTCCCTCATAGCCGGTGAGTTGAACAATTTTTTCCACTAAATCTTTGATAGAAATTTCAACTCCGGTGCCAAGATTCACCGGTTCCTCCCTATTGTATTTTTCAGAAGCCAACAAAATACCGTTAACAGCATCTCCAACATAAAGAAACTCACGAGTTGGGCTACCATCTCCCCAACAGACGATCTCGGGGATGCCATTTTGCTTTGCCTCAACACACTTGCGAATCAGCGCTGGAATGACATGCGAGGTTTCTAAATCAAAATTGTCACGCGGACCATAAAGGTTTACCGGCAGCAAATAAATCGAGTTGAATCCATATTGCTGGCGATAGGCTTGTGATTGCACCAATATGGTTTTCTTGGCGATGCCATAGGGAGCATTGGTTTCTTCGGGATAACCATTCCAGAGCTCGTCTTCTTTGAACGGGATGGGTGCAAATTTAGGATAAGCGCAAATCGTACCAAAAATAACAAACTTCTCAATTTTCCGGAGCCTTCCCTCCTCAATCATTTGAACACCCATCATCAGATTTTTATAAAAAAATTCACCGGGATGGGTCCGGTTCGCACCGATACCGCCAACGGCCGCGGCAAGATGCAAGACAATATCAGGCTGAGCATCGGAATAGAGTCGTTTAACAGCCTCCATATCAACCAAGTCATAATCACTACTCCGCGGAATAAAAATATGATCGCATCCTGCCGATTGCAGCTTTTCTACTAAAAAAGAGCCCAGGAATCCGGAGCCCCCGGTAACAACAACTTTTTTATTCCTCCAGAAACTCATACCTAACTCATCGGTTCAGCATACACAAATTGATCTGCACTGATTTCCTGCCTTTCCTTCTTTGAGCCGTTAATTTTTTCTTTAACAATTTCCATGTCGGCATCGACCATTAGCAATACCAAATCTTTTAGGTTAGTACTCGGCTCCCACCCTAATTCGCGCTTGGCTTTGGAGGGATCTCCAAGCAAAAGCTCCACTTCAACAGGACGAAAATATTTCGGATCAATTTCGACATATTTTTTCCAATCCAACTCAACATGATCAAATGCTAACTCAAGAAATTCCCGTACTGTGTGAGATTTGCCCGTGGCAATGACATAATCATTAGGCTCGTCTTGCTGCAGCATTAACCACATTGCATCAACATACTCTTTGGCATATCCCCAATCGCGCTTGGCATCGAGATTACCGAGATAAAGTTTACCTTGAAGACCATGCTTTATATGCGCGACCGCTCGAGTTATTTTTCTGCTGACAAATGTTTCTCCCCGCCGCGGGCTCTCATGGTTAAACAAAATTCCATTACAGGCAAAAATGTTATAACTCTCCCGGTAATTCACTGTTGTCCAATATGAATAAACTTTTGAACATCCGTAAGGACTGCAAGGATAAAATCGAGTCTTTTCTGTTTGTGGGGCTTCATCAACTTTTCCAAACATTTCACTACTTGAAGCCTGATAGAATTTGGACTCAATTCCTGTTTCTCGAATTGCTTCGAGAATTCTGATCGTACCCATTCCTGTAATGTCTCCAGTATATTCGGGCATGTCGAAACTCACCCGGACATGACTCTGTGACGCTAAATGATAAATCTCATCCGGTTTCAGGCGATAAAGGAGTTTTACCAGGTTGGTAGAATCGCTGATATCTCCATAGTGCAAAAACAATTGCACTTCGTTCAAGTGATAGTCCTGGTATAAATGATCGATTCGGCCAGTGTTAAAAGTGCTCGCCCTGCGGACCAGGCCATGTACTTCATAGCCTTTTTCAAGTAGCAGCTCGGCTAAATATGAGCCATCCTGTCCTGTTATTCCAGTGATTAATGCTTTCTTCATAACAATACCCCAAGCTTAATGGTTTGTTTTATCACGTCTTTCGCTACCTTCGTAATTTACAGCTCATCAAATAGCATCACCCTTGCGAGCTCTTGATGAAGTCCTTTTGAAATTGAACCGTCTTTTTGGTTGTGCTTTTCTTCTTCCATGCATCTATAATTATTTCAATAATTGTTTTCAAATCATTTTTTATTTTCCAGTTAGGATAATGTGTTCTTAATTTTCGCAAGTCTGAGATGTAACAGATATGATCTCCTTTTCTGGGCGGGTCACGGTAAATCCGACGGATTTCCGTACCTGTCAATTCTTCAACCAAGTTTATCGCTTCCAGGACTGAAATACTGTTTTTTCTTCCACCGCCGATATTATAAACTTCCCCCGGGCGTGGATTGGCGGTAAATTCTTCAATTGCACGAATAACATCGTAACTATGAATGTTGTCTCTGACTTGTTTACCTTTATAGCCATAGATGATATAAGTTTGACCTGTGAGCGCCACCTTTACCAGATAGGAAAGAAAGCCATGCAACTCAACGCCTGAGTGATTCGGCCCGGTCATGCAGCCTCCACGAAAAACCCCTACCTTCAATCCGTAATAACGTCCATATTCCTGAGCCATAATATCAGCGGCAACTTTTGATGCACCAAAAATTGAATGCAGGCTTTGATCGAGCCGGCAATTTTCGTTGATACCCTCAAAATCCTCAGGTCTTGCATAATCATAACGTGTCGGCAGCTCCTTAAGTGATAGTTCATTTGGAGCATCTCCATATACTTTGTTGGTGCTCATCAGAATAAAAACTGCATCAGCGCAATATTGGCGTGTTGCTTCCAGCAGGTTTATAGTACCCATCGCATTCACTTCAAAATCAATAACCGGGATTTCAGCCGCTTTATCATGAGAAGGTTGAGCGGCGCAATGTATGATTAAATCAAAGGAATACTCCTTAAAAAGTTTGAAAATTCTTTCCCGATCACGGATATCAAGGTCCTGGTGAGAAAAGTTCTCCGTAATTTCCTTTAGGTGCTTCAAATTCCATGTCGTATCACCCTGTTTCCCGAAGAAGACCCGGCGCATATTATTGTCCACCCCGATGACATGATGGCCCTTACGATCAAAATAAGAGACTGCCTGGGACCCGATAAGTCCACTACTTCCAGTGACAAGGATGTGCATTCGCTACCCCCTTCTACCGTTGGCTTCAATTCTATTAAATTTAACTTGTTTAACACCGCGAAGAAACGTTCTAAAAAACAAGAGTCCGTGTTTTAGAGGCTTCATATGTGACTCGCCTGCCAACCTTTTCTTATAGTCGACCGGTACTTCCAATACTCTCAGCTCCAGTTTTGCGGCCCCGATTAGCAAATCAAAGTCCCCCCAACGACAGTGTTTCATTTCAATGTTTTGGTAATTATTCTTTAACAGGGCCTTCGTCCCACACAAAGTGTCCGTCACTTTTTGTCCTAACAACCAACTAAAGAGGAGTGCAAACGCCTTGTTTCCATACCAATTCAATTTCCTCATCGCCTGACTTTCCATTGACGAGCCAAACCTTGTACCATTGACAAAATCTGCTCTTCCTTCAGCAAGAGGAGCGAAAAACCGTCCGAGTTCCTCAGGTGGGACAGTCATATCTGCATCTAGGATCATGAGAACATCTCCACTGGCAGCGTCGAAACCGGCTTTCACAGCAGGACCTTTGCCACGGTTAGGTGAATATGAGATTAACTTAAGGTTCTCATGATCCTCCATAAGTTTATTTACAACTTCCGCGGTTCCGTCGGTGGAACCGTCATCTACGACAACAATTTCGGTAAATTCAGCTATCTGTGGTACTCTTTCAACCGCATTTTGTATATTTTCTGCTTCGTTGTAGCATGGAATGATAACTGAACAGGAATAACCTTGTTTATTGCTATTTTTTGTGGAGGCTTCTTCACCCATCGTTGATCTCCAATTTTAAACTTTCCGCTGCCGAGGGGAATTTGGGTTTTAGTGCTTCGATTCCTAAATAATAATGCCTATAGGAATAAACCAGATATGAATGACCAAAGCTTGGTTTTGAGCCGTCATTAGTTGTCATTAAGTCATTTATTGTCATTTGCTTAATGACTAAATGACCATGCCATGACCTTAATGACTATTCAGCATACCGGACAAACAAAATGCCAATTAGTTTTTGAACGTTAATTAGGAATCACTGGTCTAGCTCGCCTATGACTTTCCACACTCTCCAGGGATTTTTACTTGCCAGGTCGCTCCACGATTCGTCATAGACACAATCCAATGAGATACCCGGATCTAAATCTTTGGGGTATGGATTTTTTTCATCAGGTTCATCTCCATTTTTTGCACCGATGCTCCCTCCTTTTTTCTGAACAATATACTCATAATAATCGTTTTTTTTCTGAACGATATAATCCACTTTTTTCTGACGGAGGAAGTCTTCCGAAATATGGGCACCCAAGAAGCCTTCTTTACGCCTAACAAGCGGTTGCTCGAAAAATGGAATGACTTTGCTGCCAAGATGCTTCCCCGATAAGGCGAAATTGTTAAGATGCAACCGTCCCAGATTTAAGACCGTTGAACCCGCTGGTAAATCATCAAATATTTCGGGATATTGGTAAATTTCATGGCGCGTCCATTCACCTCGAGAGGCGCGTCCAAGCAGGCTGCGCATGGGACTAAATGCTGCAATCAAACTCGTAGTAGTGAACGCGCCGATCAGAAGCATACCGAAAAATCGGGGTCTGGATTTAAACAGAACATCAATTAAGGGGGCCGAGAGGATACATGCGAACGCCATGATCGGGATAGAGTATCTTGGTGTCTGAGAAAAAACCAGAAAAAACGCAAGCAATCCAGCTAATAAAAAGGAAATTAAGGCTCGTATCAGGGTATTCTTGTTTTGAGCACGATTACGAAATGAAGTAACGATCGTGTAAAGCACCCCAAGTGGAACGACCGCCGCAAAGGTGGCGCCAAAACCACCTCGTTCCGAATAATTAGCCTGACGGTTGTTTGTCTCGGTCCAGGGATAATAAAGCCATCCTATACGGTTCTCGACGAAATCTACAAACTGTCCGCTTGGTCTCATAAATTCTATGGTATAGCCATCGAAGATAGTACGCCCGAGAAGCTCAACTTTCATCGGATAAAGCGGATTACCGGTGCTAAAGAAAGCACGGCCAAACCAGAAAACGCAAGGAACCAACATCGCCGCAACTAAAATCGATGCAATGAATGCCAGAGATTTCCTGTGCTTTTCTCGTTGTCGGAAAAGCACAAAGATCACGACTACAAAAAAAGCGGCTCCGTATATCAAAAACGCAACTTTGGTGCCAATCGCAAGCCCAATCGATAAACCAGACAGGACTAAACTCGCGAGAAAACGTTTTTTGTTGGGTGTTTTTTCCTTGTCTTGTCGATAAAGAAAAAGCGTAATGGCAGCGAGAATAAAGCTGGAGCCATAGACTTCTGTATAGGCGAGAAATGTTTGGAAATTAATTAGAGGAACACTTACTAAAATGGCGGATACAACGAGAGCTGCGCCTTTACCAACATTACACTTTAAGGCAATCAGATATGCGGAACAGGCAAGAATAACGGTTCCAATAAAATTAAATACCAGCACCGACGAATGCCATCCGGTACCTAGCAATACCATCATGGGAATTTCAGCGTTGCCGGGCAAGGCATACCGCCAGGTACTTGGTGGTATGCTTAATGAACCACTTTGCAACCAGCGAACCGCCAGAGGGAGCCGGTAATAAATCCCATCCGGTCCCTGAGGATAAGACGTAAATAAATTGCTGGCGAAAACAAAATAACAACCCGCAACAATTCCGAGTGAGATTAGTACAGACTTTGGCAATTCCTTGAAGTATGAAAGCAATGAGAATTTCCCGGATTCAGAGTCAGTTGTTGGCTTAAAGTAACCCCATGCATAGAGACTAAGTAGAATCAAAGTGTCAAAGATGGCGATGTACAAAAGTGAAAAGGCATCAAATAGCCCGATAAGTTGCAGTGTTGCTATGACATGAACCCGGATTGTGAAAAGACTGACGTATAGGACCAGTCCAATTAGAATGTTTGCCGCTTGACTACTCCACTTGCCAAGACGACGGAAAATCAAAATAGTCGAAAATGCAGGTAAGGTTAAAGAAAGAATTGCCCAGACGGTTTGCATATTTGGAGAATTATTTTATTAATCTGTTAAAGCAAAAGTCGATTGTTTCTTTAAAAAGAGAATGCCTGCTAGTAGAGCGTTTTCGAAATAACGTTTCAATGTGGGTAAAAGTGTTCTCGTGTTTGTGTGTTCGAGTGTTCAGGTGCTAATATCTTGAAATTAATCAACTTGATAAAATACCTAAACACTTTAACACCTGAACACGCTAACACTGTATATTGCCCGGTTAATTAGGAATCATTATACCAGTGCCAAAATTCTTTTATTTTGACACTACCAAGTAGGTCAAGCCTCGTGACGGAGGACCTCGATCGTTCCAAAACCGAGTACATCATCGACCCACTCACGGTCTTCCTCGTTTTCGAACTGGTAGTCCTCGTTAGAGAAATGCAGCTTTACATTGTACTTGAGGGCCAGATCGAGAATTGAACCGCGCAGTTTGGGATTCTCAGGTAAAGAATAGACCGAGTAGAGCACGATTTCGTTGGGTCGGTCATATTCGATAATATGCTGCAGTGTCGGCAGATGCGCCATTACTTCGAGCTCCAACTGCTCATAGGTGTATGTGATACCTTTGGGCGTGCAGTAGTCACGCATCATGAGGCGCTGCAGAACGATGGGAATCCCAGACGTTATCCGTGTGTTGTTGTTGACATAGCTAATGCAAGTATAACCATCGGGTTTATTATTGTTGCTCATGCTCGTGCTCCTTTCCGAATCTCTTTATCTAGTAAATCAAAGTAACCGCCCACCAGCTTGCGACGGATCTTACCGCCCTTGACCACCAACCGGAAGTCGATGCTGACGCGCGTCTGGCCCGTCTTGTTTGGCACGTTGCCGTGAATGATTTCTTGATTGAAAAGCACCGCTTCTCCCGGCTCGGCGACAACCGGCCTAGAGGCACTGAAAAAGACATCCTGCATCTTGTCCTGCCGCCACGCCTCATCGTAGGCCTGCTTAACCAATTTGACCGATTGCTCTCTGCTGATCACCTGCATGCTATTGGTGTCAAAGACTGGTGTCAGCGGTACCCAGCAGGTTCCGGTCCCCATCCCGTGACCATACCAAAGCCCGGTATGGAAGTTGATGATCATTTCCTGTCTCTGAGGAAGCAGTATCCGGATATTCATAAAACGCTGAACCGCGATCTCCCCGGCAAATAATGGTTCGAGAATATCGTGGGTGAAGCTGTGGGCTATCTGCCGCCAATCCTTCTGGCCGGTTTCGGTAATCATCCATTTGGTTAGGGCCGAGATCTCAGTGTACGGAATCGTCTCGTGAAGCTTGGTGAGATCATGGGATTCGAAACCACGATCAGCGATTTTCTTCTGCACCCAGCCGATGAAAGGGTACTTCTCAACGTCATACCGGATTTGCTCTAGATCGACGATGACGTCGTTGTCCTGGTTTACGACCTGCTCACTTGTCAAATCGTTGGTCAATACGCTCACTATGTACCTCCTAACTAGTTAAACACGGTTTTAGGTTTACTAAAGACCCAAAAATTTAAAGTTAATTTATTATAAGAAAAGAAGTCAAATCTATTAGATAACAAAGCAGAGCATTTACATAAGATTGAAACGAATGAGCGCAATATCCAGTATGAGCCTTAACCCGACAGGGATAACTTTAACCTTGGATTTTCCGCCTCCGCGAGCGTCTGTCGTGATGGGGACGTCAACGACACGCATGGCTCTACGGACAGCCTTTACCGGAAGCTCAGCATCATAAGAGGCGTGGTCGCAACGGAGCTGCATAACCTCTGCTGCATTCCGGGTCCATGCTTTCATTCCGGCCAGCACGTCGGTCATCTTATGTCCACATAAAAGAGAGGTATAAAGGCTTATGCTTCGGTTTCCGAAAGTGCGGTGCCATGGAGTGCTGCCTGGATGACGTACTGAGTTGTTGGTGAAGCGGCTGCCCAAAGTGACGTCGGCGCTGCCGTTACGAATGGGCTCGATGAGTTTTGGCAGCTCTTCAGGAAGGAATTGCATATCACCATCGATTTGTGCCATGATGTCGGCTTTGGCTGCTTCGATACCAGTGCGGACTGCATGTCCCTTCCCGCGGTCGTTTTCATTGCGAATATACCGCAGACCGGGGAATTCCCTGCTAAGTTTCCGGACTACCTCGCCGGTTCCATCGGAGCCGCCATCGACGACGAGCACTTCGCATTCTCCATCCAGGACGGCAAAGATTCGACGTGTGCATTCCTCAATTGTTGTCTCCTCATTCATCGTAGTTACAATAACGCTGAGAGGAGGTTGCTTCATATTTGAAACTCCATTGATAGTTGAATGCCGCCAATTGCTTGTTTCAATGACATAACCGCAATCAACAAACAGTTGGAAGCCACGTTGCTATGAATCCTTCGTTACCTGTGCATGCAGATGATGAAACAAAGCCACAATGACAGTTTTCATCTTCCAATATCTATCATACTTATTGCGTGCAACCTAAGCCAGCCAGGCTTTTATGACATTTTTGAATCGCGCTTGTGTATGTCTCAATTTGCGGTTCAGTTTTATGCTATTAAATTTATTTATTCCTCTGAACGCCGGTAGATCTAAATTCGCTATTCCCAGTTCCCGTTCAATCGTTGTGGCGATTGGCAGGAATGGTCCTGATGTATGGAAAACAACCGCGTCACTATACGGCTCCTTTCTCCAGCCATAAGCATGTTCCGTTCTGTCGAGTAAATGGCAAGAAAGGCGGGCGGCACCAACTGCGAGCGACAGCGAAACTTGCTCTGCAAACCTTGGCGATTTTAAATCCATGAGCTCGCCCGCAAGGTTTTTTCGGGTGAAGTCTAGCCACAGACTAGAGATTCGTTGCTGTGCGCCATTTTGAAAAATGATCAAGCCGCTGTTGAAGTACGGCGTCTCATCTGCATTGACAACTCCTAATGCCTTGACCCACTTCTCTTGATCCCAGTTTTGATTCTGGCATTGTCCGGCAACTCTTCCGATAAAATCACTATCTACATTCCTGTACAGGGAATCCAGAGATTTCAGAACCATTGTGTCCGCGTCTAAAAAGATAACACGGTCTGCCCTGCTGTCACACATATAAACCTTATTGATAAGAAAATAGCCATCGATGAGAGGTTCTACCTCCTCTACCTCTATCCGTGAATCCTCAAAATTCCAATGGTGCGGCCGTTTGCCGATGCAATAAATAACGATCCGGTCAAAGGATGTTCCCGAAGCAAGCAAGCTTCGTAGCGAGGTAAAGAGATAGTGCTGCCAGTCGGGACTGCAAACATATACGACCTCTGTTGTCTGCTCGAGGGTTTGGGCTGGGACAGCATTGGGAATCTTCTCAGTTGTCAACATAACTAGGTTTGCTGAGGTACAGGATTGGTAAACTGAAGTAGTTTCGCTGAAGCCTCCGGAAAAGCTGCAAATTTTTCTTCCACAAACTTATTGTACAAATCCACAATATCCTCCGAGTGTTGATATCTACTCTTCATATCAAATGCTTCCAGGGAATTTTCACACCAGTTTTCATTTGGCTCCACACGCAGAAAGTCAGCCAGGCTAAAAAGAGTTGCTTTCTCAAAATCATGTTCAAAATAATAGAAAAACCTGTCCGGATATTGTTTCTGCCAATCAAGGAACGATTTGAATTCATCCAAAATCGCCACAAGTACCTTCCTCAATACATTCTGGCGATTTTGCAGCATGAAGAATTGGTCCAGTTGCTCTGTATCACCAAAAAACTTGACATTTGAAACTGCGCAGTCCAAAGGGTTTCTGATGGGCATAAGAAACCTGAGTTTATGATTCCGCGATAATATGTTACCCAGATCAACGGCATGATCGCGGATATAACTCGAAACTGCCATAGATTCCTTCCAGAAGAGGCAGTGTATTTTTTTTTTCATAAGATGATCGCCATAGGCACTTTTGTACATCTCAGTCAATTTGTGTTGATTACCGAAGGCATGAGAATAGGTAACAGACCCACCATAAGGACCTTCCCGTCCGCGCCCAGAGGCATAAATTGCATACCTCACAAACGAGTCAAACTTCTCGTCGGTGTAGTCTGAAAAAAAATTCAATTGTTTATTATTAAAGATCCGCTCACCCGCGTGGTTTAGAGCCTGGCAGTTGGGATGCAATGCGACAATTCCAGCGGTCAAAGTGGTAAGATTCCGATATGGACCCAGCGTCAGGCATACAGTTCTAAGATCTTCAATATCAATTTTCTTTGCGCGCAGCAATTCTATTTCTGTTTTTGCTGCTTCCCTCAAGCTATCTTTAATTGATATCGCCTTTCTAAGTAGTCTTTTCATTTCTAAAGTTGAAACGATTTCAGTTCATTTTTCAAGTGTTTATGTTGAAATTCTAGAATATGAATCTATTAAGCAATTCCATGAATTCTTTAATAAAATTTCTCACCGCCAAACTATGAAGAATGTAGGCCAGATAACTTGCAAGTGCGGAATATAGGAAAAGAGAAACTATGGGTTTCGAGTGATGCATTAAAGGTTGGCTTTAGGCCAGCTGTACTTTTGAGGTATTTGCATTGTCTAAAAATATCCACGGGTGTTTTAAGGGCTGCCGCAAACTATAGCAGGCTTCGATAAGCTCTGCTGTTCGCTTGCCTTCCTCTCCAGTAATGAAAGGCTGCCGGTTGTGACGTATGGCTCCCACAAAGTCCTCGAGTTGACGGCTGAAAATATCCTCTGCTCTCTCCTCTGCCATCCCCTCCTGAGCAGCCCGGCCAGTTAAATTCAAACTTTGTTTATTTATTTTTAACCTTATCTGCGAATTAAACGTTGTCTCGATTTCTAAGCTGCCACGCTCTCCCCGGATGATACAGGTATTTCGCAAATCACGGGTCCGGCTTAGCAGCACAATTCCGGTTGCGCCACTTTTCAACTTGAGATGAAGCTCACAATCCGCTTCAACACCACCCATCGCATCATCATAATATTCAAAGCTGTCATAGTCCCCAAGCCACCAAAGAAGCAAATCGAGGATATGAACACCTATATCTGCAAGGACGCCTCCACCTGTTTCTTTTCGGAACGAGAAATCGGACATGATAGGCCATTTATAAATAATCCCTTCATGAAAATTAAAGCTAGTGATATCGCCTAACATTTGGCTTTCGATTACCTGTTTCACAAACCTTGATGAATCGAAAAAACGCCTTGCTAAGCCTACAGCCAGTTTAGTTTTAGAAGCCTTTGCCGCTTTAATCATCGCATCACATTGGCTTGTGTTCAAGGCCATCGGCTTTTCAACAAGAACATGGATGCCGTTTTGCAAAAAATCTGTCG
>Ga0209980_10001534_pt1 | contig 12664 bp, 13 predicted proteins | sample CR02metaG_FD_183611 | JGI IMG/M metagenome (GOLD analysis project Ga0209980, IMG submission 183611) | Deep subsurface microbial communities from Mariana Trench to uncover new lineages of life (NeLLi) - CR02 metaG (SPAdes) (version 2) | ecosystem: Environmental > Aquatic > Marine > Ocean trench... | reverse complement strand
TGGTAAATTCTGGGATGAAGGAATGTACGATATATAGAGCAAATAAGGGGCAGAGCCATTATTATTGCCGTAGAGTAAATGAACGTCCGCTTTCAGTATAAAGCGGACATTCACTAGGAAGTGTTTACCTCTCCACTAACTGCCAACAGTACAACCATGTCAGACACCTTAAAGCGGGTACTTTTGAGGGTATCCATCCATTTATTCCCTGATAATCCTTTGCATAAACAACTCATTACACCTCTAGTAATTATTCTGTGCAAAAATCACAGCAGCAGCATTTCTGCTCAGGGCTTTTTTGACCACCTCGCGAGGATAAACGCTGGCGCCGTCTATGGTGCCGTTAAACATCTTGTCGAAACTAATAATCTGGTGTCGATTGTCAAGGAAAAGACAGGCAAACACTTCGTACGGGTACGCGCGCAACTGGGCAAGCAGGAAGTTTTTTGTGTCCTTGGGGCTGCTTAGCACACCTTTTTTTTCAAGATTCGCCTCCAGATAACGCTTGCCAAGCTCGATGGCCGCCTGTATCTGGCTATATTTAGCCAATCCTAAGCCTTTGGTTTGGCAAAATGTTCTGGGATCAGCCTCTATCAGGCCCCGCAGGCCATCAAAATCCGTCAATAAATCGCGGGATAAGTCGATAGCCGTTTTCCCTCGCCGGCCTGTGCGAAGGAATATGGCAAGTAACTCTGAATCAGAAAGGGCGGCGGCACCCTTAGATAAAAGTTTTTCCCGGGGTCTCTCCTGTTCTGGCCAATCGGATATGGGCATGATTACAACCTCCCTGTTACATGAATATTCATTAAGTAATACCCTTGATAGAGATGATTGTAGCAAAAATGCGGATTTAGGTACGATAAGGTAAAATCCCACGTTCTTAAAGAAATTAATGATGAATTATTTAACAAATAAAAGAATACTCCTGGGCGTGACTGGCGGCATTGCCGCATACAAAAGTGCAGAACTGGTCAGGCGCTTGCGAGATCAGGGTGCGGAAGTGTGCGTGGTGATGACGCGCGGTGCCTGTGAGTTTATCACCCCATTGACCATGCAGGCACTGTCAGGCAGAGCGGTACACACAGAATTACTGGACCAAACTGCTGAATCGGGCATGTCTCACATCGAGTTGGCACGGTGGGGAGATGTTGTTCTGGTTGCGCCTGCCAGTGCAAACTTTATCGCTCGTCTAGCGCATGGCCTGGCAGATGATTTGTTAAGCACGCTGTGTCTGGCGACCACCGCGCCTATTGTAATTGCTCCAGCCATGAATCAACAGATGTGGTCAAATTCGGCGACACAGGAAAATATAGCGACACTGGGCAAACGAGAAATAAAAATAGTCGGACCTGCCGAGGGCGCTCAGGCGTGTGGAGAAGTTGGGCCGGGCAGGATGCTGGAACCAGAACAGCTATTACAAGCGGCAGGACAGCTTTTTTCCACTGGCCTGCTCGCTGGTTTGAAAATGATAGTGACTGCTGGACCAACGCACGAGGCGATTGATCCGGTACGCTATATCACAAATTACAGTTCTGGACGAATGGGCTATGCAGTTGCCAGAGCGGCAGCCGAGGCAGGGGCGAATGTGATCCTGGTTTCTGGACCGGTGACCATCGAGCCACCGTATTATGTTCGCCACATCAGCGTACAGACTGCCGAGCAGATGCGTGATGCAGTAATGTCAGACATTACTGAATCTGATATTTTTGTGGCTGCCGCTGCTGTCGCTGATTACAGATGTGCCGACGTTGCCGTACAAAAGATAAAAAAGAAATCCGACGATTTCAGCTTGTTGCTGCAAAAAACACCGGACATACTGGCTGAGGTTGCGAGATTGCCCCAGGCGCCATTTACCGTGGGGTTTGCGGCTGAGACTGAAAATCTACTGGACAATGCCCGGCTGAAACTTAAAAACAAGAACCTGGACATGATTGCTGCAAATCAGGTTGGTGAAGGTCTTGGCTTTAATGTGGATGAAAATGAGCTGCAGGTTTTTTGGCAGACAAGGAGTCAGACCCTGGAACATCAGACCCCGAACCATCAGATATTGGAACGGGCACCAAAAGAAAGGCTTGCACGTCAATTAATAAAGATAATTGCAAATTGCTACTATGAAAAAAATACAGCTCAAGTGCATTGATAAAAGACTTGGTAATGAATTCCCATTGCCAAATTATGCAACATCAGGTTCGGCAGGCATGGATATCAGTGCCTGTCTTGATGAGCCACTGGAAATTAAACCTGGAGAGACATCTTTGATCCCCACGGGTTTCGCCATTCATGTTGAAGATACGGGTTTGGCAGCAGTTTTGTTACCTCGATCTGGTCTGGGTCATAAAAAAGGCATTGTTTTGGGTAATCTGGTAGGTTTGATCGACTCTGATTATCAGGGCCAGGTGTATATCTCCTGTTGGAACCGTGGACATGAGTCTTATACGATTAATCCTGGCGATCGGATTGCACAGATGGTTTTTATGCCCGTGGTTCAAGCAGTGTTTGATATTGTTGATGAATTTGATGAGAGTCATCGTGGTGAAGGCGGATTTGGTCACACAGGCGTTCAAGCATAGGGGTTTGGACATAGGTATTCGGACATTTAAAAATAATAAGCTTAGAGGAGTAAGTAATGGGCGAAGGGCCAGCAACGGGCAGGAAATCTAGACCAAGCACGATGCGCCATGCGTTAATCATTAGCGGCGATGTCGTGGTTTTGTTGCTGCTTGTGTTTGGAGGTGTATTTACCGTTCAAAATGTCTTAGCAAAAGCTGAACAGAAAACACAAGCAGCCGATAAGATTGCTGTTCCCATTGCGGCGATTAAAAAGCAACTGCAGGCACTGGCCCAGGATGAGACCATCGTCACACTGTTTGCAGAGGCAGATAGTGTTGCCCTTGAGAGTGAGGGGGAGAAGAAACGTTCATTATTTGAATCAGCGTTGAAACTGAGGCTACTTCTCCCCGGCAAGTATCAGACGGACAGGGAGGCAATGCCACCGATGAGTTTTGCCTCAGTTGATCTGCTCAGAAGGGCAGAAAAGTCTACAACATCTATGGCTGCAGAAGTACACGGTATGGGAGTGGATGGAGCCCATGTTGCACTCGTGAGCCGCGTCACAGACGTAGACGACACCAACCTTGTTGGTTTGTTGCATTTGAGTATGCCACTGAGCTTGATTGAGTCTGTGACATCAAAATTTGATGTTCCTGGGACCTATATTGAAATACAGCAAGGCAAGGGTGCGAAGGCGCTTACTCTGGCCATGGCTGGTGATGCAAAATTACGCAATGGGGATCCCACTGTTGCGGGAATCATAGGCACGAAATGGTATGTAGCCAGTTGGAGTAAATCGTCAGCTGTTTCCGTAGCTGAAGTTGTCGAGTCAGTAGGAGGAGTTTCCGGCATGGGGCTGATAGTTATTGTGTTGCTCGCTCTGGTGGCAGGTGCGGGAGGTTTTGTTTTTTACCGTCGCAAACAGTCAGCTGCAGGATCGAAGGAGAAGCCTGAAAAAGGGGTTGTCTACCAGGGCGCCGTGAAGGCAATCATGGAGGGAGAACACCCAGGGCTGGATAAGTTGATTCTGGGTCTACCACAATCTGACCAAAAAGCAGCCCCCGGCACACCCTCACAAGGGTTGCAAGGCGATGATGTGACATCCCTTGCCAAGCCCATAGACGTGAAGCGAACGGGGATTATAGTGGAGGAGCAAGCACCGGGGATTATAGTGGAGGAACTAGCAGGGATTGAAGAGGATGAAGATGTCAGCAGTGACGCGGCAGATCTGGACAACGGCGCTCAAGAAAATCCTGATCAGGCAAACCTGGAAGCTACACCGGCGGAAGCTACAGACTCGTCAAATGTTGAAGTACCAGAACAAGTTGAAATTTCACCGGATATTTTTCGTGCCTACGATATTCGAGGTGTCGTGGGGAAAACGTTATCTGCGACCATTGTCCGTGAAATCGGTCGCGCGATAGGAAGCGAGGCGAATGAACGTGGGCAGCAGAGTATAATCGTCGCACGAGATGGCCGAACAAGCAGCCCTGAATTTGGCGATGCATTGATTGAGGGTTTGCGTGCCTCCGGTCGTGATGTCATCGATATCGGTGTTGTACCGACACCCGTCCTGTATTTTGCGACACACCACCTGGAAACGAATAGTGGTGTGATGCTTACCGGGAGCCATAATGGTCCTGAATATAATGGGTTAAAGATCGTTATTGATGGTGAAACATTATTTGGCGAAGCAATCACGGCAATTCGAAATCGAATTACCAATAAGGAGATGTCCGAAGGGCAGGGGTGTTTACAGGCCGTAGATGTTAGTGCTGATTATTTAAGGAGGATCACTGATGATATTCCTGTTGCATTGGGGGGAGCATTCAGGATCATTGTTGATTGTGGTAATGGTGTCGCGGGTCAGTTGGCACCTCAGCTTTACAGAGCATTGGGGCATGATGTCGTGGAATTGTATTGTGATATTGATGGAAAATTTCCCAACCATCATCCCGATCCCAGTCAGCCGGAGAATTTGCAGTCACTGATAGAAATAGTGAAAGAGGAAGGCGCAGATCTGGGGTTTGCATTTGATGGTGATGGAGATCGACTGGGTATTGTTGATGGAGAAGGTAATATTATCTGGCCCGACAGACAGATGATGTTATTTGCCAGGGATGTCTTGTCCCGAAATCAGGGCGCTTCGATTATTTTTGATGTTAAATGCAGTCGGCATCTCAAAGCGGTCATTAACGAGAGTGGCGGTAAGCCACTGATGTGGAAGACTGGTCATTCCTTGATCAAGTCGAAGATGAAAGAGATCGATGCGCCACTTGCGGGCGAATTTAGCGGGCATATCTTTTTCAAGGAACGCTGGTACGGTTTTGATGACGCCCTGTATGCGGGCGCAAGAGTGTTGGAGATTTTAACAAAGAGTAAAAGTAACCCGACCGAGACCTTTGCCGAGTTGCCTGACGACATATCAACACCTGAGCTTCGTATTCCTTTGGCAGAGAAACATCATGCCAAGGTGATGGAGATAATGAAAAAGAAAATGACATTCGAAGACGCAGAGGTGACAGATATGGATGGTTTGCGTGTTGATTTTTCGGATGGCTGGGGCCTTGTCAGACCATCAAACACAAGTCCATTTCTAGTCGCCAGATTTGAAGCGGAAAGTGATGAGGCCATGGAAAGGATTCAAAAAGGATTTCGCGATCTTTTGCATTCGGTTTCAGCGGACTTAAAGCTTCCGTTTTGATAAGCTGCATCGCCAGTGGGAAGTCCGAATTACGCATCCCCGTAAAATTGGGTCATCATAAAAAGGTTTGTCGAGATAGATCATGACATCAGAGTTAAAAAATGCTGCAGCGATTGCAAAGGTCCTGACCGAGGCCTTACCTTATATACAACGTTTTAGTGGCAAGACTATCGTCATAAAATATGGCGGTAACGCCATGGTTGATGACCAGCTGAAAAATGGATTCGCACGCGATGTCGCACTGATGAAATCGGTGGGAATGAATCCAGTCGTTGTGCATGGAGGAGGTCCTCAGATCGGTGATCTACTCTCTCGAATGGGGAAAGAATCCAAATTCGTTGACGGAATGCGCGTGACTGACAGCGAAACTATGGATATTGTAGAGATGGTATTAGGGGGCCAGGTGAATAAGGAAATCGTTAACCTGATCAATCGTAATGGTGGTTCGGCGGTCGGGTTGACGGGAAAAGATGGCGATTTGATTCGCGCGAAAAAGATGGTCTTCAAGCGTGCAGATCCTGAGATGGAAGCACCTGAAATCATAGATATCGGCCATGTTGGTGAAGTCGAAAGTATCGATACGTCGGTGGTTGATACGCTGGTAAAGAGCAACTTTATTCCCGTGATAGCACCCATTGGCGTTGGCAAGGACAGCCAGTCCTACAATATCAATGCTGATCTCGTGGCAGGAAAAATGGCTGAGATACTGGTTGCAGAAAAATTGATCATGCTGACCAATGAAGCGGGTTTGTTGAATGAAGATGGTGATGTGCTAACAGGACTTTCAATTGCTGATGTAGATGATCTCATCACAGCTGGAGTGATCCATAGTGGTATGTTACCCAAGATTAATGCTGCTCTGGACGCAGTCAAGAGTGGGGTTAAAGCTGCCCATATTATTGATGGTCGGGTTGAGCATGCTGTTTTGCTAGAAGTATTTACAGATCAGGGTGTGGGCACGCTCATTGATGGACATAGCGCTGGCAAGAGCTGAAGGAAATGAACCAAACCAGGAAGCACAACAGGAAACAACAAATACTTGAAATACTCGCCTTGCAGCTAGAGGAAAATCCTGGAACGCGCATTACGACTGCGAGTTTAGCCAAGGCTGTAGGTGTTTCAGAGGCAGCGCTTTACAGGCATTTTGCCAGCAAGGCCAAGATGTTTGAAGCATTGATAGATTTCTCAGAGGATTCAGTTTTTGGATTAATTAACAGCATTCTTGCGCAGGAAAAGGACGCCATTGTACGTTGTGAAAAAATCGTGCAGGTATTGCTCGGTTTCTCCGAACGCAACCCTGGTATTACCCGTGTTCTTGCTGGGGATGCCCTGGTAGGTGAAAACGAACGCTTACGAGTTCGGGTACATCAATTCTTTGAGCGTTTGGAAACCCAGCTTAAGCAAATATTGAGGGAAGCCAATCTAGATGATAGTGCACGGCTCGTTGGGTCAATTGACTCTGGGGCCAATCAGATGCTGGCACTTGTTGAAGGGAAGATGAGCCAGTTTATTCGTACATCATTCGACAAGAAACCCACAGAACATTATCAGGAACAATGGCAGGCATTGAAGCGAGGGCTGTTTAGGTAATTTTCTCTGCTAATTTTCTAAAGTTTACTGCTACCTAGCCCCACTGCGATTTATTCTTACCTACCTGTCAGTTCATTAAAACGAACTATTTTATCCACATATTCTTTCTTGATCGCTTCCTGTTCCAACCGTTTATCGACAACGAATTTATCATTGTTCTTGATTTGTCTTTGTAGTGACTGTATATCCTTGAGCAGGTCTTCTGTTGGTTGTTTGCCCGCAAGTTCTGCAGCGGCTGCTGTGGCTGTACGTTTGTCCAGATTAGCCTGTATCTTTTCATTACGTTTATTCGCCAGTTTGATTGTGGATTCAAGTGCGGCAATTTTTCCATCACTTGTCATCTGAATATCATCTGTATTGGTGTACGTATCCAGGAGAATTTTGTCCAGTTTATCTTTTTCGGCTTGTTTCCTGTCTTCTTCGGCCTGAATGGCGGCTAAGCGCTCATCCTCTGCTATTTCTTCTTTGGTTCTGGCTCTCGCTGATTCCCCCACGGTAATGCCCTGACTGCTTATTTCTTTATGACTCTTTTGTGCATATTCAGGCGGCACCTTTTCACCGCACTCCCTGACACCATCGCTGTTTTCCCAGCATTTAATACGTGCCTGGGCGGGTAAGGATAAAACCGTTAAACTCAGAGTTATCAATCCCAAAGTTATCAAATCCGGGGTTATCACAGCTAATAAAGATTCTTTTGAAATATTCATATCTGCACCTGTCTCTCTTTTCTTTTCGGTTTCAATTAGTTATCCCAGTTAGATGTTTATGGCAGCATATGATTCCCGATATTGCCTGATTCTACCAAGATTTTCAGACATGCTCGGTATTTTTTCCAGATATTCAATCATATTTTCCAGCGTAATGATGCTTATGACACTTATTTGATGTCGTTGTTCAACCTCCTGTACTGCTGATAATTCACCCTCCCCTTTCTCTTGCCTGTCCAGGGCAATGGCGACACCTGCTGTTGTCGCACCCGCCTGTTTTATAATTTCAACCGAGAGATTAACAGAGGTGCCCGCGGAGATAACATCATCAATTATCAGTGTTTCACCATGGAGTGGTGCGCCAAAAGTTGTGCCTCCTTCACCATGATCTTTTGCTTCTTTTCGATTAAAACAATAAGGCACATTGATATCATGGTCCTCTGCAAGTGCCATTGCCACGGCTGAAGCCAGGGGGATGCCCTTGTACGCCGGACCAAATAACATGTCATATCTAACGCTAGCTGCCTGAATTGCACTCGCATAATAACGACCCAGACGAGAAAGGCTCTTGCCATCACTGAATAATCCACTATTGAAAAAATAAGGGCTCTGCCTTCCTGACTTAAGTGTGAAGTCACCAAAACATAAGACTTTATGTGCAATGGCAAACTCAATAAACTCTAGTTGATATTTTTTCATGAAAAATTTTCTTTATGGAACAAATCGATATTAATTGATTATCATACATCGCCTTTCAATTTGAAAACAAATCAAGGGTTGATAGATGAAAGTAATGACATTGAATGTCAATGGTATTCGTGCAGGGCATAGAAAGGGGTTCTTTAAGTGGATGCTGGAGCAGAATGTTGATGTAGTTTGTATCCAGGAAACGAAAGCGCAGGTGCATCAATTATCAGAAGAGATACTCTCACCAAATGGTTATTTCGGGTTTTTCAATGATGCAGAAAAAAAAGGATATAGTGGCGTAGCTATTTATACCAGACAACAACCCAATAAGATTAAAAAAACCCTGGGCTGGCACCAAGCAGATTCTGAAGGCAGATATATTCAGGCTGATTTTGGATCGTTGAGCATTGTCTCTCTCTATTTCCCCTCAGGATCTTCCAGCGAGGAACGGCAGACAATCAAATATGATTTTATGGATCGATTTATGCCTGTTCTGAAAAAATACAGAAATCAGAAAAGAAACTATATTATTTGTGGCGACTGGAATATTGCCCATAAGGAAATCGATTTAAAAAACTGGCGGGGGAATCAGAAAAATTCAGGTTTCCTGCCCGAGGAGCGAGCATGGATGGACAGACTATTCGATTCTGTTGGAATGGTAGATGCTTTTCGTGAAATCAATCAGCTTGAAGATCAATTTACATGGTGGTCGAATAGAGGACAGGCATGGGCAAAGAATGTAGGTTGGCGAATTGATTATCAGATAGTTTCGCCCGGTTTATCAGGCAAGGTCACCAGTGCAGAAATCTACAAGGAAGAACGTTTTTCAGACCACGCCCCATTAATTATGGAATACGATATTTGAGGCAATAAATAATCAGTCGCTTAATCTGTGTAAAATTGTTCCTGAAATGAAAGTTTGTACGTTATAGTTTCACCTTCTGGGGAAATCTCAAGATTGTATTTCAGGGTTTCAGCATTAACCACAGGGGTCTCGGCAATATAATAGATTGCTCCTTTTTCTGATATTTCACGGAGGCTTAATTCCCTAAGCTGTTGGCTCAGGTCGGTTGCTGTGCCTTTAATGGTTACCCTAGTGGGTTTACTTGAACCATCGGCTGTTTTTTTGAGTACAGAGATATTCAATAAAGCGCGTTTTTTGCTACGTGGGATATTGTATGCCCTGGCGATGGAAGGTGTTAAATTGTCCGTCGTGAAGGCGCTGTAATGTACAGTGTAATCACCAAACACCTTTGATTGCTCCGCCTGCGCCGTTAATGGCATAGCGAGTAAAATCAGGGCTGTAAAAAGTAATCTGATGGTTATACCGGTTGATATCTCGGGTAAGTTTTGATCAGTCTTCATCGCCATATCCCACCTTTTTTAGCTTACGTTATCTACATTAATAGCAGACAAGAGTTGTGTCAAAAGTTCCAGTGGTCTTTTAGGCTCTTTCCGCTTAATTTAAGAAACCAGTCAGGTAAGGCTGTGGGCGAATGTATGGCGATACATTTGTTTCTATTCTGCACCCCTTTGACCAACTTCATTCGGGATTTACTCACCTTGAATTCCTTTGCTAATAACGCGAGTAGATATTGGTTTGCTTTACCGTCTATCGGAAGGGCCTTGATTCGCAGGTTCAATCTGTCATCCAATAGTCCTTTGAATTCGTCATGATGCGTGCGTGTTTGCACATGTAGTTGTAATAAAAGCGTGTCATCTTGCCAACAATACCAATGCATTTTTTGAGAAAGATTCCTCAGGAAAGTCACTTCAGAATATTTGCCGTGGAAATCCTGACAAATAACCACCCCAGTCCTGTAAGGGTTTGGCCAGGAGCATAAGTGCCAGATTCAGGAGTACCAGAACAATAAATGGTGACCAATCTATGCCACCAGTAGCCGGGATATAGCGTCTTATGGGTTTATATAATGGATTACTTAATTGATATAGCAAGACTGTGAAAGGCGAGTAGCTGCCTGGCTGAATCCAGCTGATGATAACTTGTATGATAATCACGAAGATGTATACCCATATCAGCAATTCTAGTAGTTTTGCTGTAACAATAACCGGAAAACTTATTATGGCCGGGATCTGTCCACTGATAAGTAATGCGATGATGCATATCTCCAGCGTCTGCAACAGGGTCATAAGCAGGATTGAAGGCCAGTCTATGCCCCGATAACCAGGTATCCACCGGCGCAGGGGCTTTAAAGCTGGATTTGTGACGGTGACTAGAAACTGGCATATGGGGTTATAAAAATCTGCTCGAATTGTCTGTAACAAAAAGCGTAGCATCACCGCCAGTAAATACAGACCAAATAATAGGTTAATCAGGTAAATACCCGCATTCATCAGGTAGTTTCCCCCGAACATTATTTTCCCCCTAATGAAGCAGCCAATTCAGCTGATCTTTTTTGTGCTGCCTCAAGTGCATCACGAAATAAATCTTCAATACCACCATTTATGAGTACATTCAGGGCTTGTTCTGTTGTACCGCCGGGAGAGGTCACCTGTTTACGAAGAGATTCTGCATCGTCTGAACTTTCCAGTGCCATCTTGGCTGCACCAAATGCGGTTTGCAGGGTGAGTATGCGTGCCTGATCTTGCGGTAATCCAAGTTGTGATGCGGCTTTTTCCATGACTTCCATGATAAGGAAGTAATAGGCAGGGCCACTCCCCGATAATGCGGTCACAGTGTCCATTAATGTTTCATCATCCAGCCATAAGGCCAGGCCAACGGATCGCATGATCGTTTCTGCCAGGTCGCGCTGTGTATCACTTGTGTGCATGTTGGCGCAGAGTGCTGTTGCACCTGCCTGGATTAATGCCGGTGTATTCGGCATGACACGCACAATAGCAAGGTCTTCGCCTGCCCATTTTCCAAGATGTGACAGTTTAATTCCTGCTGCAATGGAGATAAGAAGGGGGTTACCCAGAGACAGGGTTTCCTTGATTGGACTCAGGGTGTCTTTCATTGATTGTGGTTTGACCGCAAGAACAACAACATCTGCATCCTTGATAGCTTGCTGATTATCTTCCAGCACTTCAATATTATATTGTGATGCTGTAGTTTGACGTTGTTCAGCGTTGATGTCCGTTCCTGTAATAAAATTTTTAGGCAAGCCGTTGGCAATCAAACCACCAATAAGACTACGACCCATGTTGCCACAGCCAATGAAAGTTATTCTCGACTTTTTCATTCAAATACTCGCTTACTTATTTATGTTGATTTTGAGTAAGTGTAACAATTATCGCTAACTACGTGCCCCAAAAATTGCAGTGCCAATGCGCAGTATTGTTGCGCCTTCGGCGACGGCTGCTTCCAGATCGTTCGTTGTACCCATCGATAAAGTATCCAGTTCAGGGTATACAGTTTGTAGCTCTGTAAGCAATTGTCTCAATTTTCTGAAGGGGACGCGTTGCCTCTCAAAGTCTGAGTCTTGTGCCGGCATGGTCATCAGTCCTCTTAATCTGATGTTTGGTAAAGACGCACAATCATCAGCAAGCTGATTTAATTCATGTGGTTCTATGCCGGATTTGCTTTTTTCGCCACTGATATTAATTTGTAGACACACATTTAAAGGGGGCAGATAGTCAGGGAGCAGTTCACTTAATCTGCGGGCCACTTTAACTCTGTCTATGGCATGTACCCACTGAAAATATTGTGCAATATCACGGGTTTTATTTGACTGTATCGACCCAATGAAATGCCAATCGACTTGAGCATTGCTTAGATGAATTATTTTTCCTACTGCTTCCTGCAGATAATTTTCGGCAAAACAAGATTGCCCGGCGTTAATGGCTGCTTGTATGTCGGTAACAGGCTTGGTCTTACTGACGGCCAGTAATTGGACAGAGCCAGCGTCGCGATTGAACCGTTGTTCAGCATCAGCAATCCTTTGTCTAATTTGTGCAAGTGCAGCAGTAATATTTCCCTCAGTATTATTTCTACTATTATACTCGGTGTTTTCCTTGTTATTTTTCATTGGGGAACATTTCTGAGGATAGCAGTGGTCTAACCTTCAAAAAGCAAGTAACATCGTGCTGAAATCGCATAATAATAAAACAATTTATTATCTGCTAAGGAAGTGATAAAGGCAGCAATTATTTTGAATGCCATTTTTACCGGTTTTAAGCATAAAATATATCATGTTGTATTCAAGAGCAGATATTTTAACATTGTAACTATTTTCCTACGTACAGGAGGATTTTGATGGATATTGGTGAACTTCTCGCATTCGGTGAAAAAAACGGCTCATCCGACCTGCATTTATCCGCGGGTGTGCCCCCCATGATCCGTGTTGATGGTGACATGAGAAAGATTAATGTCCCCGTCCTTACTCACACGGAAGTCCACGACATGGTCTATGACATCATGAACGATAAACAGCGCAAGGATTTTGAAGAATTTTGGGAGTGTGAT
>Ga0209980_10001531_pt1 | contig 12674 bp, 10 predicted proteins | sample CR02metaG_FD_183611 | JGI IMG/M metagenome (GOLD analysis project Ga0209980, IMG submission 183611) | Deep subsurface microbial communities from Mariana Trench to uncover new lineages of life (NeLLi) - CR02 metaG (SPAdes) (version 2) | ecosystem: Environmental > Aquatic > Marine > Ocean trench... | reverse complement strand
ATTCTGCCTGCCCTTTACCTACAACCTTTATTAATTCTTCTTTTTGCCAAACATAAAATTTCCCTTCTTCCCCTTCACTATCAGCATCCTCTGCCGAATAGAATCCGCCTACCTCAGATGTCATATCCCGCAAAACATATTCAAAAATTTCCTCGGCAGTTTCTTTATAAAATTCGTTTTTGGTTGCCTGATAGGTTTCTATATAAGCCATAGCAATCATTGCCTGGTCGTAAAGCATTTTTTCAAAATGTGGTACAAGCCACTCAGGATCGGTTGAATATCTGTGAAAACCAAAACCAATATGATCATAAATCCCACCCATCCGCATTTCGGTAAGTGTTTTTTCTACCATTTGAAGCGCTTTTTTGTTGCCAGTTCTCTTCCAATACCTGAGCAGAAACAGGTTGTTATGAGGTGAGGGAAATTTGGGGGCTCTGCCATATCCACCGTGAATAGTATCAAAACGCTGTTGTAATTGAGTGAATGTTAAATCAAGTATAGATTTATCATAATTCTGGCTCGAATTGATACTTTTAGTTGCTGAATTTTGTTTTAAAGCAAATGTGATTTTATCTGCAGACTTCAGTAGAGCCTCTCTATTTGTATTCCACATATCTGCAATTCTGGGGACTAAGTCCATCATACCAGCCCTGCCAAACCTGGTATGTTTGGGAATATATGTGGCTGCAAAAAAAGGCTTTTTATCCGGAGTCATTATAATATTAAGCGGCCAGCCGCAGCTTCCCTGAGAGAGCATATGACAAACGCTCATATATACATTATCAATATCCGGTCGTTCTTCACGATCTACCTTAATTGATATAAAGGTTTCGTTCATAAGTTTTGCAACTTGCTCATCTTCAAATGATTCATGTTCCATAACATGGCACCAATGGCAGGTCGAGTATCCAATTGAAAGAAGAATAGGTTTATCTTCTTTCTTAGCTTTATCAAAAGCCTCTTGCCCCCAGGGATACCAATCAACGGGGTTGTCCGCATGCTGCAGTAAATACGGACTTTTCTCTTTACTCAGTCTGTTTTGTTTACCCATTTTGTTTGTTTCCGATCCATAAACATAAGTGCACATGAATATTAACAGAACACTCGTTATAAAAATATTTACAAACAATCTTAAGTTTTTTAATAAACTGATTGCCAAAGACATTATCATAAGATGTAACATATGAAGTGAACATTTATACATTTACTTTTAAATTCTATTTAACTATAAAGTATAAAAGTGAATTTTAATAATTTTTATCATATATAAGTTGGATTTAATAATCTATATTCTAAACTTTGACTATATAGCCTAGTTCAGATAATTTAAGACTTAAGATGGGACTTTCTGAAATATTATCAATAATATCAGGTGATTTAGACCGGGTAGAAGAACAAATAGATAAAAGTATTCAATCTCCTGTTCCACTTGTTTATGAAATATCAAAATATCTGCTTGCAGGTGGAGGTAAAAGAATCAGGCCTGCTATTTTACTTCTCTGCAGCGGGTCTTTGGGACTCACAGATGGATGGAAAAAAATAGCATCAGCTGCTGCTATTGAGCTTATTCATACAGCTTCCCTGCTTCATGACGATGTTGTTGATGATGCGGCCCTAAGAAGGGGTAAAGAATCATCGAATGTTGTATGGGGTAACAAGCCAACCGTACTCGTAGGCGATTTTCTACTGTCTAAGGCGCTTGGTCTCATACAGTCATGCGGCAATCTTGAATTAATTAAAGCTGTAACCGATGCGTCGGCCAAACTTGCCGAAGGGCAGGTATTGGAAGTAATGAGCTCTGCAAGCATGATAGAAACAACCGAAGATGTTTGTTTTGGGATCATTGAAAATAAAACGGCTTCCCTTATAGAAAGCAGCGCACGGGTTGGAGCACTACTTGCAAACAATGACAACGATAAAATTAATGCAGTTGGAAGTTATGGCCTCAATCTTGGTATAGCGTTTCAGCTTGTAGATGACGCTTTAGATTATAGTTCAACTCAGCAGGAATTTGGAAAACAGGTTGGGCAGGATCTTGTTGAAGGAAAAATGACGTTACCGCTTTTTTATTCTATCCAAGGCGCAACAAAAACAGAAAAAGACAAAGTGAATAAAATACTAGGAAAAGAGAGTTTTGATGAGCAGGAGCTTTCATTTATTTTTGAAATAGTAAGCAAATATAAAGGTGCCGATAAAACTAAGGACTCTGCAAAGATATATGCAGACAAGGCAAAGGAATCATTGACTTATCTGCCTACAAATGAATTTAATAAATCACTCGATATGCTGGCTGATTTTGTCGTAGAAAGAACAAATTAATTATTTCATAACAGCTATTACCGCTTAATAATGAGTAAAAAAGTAAAAGAAAGAAAAGATTCATTTACTACTCCTTCAGGAATCGAGATTAACAGGCTTTACACTCCTGCAGATACCAAAGAAATTGATTATGACAGCGAAATAGGAAAACCTGGCAGTTATCCATTTACGCGTGGAATCCAGTCCACTATGTATCGTGGACGCCTGTGGACAATGCGCCAGTACGCTGGCTTTGGTAGTGCTGAAGAAACAAACCAAAGGTTTAAATATCTATTGGATCAGGGCCAGACGGGCCTGAGCGTTGCCTTTGATCTTCCAACCCAAATGGGATATGACTCAGATGATCCTGTTAGCAGAGGTGAGGTAGGAAAGGTCGGTGTAGCAATAGATTCACTGCAAGATATAGAGATATTGTTTAGTGGAATTGCGCTCTCACAGGTAAGCACTTCCATGACGATAAATGCAACTGCTTCAATGCTGCTTGCAATGTATATGGTAGCCGCAGAAAAACAGGGAGTAGGACCACATGAGATTAGGGGAACCGTACAAAACGACCTGTTAAAAGAGTTTATTGCAAGAGGTACTTATATTTTTCCTCCAGGGCCATCTGTGAAAATCACAATAGACATGCTTGAATATTGCAGAGACAGTATTCCCAGTTGGAACCCCATAAGCGTAAGCGGATATCATATAAGAGAAGCAGGTTCATCTGCAGTCCAGGAATCAGCCTTCATGCTTGCAGATGCCATCGAATATTTGAATCATGCTCAAAAAAGGGGATTGGACATTGACCAAGTAGCCGAAAGGGTATCATTTTTCTTTGCCGTTCATAATAATTTTTTAGAAGAAATTGCAAAATTTAGAGCTACGAGAAGACTATGGGCAAAAATCCTCAAGCAAAGATTTAGAGTTAAAAACGAGCGTGCTTTAAAATTTAGAGTGCACTCTCAAACATCAGGCGTAACCCTTACAGCTCAACAGCCAAAAAATAATATAATGAGAGTTACCATGCAGGCTCTAGCCTCTGTTTTTGGCGGCACTCAGTCCCTTCATACTAATTCTTATGACGAAGCTCTAGCTCTACCATCTGAGGAAGCCGCTACTATAGCACTGCGAACTCAGCAACTAATTGCCCATGAAAGTGGCATAGCAGATACTATCGATCCCCTGGCAGGATCTTATGCAGTAGAATCACTTACCGATAAAATAGAGCAGGAAGTTACTAAATATATTGAAAAAATCGACGCTAAGGGCGGTATGATTAAGTGCATTGAAGATGGATACATAAATCAGGAAATCGAAGAGGCTTCATATAAATATCAGCTTGAAGTCGAGACAAAAGAGCGAATTATCGTAGGAGTTAACGAGTACACAACCAATCAAGATGATCCCGTAGATATTTTAAAAATCAATCCACAAATAGAGATGATTCAGAAAAAGAAATTAGACCACCTAAGAAAAAGTAGGGACAATAAAAAGGTCAGTCAGGGACTCAGCAAACTAGAAAATGCCGCAAGAACAGGCGAAAATCTGATGCCCTATATAGTCCAGTCTGTAAGAGACTATGCAACTATTGGAGAAATGACAAACGCACTTCAAAAGATTTATACCCGCTACGGCAAGCAAAGTAGCCGCGCAGTGTAATATTATTTATCATATATCATCAATTTTATCGCCGCTGCTAACATCCAGCATCATCACCAGGGCATCTTCACCAGTGTCTGTATAGTAATTTTTTCTAGCCCGAAGGGTTTTAAAACCAAGTTTTTCATAAAGGTTTTGAGCGGCTTTGTTACTTGTCCTGACCTCCAGAATTACGGTGATTGCCCCTTTATTTGCAAAGTGAGTTATAGTGTAATCAATTAGCTTTTTCGCAATACCGTTTCTTCTGCAGTCCGGGTGCACAGCAACATTTAGAATATGAATCTCATCATATAACATCCATGAAACAAGGTATCCAACTACTTTATTATTTTTTTTACATACTGAATGGAGGGTTCGAGGCTTTTTTAGCTCCATTTCAAATATTTTTTCGTGCCATGGTGTCGGAAAACTCACATTCTCGATCTCCATTATCTGATCTATATCGTCTACAGACATAGGCTTAATTATAAAATCATTATTTTGTAACATGGATCAAAAATAGTACATCTGCTTTGGTTTTAATCAAATTCGCTTACCCTGCAATGATCTTCTTTCTTTCTAATTACGGCAATATTGACAGGCATTTGGCTCATGGTAACATCACACATTTGATTTTAATTCCCTTCCGATTAATATTCTGAATATTTTATAAATAATAAATGGGGTTTGAGTTTGAGTGCAAATAAAACAAGTAAGTTTAATAAGTTACAATTAGTAGTTTATATTCTTTATAGCCTATTTTTTTTACTACCACAAGTATCACAAGCATCAGAAAATCTGGATGCCAAAAGAATTTTATCACTGGTTGACTATATCGGGGGTGACTACCAAAACGCTGTACTAAATGGAAAAGTCATAAACGAAGATGAATACACCGAGATGCTGGATTTTTCTGAGAGTGCCAGGTTATTTGCAAACAACATTGAAACTGAGAAAGCTTATATAAAAAATGATACGCTGCTTTTAAACAAATTAATTATAGATAAAGCAAGTATAGAAGAAGTTTTAGACCTTTCCAATAAAATTGAGCAAAATCTTATATCGGATTTTAATCTAAAGACATTTCCAACAGGCTCTCCTTCTACTGAACTTGGCAAGCTGCTGTATATGAATAATTGCTCTCAGTGCCATGGCATAAATGGTATGGCTGACGGCCCCCTTGCAGAAGGTCTTATTCCTCATCCCGCTAAATTCAGTGAGGGTGATTTAATACAAGAGCTATCTGCCTTTAAAATATACAACACCGTTAGTTTTGGGATTAAGGGAACCGGTATGCCTTCTTTTCCAAAACTTTCCGAAGAGCAAAAATGGAATATTGCTTTTTACGTTCTTTCTATCAGATATGGTAATAATTCTGAAAATTTGGAGTTTACACATGAAATACCAGACAAATTAAAGGACTATAAACTACTTGCAACAATGTCAGACGATGACATTAGGGGCGGCTTAAGTTCTTCAGCATATAATAAAGATCAAATAAATGAAATACTTTCACAAATTAGATCTAACACGGGTTTTTCAGGTGAGATTGAAGGCAGCGGTAACAAACCTCTAATACTTGCAGGCGCCCTGCTTTCAGAATCCCTAAAGCTTTACGAAAATGGAGATAAGCAACTTGCATATTCAAAAGCAATCGATGCTTATCTGCAAGGTTTTGAAAAGGTTGAAAATAAACTGGCTGTCAAAGATAAAAAGCTTACATTAGAAATAGAAAATAAATTTAGTGAATTTAGAGCCCAAATAAAAAGCGACCACGGCTTCGAAAATCTGCAAAATACATATCAGCAATTAGATGCCAATCTTACTAGCGCCTCTTTGCTTCTTACAAACACCAAACCTCTTGGAAAATTATTTTCATTTCTACAGTCTTTTGCAATAATTGTAAGAGAAGGTCTCGAAGCGGTCTTAATTGTAGCTGCTATAATTGCCTTCTTAACTGCCACAGGTTCCAGAAAAGCTATTAAATATGTGCACTATGGCTGGGTCTCAGCGCTTATAGCGGGACTGGCTACCTGGATGCTTGCTCAAACTGTTTTATCAATAACAAGCGCTCAAAGAGAAATAATCGAAGGGGCTACGTCGCTTATTGCCGCTGCTGTTCTGTTTTATGTCAGCTACTGGTTTATCACAAAAATAGAAGTTCAAAAATGGAAAGCATTTATTGAAGGAAAGGTCAAGCAGGCGCTTACTAAAAAAAATGTGTTCACGCTTGCAAGCGTATCATTTTTTGCCGTATACAGAGAAGCCTTTGAAACAGTGCTTTTTTATCAGGCCTTGTGGCTGCAGGCTGAAAGTTCTCAATCTGAAGTAATATGGGGGTTTTTAGTCGGAACAGTTTGCCTGATAGGTCTGTTTATTGTCATATTTAAACTTGGACTAAAAATGCCCCTAAGATATTTTTTCGCAATATCAAGTGGCCTGCTATATTTGCTCTCATTTGTACTTATTGGAAAAGGCATAAGGGAATTTCAGGAGGCAGGCCTTATTGGCATTACACCCATTGAATTCATACCTACTATAGACATTCTTGGAATCTATCCAACCCTGCAAACCACCGCTCCTCAAGCGGTTTTATTTTTTGCTTTCTTGTTTGCTGTAATCTGGATATTTGTAATAAAACAGGAAAGGGAAAGAAAAGAGATAGTTGTAAGCCTAACTAAAATAGCCGAAGATATGAAAACTATGCATGAGACATTTGACCATATAAAGGGTCATATTATTGAATGGAAAAGGTGTGAAGACATAGACATAGAGGCTCAAGATCTGGACAAGCAAATTCACGACGTCATTACCCATGTTGATGAACTTGAAACTAAGCTTGTTGATTTTTTTGATGTTGTATCAAAAAACACTCAAAATCAGACCGGCGACGATCCCCAACCAAAATATAACTAGACCCCTTCTGTTAATTTTATCAAAAAATAATATAGTACAATATTCCACCATGGATAAAAAAGCAGTGCTAATTGGTTCTGGAGGTATCGACAGCACCACGCTACTCTATAAATTAATGGATGAAGGTTACAGGCCTGTCGTACTAACTTTTTTATACGGACAAAAACATGGTAAAGAAATCCAGTTTGTAAAAAATACCTGTAACATATTAAAAGTACAAAACATAACAATCGATATTACTGGTATTAAAGATTTAATTAAGGGGTCTGCTCTTACAGATCCAAAAGTAGACATACCCGAAGTGCCTGAAACAACTGAGTTTTATGATACACTCAGGACCACTATAGTACCTAACAGGAATTCTATATTTCTCACCCTGGCAGTTGCATATGCTCAGTCTGTTGGCTGTAATCACATCTTTTTTGGAGTTCATTTTTCTGACAGGGGAGTTTATCCAGATTGTAGAAAAGAATTTATCGATTCCTTTCAAAATAGCCAGATTCTCGCTAACGACAATAAGAATTTAAGAATTTCAGCCCCTTTTGTAGATTTAGACAAATCAGATATTGTTAAGCTTGGAAATGATCTTAATGTGCCTTTTGAAAATACATGGTCATGCTACAAGGGGAAAAAAAATCATTGTGGGGTTTGCAGCTCTTGCAGAGAAAGGAAAAGGGCATTTACTGAAGCAGGCATCACAGACCCTACTATTTACAATAACTAGCAAATTTTTCTTTTAGATATTAACCTAAAAATGAGAGTCAGCGAAATATTTTATTCAGTTCAGGGAGAGGGAATACAAATTGGGCTTCCTACGATATTTTTAAGACTATTTGGATGTGACCTTCGCTGCATGTGGTGTGATACAATGTATGCAGTTGAGGGAACTGATTTTAAAAATGTTGATGTTGAACAAGTTAAAAAAGAGATTTATAAATACCAGTGCAAGAGGATCTGTATTACAGGTGGCGAGCCTCTGCTGCAGGAAAAGGAACTAGTAATTCTTACTACCCAGCTTATAGAACTCGCTTATTCAATCGTGTTGGAAACAAGCGGCCATAGAGATCCGCCAGATATATTTTGGAATGATAACTCTTTAATAAGCATGGACTGTAAATGCCCCAGTTCTAATATGGAGCATAAGATGGATTTTAAACTATTTGAAAAACTTAGGAGTACTGACCAGTTGAAATTTGTAATACAAGATGATAGAGATTATCAATATGCAAAAAAAGTGTTAGATAAAAATAAGATACATGCAAATATTATCTTTCAGCCTGTGTATCATTCTGATATGAAATGGCTTTTTGAAAAGGTATTAAACGATAATTTAGAAAATATAAGAACTCTTCCACAGCTGCATAAGATAGTATGGGGTGAAGCAAGAGGTGTTTAGTTTTTTTTCAGTCTAATAAAAAAAGAGGGTTGACATACCGTTTATAATAAAATGATAATAGTATTTTAATTAATTTTCTTCTGGAGCTATAAACAATGGAATACAACAATCTTGGGGTATCTAATTTAAATGTATCAAAAATAGGTTTTGGCTGCTGGGCTATTGGAGGGAGCTGGGGCAGTACTGATGATAAACAATCGATATCAACTATCAGAAAAGCGCTTGATCTTGGAGTAAATTTTTTTGATACTGCAGACATATATGGTTTTGGTCATTCAGAAACTCTGCTTGGCAAGGCTCTTGGCAAAAAGAGAAAAGACGTGATCATAGCAACAAAAGTAGGACTTGCATGGGACGATCATGGCTGTATGTTTAAGGCATGTACCCGGCAGCATATATTAAATGCTCTGGATGCAAGCCTTAAAAGATTAAACACAGACTATATAGACCTTTATCAAATTCACTGGCCTGATACAAATACACCTTTTGAAGTAACGATGAACGTGATGGACAGCCTGGTTAAATCGGGAAAGGTCAGATATATAGGAGTATCTAACTTTACGGTGAAACAAATTAGAGAATGCATGAAGACAAGGGCTATTCATTCGCTGCAGCCTCCATACAATATGTTAATGAGGGAAGCAGAGAAAACACTGCTACCATACTGCAGGAGAAATGGGGTAGGAGTCATTGCTTATGGATCTCTTGCGTACGGTTTGTTAACAGGCAAGTTCAATAATGAAACCACTTTTGCGGATAATGATTGGCGCTCTGGAAAATTATTTTCAGACCCTGGTGACTGGCAATATCATATAAATATTTTTCAGGGTAAACAATTTCAAAGAAATATAAGAATCATTGAAAAACTAAAAAAAATATCTAAGAAATACGACAAATCAGTAGGGCAGTTAGCTATTGCCTGGGTTCTTTCTAATCCTTCTATTTCATCGGCTTTGGTAGGTGCAAAAAACATCGATCAACTCGAGGAAAACTTAGAAGGACAGGGTTGGACTATTGAAAAAGAAGATTTGACCAGAATTAACGCGGTACTTGGAAAACACTGATTTTAATTTTATTAATTTAGAATTTAATCTAAATAAACTATAAAAAGTAAATATTTTTATTATATAACAGCTTTAATCGGTCAACTAACCTGCAAGTGCATAATCTTCACTATCTCGTTTGCCAGTTGTACTGTTATTTTGTTGATCAATTTTCTTTTTAGGATATTGCCGCTTCAATAAATTTATTACAATTTGAACAAAATCTGATACATCAAAGTCCGAATTAGCATATATTATTTCTGAACGTAAGTCCGAATCAAGATCATGTTTGTGATTTATAACTGCTATATGCCGCAGTTTACGATGTCTACCTATAGGCAAGTGATCTATAGGGTCTAGAACTCTATTCTCATCGTAAGCATGTTCGGTTTGTTTTTCAAAAAACTCCTGATCTTTATTCCCTATAATCCATATTTCGGTCTGATCATCTATTTCCTCTAACAAAACCTTAGCGTTTCTATACAAATAGTTATTTATGCTTTTAATTTCATTCTTATTTTGAAAGCTTTCGTTCGGAACAAATATCGATTTCATTTTTTCTCCCATTAATTGTTGCTATACTTTAGTATAGTAATAGCAATTATTATGCCAGTAGTTATGAAGTTAAGAAAAATCAAGGCTAGTAAGCACTTAATTAAAAAAAATCAAAGTAAATGATAATGCTCAATTTTTGCGGTATGTGACAATTTTGGTAATCTCATGACATACATTGTCACTTAAGAGAGGCCTAATACCCTTAGTCAAAGAAATTTTTCTATATATTTAGCTGCAGATCAGGCTGCAGAATATTTGTTTCCATTACACTTAATTAGCTCAGTATAATAATCTCTTGTTTGTTTTCTTTTTTGAAGCAGTTCAATATGATTACTTTCTTTGTCGTATTTCTCTTTAATTTCATTTTTAACAAGTCTCACTTTCTTTTTAGGAAATTTAATCTTTAATCTTCTTATAACCCCTGTAATAAACTCAGAAACATCATAATCGGTGTTTCCATACAAAAATTCTCTGGTTACATCTGCCGCTACACTAAACTTGTAATTAACTACTGCAATATGCTGTACTTCTCTATATTCTGATATTGGAAGTTCATCTATAGGGTCGAGTATTCTATGTTCTCTCATGGGAATCTCCACACGGCTATTAAAAAAATCTTTATCTTTATTTCCTATTTTCCATACCTCGATTTTGTCATCAATATCATCTAACATGCTCCTAGATAACTTTGATAAGAGTTTATTAATGATATTGATTTCATATTTACTATTAAAACTATCATTTGGCATATATATTGATTTCATCAGTTCCCCATGTTAAATACATATAAGACTTTTATTGTATTACAAGCAATTATTATACCATGACGAGTAGATCAATATATAGTTCATGATTACAGCAGGTTATATCAATATTAAGATAAAGCACGTACTATCTAGGTCGTATATTTGTGACAATTTGGAACAATAATATGTCAAATATTGTCATCAATTAATAATTTTATATATTACTGTCAACAAAAGTATGTATAACAATAAGCCGTAGTTCTGCTAGGCTGTAGTAAATATCTATATTAATAATTATTAGGCAAATCGAAAAGCAAGTTTAATTATTAGTAAAAACCCTGCCAGGTCTTTTAATATCTACTCTTTCGGACAGTGCCTGAGTTATAAGTGGAAGAGCTATAGTAGCATCACAATAGCACTGCACAAGCCTTCCACCGGGCTGCTCTTTCCCCCACGAAACCGCCTCATCAAATGTACAGCCTGAAAGCCCTCCCCACTGGGGAGAATCGGTAGTGATCTGTATTGCGTATTTGTGTGGATAGTAAGTCTCAAGATTTCCAACTTCTTTTCTTGTATTTCCACCGGGTCTGTTTGGAACCTTCCTATCCTGATATAAAAGGTCTGCAGTGACTGCAAAAAGCTGTATAAAATCTTTAGGAACCCCTCCACCAATATATACAACCCCGGTTTGTTTAACACCCTCGCCAAGTTTCATAAATTCGATATAATCTTTAATTGCATCGATAGTAAGATTAAACCCTCTGCTTTTTGCAATAAGCGCCGCATCCCCGTAAGGGCTATCTGCTATTGCAGGACAAAATATTGGCACACCGTTTTGGGCAGCGACTGCTACTATACTTTTTATCCCCCGTCCTGAAAGCCATAAACCAAAAAGATGTAAAAATTCTTTAGATGAATATTTATAACCATCTTCCAAGGTGACAATAAATTCTGCTATAAACTCAGTCATTTTCAAATAATCACTTTCTTTTCCGTAAACATCGTAATATCTGTTAACTCCTTCGCTAAATAACAGTTCATCATTTGCTTTAGGGTCTCCCTGCCAGTAAGCCATGCCCATTGCATCTACCAAATCTTCTGAAATATTTGCTCCAGTCGGAATTAAGATATCTATATATCTATTTTCTATAAGCCAGTTAACTATCTTCCACTGCCCTGTAGTAGATAGAGAACCCGTATAGCCAAAAAGAATCGTTACGTCTTCGTCTCTTATCATATCTTCATAGACATCGACGACCTTTGCTAAACTCTTTCCCTGAAATCCGGTGTTTCCCATTCTATTTAAAAGTTCAGAAATGGATTTAGAACTCCCGACTTCTATTGCATCCACTTTTTTTTGAAACAATTTTTTTGCGCTCATATATACACCTTTTTAAAGTATAATGCTCCCACTTATAAGTACTGTATTACCTAAAGTTTTACCCAACCACGATGTTTACAAGTTTTTTAGGAACTACTATTACCTTGCGAACTTGTTTATCCTCAATATAGCTTTTTATTCTCCTGTCGTCATACGCCGCGGCCTTTAAATCTTCTTCGCTTGACTCCGAATCCATCACAAGCTGGCTTCTAAGTTTCCCATTTACCTGAAATACTACTGTTATAGAAGCACTTTTAACTATTTTTAAGTCCCATCCTATCCATTGTAAGTCAACAAGAGAACCTTCTTTGCCAAGAATACTCCATAACTCCTGTGAAAAATGAGGAGCAATAGGATAAAGAAGTCTGATAATTGTTAGTATTGCTTCACTAAGAACATTTTTATCGCTGTCAGATTTATACTCAAACTTTGAAGTAGAGTTAAGTAGCTCCATTATAGCCGCAATTGATGTATTAAACTGAAATTTTTCCAGGTCATCTGTAACCTTTTTAATCGTTTTATGCACCTGGATTTTAAGCTCCTTAGATTCCTTTTCCAGGCTATCAAACTGCCCATCTGAATCTAAATTTAATTCTAATATATCTATATTTTCATAAACCAGTCTCCATACCCTGTTCAAAAATCTAAACGACCCCTCAATGCCTTCATCACTCCAGTCAAGATCTCTTTGTACG